>FUFK010038232.1_pt1 | contig 80861 bp, 63 predicted proteins | sample 1021851 | NCBI WGS metagenome assembly FUFK01 (sample SAMEA51879418, study PRJEB19060) | metagenome
GTGAACCACCAAATCCACCAGCTCGTGTAAGTCTACCTGCATCTTGCACACGTTGTATTTCAGCTTGACGACGTGCTTCATCAATCTGCGGTTGTAATGCAGCTGTTAGATACGGGTTCATGTACTGTGTTGCCATACCTTCATCGGTAAAACTAGTAGGAGTAAAAGTTCCCATGTCTTCTGTAGGCACTGTAAGCCCTGCAATACCTGAAAATGCTGCCTGTTCTGCAGCAGATTCACCTGCTGTGAGTGGCCCAGTATAACCTTGGTAATCCATAGATCCAAGTGCCTGACCACGACCAAGCATTTCAGTAACATATGGGCCTACATAGGTAGAAAGAGCAGATTCAGTTCCAGTTTGTTGCCCTACAGTAGGATCTGCAGTTACTTCTTCTGTCACCCCAAGTCCTGTTTGTGCTGCTGATGTATCTGGTATTGCCATAATTTACCTCATGCTGGTAAGAATTTTTTAGGGTCTATTTCTTTGCCCTGTTTTTCATTTCCGGTTCGCGCTTTACGCACTTTATTCATCATATTTTCTAATACTTTTGCTCCTGCTTCTGAATTACCATTACCCAAATGACTTACAACATCTGCAGGAATTACAAACTCACCATCACTAAGTGCTGCTGGTTGTTCATTATTAATCATGGCAGGTTTTTCATCTGCCATACCATCAGTGTCACCATCTAAAAATCTACCTCGTTTTAATCTAGCAATACCACCAACGGCCATTTGTTGCACAGGTTCTTCCATTGCAGCTAAAGCAGCAGCATCTTCTGCAGCGCGAATGGGTGCTAATTGTTGTCCTTGTCTGTTTTGTGCAGCAAGGTTTGCACGATTTAATGCTGCAAGCCCCTCTGCTTGACCAGATGTGTCTATTGCATTTTTTCCAAATCTAACATCAGTAAAATATCTTTGCCCTCCACTACCCGGACGGCGGTCTGGATCATACGTATTTGGCACTTGCATTCGGCTAGCAGTATAAGATGGAATACTACCTTGATACCCTACGGGTTGTCTACCTCCACCACCGATTCCTCCAAGAAGATCATACCCAAACAAGTCACCAATTTGTTGAGCCGTGCCAAGTGCAGTAGTGCCTGCTTGTATTATTTTACCGTAATCGTAAGAGCCATCTTCATCTTTAAATGGAGACAAAAAGTCATCAAAAATACTCATTATTTACCTCCAATAAGCCGTAATAATTCATCATTAACATCAACTACACCACCCTCTGCGTACGGAGTTCTATAAAATGCTTGTTGTTTTGGATCACGAAAAATACTTTGAAAGTCATATGCAGGGCCAATTTCTGCAACGGGCTGCGATCTTACCTGAGTTATTCTACCTGCATCCTGCCTCAACATATTTTGAAAATCCTTTATATTATCAAGCCTACGAGTTTTTATAGCTTCGTCTTCTACCTGTTGAGCTAATTGCGCTTGTTGATCTGCCTGTTGTTGCGCTTGTGCAGCTAATTGTGCTTGTATTTGTGCTTGTATATCAGCTTGTTGCTGTTGTTGCAGTGCGGCTTGTTGATCTAATTGTGCAAATATTCCCGTAGCAGGTTGAAATTTTGATTCAGTCGCAAAGGTAACGTCTTGACCCCGTATTGCATCATTTAACAGGTTTTGATCATTTATGTCAACAATACCATCACCAGTAACATCATATTGTAGTTGTTCTTGTGTAAACTGAAATGGTTCTGCACCTGAAAATGCAGCTGTTTGCGCAATAACATCCTCTATGAAATCAATATCTGTAGGAGTTACTTGTGTTGCAGGTTTACCAATTATATCTGCAATAGCGTTAACTTCTGAAGTAAGCCCAAGAATATTTGCATCAAATCCAGACTCAATACCTGCAAGTTGGTTTTGTATTTCTGCAACACTTACATTTAATTGGTTACTTATTTCTGTAATTGCCTGATCTCTAGTAAGTCCTGCATTTTCTAAAGTGGTAATTTTATCTGTTAAAGAAGTGTTTACATCAGTAATTACATTAGTAAGGCTAGTTTCAGCAGCGTTTATTTGATCTCCTAATGTAGTTTCAACGTCACCTATGCGGTCTCCTAATGTAGTTTCAACGTCACTTATTTGATTCTGTACATCTGCAACACTTAAATCTAACTTATCACTTACTTCCGATATAGCTTGATCTCTAGTTAATCCTGCGTTTTCTAAGATAGAAATTTTGTCTGTTAAAGAAGTATCGACGTTAGTAATTACGTCACTAAGACTAGATTCAACGTCACCTATCTGATCCCTTAGTACAGTTTCTACATCACTTATTTGTGCGGTAAATTGATCTGCAAGAGCATCACGGGTAGTGCCAATCTCTGTTAGTAATGCATCTTCTGTAGTGCCAAGATTAGTTGAGAGTTGTTCTAGTGCAGCATCAACATCACCAGCATTTTGATTAATTAAGGTTGTAAGATCTGTTTCTAAAGTGTCTATTTGTTGAGTAAACTCTGTTGTAGCAGAATCTACAATACCTTGCACATCTGTGGTAGACAAATTTTCTCTGTCTGCAAGTGCATTGTTTATAGCTGTGCTTACGTCTGCGCTAGATATATTTTCTAAACCAGAAATAGCGGTGTTTATAGCGGTGCTTACATCTTCTGGACTAGCACTTTGAGGTAAATTTGCAATAGCTGTATCTACAACATTTTCTACATCTGCAACGGATATATCTTCTAATCCAGAAATAGCAGTATCTACAATATTTTGCACATCTGCAGTAGATAAATTTTCTCTGTCTGCGAGCGCTTGGTTTATAGCTGTGCTTACATCCGCACTAGATATATTTTCTAACCCAGATATAGCAGTATCTATAGCCGTATTTACATCTTCTGGACTAGCACTTTGAGGTAGGTCTGCGATAGCTGTATTTACAATACTTTCTACATCTTCTGGACTAGCACCTATAGGTAAGTCTGAAAGATCAACATTTCTTTGTAAAATATCAGCTTTTGTAATTGGAGAAGTAAGATCAGAAATTGCATCTATAGCACCTTGTGCCTCATCTTTTTGTCCCACATAGTCTGCAGCTTGTTGTCTTGTAAGTGTTATACCTTCTGCTTCTGCTGCTGCAATAACTTCTTGCGCATCTAAATATCTTGGATCTACAAAACTATCTACTAATGCTGCTATATCTGCATCAGCGTTAGAGCCAGCAAATTGTGTAAGTTCATCTTGTGTAAACTTATATGGTACATTGTTTTGTGTAACGTAGTTTGCTGCAGCCTGTTCAGCTTCGCCGGTGCTGGTATAATCTGCATCAAATACTTGATTAAGTATGTTTGCCTGTACTGTGTTATCAGAAATACCAAGGTTGGTAAGTTGTTGAGTAACTCCAGCAGCATCTAACCCATTCTCATTTTGTATNACAGCACGCACTTCAGGGTTNAATGCTATNATTGCATTAGATAAAAAGTCACCTGTAGATGCTCCACCATAAATACTGCCTGCTGTGCTACCGCCAGACAAAGCTCCAAGAACAGAATTACCNACTACATTACCAACAACATCGCGTGTAGGATCTAATTGATATAATTCAGATTCTAAATAGGCTGTTGGAAATCCTTCTTCAACAGCTTCCTGCGCAGCTTCTTTTGCCACTACATCAAAGGCTTCTGAAAAGTTTTTACCGCCTTTTCCGTCAAGTATGGCTTTTTCAAACTTGTTACCTCCAATACCCATTGTGCTGATAGTAGTGACTGCTGCGATTGTACCTGCAGTTATAGCTTTATCTTTTGCATATTCTTGTGCTTCTGCATCAGACATGCCTGATTTAGTTGCTACAGCGTACGCTTCATCATAAGCACTATTAGCTGTGCCACCAAAAGATTCCGATACATCTAGCACGGCCGCAGTGCCAAGTGCTGTTCGTTGTCCTATAGTTTGAGCAAACTCGCTACCTGCCTGTTGTAACGCCTGCTTAACAACACTACCTGTGCCACCACTAGCAACTAATACAGGTATTTCCTGTAAAACTTCTTTTGCTACGTACTCAGACGCAAACACACCGGGATCTGTTTTTATTGCAGTTCCAATAGCTTTAATAGTATTCCATGCTTTTGCACTAGTAGAAAGCGGTGTGCCATCAGGATTAGTTTTTAACGTACCATCTTCGTTAAAATTAGCTTTACTAATTGTATCTTGGATACGTGCAGAGGCTTCTTGATATTCTTCTGTTTTAAAATCTCCAGCTAAAGTAATCATGTCTCTAGCCAGTTTGCCTGCAGGCGTAGATTCTGGGTTAACTCCTGCTATAAGCACTAATGCATTCATGCTATTAAGCAGCTCACCACCAGCATCAAGCACCACACCTGCTGTATTTTTTCCAAAGTCACTGTTAGCTATGTTTTTTGCTGTTTCAGTATTAGCTATATATGTGGCTACGTTTTTAGCAAATTCGTATTGTTGTTGCAGCCCTGCTACACCTGCATTTACAGCCTCTTGTACAGCTTCTGGTGTAACATCAGCAAGAGTATCTAAATATTGTCCGGCATTATTTTCTCTTAAATTATCGTTTGTAATACGACGTGGAAATCCTGTAATCATAACGATAGGAATAGGTTGTCCGTTTTCATCTAACTCTAAATATCTACCTTGCATATCTACTGTAGCATCAGCTTGTGGTATATCAGGATGAGGCACTGTTCTAGTTACAGTTCCATATCTACTGTCCCATTTTGGTAGATCATATCTAAGAGATATATTACCCCACTCAAGAAGTCCTTCAGCATTAGATGTTACTGTTGCTTTACCTGTAAGAATATCAACATCACTTACGTTATCAGGTTTAATAATTTTTTGTTTTTCTTCAGTAGCATTTATTTGTTTTATAGTTTCTTTTTTTACTTCTTCTGGTAGGTCATTAATTGTTGACACATTATAAGATTCTATAAGTTCTTCTCTTAGATCTTCATATTCTTCTGCTTCAAATATTTTGTTTTGAAGTTCGTTAGCGACAGAAAAAGAACCATTTTTAATATCGCGTATTGAACTTAAATCATTACCAACAGCTAATGTTTGTTCTCGCAATAATTTAATTTGTTCTGGTGTAAGATCAGTTACTTTTAACCCAAGGACTTCAAGTGTCCCCTGCATTGATTCTTCTAATGCATTATTAAATTCTAAATTATATTGAGCTTTATTTACGGGTAGTTTTTCGTCTTTACCCGTAGTCAACCAATGATAGCGAGCATCATCATCACTTATATCACCAAGTTTATTAACTTCTTTGTATTCTGCAGCATTAAACTCATCATTAGTCATAGCTCGTACATAGGCACTTTGCACAGCGTTAGTAACAGGCACTAATTCATCATCAAGTTGATCACCTGTGGATACAAGATCATCTCTTAAAGTGTCATACTCTGCTACAAGAGCATTAATTGTTTCTTCTTGACTGTCTAAATTAGTTCTAAGCGCATCAGTGTTAGGCTTATACGTATCCTCATAATACGCGTCTACTGTTGCAGAATAATCATTAAAATCAGCAACTGCAGCGTTGTAGTTGTCTAATGCAGTTTGGTATGCGGCTCTTTCACCTTCTTCAATAGTATTTCCAAAAGACGTTCTTAGTTCTTCTCTAAGTCTATTTACTTCTGCTAGTTTTTCGTCACGAACGCTAATTCTGCTTTGTAGTTCTGCGACGTATCCGTTATACTCTTGTGCAGTTTGAGTATATGTAGCGTTAGCTGTATCTAATTCTGTGGCTTTTGCTTCTACTTTTTGATAGTCACCCGTGACTTTATCTATGCTATTTTTTATTTCTTTATCTACAATCTTATTTAGTTCTTGTCTTCCATATGCATTTGCAGACGCATACAAGGTATCTGACACGTCTGCACCACTAAAAGTAGCATTAGTTACATTTTGAACAGTAGTTGTAAGTGCAGCAAGGTATCGTTGATCAGACGGATCTTCCGGATCAAAATTTTCAGTTGTAAGGTAATCTTGTACTAGTTCTTTAGTAAGTTTACCTTTTACTACTGCCCCCATAACTATTTCGCCAGTAACATTTCCTCCAGATAATGTAGCCTCTAACGATTTAGCTAAAACATTTTTTACAGTAGGATACTTATCTAAAAAACTTTCCGTTTCTGCTACAGCACCGATGTTTTCTGAAGTCGTGCCTGTGACTGTACCTGTGCCTGCAATAGAATCTGCGGCATCGTCAGTAAGTTTAGTTACTTTTTCATCAATAAAACCAAGTCCAGCATCTACTCCTGCCTGCAAACCACCTCGTAAAAATGCCTCAACCGGATCTTGCCCAGTTACTGCTGCAGATGCAGCTTGTCCTGAAGCTGTACCAAGTATTGTAGCTGCAGTTTGATTAGCACTAGCAGACAGCGCAGCTTCACTTGCATATTTACCAGCATAAGAACCTGCTTGTTGTGCTACATACGCCGTTGCTGATGCTTCAAGAATATCACCAATATCTCCACCGTTTTGTGCAACATCTACACCTTCAATAAGAGGTATAGCCCATGCATTACCTGTAGTATATGCAGCTACAGTAGCTACGGCTTTTACCGGATCATCTTGTATAGCTTCAGCAACATCATCAACACCATCAACAACAGGTTCTATGATCTCGTCAACAACCCAATCTCCAGTATCGCTAAGAGTATCTCCAATCCAACTAATTGGTTTTACAACTACGTTCTTAACAACGTTTGAAACGGTTGATGTCACTGTATTTACAATACTTGAAAGCCAACTCATAACACTAACCTATAGGATCCTTACCAATATTTACATAAACTACATATTCTTTATCTTGAGTGCCTAAATACATTTTAGAATCATCTGCTTTTGTTAATTGTTCTTGCACTGTTTTTGCTGCAGGTAATAACGTATCCTCGCTAAATCTACCATTGTAGTGAGTTATGTTCTTGTTTTGTAAGTATTGAAAGTATTTTATGTAGTTTTCTGTAAAGTTAGGCACAGTATCTACGTTAAAAAGTCCTCCTACCATTTTATTTTTATTTTTGTCTTTTCCTCTGTGTGCTAAAAATACGGTGTTGCCTATCTGCACGGTATCTGCGTTTTTCATAGAACCTTCTTTTGCAAGTAATCTCATAGCGTTAATAAAATCGTCTCTTGTATTAGTTTTACTCTCCATAGTTTGTATAACTATTTCAGGAGTGGTAAGTTTTTGTTTATTACTATCAACAACTTGCATTAACTAACCTCTAATATGCTAGCCACAACATGTAATCTATTTGCTGTTGCAGCAGTAACTTTTAATATTTCGCCTGTTTGTACAACTAGAGGACTTGTCAATAGTTCTATTGTATTGTTTGCACTAACAGCTTTAGTTTTAAATAAACTAAATGTAGCGGGCGAAGATTCCGCATCAGTTATTGTTAAAGTTATGGTGTCTGCATTTCCTGAGTCTTCAGATACAAGAATAGATTTTACTATACCTGTAGTAAGCGCAGGGGCAGTGTACAAAGTTGTTGCATTTGTGGTTGTAAGATNTTTTTTAGCATTTACATATGTATTTGGCATTAACTTAAAAACCACCCTACTGCTTCAGCTCTATCAGATACGGTAGCATTTCGTATGGCTGTATCTAATTGTGTAAAATATAAACGTAACACATTGTTAAACTGTTCAGTTGCTTGTTGATTATATTCTGGAAGCGCATATGGTAACGCAGGAGCGCGAAAAGGCACTCCATAATTTGTAGTATTAACAGTCATGAACGCCTCCCATCTGGCCGCATATCGATCCGTGGTGTCCCCATTTGCCATGTAACATCTAATGCAGAAGATTCTAAACGCATAGACATCTGCCTACCTCGCACACGAATAAAAATTTGATCTGTAAATACTTCAACAGGAGAAGAGGCACTGCGCGTTATAGTAGCGTTATTAACACCTCCTGTTGATCTAGGTGAAGTATACCCTGAACCAGAATTTGACAAAGGATTTAAAGTCATTGTGGCTACTGGACTATTTGCTGTAGAACCATCAAAAGATATGTCAGGAATTACGCGATTTACTAATGCAACTTTATGCCCATCACCTATATCAAATTCTGCAGATTCTACATAAGCTGTAATTGCAGTTTCAGTAGCAGTTTCATTATCGTTAATACCATCTTCATGGTTGACTAAATTGTTACTATAAGTTGCAGCTAACGGATGATCGCGTAATCCAGAATCAAGCCAAGCGGTACGAGCCAAAGTGCCGTAATACCATACATTTTCCATATAATTATATATAACATAACGATCTATATTATTTGAAGTTTTAGAACAATAAAACCACCATACCTCATGAAAGGATTCGTTAGTGCCAGAAAACACTTGTTGATACTGTTGCGTATTAAAATCGTTAAAAACATATTTACGCACATCACATTTTAAAGGTTGAGAACGTCCGTCGTATTTATAAAATTTGTCTGTACCCATCCAATAGGCAATACCATTAGCATATGCAACAGATTTTTGTCCTGCAATCGATATATTTTCACCAACAATCGTTGCTGTCCATACAGCAGGTAAACCAACGTACTGTAAAGAATATAAAGAAGAATCTGTAAAAACTAAAACTTCTTGTCTAGCCTGTGCAGCAGACACTATTTTTGTACCTCTAGATAGACGTAAGCTACCTGCTTGATTAGTTGCTGAAGGTGTCCAGTTAATGGAATCTTCTTGGTCAGACCAACGTATTAAAGTAGGATCTATAGCGGTAGAGCCAATAGGATTAGTGCCGAAACAAAATAAAAACCGGCTAATATCTGATACAAGTAGTAAATTTTGTACAACAGGCACATCAGATGCGCCACTTAACGATGATAACTCTACAGCTCTAGTAGTAAGCGAAGCGGCTGTACCAGAATCCCATATGTATAATCTACCACCACTTGCGCCAAATATAAGATCTTCTCCAAAGTTAGATTGATTCCAAATACGAACTGGGTTTACTGAAGATTGTCCAACCCCCCAAGAATCACCTCCCCAAGAACCTGCACCCCAACCTGTTATTGGTATGGCAAATGCAGTGCCTACATTAACTTGATATTCTGCAGATACAGTCCCTCCCCCTGTTGCATCAGAAGAAGCTGCAGAAGATATTGTTATATTGTAGGTAGTGTCAGTAACAATATCGATTTGAAACTCACCATCAATAGTTACNCCACCTACAGCACTAGCATTACTAAACGTTACAAAATCCTCGTCTATAAACCCACCATTAGTATCAGTAACTAATACAGTAGTTGACCCAGAAGTTGTGGTAAATGGGTTTGTTAATGATACAGTAGCACGAACAGGAGTAACGTCATTATATGCACCCCCTTGTTCAATATAAAATTTAAGGTGTGTGCCTACACCAATATAATTAGCTCCTGCTAGATTTACCCAATTATGTAAAGATCTAGCTACGCCTAAGTAAGTAGAAGAAGATAATCTAGTCCACCCACCAATTTTTTCAGGAGTACCTTGCCTAAAACGTATTTTATCTCCATCATAGTACCCTCCTTCATTAGTGTAACGAGTACCTTCACGATTAATACCGGGTTTTAAAACTAGTTTTTGGAGTGGCATCTTAATTCTCCGCTAACAATCTCATTCTACTTACTAATCTTCTAGCACGATTTGGAACTTGAGTATACCATTTAGAGTCAACCATTTCATCTGCGGCCTCATCCCAACTTTTAGCATCAACTCCTGCTTTCATGCCTTTAAATTTAGATAGACGTGGATAACCTAGATTAAACATCATATTTGCTATGATTAGTTGCGCTTCTTCAGGTAAGTCATCAAAGTCTTTGTAGAGCCTATGACAATCTTCAAGCGTAACAGTAATATCAAGGTTAAATGCTGATTGCACACGACTTTGTTCAACTACAGAACCAACATCCTTACCATATTCAGGGTCATCTTTAGTAATTAAATGACCTATTCCAAAGGTAGGCAGACCTAGATGGTCTAAATAAATCTCGTACTTACAGCCTTCGTCCTCAGCTAGTTCTTCTCTTAACTTATCTATATTCATTTAGATACTCCTTTGTACTTCTCAAAACTCCTCAAACCGCCAAGTCCCAACATTCCAAGCAGAATAGTGGTTAACGTTTCCATATCAAACTGAGGTAGTTCAGGAATTTCAACACCAGCAATCGCTGTTGCGAAAAGAATAAAGGGACTAATGACAAAGTGCCACGCAAGCGCGACTGCAGTGACCCATCCAACGAAGGGGCGCCATCCACTAACAAAAACGGATCGGTGCTGCGCTTCTGCTTTGTTGACTTCGACTTGCGCGAGTGCCGCTTCGTGGGCTTGCTTTTCCGCAAGGGTGGCAATTTCATGCGCGAGCGCGTTCTTTTGGTCTTTGTCTTCAATAAATTTGTCCAATAATCCTGTTACAGGGCCGATTAATGTTTGTAACATATTTATCTCCTATTCTGGATAACAATGTACTGTCAACTTATAATATTCGTTATTGTAAAAAGCTTCCCACATTGTTTTATCAATTAAGTATTCACATTGATCTAATGTCATTGGCTGCTGCAACACGATCTGATTTCCTATATATTGCCAATCAAAACCAGTATGACCCCACATAGATATTACTAATACATAAGCAATTTCTACTGTATGATGTATAGTATCTATCATTTTTTAGGCCACACGGAAACAGCCATATATGCACCCACAATGCCTCCGCCTGTTAAATATAATAAATTTGAAAGATCTGTAAGAAGCTTAACTCTTTCATCTGACACAAAAGGCATAAACATTAACAACGTATACAGTGCCATAAAACACAACACAGCTGTAGCCATGCGTCTTTGAGCTGTCATCTTACGAAGTTCAGCTGCTTCATGTTTTTCTGCTGCCTCTATCTCATGTAATTTTTCTGCGGCCAGTAACTCATCGTCGTCAACCACACCATCTCCATCTAGATCGTATTTATTATAATCAGAACCTTTTTGTAATTTTTTCTGTATCATAACGAACCTCTATTATACCAAAGATAAAATATAAATAAGAAAAACCCTACTACTGTAAATACAAGAAACATTATACTTATTGCTTCTACAAAATGTCTTCGAGCCTCTCTTTGAGCATAAAGTGTTTCTTTGCGTTGTTTTCTGATATCAGCTTCCATTCTCAACAGTTCTTGCCATGCATTTGGGCCACACATACTGCTGATAAGTTTTCTCAGTTCATCTCTTTGGTTCTGTAATTGTTTCTTTTGAGTGAATAATTCTATTGCTTCTTCTTCTACACTTTTAGCGTTAAATATTTTTTTAAAAATAGGTGGGTTTTTTGCTTCATGGTGTGCGCGGTCTATGTCAGATACAGCACCCATCCAACGACTGAGATCACGACCCATAGACTCAATATCTCTACCAATAGACACTCCTCGTTTAAGTGTATTAAAAGCCGCACCAGCTATCGCCATTGCTGAAACAGGATCGACCATTATTCTTTCTTTCTTGTTAGTAAAGTGTAAATTCTAACGAGTCCTAATGCTATCATTACCACGGCAAGCACAAGTTGCGCCCAAGCTGATAAGGGAGCAAGCCAAATAGGCGCTGATATACCTGCACCTATTAATGATATGTCTGGAACAGGATTATCTTTCATAACTACAACTCATCGGGCCAATCATGAACAGGGGCGTTCCCAGTAGGTTTACCATTACTATCTAATGGCACATTAAATAAAGCTACAAACGCAGCATGGTTAGCTGCATTCTTAATAGAAGTTTCTATATTAGCACAAGCTGTTCTTACAGCAGCACGATAATTTGCTACATTAGTTGGGATAGCTGTACCATCTTCAGCCTTACGCGTTACATACCAATCAGTTTTTGCTAATAACGAATGTGCCGTTTCTTTTGTTCTATTTATTCGAGCTGTTTTTAAACCCAATGTAACTAATTGATTACCATCTTCATCAAGAATAGCTTTTCCATCATCATCAACCTCATTAACATCTGTTAAACTTATAGGGATAAGAGTACCGTCTGTTTTTCTTCCATGATAAAATCTAGAGTCAAACGGTGCTTCAGATGCTGGTGGGTCTTCCCATGTGATACCAATGTCTGCCTTTTCAGTGCTACTATACCTCATCCAAACTTGAGGGTATTTAGTGCCATCTGTTCCTACAAAACCTTTACCAACTTGAAGTGTAGTTCCATTATATTTCCACGGCATTATTTATCTCCTATCTTGCGTTTGCATATTTTGCTGGCATTTCGGCAAAAGCCATATAGATGTAAGTGTCTCCATTACCGTTATAAGCAGTGCCAGAAAGCCTTAATTTAAACCCATTTGATAAAAGATCTATAAAAGTTCCTGTATCTTCTGTGTCATTATCTCTACTTATTCTTAATCTGTTAGAACCTACATTGTATGGATCTCTTTTATAATCATGTACATTCCAGTTATTACCGTTGTCAGAAGATTCTTTTATTAAAACATAAGCAGGTCTAAATCCTGTGTATACATATTGTCCATCCGAGCTTCCATTCCCAGTGTAATGTCCAAACCTACTATAACCTTCAACATTATGAAACACATACATAATGTGATCTGTATTGTTTTTATTCACATCATCTGTATTACCAAGCGTAACAACAGAAGCTGTTGGTGCAGTATCATTCCAGACACTTGAAGCATCGGAAGCTCCGTTAGTTGAGTTCCATCTTATAAAATCTGTTTCTGCATCGGTTGCAATACCTTTGTGGAAAATATCCCAATGATCATCATGTCCTCTAGATTTAGCTACAACCATGTCTGGAGCAGCACTTAGATTGTGAGGTATTTCATGTCCAGATTGTTCATTACCAACATATGTAACTATGCTAAAACCAGCTTTACTATTTGATTGTCCAGAGTATGCCTTACCTCCGTTTGTTGTTCCGGAAAAAGTTGTTCCTGCAAGCCATGCCCAAGCTACATAAGTTTGACTACTTTGATTTGTTGCACCACCACTACCAACACTAAATCCGTTACTATCAAAACTTGTTAAGTTTACCGTGCTACTAGTATCTTTTACCGTTGAATTACTTTGCATAAATACATCAGTACCTCGTAGCACATCATAAATCATGTAACTTGATGTGCTAGATCGTTCTTTAATCCAAACCCAGTCTGGTGAAAATTGATAATCAGATATGCTTTGACTTGAGCCGTTTCCTGAATAAAGTGCCACATCAAAATACTCATTTGGTCGCTCACCATTTAAAGGAGAGATTGATGGTTCAAGTAAATTTTTTGCACACAGGGCTTTATGTCCAGAAGGAACAGAATGTTGGAACGTACCTAAACCACTCGCATCTGTGTTTGATTGAGCAGTTTCCTCGTTCGCAAAGGTGCTATCTTGACCAAAATTAGCGTTGTATCTTATATCATTAGAATTAGAACTATCTCCAGCTGCAAACAAATAACTATCGCTAGTAAAAATAGAGTTAGTTTCACTATGCACTGAAGTGCCATTTTTAAAAAATTCTACAATGCCATTTTCTAAATCAAGAGCTACTCCAATAACATCACCAGTTGTATAAGTTGCAACAGTGGCAACACTAGAACCGTTAACTAGAATACCGCCAGTTACACTAGTATAGCTAGCCGCTGTAGCTATACCACCGACAGAAGTATCAAACGTATTTGTCTCACGATATTGTGCTGCTAGAGTAGTTGATATAACGCCGCACCGCATATGCCCACTATCTGCCGCATAATAAAATTCAGCATAATACTTGCTACCTGTTCCCGGTGACATAATTAATGTGCTAAAAGTTGTTCCTCTACCACTATTAGAAGTATCAATTTTTAAATTTCCATGTCTTGGGTCTACAAATGAAGTTAAAGCTTTGCCCACTATTGGATTTAAAACAGAAAAATTATTTGTAGGGGTATCTGGCCCTGTAGAAATTGTGCTATTCATATTAACAGGATTATAATGATTATCATTACCGCTTGTATCTGCACCCATACCACTTGAGTTAGCACTAGTGCCTGTTTGTTTAAATTCTAATCTATATCCGTTTGTGCCAAACGTTAGGCCAGATGTGTCTTTTGGAATCCACACACCTTCTTTATCTTCACCAAAACTATCTGGGTCTAAAGCTTGCCCATCAATAAAATTTATTTCTGTTAGATACCCATCATAATTAACACCATCTGGGTTAACTCTTCTAGCAATTTCATGTTTTACAGCTGTGTTAAATATACTGGCTCTATTTTGAGTTGGAAGAGATGATGAAGCAAATTCTGTTATACGTTCCGAATTACAATACATACGCATTCGATCTGCTGTCGTAGCGTTTGAAGTATCCCAAACAAAGAGAAGATGATACCATGCAGATACATCACGTAATTTCTTAGTGCCAACAATAAAATTATTATTAGTGCCATCAAAATATTCAAAATACATTCTATCAGAACTAAGTCCTATTTGATTTGAATTANAATTTGCTGACCAGAGAGTATTAAAACTACCAAAATCACCTCGTTTAATCCAAGCACTCCAACTCCAAGTAGTAAGACTGTCCCCTGAACTAGACGGTGTTTTATCTAAATGATGAGTGCTACTATCGTTAAATCGAGCGGATTTTTCTATTTCATGATTATAAAACCCAGTGCTTACTTCGCCTGCGCCATTTGCTTTTATTACACTCATGATACACCTTATGTTAATGCAGCTGATGCTGACACTAAGATTGTATCATTACCGCTTCCTGCACTACAGTAGTATGCAAGATGATACGTGCCTGCTGTTGTTAAAGCTGTTAGCACTGTAGAATTTATCGCTACAGAAGCATGTGCTGAAACAGTATGCCCACCAGTATTAATAAGCATTACATTACCTGATTGTCCGGCGGTAGGGTTGGTAAATGTTAGAGTAAAATTTCCACTAGGTGTGCATTTAAAATCGTTACCTACAGATAAGTCAAAGCTACCATCATTGTCTGTTGTTACATGCCCAGATGCTTTACCAGCTACGCTGACATCATCTCCAACAGTGATATCGCCAGTTACTGTAAAATTTCTAACCCCTGTATAATCTTTATTAGAGTCAAGCACCATTGCTTTAGATGCTATAGCGGTTCCAACTGCCGTTGAACCTAGATCAAGAGCGTTAAGTTCTCCCACTACAGCAGTAATACCATCTAAAACATTAAGTTCTGCTGCTGTAGATGTGACACCATCTAATATATTAAGTTCTGCTGCTGTGGATGTGACACCATCAAGTATATTAAGTTCTGCTGTTGTAGATGTTACACCATCTAATATATTAAGTTCTGCTGTTGTGGCTGTTACACCATCTAATATATTAAGTTCTGCTGCTGTAGATGTTACTCCATCTAATATATTAAGTTCTGCTGTCGAAGCTGTTACACCATCTAATATATTTAACTCAGCAGCGGTAGCTGAGACAGTTGTACCAGCAATACTAAGGGCATCTGTTTCTAATGTGCCATCAAAATCGCCATCTACAGCGTCAATATTACCTTTAAATATAGTAGCAGTTACTGTGCCTGTACTTGGATTATAACTAAGATTACCATCCATCTCTAAGCCAACATTACCTGTGCTTGTAGTCGCGTTCTCTACGAAAGTAATTAAATTTTCTTCGTTTGTACTTTCATTGTCAGTTACAAGCACATGAGCCGCGTTTGTGGCATCAGTAACTGTTGTTCCCGCAATCACATCAGCTAATGCTGTACCATTAACCGTAATAGCATCAGCTTCTAATGTACCATCGATATCCGCGTTTCCAGATATATCTAAACTTCCTGCATCTAACTCGCCAGTTAGTGTAAAGTTTCTAACTCCTGTATAATCTTTATTAGAGTCAAGCACCATTGCTTTAGATGCTATAGCAGTTCCAACTGCTGTTGAACCTAGATCAAGAGCGTTAAGCTCTCCGACTACGGCAGTAATACCATCTAAAACATTAAGTTCTGCTGCTGTGGATGTTACACCATCTAGTATATTAAGTTCTGCTGTTGTAGATGTTACACCATCTAGTATATTTAATTCAGCTGTTGTAGATGTTACACCGTCTAATATATTAAGTTCTGCTGTTGTAGATGTTACACCATCCAATATATTTAATTCAGCTGTCGAAGCTGTTACACCATCTAATATATTTAATTCAGCAGCTGTAGCTGAAACAGTAGTACCAGCAATACTAAGGGCATCTGTTTCTAATGTACCATCAAAATCACCATCTACAGCATCAATATTACCTTTGAATATAGTAGCAGTTACCGTGCCTGTACTTGGATTATAACTAAAATTACCATCCATTTCTAAGCCAACATTACCTGTGCTTGTAGTTGCATTTTCTACAAAAGTAATTAAATTTTCTTCGTTAGTGCTTTCATTATCGGTTACTAGAACATGAGCGGCATTTGTAGCATCAGTAACTGTTGTTCCCGCAATCACATCAGCTAATGCTGTACCATTAACCGTAATAGCATCAGCTTCTAACGTGCCATCGATATCCGCATTGCCAGATATATCTAAACTTCCTGCATCTAACTCACCAGTTAGTGTAAAGTTTCTAACCCCTGTATAATCTTTATTAGAGTCAAGCACCATTGCTTTAGATGCTATAGCGGTTCCAACTGCTGTTGAACCTAGATCAAGAGCATTAAGTTCTCCTACTACAGCAGTAATACCATCTAAAACATTAAGTTCAGAAGTTGAAGCTGTTACACCATCTAATATGTTAAGTTCAGCTGCTGTGGATGTCACACCATCTAGTATATTTAACTCTGCTGTTGTAGATGTTACTCCATCTAATATATTAAGTTCTGCTGCTGTAGATGTAACACCATCCAATATATTTAATTCAGCAGCAGTTGCTGTAATAGTCGTGCCATTAATACTAAGAAAATCTGTCTCTAATGTGCCATCTATATCAGCACTTCCAGATATATCTAGGCTTGTTGCGGCTACCTCTCCAGTCACTGAAATTCCACCACTAGTTGTTTCTATCTTCTTATTATCGTTGTGATAGAGTTCAACTGCGCCATTAAGTATTCCTCTAAAATACTTCTCTCCACTCGTAGTTTGTAGTGTGAGGTTGGAGGCTGAAATAAAAAGATTGCCAGAGCCAGATTCTGATATATTTGTATGCCCAGTAGCAGAGATATGGTTGATGGTTAAATCACCATCAGTGCCGATTAATAATGATACATCATCGGCAAATGTTAAATTACCACTTGACTTTGTATCACCTGTATCACTTCGTAAAAAACGGTCGTTGATAGCGGCACTAGTCATAAGTGTTGTATCGTTGTCTGCAAACGATTCCGAACTAGTTGTTAAACTATTTGCGGCTAATTCTGATACAGTTAAGTCAGGCAATCTATTCGCATTAAGAGTTCCAGAGCTAATATTACTAGCGTCAGTTGTATCTGTCGTAGCAGAACTTGCTAAAGATGTGCCATTAAGGGTTATAGCATCAGCTTCTAGTGTGCCATCTACGTCCACATCTCCACTAATATCCAAACTGCTTGCTTCAATTTCACCACTAGATTTAAATATTACGTTATCACCACCTGCTACCTCAAATATAATTTGGTTGTCAGTGCTAAATTTAATAAGATTATCGTCATCTCTACCGATAACAAGACTAGCATTTTTTACAGATGTTATGCCTGTTTGTGCCGCGTCTACTGTTATAGTTAAATCAAAAGGATCACTATCTGAACCTGTAGACGTATCTGTAAAATTTGTTGTAACTCCAGAACCAATAATTTTTAGTTCTTTAGCATTGTTAATTGTTACTTCAGTGCCATCATCATCTTCAATTTGAAAACTAGACATGCCACCTGCACTGCTAACTTCATTATCAACATAAGCTTTTACAGATTGTTGTGAAGGTATAAGCGTAGCTGAATCAGACGACATATCATCTTCATCTACAATAGAAGTATTTAGTAAGACTGTGCCTGTTGCATTTGGAAGCGTGATAGTTTTATCGCTAGATGTAGGATCTTCGATTGTAAGTGTTGTTTCAAAAGCATCAGCTGTAGCACCTTCAAAGATAATCGCGTTTTGTGCGTTCATTGTTACTGTATTAACTGTTGTAGTTGTACCAGCAACTGTCAGCTTTGGAACAAGTAATTCACCTGTTGATGGGTTATATCGTAACGCACCAGTATCATCGAGAAGACCGTTAGACTCATTATGAAATACAACCGGAAAATTTGTGTTAGCCGTGCTATTAGTGACAGTAACAGTTGAGGCTAGTGTAGCGTTATTTACCGTTGTCCCCGCAATCACATCAGCTAGTGCTGTACCATCAACCGTAATAGCATCAGCTTCTAATGTGCCATCTATATCAGCATTTCCAGATATATCTAAACTTCCTGCATCCAATTCACCAGTTAATGTAAAATTTCTAACCCCTGTGTAATCTTTATTGGAATCAAGCACCATTGCTTTAGATGCTATAGCAGTTCCAACCGCTGTTGAACCCAGATCAAGAGCATTAAGTTCTCCTACTACAGCGGTAATACCATCTAAGNANATTAAGTTCNGNNGTNGAAGCTGTTACACCATCTAATATGTTAAGTTCTGCTGNTGTNGATGTNACACCATCTAATATATTTAATTCAGCTGTCGAAGCTGTTACACCATCTAATATGTTAAGTTCTGNTGNTGTGGATGTTACACCATCAAGTATATTAAGTTCAGCTGCTGTAGATGTTACTCCATCTAATATATTAAGCTCTGCAGCGGTAGCTGTAATAGCTGTACCATTAAAATTTATAGCATCTAGATACGCTACTCCATCAATGTATATATCTTTCCACTCTTTAGAAGAACTACCTAAATCATACGCACCGTCATCATCTGGTATGATGTTTGAATCTATTTCACCACCAAATACAATATTGTCGGTATTTGCATCGCCGAGAGTTACTGTGCCACCATTAAATGTAGTAGTGCCTGTTACTGTAAGATTACCACCAACTCCAAAATTACCAGCTACATAATTTTGACTTTCAACTACATTAGTGCCGTCACAATATACATGCCCCGTGCTACCAGAAGGAATAGCGATACCAGTTCCTGATGCTGTCTTAACCGTAACTGTCTGTGCAGTACCATTCTTTACAACAAATAATTTGGAAAGAGCTGGAACAATAACTGTAGCTGCACCCGATAAAGAAGTTCCTGTATCAGTAAGATTTAGTATAGCTGCTCTAGATTCTGCTGTAGAACCATTTGCAGTGCTTAACGTAGCAGAGTTGGTGCTCCAAGTATTTATAGTTGCGGAACCCGCTATGGCTTCCTCAATCATATTGGTTACACTGGCGTTTACCAAATCTCCCCATGTACCAGCCAACTCACCTTGAACTGGTAAAGCTAATTTTAAAAGGGTGCTAAATTGAGTTGCCATTATAAAACCTCACAAATACTAATATTAATACATCTAACTCACACAAACTGCAATCATTCAATACGAACCACAGCATCTGTTTTATTTGCAGAAGGAAATTCAATAACAAAATCTGCAGAACTTGTTTGTTTATCTTCTCCAAAATCAATTACTGCTATAGCAGGATTGCCTGTCGCAGATTTGTATATTAATGCTCCTCTAGCAGTTATAGAAGAAGAACTCCAAGTTGTATTAGAAAAACTTAAGAATGCTGTAATTCCAGATGATGTCGGGTTAGTTGCTATACTGAGCGTGTTACCTCCTGCTGTATATCCGGTTGCTCCATATTCTCCAGTGCTACTAACTTCGTTAGTTGTAGAATACGCTGTAGTTGTAGCATCTAAAGTTGCACTAGACGTATACAAAGCAATCTTAAATGTTTGTGTTGTATCACTACTAAAATCCATTTCTCCATTCAAAAGAGCAACTTTAAAGGATGTACATGTTGTTTGAGTGATAGCCATATAACTTACCTTTAATTCACATCCACACGATACTGCCCTGAACGATATGTATCTTGACGTAATTTACCATCTACACTTCTTTGCAATAATTTAATCGCTTGTAAATATCGTTTTTCATACATAGCAACCATATCAGGTTCACCTTTTTGAAATTTAATTGCTTCCATCAATACTGCATTAACAAGAGCAGTGTCAAAATTATCTCCTAAATAAGTCCCACCAGCAGATACTATTGATGTGGGATATTTTGCATATATGTGTTCTAATGTATAATTAGCATCTGGAATTGGAGAAAACATAAATTTTACATTTGAACCGGAAGTGCTATGATAAGCATAAAACTTTGGTAGCCCACGTTTAGCAGTTGTAGTTACAGGATATGCCTCTCTTAAAAAATTGGAGTCTTTATTTAATAAGAAAGTCTGAGTATCATTATCTACTATTGCTAAACTATAAGTGTATAAATACCCATCAGGTGTAGTATACAGCTCATTACCAGCAGTTAAACTACTACTATCTACATTGCGTAGTGAAGGCAGATCAACTGTGCTAAATATTGTTTGTTCAGCTTGTTGTGTAAAAAAAGCATGTTGATCTGCTGTAAACGTTTGTTCACACACATCTTCTACATTTGCCTTCAAACTTGTATAGTTCATAACTTACCCCATAGGCCCACGAGCCATTGTTCCTTTAATTGCTGCACCTGTGCCTCGTATTTTAATTCCACCACCAGCGCTAAAACCTTTTACTCCACGACCTTTTAATATGTCTTTTTTAGTGACTTTACCATCACCTGTAAGATCAGGAAAACCACCTGACTTTGTTTGTTTGCCCATGTTTGCTCTATTCATAATACACTCCTATGAAGTTGTTACCGTAACTGAACCTACAGATGCAGTCATTACAAACTGTAATTTATTATCTAATGATCCTGCATACCTAACTGATCTACTTTCTGCATATCCAACAAAATCTGGTCTAGGGTCTCTTATAGCTTGTGGATCATCTACAGGNAACATACCTAACTCATTTTGTGGATGATCACCATCAAAACAAAAGGGACATGCTTTTAAATTAGTGTCGTTACCTTTTCTTATTATATTACGCAGCTCTCGTAATTTATATCGAAAGCCACATATGTCACATTCGGCTATTGCTCTTTTTAATGATGCGAATCTATTTGACATGACTAAATCCTAGCAACACGAGGTACATAACGTTCAGAGGTTTTTTCTCTATCTTCACCTGCAGCTAAATTATACTGCTCATCATATGCGGCTTTTAACATCGCTATTCTGTCTGCAAGCTCAGGCACTTTCATAGCTATATGATACGCTAGCCCTGCTACTAGACAAGGTAAGAATCTAAAAGTCATATCTGCTGTTTCCACACCATTCCCAGCATCTTGAATGCGTCTCATACGAAAATACACAAAAGTATAAATATTACTGTCTGGCACAGGCCACACATTAATTCTAGGTTGTGTTGCCAACCTTTCTACAAATACTTGAATTGGCCTACCAGTTGTTAACTTGTTAGGAATAGATGAGTAAGTGCTTACACCAATACGACTTATGGTAAGATCAGATTGTGTAGCGGTGTTTCCAGCGTTGGTACGAATTACATGATCAAGCAAGTCAACAGTATCTGCAGGAAGATTATATTGAGAAGTACCTGAAACTAAAGATATAGTGCCACTATCAATAGTCCACATATTGATACCACGATTTTGCCATTCGATTGTCATTAAATTCATAGATCTGCGAGCAGTGCGTAAATCATATCCTGATCGCATTTCACGTCCAGCACGTTCCCACGCTTCTTCTGCGATCTCTGTAAAATCCATATCAAATGCGGTAGTGCCTGACGTAGCCATTTATTTTTTCCTTTTTCGTCGTGCTGCTTCTACTCTTCTTGGCTTTCCTGCTGGTTGTCCAAGTCGTTTTTTCTGGTTAATTCTTTTTCTTTTTTCGGCAGAGGACATTTCTCCAGNGGTCTTGGGAGTCTTTGAACTAATGCGTTTGGAGGGGCGACAATATGGAGTACCCCGTTTTTCACCTTTGCGACGCCCACACGCCTTCCCCGTGCGTACGTCTTTCCAATCTTCTTTGAACCATCTCTTAAGAGCCAAGCCTTCTTTTGTTTTACGTACTGCCATTCTTTACTCATCTGTATTTTGTAACTTTACGACGATTTTCTTGTACTATACCACAACCTCTAGCAACACCTTTTTTATTTGAAGGTCGTTTTCGTTTTCTCCTAGCTAGCCCACCCCCAGAAAGTTGTATAATTCCACCAGTGGCTTTCTTTTTAGAAGATTTACCGTAGTTAGCAGCACCTACTTTTCTGCATTTTGCAATGGCTCCTGAAGCATACGCACTGGGGAATACTTTATAACGAGCTTTTACTTTATGATAACAAGCGTCTTTAGGCATTTTTTCTAGCTCTCCTTATACTTTCTTTACCCTGTCGAAATATTTTAGCAACTTCAGTTTTACCCATAACTTTAGCTCTCTGCTCGCCAACAGTAAGAATTTGTATTTTCCTAGCAAAAGGTTTGTTTACCTTCTTTACTTTAGCCACAGTTGCTCTAGCGTCAGCAGGGGTAGCAAACTTTATACCTACGGTATCCTTTGGATTTTCATCGGTATAAAGTCTACGACCTGATCCTTTGGGTTTCTTACCTGTACCAGTTTTTGGGTCTTTAGCCATTTACGAACCACTCATTGTTACCATTTTACCAGAACGAAAGCCTCTAACTGCTATGCCGTTACCACGAAGTTTACCACCTTTTGAGTAACCTTTTTTCGTCATACCACCAGCAGCCATGCCTTTTTTCTTCATCATACCACCAGCAGCCATACCATTTTTCTTTTTATCAACTTTTTTAATTGCAGCCATTAAACCGCCAGAGGCCATACCTTTTTTCTTCATCATACCACCAGCAGCCATACCTTTTTTCTTCATCATACCACCAGCAGCCATACCTTTTTTCTTCATCATACCACCAGCAGCCATACCTTTTTTCTTTTTCTTGTCCATCTTATTCATCTTATTCATCCTTATACAAGTTATTAAAAGTTACTTCAGGATCCATATAACTGTGATCGCTTTCAGCATTATGTATCCATTGGCTAGGTCTGAAATCAGGTGCGCCATCTCCTGTTTCCCATAACGCTGGGCTAGTTGCTCTTACTCTGTTATTAGGTAAGGCCACTATATTCCCAGTCCATGCACCTGCATCAGTAAGTTCTAAAACATGGCTTTGTTTGTGTTGTGCAGGGTCGTCAGCTATATCCGTTTCTGTATAATCTACAGTAAATAAATATCGTCCTGTATAGAACTCTCCATTTATTTTGCATATCCAAGGACTAGAACTCACACGATCTATTTTTATAACGGAATGATAATGAGAGCTACAATCCCAAGGTTGTGCAAAAGGGACAAGCATTGGTTCAGGCCACTCTTCATATGGCACATCAGCTACAAGTGCAGTTATAGGCATTCTAGCCCACATAGCACCTCCATGTATGTTAGGATCGTCAGTGTCATCTGACTCACATCCTGTAAATACTACATGAAAACTAAGACATCTATCTGGCACTGTGTTTACTGCTATAGCCATAGCATGTAAAAACTCACCATGGTAATCTTGATGGTTACAAGTATATTCTTTTCGCACCCAACATTTAAAATGAGGTATGTTACTTATTAAATACGACATTCAACACTTCCACCTTCTTCTTGCTTGCCGTAGTCTTGAATTAGGGTTTTTAGCAGCCTTTGGAAACTTTTTCATCTGTCCAGCGCTACGTGCGCAATAAGACTTACGGCGTTTTGCAGCCTTACTTCCGGGTTTTACTTTGCCCGTAACAGCTGTTTTTAATTTACTTCCGGGATTATCTCTACGATATTTTGCAACACCTTTTTTAGTCATACCAGCCCCAGCCTTGGTAGGTCTTTTATGACCTCCTGAGATGGTATGACCTTTCATAGTGCCTTTTCGCCTAGCCATGGAAAAAAGTCATCATGTCTATAGTAGCTATTGTATATTTAACCGACATTCCATCTACAAACAAAATACCGTCTGCTGGTATAGTTCTATCTAATGTAGTGTTATCAGTTCCAATAGTACGAGATTTAAATAAGGCAGTTCCGTTTTCTGGAGTGTTATTGAAGAACTCTATAGTCCCTGCTGTGCCACCAGATACTATGGAGAAACCTTTTAAACGTACTCTATTACTTCCTAATATAGCCTCTGCGCAGAGATCACCTGATCCTACTTTAATATTTGCAGCGTATTGTTCGGAACACTCTACTGCGGTTACTGTAAGAAATAATTTTGTACCTGCTACAGTTTCAGCGCTACCAGTAGAAGTTATAACTTCAGTCATGGCATTACCAAAAACATCCGTGCCAGTAATGGTACAGGTTTTTGCATTATCACCTGTGCCTGTGGTAGTGACAGTTACGTTTCTAGCACCGCCACCTAAAAAGGTGGTGTTCGCCATAGTTGCACTAGTGTTTGGCCTTGCTGCCGTTACTAATCGATCATCATCTGATGCATTTTCATCGCTAATAAATTTAGCTGTTATATCTGAGCTATGACCCATATCAATCTCCTTTAAAAAAGGAGAGGAGTAGCCTCCTCTCTGTTAATATTAGTCATTATTAAAATCAAAAGCTGCACCGTGAATCTTAATAACGATCTTACCAGCCGTATAAGCAGCTTCCGTCGCATCGCCTGAAGTTAGATACAGATATTTCTTAGTTAAAGCTGCTAGTGTAGAACCAGCATCAGCTTCGTTATGAAGGCCTAACGTCAAATCTCCGTTATTAAACAGCACAGTGCCACTAGTAACCGCAGCATTTTCAGCTGTTGTTCCTGTTGCAGAACATACTAAATTAATATCTGGATCACCGCCAGTTGGAACTTCAATACAAATAAACTCCATCTTGTATGGTATACCATTCACTTCTTTTGTGAGTTCTGCGATATATGCGTTTGCTGCACCGCCGTCAGTACCAATAACATCGTTAGCAGTACCGCCAGATGCTAGACCACCGTGTAGGTCAACAAGAATTGTAGTGACAATATCTCCACCAATCTTATTAATAAAAGTGTTAATCGCTGCGTCAGCAATACCAGAACCATGCGCGTTAGGAGCGATATTAAAGATTGTGGCTGCTGTGCCTAAGCTAGCGTTGTTTGCGCCTACAGTTGTACCTGCTGCAACAATATTATCTCTACCAGAAGTAGCGACTTTTTGAACTTCGAGAGAACCACCACTAGTGGCATTGAGTTGCTCTGTAAAAGTACCCAAAGTAGCACTCTTAGTTACAACTTTGAATCCATTTTCTGAACGGACTGCTCCGTTAAACGTAGTATTAGCCATGTAAATTCTCCTGTCTTGGCTATTGTCAGCTACGGGATGCAGCTGTCAGGGGATAGTTGTACAGTATACTAAAAAGAAAGGAGTGGCAAGCCACTCCCTTCCAGTATGTTTTAAGCTCCGGGTGAGCCAAATATGCCCAGTGGATCAGACACACCGAACGAATAACGTTCACGAGCCTTATACCGGCTGTTGCCAGTATCAAAATCAGCATCCATAGAGGTAGCCATAGGACTACGTGTGAAGTGCTTTAGCCCGTTAGGAACATCAGTTAGAAGGAAAAACGCGTCAGTATCTGTAAGATAATGATTTATTGTATAACCTTCAGGGATAGAACCGTTATTGCGAAGCGCATTAAGGTCGTTATCCGCTGTTCCTACACGTCCTTCAGTCTCTAACAATCGAGTTGCTACAAACTGTAGGTTCGGTGGAATCACTAACTTACGTGGTCTTGCAGCAATTAGTAAGCCACGCTCGTCTGTCCAAGCAGCGATCTGAATAACAGCAGCTTCTAAAGAAGTTTCGTTAAGATCGGCTGGAGTTGCGAACTCGTTTGAGTTAGTTCCACCATTTACTAGTGGGTGCGCAGTAGAACAAAGCTCTACTCCATCTCCATAAGTAGTATTTGAGTCAAAAGCATTATTTAAAATAGTTGCTGCTTTTACCTGTTTAGTGTACGCCATCGCACGAGCTAGTGCTTTAGTATAACGAGATGATAATGAGTCATACAAGTTATCCTCAATAGCCTCTTCAGTAATTGAAAAGCCCATTGCAACAGTCTCATGTGAATAGCGAGCTGTAAATGCCTCCTGTGCATTGTCATATTCGATGGCAGAGCCTTCGTTTTTAACAGGTGCAGCAGAAAAACCTGACAGCTTTGTTTCTTCTTCAAATGAACGATCAGAAGTCTCTGATTCAAAGATCTCTGCATGTTCTTCACCGTACTTAGCATACTCCAAGCCGAACAAAGCGTTCAAACCGGGAAGGAGTTCTTTAAGTAGTTGTGCGCGTGAAATAGCCATAATCTACTCTCCTTATACGCCAGCAGTTTGTTGATAACGTTGATAGCCCTGTGTGAACTTAACAATAAATTCAACAAAGTTACCAGAACTGTTTTTTGTATCAGGTACAACATCAACAACGGTAATTGGCAGTATTGTTGCCACGTTGTTAATAAATACGCCCATACGACTATTACCTGACGCTGTTACACCAGTATTAAGCACAAGCTCTGCGTTACAAGAGATTGCGTTAGCACGGCTAACAAATGCAGGGAGTAGTCCAGAGGCAGCACCATCAGCAGATGAACCTGTTACGTTCACCACTTTAAACAGCACATTTGGATCGTCACATACATATGCTTCAATATCGGAAGCTACAATACTTCCGGGATAGCTTTGACGGAAAGTTAGTTGTCCTGTATTTGGATCTGTATAACTACAGCCCATAAATACGCCAATAACACCAGCTACTACAGAAGTGTCATTCTGTAATGTGGTGATAATAATAGTCCCATCGTTCTTGTACTGCACCACATCTCCATAAAAGAGAGCTGTACCGTAATTTGAAGCGATAGGAATCTTACGTGTAGAACCCACATAACTATGACCACCAATCATTCCGATTGGGCGGAGGCCATATGGGGCGTCAATGGTAGGATATGCCATCTATTTTATCTCCAGATAACAAGGGTTTTAATTTAACCCCCAGCACCAAAAGTAACTTTTGACTTACGCTCGTTAAAAAGCGGCATTCGGGGATCATTCTCTCTCATAAGGTTGTTGTCAACTGATTCCATTTGGCCTTTTGTTTGCTGCTTATAATAAGCGGTGCGTTCTTCAACCAGTTCTTTTGGAGCTTTACAAAGAATAAGACCACCAATTACAACGTTATCTTTGAATTTTTCATTCTCAATAGTAACCATTGTAATTTCTGGATGATCTGAAGCTTTTACAGGCTCCCAACCTTCACGAAATTTTGAAGAAACATTGGTGGCATCCGTTTGCCCCTGCGTGGCGACTCTAATCCAACGAAATGCATAACCCGGCTCGGCGTTTGGTGTTGGCAAAGTTTCAGGTCGTTGCCAAGCTCTAGTACGGGTCGTTTTTTCACGAGTGATCTGTTCACGATTTATGCGGTTCTCAGCCATTGTTTTTCCTCATTTCTTCTGCAACCTTTTTGGCGTATAATTCTAAGGGTACTCCAAGTCTTTTAGCTATGGAAACCTGTGTTTGCGTTAGCGTTATCTTTTTTGGCGCTGCGCTCCGCGTTGCGGGTGCAACCACATTAGATGGTTTCTTTGGCTCTTCAACTTCTACTGTATCCTCAAAATAATTTGGGAATACTTCGCGCATACGAGAGTTTATTTTCTCGTAGTATTCGTCGCTCCCAACTACTACGTTGCTTTTTTGGAGCTTTTGGTGCAACCCTAGTGCTAGTGATGTCATTTCTTCATCAGTATTAAACCACGGATTTTCCCGCGCCCACTGATTAGCTTTTTCATCAACTGCCACTTGAGCGGTTTCTTCTGGTACGTTAACAGGAGTTTCTGTCTCTTGTAAAGTAGGAAGTTTAAAATTATTTAACCTATCAGCCTTAATTTTAGCAGCGGTTAAGTTTTCTTGTGCTTCTACAACAGCTTCTGAGTCTCCAGCTTCATACGCTTCTTTATATTTTATTTTAGCATTATCTACATCAACTGCAGCTGAACGTTTAGCTTGATCAAGCATAGTTGATTGATTTTTACCAACTGTGCCTTTTAGTTCTTTATTTTCATCTACTAGTTTTTTAGCAAAAGCTTCTAGTTCTTGCTTTTCGCGGATCGCTTGTTCTTTCGCTCTACGTTCGTCGTGGTATCCTTTACTGAAGTGCTTGATTCTGTTTTTGACTTTGTCAGAATATTCTTCAAGTTCTTCTTCAGTAACATCGCTAGGTGGATCAGAAACTTTGCGTCCTCTGTCAGCTTTTGGAGTATCATCAACAACTTCGATTTCAAATTCGTCAGTTTTTTCTTTATCATCAGCCTTCGCTTCCGGTTCGGGGGTTGTTTTACCAGAGAGATCAATCTGAACAGCATTAGAACTTTCCACTTCAATATTTGGTTTTTTATCATTATCTTCGTCTGGAAATTTATATTCCACTTTTTGAAACGCCATTATATACTCCTATACTCTGCAAATACCACGAGGGTCAGGGATAACTGCCTCTATGGAATCGTCATTCATTAAACGAAACTCCTTACCATTTACTTTAAACCTTGTGCCTGTGTTCATGCGAAACATCACATAATCACCTACTTTACACCAAGCTCCGGTAGGGAATCTGTCTTCATCAGAATATGCGGCTTCACCCATATCAATAACTACACCCATAATAGACATGATATATTCTTTCTTTATTTCGCTATCAATCTTCAAAAGTGTGCTACCTTCATAGTGATCACTGACATCTGGCAACGCTACCAGAAGTCTGTACCCGCAAGGTATCGGTAGTTGTGCGTCAAAATCTTCTTCAGGTGCAAGTTTTTCAACTGTTTTAGTCATCATCATCTTCCATATAGTTACGCGAGAGGTCTGTTACATAGTTTCTGCAGGCATCTAGACCCCGTATCATGCCTGTTATTTCCTTGTACTGGGCAAAATCTTTTGCTCCGCCCCCTCCAAGAAACTGTAATGCTGTAGATTTATCTTCATCTAGTTTTTCAATAAGCACGTCAAAGACGGTTTTAGCCATATTATTTCTTCTTTTTATGTGGTTTTTTGTATCGAGTTCTTTGATCTTTTTCTATTTTTGCCAGTGTTCTTGCTTGCCCAGCGTGGGATTTTGATGCTTTCTTCAAACTTTTAATAACTTTTTTTAAAGGTTTTGTGTAATGAGGCACTATTTTTTCTCCCTACTCGCAAGAATTTTNGCTACTTCTAGATTATTTTTGTTTCTTTCTGACTGTTTATCTGCTCGTAGTTTTACTCCAGCCTTTTTAGCATCTATGCCAACTTCTAATTTTTCTAGTTTTATGCGTTCTTGTTCGAGTTTAGCGTCTGCTAGATCTTTAACAACTTTACGTTTTTGCTCTTCTTTCTTAATCTGTAGGTCAGCAATGTCTTTTTGTGTTTTGCGTTGTACCTCTGCTCCTTTAATTTGTAGCTCTTGTTGTTGAAGTTGGAACATAGGATCTTGTGCCTGTTTCTGTGCTGCCTGTTGTGCGGCCTTTTGTTGGTTTGCTTGTGTAAGTTGTTTACCTGCCTCTGCAACCACACGAGCAAGTTGTACTTCTACATCTTCTGGAAGCTCCTCATTTGGTGGAGGTAGCTCTGCTCCCATCCGCTCTTCAATCTCCTTACGATATTTAAATCCAAGATGTTCTGCAATATGCGCTTGTAAAGATGCCATAATTTGTTGTGCCTGTGGATTTTGCCCTATCATGCCCATGACTTGTGGATCTTGCATAAATGCCATATGCGCACCGATATGTGCTTCATGATCTTGATAGATAAACGCTTTCATAGGTTTACCAATTAGCGCGTTCATATTTTCACTAATTGGATCTGCAGGCTTCATATCTTCTTTTACAGGAACAAGTTTGTCTGCGTTCTTTACTCCAAGAACTTCAATCATCTGTCTATGTAGTTGAGGCAGGTCGTATATTTGTGGGGCTTGTGATGACATTTGTAACACAGCCTGATATTGAACCACACGTTGTGCCATAGTAGAACTATTGGGATCGCTAACAGGTATGACATCTACCATCATATAGTCGGCTTGCCGTGCTGTAACTTCTCCTCTTACCGGCTGATAGGCATATTCTGCTGGCGCATACTCAGCCATCAAAGCTTTGAGAAGTTTAAACTCTTGTTTCATGGCATAGTGGACACGAGCTTGAACTGCAGCCATAGGTTTTAACGTGCGTTCTAAAAGTGCCAACGTAGTGCCTACCGGAGCATTTGCAGACATATCCGATATATTCATATCACTAATAGCACCTAGCCTGCGCCCTTCATTAGTAATTTTATCTAGTAACGCTAAAAGTGTTTGAGATGGTTCTTTGTATGGTAGAGGCATAATGTTATCACGAATACTACCTGACGGCACATCCACATCTTTAAACTCTCCGGGTTCTATAGGAACGTCGTCTCCCTTGATACGTAAGCCACGAGACTTTAAACCTCCGGGCAAATTAGCGAGCGTACCGGCATCGACAAGTTGACGTATCAAGGAAGTTCCGGCGCGAGCGTACCCACCAATAATGTGGACAAGCCCAAGACCATAAAAGCCAAANCCCGGTACATACGGGTAATGTACNAAGTGTTGACGTTTTAACGAAAGTGGATCTTCAGGATTCCAGTTGCGACGGATAGCTAAAACTGCTCCTGAACCACGTTCTATAGTAACAACATATGGTTTAGCAATCTCATCCTCAGAGTCATCTATACCACTAATTACAAGATCTGCATGTATTTCATATAGTGCATATCGATCATCGTCGGTTAACGAATAACCACCCTCTTCAGCTTTACGTATCTCTATATCTGAATGGTAAGGTTCTGGCTCGTTTAGCTCAATATCACGGTAAAACCCGTTAACCTGTAGTTTCTTTAACTCGTTTTTTGTCTTACGCATAACGTGTGTAACACGCTCTGCAGTCTCAATATGTGATGCGCTGTATGGCACAATACAATCTTCTGCAGGTACAAATAGAGCAACCTGCCGCCCAATATTAGGATCATGATATACCTTTTTAAACGCAGAGCCTCCTAATCCTAGACTATACAAGAGCCGTTCATGTTCTGGACGATACTCAACCATATTCTCAGTAAGCTCGTAATTCATGTCTGCTTTGACACGAGCTGCAGCTTCAACCTTATCTTTAGTTTCTTCTCCTAAGATTTTGGTCTTAACTGGCCCCATAGAAGGAAATGTCTCGCTCATGGTCTCAGCTTGAAATCTAATGGCAGCTTCTGCAAGCACTGTAGAATACACACCACACGCTCCTTGCCATGGGTCGGTGCGCTCTTCATATTTAAATCCTAACACATCTAGACCATCTACAAACGTATCAGCCCATTCTTTACGACTGTCGATATCAGAATCAATAAGCCCTATTAACTCATCCGATAGGGTGGCAAGATCTCCATCCTCCATGTTTTCAGCAAGATTGCCTTCAAACGGCATGTCAGTCATATCCTGACCGGGAACAAGAGTTATCTCTACACTACCATCATCAAGAGTAACCATGTCAGGGTTTACAATTTCAATCTCTAAATCTGTAGATTCAGCTTCTTCGCCTACACCTTTAGGTGCTTGATATAATCCTTTTTCAACTGCCATAATAATAACCCCTAATAATATCCGCCACTACGGCGCTTGAAATATTGTTGTTCTTCTGGTTCATCACTAGGCAGGCGTATAAAGCCCCCTTGCCTAAATCTCATAAGAGCCATGACTGTAGAATCAACTAAGTCATCATGACTCATAAATGGGAATCCTGCAATCTCTTCTATAACTTCTTCAGCCCAACGAGTCTCCGGCATCCAACACATACCTGATGCAACAATATCTGATACAGAATTTAATCGAGCCAATTTATCTCCTGAACCTCTATGCGGAGTGTATTCCTGTACGGGCAGTCCAGACCTACGCATCTCCTGATACAAAGCTGTACCAGCACTTTTCTTCTCAACGATAAACGCGTCTGGCTCCCACTCTCCATATTCTTCTATGGCAAGTTGTTTTAGTTCTGGAAACTCCATACGCTTTTTTATACTGTTTAGCAATATAATATTATAATTATCTACCTCTTCATTAAAAAACACACCCCAAGTTGTCAATGCTGTGAAATCAGCACGATTGTGTGTTTCTGCTGCTGCGTCTAAAGACATTATCACGTATTCACAATCAGGTGGATGTTCTTGCTTCCATACACCCCACCACTCTCGTTTTATAAGTGCAGCTTCTTCTGCGGTAGGTTCTTGTTGATACTGCGCATTCCATTGAAATGCTGGCATTGATGCCTTTGTGCGTAATAACGCGTTAAGATCAAAGAACTCAGGCCATAGTGGTTTTTGTTCTGACTTCTTAGTTTTCTTGTTTACAACATCTAATATTGCAGGAAACTCTACCACATCGTATTGATCTGCCCGCTCGTTCTGTACCATGTCGCGTGTGACACGCCCTGTCAGATCATCCATGTGCCAGCGTGTTTGTATGATAGCTACACGTCCTCTGGGCATCAATCTTGTACGCGCTCCGAATGTGAACCACTCATATGCCTTGTCAAATACTTCAAAGTTTCCGTTAATGACATCTTGTTCGGAATGGGGATCGTCAACGAGCAAGAGGTCAGCGCCACGACCAGCAATAGACGAACCAATACCACACGCATAATACTCACCTCCTGAATTAGTGTTCCAACGTCCAGCAGACTTAGAATCTGCTGCTAGTTTTACTGTAGGAAATATAGAATTATATTCTTCTGTGGATATTAGATTACGTACTTTACGACCAAAATCCACAGCTAAATCAGTNGTGTGAGATACCATCATAACCTTCTTATTTGGNTTACGNCCTAGAAACCACGCCGGAAAAAAGATAGAAACAAGCTGNGATTTACCATGTCTAGGCGGAATATTAACACAAATACGGTCTTTTTTACCCTCTGCAATGTCCATAAGCATGTTTCCAAGCATTCTATGATGTTTTCCAACGATATAGTCTGGTTGCATACGTTTGCAGAACTCAATTAAGTCGTCGTAAGCTGCTTTATTTGTTTTTCTAGTGCTTAATTCGTCAACAAGACGGTCAATTTCCAATATTTCGTCAGAAGTATACTGATCTAGGTTATCCAACATCTGTTGAATCTCCACTGCGGAGAAATTTTCAGTCATCATCAAACTTTTCACCCTCTTTTAGGCCAAGTTCAGCGTCAACATCGAATGATTCTCCATCTATAACCACTGCTTCTTCTATTTTTTGCTCTGGAGTAGCTAGTTTTTGTAGTTTATCACGTAATNTTGCNCGTAAATCGTCTGTAGACTGGTGTGTTATGGTAACTTCCGACTTTTCTGCAAACAAACCGACGTCAGATATCTTACCCAACAGCTCCAAAGCACGCATACGTACTCTAGGATCTGGGTTTTCAGTCTCATCNATGAGTTTATTGGTAACAAGATGGCGTACTTGTACCGCACTTTTAACCACCGAGTGTCCAAACTCCTGTAAAATATTATTTGTTAGTATTAAAGACGCTGGAGTTAGCGTAGCTGTTCTGTTTGTAGTAACTTTTTTAGACGTTGCATCAGGATCATCAGCGTATGCTAGCGATATTTTAGCAGCTATGTCCTTATCTTCGTTGGTNGGTTCTACATCAAGACCATGGCTAGCAAGTTCTTTGGCAGTTTCACTAACTGCATCTGTACGTTTTTTTAGATCCATGGATGGTAACTCGTCAGGAATCACCACACCAAGTTCTGGTTCTACCATAATACTCATATTTATACCGCAGGCTGTTAGCCGTCGTGAGTGGGGGTAGGTTACTTGTGTGACAGCATAAGACGCCTAATCCCCTCACTCAGATTTACCTATACACAATAAAAATTTTTTACGCAAGGGGGTTGGGACTCCTGACGGGGGGTGTTTCTATATTTAGGGGGGTGGGGGGTCGAACTCAGAAAAAACCGGATTGTTCGTGGAAATTAGTAATACATAGACGTGTATGTAACTAGCGCAACACAGCGGGCTATGGGGGTAGGGTAGGGTATTGCCTGTCACGTTTTGCCATTGTCTGCTATAAAACTAAAAAGTTAGTGTTTCACTAACAAATAATAACACGTTTACAATCTATCCATTGTAAAACACATTATCACATAATATAAAGGTATCATGGCAAGAATGGTTCTTGCCAATAACCAGACATGAAAGGATTTTACTATGTCTATAATTTTAAAAGATGCAACTGCATCAGCTATCACTACCGCCGTTTCAACTACACTTAAGGGAGACCGTGCCAAGGCAAATGCGGTTGACCTACTCGTTGCAGACGGTTTCAAGTCTACTGACTTTATCTCTCCAAAAGGTAAAGACAGCAAGTCAACTGCTACGCCAGAATTGTTTGAACAAATCAACACGGCTATCGTGTTGGGTTTTTCAACAAGACTGCAACAGCTAGTAAACGCGCCAAGTGCCAAGGGTATGACCGACGCACAAAAACTAGCTCGTCGTACTGCTCAACAACAGATAGGTGCCAAGCGCAACGACTTCAAGACTGCTCTAATGAAACGGGAACGCAACGAGGCATTGGGCAATACATCACGCACTCGTTCAGACCGTCAACGTATAGCTGATAATCTTAATGACTGTTTGAAAGTTATTGGTAACTCGGAAGGCATAGACGGCGTTGACCTGCCTACACTACAAGGTCATATCCAGTACGCCGTTAAAGAATTGTCTAACGTCAAACACTAACATCTTATCAGGCAGGGAATTTATTCCCTGCCTTACCATGAAAGGAAACACTATGATTAAGATTGAAGATACACTAGGCAGAATACTTTATTACCTAGTCATTACTCTAGCCATATTATCTTGGATTGATTGGCTATGGATATTTGGTGTCGAAGATAGTCAATACTATACTGTCTGGGGACTAATCTACTTACTTGCAAATGGAGGATAACATGATAACGCAGAAACAATTAGACGAATGCTTAGAGACACTTTACGCAGAATTAGACAAGTCGGAAGAAACTGGTCATTACAATGGTAAATCTAGACACCAGATTGCAATGCAGATTGCAGACAAAATTGGTGTTCAGATAGTACCAGTTAAAGAATATGAAATTAAACGTTTTAAATAATAATCAGGCAGGGATTTATTTCCCTGCCTTTTTTTGTGCCTGTTGAAACCAGTTCTTAGAGCCGCGTTGAGCATCGCCGTATGTTAGTGACACACTAACACGTTGAGACCAGTTCTTGGAGCCGCGTTGAGCCAATGTTCTAATGTTCTTTATAATGTTCTGCAATGTTCGTTTTTTTTTTACTGCATTAGAACATTATGTTTTTGTGGTGCGTCGTGGTGATGCGTGGTAAGCAATGCCAACCTATGCCTATCAGAACTTATCTAATCTTATCTAATCTTGTATTAGTAGTATAATGTTCGTTTTTATAAATAATATAAAGGTTTGTTAGTGACACACTAACACGTTACACAAATGTTCGCATCTCTGAGAGGGCTTTGAGGCAGGTGTCCAAAATCCTCACAAAAAGAACAATAGAACATTACAATATTTACAATGACTTACAGATGCGCACACAAGAACATTACAGAACATTACACCAAAACACACAGGTAAACACCCAATAACACGTTCTACCAAACATTGACATTCTCCACCACTTATGGTAATATATACTCACGATTGAGATTCAGTCGTTTTTATCAACAGTTGTCAAGAAAGGACACATTATGCAAAACGTAATCACAAACCAAAATGTTAGTGACACACTAACAAGTCATAACGCACCGAGCATCGGCTCATCTGCAATGCTATGTGAGTTATCCATCTCAACATGGACAGGACGCAAGAAAGACCGCAAAGCGTCAGAAGATGTTACAGATGCTAACTCTGCCGCATCAGGTGTTGCGTCTGTACACAAGAAGTTACTTGCTGATTGCCAAGAACTCGTAGCAGTTCAGAAGTTCACGGCTAACAGTCGCAACATACACTACGCTATGACAATGCCATGGTCAGACACAGGACTACGTCTTTTACCAACGGCTCAATACTTCAAGTATCATCAAGCAATGACTGATATACAAAATGAGTATGACAGACTCGTTAACACGTTTCTACAAGGTTACGAGTGGGAGATTACTCAAGCATCGGCAAAGCTAGGTGACTTGTTCCATCGTGACGAGTACCCATCTGTTGACAGTCTACGCAACAAGTTTGGATTCCGTTTGTCGTACATACCGCTACCTGATGCAGGCGACTTTCGCATCGATATCGGCAATGAGGCAACCGAGCAAGTGCGTGACCATTACCAGAGTTACTACTCGACACAACTAAACAACGCAATGAATGACGTGTGGCAACGCACGCACAAAGCGTTGTCTGCAATGTCCGAGCGACTTGACTATTCACCATCCGAGGACAAGAAGGTTTTCCGAGATACACTCGTGACCAACGTCCTCGACATGGTAGAACTTCTTAGCGTGTGTAACGTATCAGGCGACAGTCAGATGGAGTCTGCACGCATGAAGCTCGAAGACGCATTACGTGGTGTTAACGCTGATGCACTACGTGAGGATGCCCATCTACGGTCAGAGACCAAACGCACCGTGGACGAGGTCATCAAATCACTACCATCAATCGGCATATAACTTGTTAGTGGTTCACTAACACAACTAAAGAAATGGAGATTACCATGAATACAGCAACAACAATGTACGCACTAGGACTTGACCAAGTAGCCAATGCTATTCTCAAGACAGGCAACAAACGTACCACACTTGTGCAAGGTGACATGGGTACAGGTAAGTCATCACTACTAACCACGTTGTCGGCAGAACTACCTGACCACACACCATGCTATTTCGACTGCACGACCAAGGACTTGGGTGACATATCGATACCCAACCTTGCAAAGCTAGACGATGGCACAGGTTACGTCACGTATCTGACCAACGAAGAACTAGGTGTACACAACCACAAACCTGTCATACTCATGATTGATGAGTTTGGCAAAGCTAACCCTGCGGTCAAGAACGCACTATTACGTCTTATACTAGAACGTAAGGTCGGTAGCTACACGCTACATCCTGACAGTTTAGTATTTGCTACGACCAACAAAGGTTCGGAGGGTGTCGGTGACTTACTAAAATCACACGAACGTAATCGCATGACTGTAGTACAAACACGTAAACCCACTAACATGGAGTGGATAGAATGGGGTATTAACAATGACATCGACCATACGTTACTTGGGTGGGCAAAAGATAACCCGCAAATTTTCTACTCGTTCGAGGACGTCAAAAATCCAGACGACAATCCATACATCTTCCATCCCAAGCAAAACAGAGCCGCGTTTGTTACACCACGGTCGTTGGAGGCGGCAAGCGACATACTCAAAGTACGAGATGGACTAGACGACCAAACCTCAACGGCTATGCTCATCGGCACTATCGGTGAGCGTGGTGCGATGGACTTGATGGCGTTTGTAAAACTAGCTGACCAACTGCCGAGTGCCGAGTCCATCAAACAAGAACCTAAGACTGCTAAGATACCGACTAGTGCCGCCGGCGTATGTATGGTCGTGTATCGCACCCTAGCATCTTTAGAGAAAGACTGGATTGACCCGTGGATGGATTACCTTGTTCGACTTGACAAAGAAGCACAGGGCATGTTCGCTAACGGGGTGCGTGCGCCCAAGTATGCCAAGCAGTCACTTGTTATGACAAACAAGAAGTTTACACAATGGGCTATGGACAACAACTATATGTTTGCGGCTGACAAGAAATAGTTAGTGGCTCACTAACATCTAACAGGGTGGGGTTGATGCCTCACCCAGAAAGGACAAACCAATGCTAGCTATTGGAAAAGAACTTACCACAGAACAACGACTAAACAAATGTGTCATCGACATCATGGGTCATCCCAAGTATGTGGCACTAGCAGGCATACTCATGATAGGTGAGAAACGTATATGCGACACGACACCAACTGCGTACACTAACGGACGTGACGAGGTGTATGGTCGTGCGTTTGCTGAACAACTAAACGATGCAGAGTTTCGCTTTCTCATACTGCATGAGTGCTATCACAAACTCTATCGTCACCTTGTCACATGGAAACACCTATACGTTGAGAACCCACAACTTGCCAACATGGCTATGGACTTTGTTATCAATCTTAAGATTGCTGATGACAACAAGGAAGATAAGTTTGCAACCATGACAGGTGCGCTCGTCACAGGTTGTTATGACGAGAAGTATCGTAGCATGGACACCGCACAGGTATTCAATCTACTCAAGCGTGACCAAGAACAGAACGGTCAGGGTGGCNACAGTAGCGCNAGCCCAGGCGCNGNGCGGTGATNNNACACAAGGTAACANGTCACCACAACCGTTCGATGAACATGACTTCGAGGGTGCGCAAGCGTTATCGGTTGACGAGCAACGTGAGCTTGCCCGTGACATCGACGAGGCGATACGTCAGGGTGCGTTGATTGCAGGCAAGATGGGGTCAGGTGGCGATCGTGACCTATCCGAACTATTGCAACCACAGGTAGACTGGCGAGAGGTGATGCGTGACTTCATCACGACAACGTGTAGTGGCAATGATTACTCGACATGGCGCAGACCTAACAGGCGGTATGTCAGTATGGGTCATTACCTGCCGAGTGGTATATCAGAGCGTGTTGACGAGTTAGTGATTGCCGTTGATACGTCAGGTTCGATTGGCAACAGAGAAGTTAGTGTAGCACTAACAGAAGTCAAATCAATCGCTGACACCGTACACCCAGAGGCAATACGTCTATTGTATTGGGATACTGCGGTATGTCAGGACGAGCGATACGAGATGCACGAACTTGATACGATGGTTACATCAACCAGACCCAAGGGCGGTGGCGGTACGTCGGTCGAGTGTGTACCGAAATACATGACTGACAATAACATCACACCACAAGCAGTCATTGTGATTACTGATGGCTACCTTGGTGGTTCATGGGGGCAATGGTCATGCCCCATACTATGGGTGGTCATTGACCACAAATCGGTTCAACCAGACTGTGGCATCACAGTCCATGTAAAATCAGGAGATATGTAAGATGGGATACAGATTGGCAGATTTTCTCGCTGACCACATAAACGTGCATAGAAGTATAGAGAACGAACTAGCACTAGAACCCACTAACGATAATGTTAGTGACACACTAACACAGAAAGGAACAGACTAATGGCTATGACGTATGAAAATTTAGAAACATTTACACAGGTAGCAACACGTTACCACAACACTAAACCAATGCGAGGTAAGCACGCAGGTAAGGATGTTAGACCTGTCGCCGACCGAGCGCGTTGTTGGGAGCGTATTAAGAAGATATCAGATGATTGCTATCTACTTATGTTTCATGGTTACGCTGATGACGTGTTTCCATACTATTGGAATCGTGCAGGTAGCGTAACACAAGAAGAGCAGATTGCACTAGCACCTATCTGTTGGAGAAAACGTAAAGACGGGTCTGAAACTGTTACTGTACGTAATGGCGTAGGTCAACAAGCGCACCAAGGTCATTATTCGTTTCTTGACCGAATGATACCAAGAGGTATGGCGTTTTCCATATATGGTGGCAAGCAGTTCATTACGGCTGATAGTGGTAAGCATTATCTACCCAAGTGTATGTACGTGCCAAAGTCGATTTACGACACAAGAAGTGTTAACAAGAGATGGGATTCTTGGATGCAAGCAAAAGATGATGGCTCGTCACTTACATTCCTTCGTGGTGGTAATACCTTTACGCTGATTAGTAAGGAATGTGATGTACCAAAGCCACCACGTATCTTGGTTGATAAGAAAGCAAAGGCAAAACACAAAGACGCCATAGCAAGTTATCTTGAGTGGATAAGTACGATTGCACCTATGCTACCTGTTGGTGACTGGCAGTACGTAAGCGAAAAGCGTAACGAACTGTGGGAAGCGCAGAGAAGTCTTGGTCTTAACGGTAGGACGCATGATGATTTTGCAATACAAGTTATCACAGAACAAGACCATCCACAACGTCTAGCCATGGCAGTTGACTTTATACGTCAATATGGTACTATACGTAACGTTCAGTCACAAAACGATATAAAACAAGTTAGGACAGAATATAACAGGTGGATAAACAAACAATGTGGGTTTGCTCAAAAAGAAAAGAAGGGAGATTAATATGTCATCAGTAAGTAAAGAATTTTTGGCTACTGTAAAATTGATTTCAATGGAAGAGCCTATTGACCAGATGTCTATGGAAGGCGCAATTTATTCTAAGTTGCGTCTATTCATGACACAGGTAAGTAATGCTTTCCGTGGGGTCGAGTTTGCAAAAAGAGGTGCTAACACAGTATGGGTCTACTATCCTGACGAGCCGTACCCTATGGGGTTCATCGGGTACGGTGATTTTCGTACAGAGGTGGAAGGTGACGCTCAATACGTAGTGGGTTCTCGCACTATAACCAACGATAAGTATGGTTCATATCAGACCCAACACCGTATGAAAATGACGACCAACATTGCAACAGGTGTACGTAATGCTAAACGTTACCTACGTAACTTCTCGCTACAGGAGCTGGCTATGAGTTGTAGGTCACAGGTAAACATCGCATCAGGAGAAAGTAGGGGCAACGCAAGCAGTGAGTATCGACACTCTATGAAACGTGTATTTGACCATGAGGCAAATAGCAGTAAGATACTCATTGAACTACGTAACCTTCTAAACACAGAGCATGAGTTTATTGATGCATCTTACCGTCAGGAATTAGTTACCATGTTCCAACACCAAGACACGTACAGAGAACTTTTAGATAAACCTATCAATATGTACTTTGTCCGTGTGTCTCAGAAGTTTGGCAAGCAGACCTTCGATGTTGGTACTCTGGACAATGTTCATTTACAAGCATATGAAAAAGGAGCTACAGTTAGTGATGACTTCGTGCGTTACACAGATAACTTACCAGAGGATATCATGGGTAAACTAGCCGTCCTCAACATGGTAGACAATAAGACCTATGTTGATGATGTAGGCTATCGTGCTGATGATAGTATGTTCTATGTTGTTAGATAATGACAAGTTATACCGTGTTTCATTAGACCCTGATAGAAATACTGTGCATGTGTCATGTATTGGTATGGAAAGGGTTGACAACACATTAGCTGATACTTATCTTAGTGTAGATGATTTACCTTCGTGGGTGCAGGGGAAGTTAGCAGTATTAATGATGACTGACCCAACCCCTCCCACGTTGGAAGTTGAAGGTGTAGGACGTAGGATAGACAAGCACACGTTCTGGATATGTAAAGATGTTAGTGAAGCACTAACATAAATGAAAGGAAGGGAAAAAATGAATGGGATAACAACAGAAAAGATAAGACAGTTATGGTATCGTTGTTATGGTGAGGACTTAAAAACCGAGTATGAAGGCTTTTATGAAAAGCTAGTTGAGGTGGAAAAGAATAATAACGTAGAGGATGTTAGTGAAGCACTAACATAAATGAAAAATCTTAGGCGAGAGGTGGGTCAAACTACCTCTCGTTGAAACCAGTTCCAACGGAGGGTTAAAAGATGAGTAAATGGGAAATTTTTGCAGAGTTTATTGCGACATCTTTGTTCTTTATAATGATGTATTTAGTTATGGTGTTCGTGTTCATACTGGCTTGAGGATGCAACAATGGCTATGACACCAGAGGCAAAAGTTAAAAGAAAAGTATCAACGATACTGAGAAACTTAAACGCATACTATTTCTATCCAGTTACAGGTGGATATGGAACTAGCGGTGTACCAGACATAGTAGGTTGTTATCGTGGGTTATTCTTTGGCATAGAATGTAAGGCAGGTAGAAACAAACCTACACCGTTACAGCAGTTAGCGTTAGATAATATTTCCAAACAAGGTGGAATCGCTATGGTAATACGCGAGGACAATATTGGTAAGGTCGTGGAAAAACTTACTAATACAGGTTTGGACGGTAAGCAATGAGAGCCGTGACTATCCGTTGCAATGAGGGCAGTTGGCTATCCCTTTCTCTGACTGTGACCTCAAGGGGGGAGTAGCATAACTGCGTTTACTGATATCACCTGCGCAGTTCCCCCCGACTCCTATGGAGATTGAAATGAGAAGATTATCTAAAAGACGTATGGAAGTTTTAAGGGAGTACGGAGTGAGGACAGTATTAAGAGAATATAAAAGGCTTGCATTGCCTAGACCGCATGAAGAGTTGCAACCTTATAGGCATGGGCAGTTATCAGCCTCTCAAGCAAAGAAAGATACAAACGATAAAAGCATTGTGGATAACTCCTCTGCTTTTTACTACAACATGATAGATAACTGGATAGATGACCACCATCATAATGTAGTTACTACCGACATACATGCTAACAACTTAATAGAACAAGACAAAGATAACAATAAGTTGATATGGCATGGTGATGTTTGTGTTGTTTGTAAACAACCGCCTTGCACATGGGGCGAAATTTTATTGGCACAGTATGGGCATACCGATTTTATATGTGTTGATTGTGGAAAAGTTGTGGATATACAAAACAGAGGTATGAAAGGTTTTCACCACATGCAGTCTAATAAGAAAACATTTAAACCTATCAAACAGGAGGACGAAGAAGATGAGTGTTGAGAAGATAACAGTAGATGGTAACGAGTACGCGTATGACAAATTAACAGACGAGCAAAAGTATGTTGTCACTCAGATAAAAAATATAAACGTTAAAATTCAACAGAGCGAGTTTGATATTAATCAGTTAAAAGCCGCTTTGAATCATTTTAACATACTACTATCTACATCATTAAAAAAACTTAAAGAACCAGAACAGTTAGAATTACCACTAGGAGGACAAGATGGTGATGAGAAAGAAATCAAAAAAGATAAAAGTAATTAACTATCTACTAAAACATCCATTAGCGAAAACAAAAGATGTAGCTAAAGCGTGTAAGTGTAGCGAGAAATACGTGTACACCATACTTTCAAAACGTGGCACACCAAAAGAAGTTTTTGAGCAAGAAGCACAGAGCCTTAACGTGCAACCTGTTATAACAGAAACTTTTAAGGATAACTCTGGGAACACATACAACACGTATGCGTTAGAAAATGTAGATGAACCCCCTAAAGACAGGGTACGTTCAACAATACTAAAAGAAGCAGAAGCATTAGTATCTGGCGACAGAGAAAAAGAGCATGGAGAGTTTTACAGCAATGCGTATTTAACTGCTAAATTGTGGTATGGCTACACAGGTTATGACATACAACCCGAACAAGTGCCTGTCATGCTTGCACTACTTAAAGTTGCTAGGTCAAACAATTCAAGCAACATGGATAACTTTAGAGATGCCGCAGGTTACATGGCTTTAGCGGCAGAGTTAAATTCGTAATGGATTTAATTACGCTTGACTTTGAAACATACTACGACAGGGATTATTCTTTGTCGAAGTTAACCACAGAAGCCTACGTCCGTGACCCTCGATTTGAGGTGATCGGAGTAGGTGTTAAACTTAACGACAAGGCAACAGAGTGGGCTAGTGGTACACACGAACAGCTTAACGAGTATCTACAATCGTTTGACTGGGACGATTCTATGTTAGTCTGTCACAACACAATGTTTGATGGCGCGATTTTAAACTGGCGGTATGGTATTCAACCGCGTGTATATGCAGATACTATGTGCATTGCTCGCGCCATACATGGTGTGGAAACTAGCGCAAGTCTCAAAGCAGTTAGCGAAAAATATATCATTGGGGTTAAAGGAACAGAAGTAATAGGTGCGATCGGTAAGAACCGAGAGGATTTTACTGAAGAGGAGTTAGCCATGTACGGTGACTATTGCGTTAACGACGTTGACCTTACATACAAACTGTTCTTGATTATGGCAAAATACTTCCCTCGACAAGAACTTAAACTCATTGACCTTACGTTACGTATGTTTGTTCAGCCAGTATTGGATTTAGATTTAGGTCTCTTAGAACAACATCTGGCAGATACGCGTGATCGCAAAGATCAGTTGTTAGAACAAGCTAACGTATCTAAAGATGTTTTGATGAGCAACGACAAGTTTGCGGAGCTGCTCCTGCACCTAAATGTATCTCCTCCTAAGAAGTTAAGTCCTACAACAGGTAAAGATACTTGGGCATTTGCAAAATCGGACGAAGAGTTTAAAGCCTTGGCAGAACACGAAAACCCACAAGTGCAAGCCTTAGTTGCGGCACGGTTAGGTACAAAATCTACATTGGAAGAGACACGAACTCAAAGATTTATTGATATAGCAAAAAGAGGTTTGTTACCTGTGCCTGTTAGATACTATGCCGCGCACACTGGCAGGTGGGGTGGTGACGATAAAATTAATTTACAAAATTTACCTAGTCGTGGGGTGGATGGTAAGAAGTTAAAGCGTAGCATCATTGCCCCTTCAGGCTACACTTTAGTAGATGCAGACTCATCGCAGATAGAAGCGCGAGTTCTGGCTTGGCTTGCAGAGCAAGACGATCTCACCGCTGCGTTCAGGGCGGGTGATGATGTGTATGTAAAGATGTCATCACGTATATACGGTGTAAAAGAATCTGAAGTAACTAAAGACCAACGATTTGTAGGTAAGACCACGATACTTGGTGCAGGGTACGGCATGGGGGCTGTGAAGTTCCAAGCACAACTAAAGAACTTCGGGTTCGATATGGGCATTGAAGAAGCAAGGCGCGTTATAAAAATTTACCGTGAAGCTAATTGGAAGATAAACAAGTTATGGCGTGATGCTCAACACGCGCTGGAGGCAATGTCTAGAAAAGATGAAGCATCGTTAGGCTTAGATGGTGTTCTTAAAGTAGTTTCTAAAGAGAACGCTATACGTCTGCCCTCTGGGTTACTATTGCGCTATGACGATCTTAAGTTTGATACAACTGAAAAAGGTGTTGAATTTAATTACAAAGTGCGACGTGGGCGCAATCGTATTTATGGTGGTAAGGTCATAGAGAATGTATGCCAAGCCATAGCGCGTTGCATCATTGGCGAACAAATGTTAAAAATAGCTAAAGAATATCGTGTGGTGTTAACCGTACACGACTCTATTGTGTGTTGTGTTCGTGACGAAGAAGTTAAAAAGGCACAAGAGTACATTGAAAAATGTATGCGATGGACACCCGACTGGGCTGATGGCTTGCCGATTGATTGTGAGTCTGGGGTTGGTAAATCTTATGGAGACTGTGAGTGAGCATTAAACCGTGGTCATTTAGTAGAATTAAAGCGTTTGAACAATGCCCTAAACAGTTTTACCATTTAAAAATTGCCAAAGACTATTCAGAACCTGAGAGCGATGCCATGTCCTATGGTACTGCACTTCACATTGCCGCAGAAGAATATATACGTGATGGCACACCTGTTCCTGACAATTTTAAGTTTGTAGTGCCAGCGCTGGATGGTCTTAAAGCTAAACGTGGTAACAAGTTATGTGAGATAAAAATGGGTCTGGATGAAAATCTTGAGCCGTGTGGGTTTTATGATGCAAAAGTTTGGTGGCGCGGTATTGCAGACCTAGTCATTCTGGATGAAGATATGGCTTGGGTGGTGGATTACAAGACCAGTAAATCTGCTAAGTATGCAGATAAAGGTCAGTTAGAATTGATGGCTTTGGCTACGTTTAAACACTACCCTAAAGTTAATATTGTGCGTGCAGGATTGTTATTTGTAGTATCTAGAAATCTTGTCAAGGATACCTACACAAGAGATATGATGCCAGTTCTTTGGGCTAAATGGTTAAATAATTACAAACGCATGGAGACTGCATACGAAAAAGATGTTTGGAACGCTAATCCTAGTGGATTATGTAGACGACATTGCGTAGTGTTAGAGTGTGTTCACAATGGGAGTAATTAAATGCCATATACTAAATCACCTAGACCGTACAAAAAAGAATATAAAAAACAGAAGGAACGTGGTGAACATTCTGCTAGAATGGAACGCCAACGCGCAAGACGTGAATATGATAAGAAAGGCATAAAACGTAAAGGTAAAGATGTTAGCCACAAAAAGGCTTTATCTAAAGGAGGTAGTAATAAAGACGGCACACGGTTAGAAAGCCCAAAGAAAAATCGCAGTCGTAATTATAAAAAAGGTTAGTGATACACTAACAAGGAGAACGCAGTGGAGATTATAGAGAATGGCAGAGCTTTGTTGTTGCGGTTACGAAACCCTCAACAAGTAACAGAAGTCATACCCAAAAGTAAAATGCTACCTGACAACAAGGTAGTGGTAAACTGGGGTGTAGATGAAACACAGGTACTTAAAAATTTAAATATCAAAGCCCCTTCACCCATAGAAAAACAATATTCATGGACGGGCAGCTATGAGCCTTTTGCGCATCAGAAAACTACTTCTGCTTTTTTAACATTAAATAGAAAAGCATTTTGTTTTAACGAGCAAGGCACAGGCAAAACTGCTAGTGCAATATGGGCATCTGATTTTTTACTTAACAAAAAAATTATTAATCGTGTGTTAGTTGTATGCCCGCTCTCGATCATGGATAGTGCATGGCGTGATGACTTGTTTACATTTGCACCGCATCGTAGCGTTGACGTGGCTTATGGTAGCAGTAAAAAACGAAAAGAAATAATAGCGCAAGGTGCTGACTACGTTATTATAAACTACGATGGTTTGGCTATTGTTAAAGATGATATAGCCGCAGGAGGATTTGATTTAATTATTGTTGATGAAGCCACACATTATAAGAACGCACAAACCAATCGTTGGAAAACTCTAAACAAGCTAATAAAAACGGACACATGGTTGTGGATGATGACAGGTACTCCTGCCGCACAAAGCCCCCTAGATGCTTATGGGTTGGCAAAATTAATAAACCCAACAGCAGTGCCACGGTTCTTTGGTTCTTTTCGTGACATGATAATGATCAAGGTGACTAATTTTAAATGGGTTCCAAAAGAAACTGCGACAGATATAGTATTTAACGCACTTCAACCTGCTATACGATTCACGAAAGAAGAGTGTCTTGATCTGCCTCCCATGGTGTACGTCAAACGTGAGGTAGAACTTACTCGTCAACAAAAGAAATATTATGAACAGCTACGCAAAAAGCTAGTCATGCAAATTACAGGTGAACAAATAACCGCAATAAACGCTGCTGTAGCAATGAGTAAGTTACTGCAAATATCAGCAGGAGCAGTATACACAGATGATAGTGACGTATTAGAGTTTGATATCTCACATCGTTATAAGGTGTTACGTGAGGTGATTGATGAGTCTAGTCAGAAAATTTTAATATTTGTACCTTTCAAGCATGTAATAGATATACTCACAGAAAAACTACGCAAAGATGGTATTACCACAGAAATAATTCGTGGTGACGTACCTGCAACGAGTAGAACGCAAATATTTAAAATGTTCCAAGAAACATCAGACCCACGGGTACTTGTAATACAACCACAAGCTGCCGCGCATGGTGTCACGTTAACAGCTGCTAATACTGTAGTATGGTGGGGGCCAACTAGTTCTTTAGAAACCTACTCACAAGCTAATGCTCGTGTCCACAGATCAGGACAGAAGCATAAATCTACTGTTGTGCAACTTCATGGATCACCCGTAGAAAAACGTGTTTACACACTATTAGATAACAGAATAGACGTACACACAAAAATAATAGATCTTTATAAAGAAATACTTGACTAATACACGTATAGTCACTAAATTGTATAAAACAACATATCTAATAGGAGAACGATATGGGTGACATTACCGCTGACAAGCTGACTAAAGCTTACATAAAAATTCGTGATGAACGGGCAAGACTGTCAGCTGACTACAAAGAAAAAGATTCGGTTCTCTCTCGTCAGCAAGAGAGAGTCAAACAAGGACTGCTCGACTATTGCAATGCGCATAATGTCGAGTCTGTAAGAACTTCTGAAGGATTGTTTTATAGGTCTGTAAAACAAAAGTTTTGGACTAACGATTGGGAGAAAATGCACGCGTTTATAAACGAGCATAAAGTTCCTGAGTTGTTAGAAAAACGTTTAAATCAAACAAACCTTAAACAGTTCTTAGAAGAAAACCCTGAGTCACGACCGGAAGGTTTAAATATTGACTCTGAATATTCTATCTCAGTAAGGAAAAAATGATGGAACCAAAATATGTACCGATAGAGGATGTAGCTAAACATTTTAGTGTTTCTATATCTACAATACGTGCTTGGGTTCGTCAGAGACAAATCCCAAAAAATACTTACATTCGTGTGGGTAACACTTATAGGTTTTGTATTTCTGATATATCCAAAGCATTAACAAACGATGAAGATGAACCTGTGACAAATACATACACATATACAAAAGAAGATGTAGAAGACGCAGATAATTCAATAACTATAGCAACTGATGAGGACGCTGATCTATTAGAGTTGCTTGATGAAGATCAATGAGACGGTAGGAGAACGACATGTCTGAAATGAACTATAATATCAATAACGTAGAGGCATTATGGCCTCGTATTAATCAAACTTATAAGTTTGACTCTTCACCTAAAGTAAAGAAATCAGTTCCTTGCGATGCATTTGATGAAGGTGCTACTTATAGCTTGCAGTTTAAAATGACCGAACAACAGGCAAAAGAGTTGTACAAACACATGAAAATAGCTTACGGAGTGAAACAAGCAGAAAATTCTGACTGGCCTGAGAAGTTCCCCATGCCTTTTAAAAAAGAAGAAGATGGAAGTTTTACCTATAAAGCTAAATTAAAAGGTGCTTATGGTACAGAAGCCACACGTAAGCCTGCGCAATACGACGCTGCTGGTAAGAAATTAGATGATGATTTCTTGCTTACAACAGGAAGTATAGTTAACATTGCTATTGCATTTACTCCATATCATGGGATGATGGGTACAGGAGTATCTTTACGCTTACGTGCAGTGCAGGTAATTGATTTAAAACCTATGGAGGAACAGTCACCATTTGATGTAGTAGAGGGGTTTGAAGCTATTCCAAAAGAAGATGACAACCCGTTTGAAGATACATCAGTAGAAGAGCCTAAGAAAGCGGCAAAGAAAGCCACTCCACCTGCTCCAAAAGAGGGCAGTGATGACTTAAGCTCTATCGTAGATGATTGGGACGACTAAACCACCATATTGTACTGCGGCTAGGCATAAGCTGAAACAGGTGTGTACCGACACCTGTGCCGCAGTGTATTTCGGTTATGGTGATGATTATGGAAACAAGAACTTTTTTAGAAGCGGTGCTAGCAGATGAAGGGTATTACTGTGTATTTGCTTCCCGTGCTGATGATCGTAGGGTTCAAAAATTTTATGGATCAATAGATCAGGTAATACAATCTGCGCAAGATTTAGACGCAGAAGGCTACGACGCATACTATGCGTTAGCTACATTTAGTGAGGCAGGGTCACGTAAAGTTAACAATGTTAAACATTTAAACGCGTTGTTTCTTGATTTGGACTGCGGTGCTAGCAAGGACTATGCAACTCAAGAGGATGCACTTCTGGCTCTCCGGGCCTTCTGTAAGAAACTATCCTTACCTAAACCTGTTATGGTAAACTCTGGACGTGGTGTGCATGTGTACTGGGTGTTAAACGAACCTGTGGGTTTAGATGATTGGTTGCCAGTAGCAGAAAGATTAAAAAAATTATGCGCTGATAACAATTTATTGGCTGACCCTGCTGTAACAGCAGATGCGGCTCGTGTGTTACGCATACCTGCCACACACAATCACAAAGATAACCCTCCTAGCCTAGTGCGTTTTTTCTTTGAACACACAATAAAACCTGTGGATTTTGATACGTTTTCTGAGTTGTTGGGTAGCGACCCCATACCTGTTCCAAAACGATACACTCCTGACGGTAACAATGCTGTCACTACTATGTTTAATAGCAACATAGAAAGCACGTTTCGTGAGATACTACGCAAAACACAAGAAGGACGTGGGTGTAGGCAGATTCGTAATATACTTGTAAATCAGGCAGAATGTAGTGAACCCATGTGGAGAGCAGGGTTATCTATAGCCAAGTTTTGCACTGATGGTACTGAGGCTGCTTATGCAATATCAAAAAACCATCCTGATTATACTAGAGAGGCTACACAAAAGAAGGTAGATCTCATAAAAGGCCCGTATTTATGTAATACATTCGATGAGTATGAGTCTGGTGTATGCGCAGAATGTCCTAACTGGGGCAAGATAAAATCCCCCATAAGTTTAGGTATGCGCATACGTGAAGCTACCGAAGAGGATAATGTGGTAGAAGCTCCTGCAGAAAATCTTCCAAACAAACCTGTCAACCAGTATACAATCCCCGTATACCCACGCCCATACTTCCGTGGAGCAAACGGTGGGGTATATATAAGGACTGTTAACAAAGACGGCGATCCGGACGAGAAAGCAATATATCATAACGACTTATACGTTGTTAGACGACTGCGCGACGTGGAGTTGGGTGAAGCTGTTGTAATGCGATTACACTTGCCCAAAGATGGAGTGCGTGAATTTACTTTACCTTTAACTGCGGCTACTTCTAGAGAGGAGTTTCGTAAACACATGTCCATGCAGGGCGTGGCAATAACAAAGATGGATGAGCTTATGACATATACAACTACATGGGTAAACGAGTTACAGGCTAACAGCACTGCGGATCAGGCGCACAGACAATTCGGTTGGACTAGTGAGCAAGGTGGCTCTTTTGTTCTTGGTAATCAAGAAATATTTAAAGATAGGGTGGAGTTCAATCCTCCGTCTACACAGACAGCAGGATTATTTGCATCGTTTGAGCCGCGTGGCACGTTAGAAAAATGGAAGGAAACTATAAACTTTTACAACCGTGACGGGTTTGAGTTACATCAGTTTGTAGTTGGCACGTCTTTTGGTTCTACGTTGATGCAGTTCTCTCCTATAAAATGTGCGGCACTGCATATATACAGCAAGGACTCTGGTGTGGGTAAGACCACAGCTATGGAAGCAGGTGTGTCTGTGTGGGGCAAGCCCGAAGACTTAATAACTACAGAGCGTGATACTTACAACACCAAGATGAATAGAGGTGAAGTATATCATAACTTACCATTATATATGGACGAGTTAACTAACTCGCATGGTCGTGAGCTTAGTAATCTTGCATATCAGTTGACTGGTGGTAGGCAACGGGGGCGCATGGCTAGTGGCAGTAATACTGAAAGATACAGAGGAGAAGCATGGAGTTTGTTATCTGTTACTACAGGTAACACAAGTATTGTTGAACGTATAAGTATAATAAAAGCAATGCCCAAAGCAGAAGCGCAACGCATTTTAGAGTGTCGTGTTAAACGCATACACTTTGAAACTAAAGAAGAAACAGATAAATTTTCTACAGCCATACAAGAAAATTACGGACATGCAGGTATAAGATACGTGCAATATTTAATGAACAACTTAGACGAAGCAAAAAAATTATTATCAGAAGTGCAGTCTAGAGTTGATGCTGAAGCCAATCTCACAGCTGAAAACAGGTTTTGGTCTGTGCTTATAGCAGCTACAGTCACAGGACTTATACTCGCAAAACGTGCTGGGCTTGTTGAGTACGACAATAAAAAAGTTTTTAAGTGGAGTATAGAACAGTTAAAAGAAAACAAGCGTCAGGTTGAAGACATGAATGTGGGTGTAGAGGAAGTTCTCAACGACTACATACACGAACACTGGAGCAATGTGTTGTGGATTAAAAGCACAGACGACCTACGCAAACAAAGCACAGACGCAGAGTCTGTAATTATTCCCGAAGCACTGCCTAGAGGTAAACTAGTTGCTCGTTATGAAACAGATTTAAAACGTGCGTATCTTGTACCAAAACCACTCAAAGCATGGTGTGGTGAGCAACAAATAAATTATAATTCGTTTATATATGACCTTAAAACAAAGCTGGGAGCAAAGAGGTCTAAGATGCGGTTAAGTAAAGGTACGCATATGAACTTACCTCCAACAGATGTTATTGTCGTTGATTGTTCAGTGGAGCAACTAGATAATGTTGAAGACTGACGATCTTGATCCTGATGGAGTTAGAATAGTAGTAAATTGGGAGAATATGGTTGTAAATGCATCTATATTTATCCCTTGCATAAACGTAGAAAAAGCAAAAAATCAAATTTATAAAATAACTAAAGCAAAAAATTGGGAAATAATAATCCGTGCAACTATAGAAAATAATAAATTTGGCTTGCGTATTTGGAGAATGACGTGATAACGTGTTTAGGACAGCTTTATTCCTCCTAAAGATGTCGTTCTCCTATAAAACTTGCCCCTCGCTTCGGCGGGGGGTCTTTTAATCTACAAAACCTAAATCTTGCCAGAGTGTTATTGTATCATCATACTCTGCTGAATCTTCCATGAGTTCGTTTCTCATACGAGAATTGATTACTATACCATGATGCATATTTGATGTAGTGCGTTGATGTGCTTTCATAGACTGATTAAATGATTTATACGTGATGGCAGTGCTTGGATACTTTTTATTATATTTTTCCATTTCTTTTAGGATAGCTTTCATCTCAGCACTATCACCATTTCTTGATGCTATATAATATTTTTTATACAATTTACTTTTTTCTGTTCCAGCAGCACGTTCTTTTCTTTTAATACTTGCGTTTACCTGCAACTGTCTGGTGTATTCTGCCGGAGCAAAACCTAACAACTGTCCAAATACATGCCCTGCACCAATATCTTCTATTATAGGATCTCCACGTAAGGTTTTAGCACCTTCAGTAGAGAACCTATAACTTTTTAACACGTTTCGTATAGCTGCTGGTAACATTGCTTCAACCCCACGCTCTACATTACCATCTGCTATCATGCCCATGCCACGCTCCATATTTAACGCGGTTCCCACTACAGGGCCACCAATCATCTCAAATACATCATAAAACAAACTTTGATCTTTTTGAACTAGACGATCACGGAAAATAAGATCAGACAGACCCATACGACTTGCAACATCTACCCCTAACAAGTAGTTACCAAGACCTCCGTAGAAACCTTCACCTACAAATTTACGCATTGAAGTATCAAAGTCATCTTCATCTTCATCACCAAATAAAAGATCAAAAACAGAACCTATTGCTCCCATGAGTGGTAAACCCTGCGCTCCGCCTATAATTCCTGCCATACCCACAGTCCCTGCTAATTGTTTACGGGCTACTAACTTATCTGCAGGTGAACCTTTAATTGCTTCTTTAGTTAATTTAGCAAGATGATATGTCATAGATATACCAAAACGTTTAAATAAGAACATAACCTTACCGATATTTCTTTGCGCATATCTAGGTGCGCCTGTGGCAATAGCACCGCCGTTGGTGAGTTCTGTTACATAAATAGCTTTTTCTGCGGCTTCTGTTCTTGCAGCATCGTTTATAGTCCTGCCAGCTTTGCGCATTGCGCCTAACTCTAGATCATACGCGGCCATCAATGCTACTTGACGATTTAAACGTTCTCCATGATGAAATATCCAACCAGACACAGCACCTATTTTTCTCATTGGGCTGTCTATTCTATCCATATCTAATAAGTCGTAGGTTATAGAGCGGTTAAGTTGTCCTCTGCGCGCTGCCACCTCAGCTAGTATTTTAAACTCTTTAACTTCTTTTGGTGTGTTAGGAGAGTCAAAATCATAATTATCTAGTGATGGTGTAGCAGATGTAGTTTCTTTTATCTTACCGTCAGGCCCGATTGTTTCCGTAGTGTGTTTGAATCCACTGTTGGTAAACATACGCATGGCTCTACCTGTGGCTTTCATAGTCTCAGAATAACCATATTTACCACCAAGATAAGGCATTACCACCATTGGTAATTGTGAGAAGTTAACCACGGCAGAGGATATGTTTGCGCCAAGAGTCATAACAAATCCACCAGTTGTAAGTGCCTGCGCCCAATTCTCTACGTTAGGGTTTTTAGCCCAGTTTGCACGTAGATCTAATTCATTAGCTAAAAGAACAGCAACGTCATTATTTTTTTCTACTTCTCTAACGTGATCTTTAATTTCTTTTTGTACAGCAGATATTTTTTGTCCATATTCCATTTGCACAAGTTGACGTGATAAAGAACTAGTTCTTTTACGGAGTGCGCCAATAGCATCACGTTCAAAACCAAGAGTGCCTTTACGATTTCTAAATGATTGAGCAAAAGATCTTTCTGGAAGCGAATCAAGAAACAGTCGCATGACCTGTTCTTTTACTTCCTTATCAACGTTGTTAGTTTCCATAACTTGAAGAACATCGTTAACAAAGGATGTAGGTGGCGCACTTGCATACGTTACGTCTGATAAGTTAGAAAATTTTTGAAAATCAGAGGCTTTAGCGTCAGGGTCTGCTTCCATAACTCTTTGTGCTTCAGTGCGGTCTGCTTTAGTTTCAAACGCTTCAACATAAAATTCCATGTTACCTGTGCGCGGATCTATCGCGTTGTAGGACAACCAGTAACTACCACTACGAGTTAAAGGAAAATAAGGCTCAATGACACCATTATCGTAAAGCGCGTTGTATACTTCTTTAAATACTTTTTTACGTGTAGGCTCGTCAGATATACCCTCATCAATCTTGTTCTTAAGTATTGCACCCATTCGGTCGTAAAGTTCTTTATAAGTATTACGCATAGACTTGTAATGGTTTTTTCCCTCTTCACCAATGGAGTTCCAATCTTTTTGCATGGCTCTCCACTGATTTAACTTTTCTCCAGTATAGGCACTACTGGGTTTAGACGGATCAACTTGCTCTAATGTACTAGTATAAATAACTCTGTTAAAAGCATCTAACTTATCTTGATTACTACTACCCCATGCAGATACTCGTTTGATTACTGGCTCAATCATATTGTTCATTTCAGTAATCTTGCCGCTCGCCTCAAACGTAAGATTTTCTAGTTTAGATGCCATGGGTATACGGGCTTTTGCAACGTCTACTAAGGCATTAATAGGAAGCAATCCGAGCGCAATACTCTTTGCTTTATCAGGAAACCTGTCTTCAAGAATTTTTGTTACACGTTTTACATCAACTTTAGGATTCCATTTAGGAACACGTTTAACCATACCATCGATAAGTGTTTTTGCTTTATTAGGTATCATTGCCTGCATATAAAGTTTGCCTGCATCACGAGACTGCGGTGCAGGAGCAAGCATGGCCTCTATTAATTGATCTGCTTGGTTTAACGCAGATCCAACATCTTTCGTTTGCATACCCATGATACGACGTATAACGTTAGCAACGGAATTAAAAAATCTTTGCAAGGCGCTGATAGGCTCACCCTTTACATTTATCTGCCCTAGTTTTTGTTGAAACTCTGGGTTACTAAACGCCTCTGCTACAAACTCATCTACGTTTTGTGATCCGTATGCAGTGTCAAGCGAGTCTTTTACGTCATTAAATAATTTGGTGAGTTGTTTAGTCAGCGGGTGTGACTTGTTAGCCAGTGTTGCTGATGTTGCAGCGTGTGTCATCTCATGGAGAATAGTATGTGGGTTGATACCAGTTTTTGCGTTTAGTGTTATTGTGTTAGTTGTAGGATCAAACTTACCAGCCACAGCATTTCCTGCATCATCAACAACAGATTCTTTTACTTCTACTTTAGTGTCACCTACTACTTTAGATAAAGCCCCTGCAAGTTGTGCTACACGTCCACTAGGGGACGTAGTTTGTAACGCCCGGAGTGCTTCCACAAGTTTACCTTGTCTTAACAAGTTACCAATAGTTGGATGTGTCGGTATGTCGAGACCAACTACAGAGTTTTCGCGTAGATAATCAGGTAAAAAATCATTTAAATCATCTAAAGTTGCTTGTGCGTCTGCATTTTTAAACGAAGCTTTACCTTCTCTAAGTTCTTGAGACTTTTCAATAGCTTCTGTTCGACTTTTAACTTTATCTATTTTACGTTGTTCAACAACAAAATCTATATTGCTATCATATGCACGGACAGACTCTGCTAGTGATCGCCCGTGCATTTCTATTAAACTATCTACAGCCGCATTTGTTACTGGGCTTAAATTTTCTTTTACCCATTGCCTAGCAAGAGCTGCTTTTTTATTACCAGTTTTTGCAAAATATTGTTTTTCGCCCTGACTCATATCTTTGGTGCTTCTAAATACGTCTTCTGCAAACACCATTTCATGCGCCATAACTTCTAAGGCATTGTTAGGGTTTTCCTGTCTACTAAAATAAAGTTTTGCGGCTCTAGCTGTTTCTCTATCTGATTCACCTTTTTTCTTCCTACTTTGTTGCTCAGGAATTTTTGTATTTAGTAGTTCAAGAATTTTAGCGTCGTCAGCCTGTGAGGTGTTAACATCTAATGATATTGTTTCTTTTTCACCTTTTTCGTTAGTAAAAGTAGCTTGCGGTGCGTCCTTAAATTTACCTGAATAAAATTTAACGTCTGATACTTCTTCTCGTGCTTCTGGGTCTACAGCTGCTTCAACCTGTTTTTTAATTTTTGCCTTTGCTTCTTTTTCACTTTTGGCTTTTTCTTCAGGTGTTATCTTTTTAGGAGCAGCTTTCTTTGCAGCTTTCTTTGCAACAGGTTTTTTCTTGGTCGTTACTGTTTCAAAATCTTCTTGTAGTTGAGCGGTTTCTCGTGCATCACCCTCTTCAAAAATTTGTGTTTCTAACTGTTCATCAGTTAAATCCTTAGTCTGAAGCGCCCGTGCTTGTTCAGGAGTCACAGTCATACCACGCGCTCTAGCTGCTTCCATAATCTGATCTATAGCACGGCGTCTTTTTCTTGGAGCTTCTGGCGTAGCTTGTGGTACAGCTTGTGGCACAGCTTTTGGTGTTACACGTTCTGCAACAGGTGCGACTGTTGGAATAACGGTGGGGGTTACTGGTTCTAGTGGAGTTGTGCGACCTGCTGTTCTTCTTGTAGGAGCTTTGGTTTTTGCCTTTGGCTTTTCATCTACAAATTCAAGTGGACGAAAAGGATCTGCATCTCTAGTACGATTAGTGTATATGTCTTCATCATCGATGTTACGCCAACGCTTCAGCTTTGGGTCGTTCTTATTTTTAGATTTAGAAAAATAACCACCGATTGCATCTTGTTCTGTATATTCTATTATATCTTTTGCGGTGAGTTCTGTTGATTTTGGTTCACCTGTCTCGGCATTTACTAGATCGTAAACAGCTTCTGGGCCTCCAATAGCTCCTTCTCTTGGGCCTACGTATCGTACTTCTAACAGACCACCTTTTCTTGGAATATTAGGATCATCTGGTCTTCTATTTCTGCTTGCACCTTTTTCGTTTTTCATGGTGGCAAAATAAATAGGCTTGTCGTCAGGACTTTTTGGTAACTCTTCAGCTTTTAACGGATTATTTTTTAAGCTATTCTTTTTAACAAAAGCAATATCTTTTGATTTTGATGGAGTTTTACGGTCTGCTACGTCTTTTTTAGTAACGTCGCGAGTCTGGGCAGCAGTGAGCCTTTCAGGACGTGCTACTTGTTGTGCAGGTTCTACTTCTTCAAACATATCTGGCTGCGTGGCTCTTGCTTGTAAGTTGGCTTGAGCTGCTTTTTTAGCATCTATGGCTTCTCTTAATAATCTTGCCTCATCTAACCTATTATTTGCTATTGCTGTAGCTTCAGCCGCTTCAAGATCTTGAAGAGCTACATCTGGTATTGTATCTTTTGCTTGTGGCGTTCTAGGGGCAAACAAATCAAGTTGATCAGGATCACCCGTGCGCTCAGGTGCGCGCCCTAACTCGCTATCAGGAAATAATTCCCCTTGGGTAGGTGTAGTTGTAGGAGCTACTGGAGCTGTACCAAGATCTTCACCTGCAAACAACTCACCTTGTATATTAGGTTCTCCTACTGTAGGCTCTTCTGTTGTAGGCTCTGTAGTTGCAGCTCTGCCTCTACGTCCTCTTAATGCATCAACAAATAACTGTGTAATAGCGCCAGCACCAGCACCATACCCTGCATTTTCAGCTGTGCCTGCAAGAAGGCTAACTTCTTCATTATATCCAGATTCAACAAGATTCTGAAGAACATTTGCTGTGGCTTCTTGTGCGCCCTCAAGACCACCCGTGGTAAGAGCATTGTTTACACGTTCGCCAATAGTTTCTACTTTTTCAGGCCCAAGTTTTTCTAATACTCTACTAACTACAGGCACATCAACAGCTCTAACAAATCTAGTAATTGGTAAAATTTCAAGAATACCAATAGGAGCGGCTTTTAATGTAGCAGCAGATCGTTCTGCTTCAGTAGCTCCGGCAGCTCTAGCACGTTCGCTACCTTCACCAGCAGCGGCACTAACGCCAAGCAGTCCAGCAACACCTGTAGCAGCGGCAGTAGCAAGACTAGCAGGTGCAGCAACAGCAGCGGCAGCGGCAGGCACAGCAATACCTGCAACAGATCCTAATGCTCTTGAAAGGTTATAACTTATAGAATCTTCATCACCACCTTCAGGACGTATGGCTTCTGTAGCAGCTTTAATTTTATCTCGTACAGCTGTTTCGGCATCTTCTTCAAGGAGTGCTGCTATACCAAGAGATGCTGTCTCCCCTACATCAACAACACCAGCACCAAAACCCTTAGCAACATTTTCAAAAAACCCAGCGTCCTCTTCTTCTTGCTGGTTATAGAGAGCGTTTATTGTAGCATCTCGTTTTTCGTCAAGATTTCTTTGAAGTTCTAGTTTTTTATCTTCACGAAGTTTTTGTTGTACGACTGCTATAATGGCGTTAGGAGAGGCATCTGCAGGGCCGCGAACCTTATGTACTACTCCATCTGCATCTCTTACTCTGTGTACAACACTCATTACTCAGAGCCTTCGTAGGTAAGATCTCCAATAGTTCCATATTGAGCAGTTAATCTTTTTTCAATAGCATTTGCTCTTTCTGTTAAATCTCCGAGAGCTATTACAATAGCTGCGTTCATTTCTTCTCTAAGTGCTTTTATAGCTTCTGACGCGCCTTCACCTCCCTGCACCTGCAAAGAATTAATTCTATCTTTATATATCTTTTCGTATTCAGCACGAACTTTACCCATATAATTTGCTATGTTTGCTAAAGTTTGATCTGCTTTAGCACGATCCAACTGTTCTAATTTTAATTCATCTAGTTCTCTTTCAAGCTCTAAACGTCTATCCGCAGTTTTAGCTTCTAGATTTGCAACCGCAACTTTAACTTCTTGGCTAGCATTCCCCATAGCTGCTTCCACTCTAAGTCTTGTATCTCTATCTTCTGCTTCCATATTTGCTACGTCTGCATTTAATATTCTATCTGCATTTTTACTAAGCATGTTCACTTCAGCAGTATTAAGTTGTGATAGTGCGCTAATGCCTGATCGTATATTTTGATTTGCTTGATCATAAGCAGATTTAGAAGCATCTATAGCAGCGGCAAAAACTGTTTCTTTTATCTTTTGTTGTTTACCTTCAAAATCACGCTCTATATCTTGTCGTTGAAGAAGACGATTACGCTCGGCTAATTCTTGTTGCGCTCTAAGATTAGCTAGTCCTTGACTACCTCCAGCAAGAGTACCTGCTCTTGATAAACCACGTAAATACGCTCCTCGCCTTTCTCGTTCAAGTTTTTTGGGGTCTTGTTGCTGTGCATCTAAAGCAGCTAAAGCTTCTTGTCGTGCCTTTTCTGCGGCTATTCTTTCAGGACTCATCCCAATAAGACCCAGTCCATACTTCTCCATAATATCACGTTGTTCTTTTGCCTTTTGTGTTGGGTCTTGAGTCATTAACCTATCTATACCTGTCATTAAAGGTTTAGTGGTACTAGCATCTGTTAGTTTTGTGCCATATGCATCTCGGTCAAGAAATTTTTTGCGCTCATCCGGTATATCTACTTGCCCTAGATTTTTTCCTAATTGAGGCACAGGTGGTTTTGCTGGAGGGGGGTCTTCTGAAACAACTGGAGGAGCTTCTTCTGGTACTGTTGCTGCTGGTGGTGGAGGACTAATATTAGTGGTGGCACCTAATATTTGATTCTGTCCTATGTTACCACTAAACTGACCTATGTTGGGATCAAGAGCCTCTATTGTGCTTGTAGCAGTTCCTGATAAAGCTCCACCTCTAGGAGCGCCCGCTTCTGCCGCCGCTGCTCTTTTATCCGCACCTTGCATTTTTTTAGTGTAGTCAAGCTGCGCTGCAACCACTGGGCTAGTTAAAGAGTCGCGACCTTGTCCAATCACTTCATCACTTTCAGTTTTTAATGTTCGTGTTGGAGCAAGAGCTTCAATTAATCTATCTGCTTCATCTTGATCAATAACACCACGAGCTAATCTTTCACGTATTTCTGCTATTTTTTCTAATTTATCTTGCGGTGTGTTGCCATCGGCAAATCCAATAACACCACCTTGCGCCATCATTCTTTTAGGTGCTGCAGCAGGAATACCTTGCGCCATGCGTTGTATGTTAGCTCTTTGTTTATTTTGACGATTTTTCATCACACCAGCTATACCCTGCAACATTTCTGCCTTAGTACGTCCGGCTAATTCAGCTTCGTATTGTTGCGCAATGGTTTGAGGTGTCTGCTGCATTTTCATTTGCATATCGCGTGCAGCAGCATCTTTTTCTGATTTTAATTTTTGTAATGCAAGTAAATCAATTAACTCTTTATTCTGAGCATATCGTCGTTGCAATGCAGCAGGGTTGCCACGGTATGCGTCTACTTTTTGTTGAATTGTATCGTCAATGCCATATACCATTTTAACCTCTAACTATCGGGAAAAAAGAAATTATATAAATCGTCAAGACCAGTACCAACATCACCAATTTTAGATATAGTAGATGGTTCTGCATATGTATAAGATTGTGTAGCAAGAGGTAATCCTTGTAACAAAGATTGCATATATTGTACCTGTTTATATGGAAAATCTCGTTCTTCTTCAAATTGTGCATAATCTGCGTCGATACCAGCTTGTTCTATAGCACGTTGTGCTGCACCAAGATCTGCTTGTTTTTGTAATGCAGCTAATCCAAACTCATTTGCTGCTCTTTGTGCTGATTGTTCACGATCTTGCTCTATATTAAATTGTGCTTGTGCTTTATCAAAAGCATCTCTATACCCTAATCCAGTAATTCCAGCTAAATTTTGTAATAAATTACGATTGCCTTCAGCTTCCATAATAGCTTGACGTGAACCACCAAATCCACCAGCTCGTGTAAGTCTACCTGCATCTTGCACACGTTGTATTTCAGCTTGACGACGTGCTTCATCAATCTGCGGTTGTAATGCAGCTGTTAGATACGGGTTCATGTACTGTGTTGCCATACCTTCATCGGTAAAACTAGTAGGAGTAAAAGTTCCCATGTCTTCTGTAGGCACTGTAAGCCCTGCAATACCTGAAAATGCTGCCTGTTCTGCAGCAGATTCACCTGCTGTNAGTGGCCCAGTATAACCTTGGTAATCCATAGANCCAAGTGCCTGACCACGACCAAGCATTTCAGTAACATATGGGCCTACATAGGTAGAAAGAGCAGATTCAGTTCCAGTTTGTTGCCCTACAGTAGGATCTGCAGTTACTTCTTCTGTCACCCCAAGTCCTGTTTGTGCTGCTGATGTATCTGGTATTGCCATAATTTACCTCATGCTGGTAAGAATTTTTTAGGGTCTATTTCTTTGCCCTGTTTTTCATTTCCGGTTCGCGCTTTACGCACTTTATTCATCATATTTTCTAATACTTTTGCTCCTGCTTCTGAATTACCATTACCCAAATGACTTACAACATCTGCAGGAATTACAAACTCACCATCACTAAGTGCTGCTGGTTGTTCATTATTAATCATGGCAGGTTTTTCATCTGCCATACCATCAGTGTCACCATCTAAAAATCTACCTCGTTTTAATCTAGCAATACCACCAACGGCCATTTGTTGCACAGGTTCTTCCATTGCAGCTAAAGCAGCAGCATCTTCTGCAGCGCGAATGGGTGCTAATTGTTGTCCTTGTCTGTTTTGTGCAGCAAGGTTTGCACGATTTAATGCTGCAAGCCCCTCTGCTTGACCAGATGTGTCTATTGCATTTTTTCCAAATCTAACATCAGTAAAATATCTTTGCCCTCCACTACCCGGACGGCGGTCTGGATCATACGTATTTGGCACTTGCATTCGGCTAGCAGTATAAGATGGAATACTACCTTGATACCCTACGGGTTGTCTACCTCCACCACCGATTCCTCCAAGAAGATCATACCCAAACAAGTCACCAATTTGTTGAGCCGTGCCAAGTGCAGTAGTGCCTGCTTGTATTATTTTACCGTAATCGTAAGAGCCATCTTCATCTTTAAATGGAGACAAAAAGTCATCAAAAATACTCATTATTTACCTCCAATAAGCCGTAATAATTCATCATTAACATCAACTACACCACCCTCTGCGTACGGAGTTCTATAAAATGCTTGTTGTTTTGGATCACGAAAAATACTTTGAAAGTCATATGCAGGGCCAATTTCTGCAACGGGCTGCGATCTTACCTGAGTTATTCTACCTGCATCCTGCCTCAACATATTTTGAAAATCCTTTATATTATCAAGCCTACGAGTTTTTATAGCTTCGTCTTCTACCTGTTGAGCTAATTGCGCTTGTTGATCTGCCTGTTGTTGCGCTTGTGCAGCTAATTGTGCTTGTATTTGTGCTTGTATATCAGCTTGTTGCTGTTGTTGCAGTGCGGCTTGTTGATCTAATTGTGCAAATATTCCCGTAGCAGGTTGAAATTTTGATTCAGTCGCAAAGGTAACGTCTTGACCCCGTATTGCATCATTTAACAGGTTTTGATCATTTATGTCAACAATACCATCACCAGTAACATCATATTGTAGTTGTTCTTGTGTAAACTGAAATGGTTCTGCACCTGAAAATGCAGCTGTTTGCGCAATAACATCCTCTATGAAATCAATATCTGTAGGAGTTACTTGTGTTGCAGGTTTACCAATTATATCTGCAATAGCGTTAACTTCTGAAGTAAGCCCAAGAATATTTGCATCAAATCCAGACTCAATACCTGCAAGTTGGTTTTGTATTTCTGCAACACTTACATTTAATTGGTTACTTATTTCTGTAATTGCCTGATCTCTAGTAAGTCCTGCATTTTCTAAAGTGGTAATTTTATCTGTTAAAGAAGTGTTTACATCAGTAATTACATTAGTAAGGCTAGTTTCAGCAGCGTTTATTTGATCTCCTAATGTAGTTTCAACGTCACCTATGCGGTCTCCTAATGTAGTTTCAACGTCACTTATTTGATTCTGTACATCTGCAACACTTAAATCTAACTTATCACTTACTTCCGATATAGCTTGATCTCTAGTTAATCCTGCGTTTTCTAAGATAGAAATTTTGTCTGTTAAAGAAGTATCGACGTTAGTAATTACGTCACTAAGACTAGATTCAACGTCACCTATCTGATCCCTTAGTACAGTTTCTACATCACTTATTTGTGCGGTAAATTGATCTGCAAGAGCATCACGGGTAGTGCCAATCTCTGTTAGTAATGCATCTTCTGTAGTGCCAAGATTAGTTGAGAGTTGTTCTAGTGCAGCATCAACATCACCAGCATTTTGATTAATTAAGGTTGTAAGATCTGTTTCTAAAGTGTCTATTTGTTGAGTAAACTCTGTTGTAGCAGAATCTACAATACCTTGCACATCTGTGGTAGACAAATTTTCTCTGTCTGCAAGTGCATTGTTTATAGCTGTGCTTACGTCTGCGCTAGATATATTTTCTAAACCAGAAATAGCGGTGTTTATAGCGGTGCTTACATCTTCTGGACTAGCACTTTGAGGTAAATTTGCAATAGCTGTATCTACAACATTTTCTACATCTGCAACGGATATATCTTCTAATCCAGAAATAGCAGTATCTACAATATTTTGCACATCTGCAGTAGATAAATTTTCTCTGTCTGCGAGCNCTTGGTTTATAGCTGTGCTTACATCCGCACTAGATATATTTTCTAACCCAGATATAGCAGTATCTATAGCCGTATTTACATCTTCTGGACTAGCACTTTGAGGTAGGTCTGCGATAGCTGTATTTACAATACTTTCTACATCTTCTGGACTAGCACCTATAGGTAAGTCTGAAAGATCAACATTTCTTTGTAAAATATCAGCTTTTGTAATTGGAGAAGTAAGATCAGAAATTGCATCTATAGCACCTTGTGCCTCATCTTTTTGTCCCACATAGTCTGCAGCTTGTTGTCTTGTAAGTGTTATACCTTCTGCTTCTGCTGCTGCAATAACTTCTTGCGCATCTAAATATCTTGGATCTACAAAACTATCTACTAATGCTGCTATATCTGCATCAGCGTTAGAGCCAGCAAATTGTGTAAGTTCATCTTGTGTAAACTTATATGGTACATTGTTTTGTGTAACGTAGTTTGCTGCAGCCTGTTCAGCTTCGCCGGTGCTGGTATAATCTGCATCAAATACTTGATTAAGTATGTTTGCCTGTACTGTGTTATCAGAAATACCAAGGTTGGTAAGTTGTTGAGTAACTCCAGCAGCATCTAACCCATTCTCATTTTGTATGACAGCACGCACTTCAGGGTTGAATGCTATAATTGCATTAGATAAAAAGTCACCTGTAGATGCTCCACCATAAATACTGCCTGCTGTGCTACCGCCAGACAAAGCTCCAAGAACAGAATTACCAACTACATTACCAACAACATCGCGTGTAGGATCTAATTGATATAATTCAGATTCTAAATAGGCTGTTGGAAATCCTTCTTCAACAGCTTCCTGCGCAGCTTCTTTTGCCACTACATCAAAGGCTTCTGAAAAGTTTTTACCGCCTTTTCCGTCAAGTATGGCTTTTTCAAACTTGTTACCTCCAATACCCATTGTGCTGATAGTAGTGACTGCTGCGATTGTACCTGCAGTTATAGCTTTATCTTTTGCATATTCTTGTGCTTCTGCATCAGACATGCCTGATTTAGTTGCTACAGCGTACGCTTCATCATAAGCACTATTAGCTGTGCCACCAAAAGATTCCGATACATCTAGCACGGCCGCAGTGCCAAGTGCTGTTCGTTGTCCTATAGTTTGAGCAAACTCGCTACCTGCCTGTTGTAACGCCTGCTTAACAACACTACCTGTGCCACCACTAGCAACTAATACAGGTATTTCCTGTAAAACTTCTTTTGCTACGTACTCAGACGCAAACACACCGGGATCTGTTTTTATTGCAGTTCCAATAGCTTTAATAGTATTCCATGCTTTTGCACTAGTAGAAAGCGGTGTGCCATCAGGATTAGTTTTTAACGTACCATCTTCGTTAAAATTAGCTTTACTAATTGTATCTTGGATACGTGCAGAGGCTTCTTGATATTCTTCTGTTTTAAAATCTCCAGCTAAAGTAATCATGTCTCTAGCCAGTTTGCCTGCAGGCGTAGATTCTGGGTTAACTCCTGCTATAAGCACTAATGCATTCATGCTATTAAGCAGCTCACCACCAGCATCAAGCACCACACCTGCTGTATTTTTTCCAAAGTCACTGTTAGCTATGTTTTTTGCTGTTTCAGTATTAGCTATATATGTGGCTACGTTTTTAGCAAATTCGTATTGTTGTTGCAGCCCTGCTACACCTGCATTTACAGCCTCTTGTACAGCTTCTGGTGTAACATCAGCAAGAGTATCTAAATATTGTCCGGCATTATTTTCTCTTAAATTATCGTTTGTAATACGACGTGGAAATCCTGTAATCATAACGATAGGAATAGGTTGTCCGTTTTCATCTAACTCTAAATATCTACCTTGCATATCTACTGTAGCATCAGCTTGTGGTATATCAGGATGAGGCACTGTTCTAGTTACAGTTCCATATCTACTGTCCCATTTTGGTAGATCATATCTAAGAGATATATTACCCCACTCAAGAAGTCCTTCAGCATTAGATGTTACTGTTGCTTTACCTGTAAGAATATCAACATCACTTACGTTATCAGGTTTAATAATTTTTTGTTTTTCTTCAGTAGCATTTATTTGTTTTATAGTTTCTTTTTTTACTTCTTCTGGTAGGTCATTAATTGTTGACACATTATAAGATTCTATAAGTTCTTCTCTTAGATCTTCATATTCTTCTGCTTCAAATATTTTGTTTTGAAGTTCGTTAGCGACAGAAAAAGAACCATTTTTAATATCGCGTATTGAACTTAAATCATTACCAACAGCTAATGTTTGTTCTCGCAATAATTTAATTTGTTCTGGTGTAAGATCAGTTACTTTTAACCCAAGGACTTCAAGTGTCCCCTGCATTGATTCTTCTAATGCATTATTAAATTCTAAATTATATTGAGCTTTATTTACGGGTAGTTTTTCGTCTTTACCCGTAGTCAACCAATGATAGCGAGCATCATCATCACTTATATCACCAAGTTTATTAACTTCTTTGTATTCTGCAGCATTAAACTCATCATTAGTCATAGCTCGTACATAGGCACTTTGCACAGCGTTAGTAACAGGCACTAATTCATCATCAAGTTGATCACCTGTGGATACAAGATCATCTCTTAAAGTGTCATACTCTGCTACAAGAGCATTAATTGTTTCTTCTTGACTGTCTAAATTAGTTCTAAGCGCATCAGTGTTAGGCTTATACGTATCCTCATAATACGCGTCTACTGTTGCAGAATAATCATTAAAATCAGCAACTGCAGCGTTGTAGTTGTCTAATGCAGTTTGGTATGCGGCTCTTTCACCTTCTTCAATAGTATTTCCAAAAGACGTTCTTAGTTCTTCTCTAAGTCTATTTACTTCTGCTAGTTTTTCGTCACGAACGCTAATTCTGCTTTGTAGTTCTGCGACGTATCCGTTATACTCTTGTGCAGTTTGAGTATATGTAGCGTTAGCTGTATCTAATTCTGTGGCTTTTGCTTCTACTTTTTGATAGTCACCCGTGACTTTATCTATGCTATTTTTTATTTCTTTATCTACAATCTTATTTAGTTCTTGTCTTCCATATGCATTTGCAGACGCATACAAGGTATCTGACACGTCTGCACCACTAAAAGTAGCATTAGTTACATTTTGAACAGTAGTTGTAAGTGCAGCAAGGTATCGTTGATCAGACGGATCTTCCGGATCAAAATTTTCAGTTGTAAGGTAATCTTGTACTAGTTCTTTAGTAAGTTTACCTTTTACTACTGCCCCCATAACTATTTCGCCAGTAACATTTCCTCCAGATAATGTAGCCTCTAACGATTTAGCTAAAACATTTTTTACAGTAGGATACTTATCTAAAAAACTTTCCGTTTCTGCTACAGCACCGATGTTTTCTGAAGTCGTGCCTGTGACTGTACCTGTGCCTGCAATAGAATCTGCGGCATCGTCAGTAAGTTTAGTTACTTTTTCATCAATAAAACCAAGTCCAGCATCTACTCCTGCCTGCAAACCACCTCGTAAAAATGCCTCAACCGGATCTTGCCCAGTTACTGCTGCAGATGCAGCTTGTCCTGAAGCTGTACCAAGTATTGTAGCTGCAGTTTGATTAGCACTAGCAGACAGCGCAGCTTCACTTGCATATTTACCAGCATAAGAACCTGCTTGTTGTGCTACATACGCCGTTGCTGATGCTTCAAGAATATCACCAATATCTCCACCGTTTTGTGCAACATCTACACCTTCAATAAGAGGTATAGCCCATGCATTACCTGTAGTATATGCAGCTACAGTAGCTACGGCTTTTACCGGATCATCTTGTATAGCTTCAGCAACATCATCAACACCATCAACAACAGGTTCTATGATCTCGTCAACAACCCAATCTCCAGTATCGCTAAGAGTATCTCCAATCCAACTAATTGGTTTTACAACTACGTTCTTAACAACGTTTGAAACGGTTGATGTCACTGTATTTACAATACTTGAAAGCCAACTCATAACACTAACCTATAGGATCCTTACCAATATTTACATAAACTACATATTCTTTATCTTGAGTGCCTAAATACATTTTAGAATCATCTGCTTTTGTTAATTGTTCTTGCACTGTTTTTGCTGCAGGTAATAACGTATCCTCGCTAAATCTACCATTGTAGTGAGTTATGTTCTTGTTTTGTAAGTATTGAAAGTATTTTATGTAGTTTTCTGTAAAGTTAGGCACAGTATCTACGTTAAAAAGTCCTCCTACCATTTTATTTTTATTTTTGTCTTTTCCTCTGTGTGCTAAAAATACGGTGTTGCCTATCTGCACGGTATCTGCGTTTTTCATAGAACCTTCTTTTGCAAGTAATCTCATAGCGTTAATAAAATCGTCTCTTGTATTAGTTTTACTCTCCATAGTTTGTATAACTATTTCAGGAGTGGTAAGTTTTTGTTTATTACTATCAACAACTTGCATTAACTAACCTCTAATATGCTAGCCACAACATGTAATCTATTTGCTGTTGCAGCAGTAACTTTTAATATTTCGCCTGTTTGTACAACTAGAGGACTTGTCAATAGTTCTATTGTATTGTTTGCACTAACAGCTTTAGTTTTAAATAAACTAAATGTAGCGGGCGAAGATTCCGCATCAGTTATTGTTAAAGTTATGGTGTCTGCATTTCCTGAGTCTTCAGATACAAGAATAGATTTTACTATACCTGTAGTAAGCGCAGGGGCAGTGTACAAAGTTGTTGCATTTGTGGTTGTAAGATNTTTTTTAGCATTTACATATGTATTTGGCATTAACTTAAAAACCACCCTACTGCTTCAGCTCTATCAGATACGGTAGCATTTCGTATGGCTGTATCTAATTGTGTAAAATATAAACGTAACACATTGTTAAACTGTTCAGTTGCTTGTTGATTATATTCTGGAAGCGCATATGGTAACGCAGGAGCGCGAAAAGGCACTCCATAATTTGTAGTATTAACAGTCATGAACGCCTCCCATCTGGCCGCATATCGATCCGTGGTGTCCCCATTTGCCATGTAACATCTAATGCAGAAGATTCTAAACGCATAGACATCTGCCTACCTCGCACACGAATAAAAATTTGATCTGTAAATACTTCAACAGGAGAAGAGGCACTGCGCGTTATAGTAGCGTTATTAACACCTCCTGTTGATCTAGGTGAAGTATACCCTGAACCAGAATTTGACAAAGGATTTAAAGTCATTGTGGCTACTGGACTATTTGCTGTAGAACCATCAAAAGATATGTCAGGAATTACGCGATTTACTAATGCAACTTTATGCCCATCACCTATATCAAATTCTGCAGATTCTACATAAGCTGTAATTGCAGTTTCAGTAGCAGTTTCATTATCGTTAATACCATCTTCATGGTTGACTAAATTGTTACTATAAGTTGCAGCTAACGGATGATCGCGTAATCCAGAATCAAGCCAAGCGGTACGAGCCAAAGTGCCGTAATACCATACATTTTCCATATAATTATATATAACATAACGATCTATATTATTTGAAGTTTTAGAACAATAAAACCACCATACCTCATGAAAGGATTCGTTAGTGCCAGAAAACACTTGTTGATACTGTTGCGTATTAAAATCGTTAAAAACATATTTACGCACATCACATTTTAAAGGTTGAGAACGTCCGTCGTATTTATAAAATTTGTCTGTACCCATCCAATAGGCAATACCATTAGCATATGCAACAGATTTTTGTCCTGCAATCGATATATTTTCACCAACAATCGTTGCTGTCCATACAGCAGGTAAACCAACGTACTGTAAAGAATATAAAGAAGAATCTGTAAAAACTAAAACTTCTTGTCTAGCCTGTGCAGCAGACACTATTTTTGTACCTCTAGATAGACGTAAGCTACCTGCTTGATTAGTTGCTGAAGGTGTCCAGTTAATGGAATCTTCTTGGTCAGACCAACGTATTAAAGTAGGATCTATAGCGGTAGAGCCAATAGGATTAGTGCCGAAACAAAATAAAAACCGGCTAATATCTGATACAAGTAGTAAATTTTGTACAACAGGCACATCAGATGCGCCACTTAACGATGATAACTCTACAGCTCTAGTAGTAAGCGAAGCGGCTGTACCAGAATCCCATATGTATAATCTACCACCACTTGCGCCAAATATAAGATCTTCTCCAAAGTTAGATTGATTCCAAATACGAACTGGGTTTACTGAAGATTGTCCAACCCCCCAAGAATCACCTCCCCAAGAACCTGCACCCCAACCTGTTATTGGTATGGCAAATGCAGTGCCTACATTAACTTGATATTCTGCAGATACAGTCCCTCCCCCTGTTGCATCAGAAGAAGCTGCAGAAGATATTGTTATATTGTAGGTAGTGTCAGTAACAATATCGATTTGAAACTCACCATCAATAGTTACTCCACCTACAGCACTAGCATTACTAAACGTTACAAAATCCTCGTCTATAAACCCACCATTAGTATCAGTAACTAATACAGTAGTTGACCCAGAAGTTGTGGTAAATGGGTTTGTTAATGATACAGTAGCACGAACAGGAGTAACGTCATTATATGCACCCCCTTGTTCAATATAAAATTTAAGGTGTGTGCCTACACCAATATAATTAGCTCCTGCTAGATTTACCCAATTATGTAAAGATCTAGCTACGCCTAAGTAAGTAGAAGAAGATAATCTAGTCCACCCACCAATTTTTTCAGGAGTACCTTGCCTAAAACGTATTTTATCTCCATCATAGTACCCTCCTTCATTAGTGTAACGAGTACCTTCACGATTAATACCGGGTTTTAAAACTAGTTTTTGGAGTGGCATCTTAATTCTCCGCTAACAATCTCATTCTACTTACTAATCTTCTAGCACGATTTGGAACTTGAGTATACCATTTAGAGTCAACCATTTCATCTGCGGCCTCATCCCAACTTTTAGCATCAACTCCTGCTTTCATGCCTTTAAATTTAGATAGACGTGGATAACCTAGATTAAACATCATATTTGCTATGATTAGTTGCGCTTCTTCAGGTAAGTCATCAAAGTCTTTGTAGAGCCTATGACAATCTTCAAGCGTAACAGTAATATCAAGGTTAAATGCTGATTGCACACGACTTTGTTCAACTACAGAACCAACATCCTTACCATATTCAGGGTCATCTTTAGTAATTAAATGACCTATTCCAANNGTNGGCAGNCCNAGNTGGTCTAAATAAATCNCNTACTTACAGCCTTCGTCCTCAGCTAGTTCTTCTCTTAACTTATCTATATTCATTTAGATACTCCTTTGTACTTCTCAAAACTCCTCAAACCGCCAAGTCCCAACATTCCAAGCAGAATAGTGGTTAACGTTTCCATATCAAACTGAGGTAGTTCAGGAATTTCAACACCAGCAATCGCTGTTGCGAAAAGAATAAAGGGACTAATGACAAAGTGCCACGCAAGCGCGACTGCAGTGACCCATCCAACGAAGGGGCGCCATCCACTAACAAAAACGGATCGGTGCTGCGCTTCTGCTTTGTTGACTTCGACTTGCGCGAGTGCCGCTTCGTGGGCTTGCTTTTCCGCAAGGGTGGCAATTTCATGCGCGAGCGCGTTCTTTTGGTCTTTGTCTTCAATAAATTTGTCCAATAATCCTGTTACAGGGCCGATTAATGTTTGTAACATATTTATCTCCTATTCTGGATAACAATGTACTGTCAACTTATAATATTCGTTATTGTAAAAAGCTTCCCACATTGTTTTATCAATTAAGTATTCACATTGATCTAATGTCATTGGCTGCTGCAACACGATCTGATTTCCTATATATTGCCAATCAAAACCAGTATGACCCCACATAGATATTACTAATACATAAGCAATTTCTACTGTATGATGTATAGTATCTATCATTTTTTAGGCCACACGGAAACAGCCATATATGCACCCACAATGCCTCCGCCTGTTAAATATAATAAATTTGAAAGATCTGTAAGAAGCTTAACTCTTTCATCTGACACAAAAGGCATAAACATTAACAACGTATACAGTGCCATAAAACACAACACAGCTGTAGCCATGCGTCTTTGAGCTGTCATCTTACGAAGTTCAGCTGCTTCATGTTTTTCTGCTGCCTCTATCTCATGTAATTTTTCTGCGGCCAGTAACTCATCGTCGTCAACCACACCATCTCCATCTAGATCGTATTTATTATAATCAGAACCTTTTTGTAATTTTTTCTGTATCATAACGAACCTCTATTATACCAAAGATAAAATATAAATAAGAAAAACCCTACTACTGTAAATACAAGAAACATTATACTTATTGCTTCTACAAAATGTCTTCGAGCCTCTCTTTGAGCATAAAGTGTTTCTTTGCGTTGTTTTCTGATATCAGCTTCCATTCTCAACAGTTCTTGCCATGCATTTGGGCCACACATACTGCTGATAAGTTTTCTCAGTTCATCTCTTTGGTTCTGTAATTGTTTCTTTTGAGTGAATAATTCTATTGCTTCTTCTTCTACACTTTTAGCGTTAAATATTTTTTTAAAAATAGGTGGGTTTTTTGCTTCATGGTGTGCGCGGTCTATGTCAGATACAGCGCCCATCCAACGACTGAGATCACGACCCATAGACTCAATATCTCTACCAATAGACACTCCTCGTTTAAGTGTATTAAAAGCCGCACCAGCTATCGCCATTGCTGAAACAGGATCGACCATTATTCTTTCTTTCTTGTTAGTAAAGTGTAAATTCTAACGAGTCCTAATGCTATCATTACCACGGCAAGCACAAGTTGCGCCCAAGCTGATAAGGGAGCAAGCCAAATAGGCGCTGATATACCTGCACCTATTAATGATATGTCTGGAACAGGATTATCTTTCATAACTACAACTCATCGGGCCAATCATGAACAGGGGCGTTTCCAGTAGGTTTACCATTACTATCTAATGGCACATTAAATAAAGCTACAAACGCAGCATGGTTAGCTGCATTCTTAATAGAAGTTTCTATATTAGCACAAGCTGTTCTTACAGCAGCACGATAATTTGCTACATTAGTTGGGATAGCTGTACCATCTTCAGCCTTACGCGTTACATACCAATCAGTTTTTGCTAATAACGAATGTGCCGTTTCTTTTGTTCTATTTATTCGAGCTGTTTTTAAACCCAATGTAACTAATTGATTACCATCTTCATCAAGAATAGCTTTTCCATCATCATCAACCTCATTAACATCTGTTAAACTTATAGGGATAAGAGTACCGTCTGTTTTTCTTCCATGATAAAATCTAGAGTCAAACGGTGCTTCAGATGCTGGTGGGTCTTCCCATGTGATACCAATGTCTGCCTTTTCAGTGCTACTATACCTCATCCAAACTTGAGGGTATTTAGTGCCATCTGTTCCTACAAAACCTTTACCAACTTGAAGTGTAGTTCCATTATATTTCCACGGCATTATTTATCTCCTATCTTGCGTTTGCATATTTTGCTGGCATTTCGGCAAAAGCCATATAGATGTAAGTGTCTCCATTACCGTTATAAGCAGTGCCAGAAAGCCTTAATTTAAACCCATTTGATAAAAGATCTATAAAAGTTCCTGTATCTTCTGTGTCATTATCTCTACTTATTCTTAATCTGTTAGAACCTACATTGTATGGATCTCTTTTATAATCATGTACATTCCAGTTATTACCGTTGTCAGAAGATTCTTTTATTAAAACATAAGCAGGTCTAAATCCTGTGTATACATATTGTCCATCCGAGCTTCCATTCCCAGTGTAATGTCCAAACCTACTATAACCTTCAACATTATGAAACACATACATAATGTGATCTGTATTGTTTTTATTCACATCATCTGTATTACCAAGCGTAACAACAGAAGCTGTTGGTGCAGTATCATTCCAGACACTTGAAGCATCGGAAGCTCCGTTAGTTGAGTTCCATCTTATAAAATCTGTTTCTGCATCGGTTGCAATACCTTTGTGGAAAATATCCCAATGATCATCATGTCCTCTAGATTTAGCTACAACCATGTCTGGAGCAGCACTTAGATTGTGAGGTATTTCATGTCCAGATTGTTCATTACCAACATATGTAACTATGCTAAAACCAGCTTTACTATTTGATTGTCCAGAGTATGCCTTACCTCCGTTTGTTGTTCCGGAAAAAGTTGTTCCTGCAAGCCATGCCCAAGCTACATAAGTTTGACTACTTTGATTTGTTGCACCACCACTACCAACACTAAATCCGTTACTATCAAAACTTGTTAAGTTTACCGTGCTACTAGTATCTTTTACCGTTGAATTACTTTGCATAAATACATCAGTACCTCGTAGCACATCATAAATCATGTAACTTGATGTGCTAGATCGTTCTTTAATCCAAACCCAGTCTGGTGAAAATTGATAATCAGATATGCTTTGACTTGAGCCGTTTCCTGAATAAAGTGCCACATCAAAATACTCATTTGGTCGCTCACCATTTAAAGGAGAGATTGATGGTTCAAGTAAATTTTTTGCACACAGGGCTTTATGTCCAGAAGGAACAGAATGTTGGAACGTACCTAAACCACTCGCATCTGTGTTTGATTGAGCAGTTTCCTCGTTCGCAAAGGTGCTATCTTGACCAAAATTAGCGTTGTATCTTATATCATTAGAATTAGAACTATCTCCAGCTGCAAACAAATAACTATCGCTAGTAAAAATAGAGTTAGTTTCACTATGCACTGAAGTGCCATTTTTAAAAAATTCTACAATGCCATTTTCTAAATCAAGAGCTACTCCAATAACATCACCAGTTGTATAAGTTGCAACAGTGGCAACACTAGAACCGTTAACTAGAATACCGCCAGTTACACTAGTATAGCTAGCCGCTGTAGCTATACCACCGACAGAAGTATCAAACGTATTTGTCTCACGATATTGTGCTGCTAGAGTAGTTGATATAACGCCGCACCGCATATGCCCACTATCTGCCGCATAATAAAATTCAGCATAATACTTGCTACCTGTTCCCGGTGACATAATTAATGTGCTAAAAGTTGTTCCTCTACCACTATTAGAAGTATCAATTTTTAAATTTCCATGTCTTGGGTCTACAAATGAAGTTAAAGCTTTGCCCACTATTGGATTTAAAACAGAAAAATTATTTGTAGGGGTATCTGGCCCTGTAGAAATTGTGCTATTCATATTAACAGGATTATAATGATTATCATTACCGCTTGTATCTGCACCCATACCACTTGAGTTAGCACTAGTGCCTGTTTGTTTAAATTCTAATCTATATCCGTTTGTGCCAAACGTTAGGCCAGATGTGTCTTTTGGAATCCACACACCTTCTTTATCTTCACCAAAACTATCTGGGTCTAAAGCTTGCCCATCAATAAAATTTATTTCTGTTAGATACCNATCATAATTAACACCATCTGGGTTAACTCTTCTAGCAATTTCATGTTTTACAGCTGTGTTAAATATACTGGCTCTATTTTGAGTTGGAAGAGATGATGAAGCAAATTCTGTTATACGTTCCGAATTACAATACATACGCATTCGATCTGCTGTCGTAGCGTTTGAAGTATCCCAAACAAAGAGAAGATGATACCATGCAGATACATCACGTAATTTCTTAGTGCCAACAATAAAATTATTATTAGTGCCATCAAAATATTCAAAATACATTCTATCAGAACTAAGTCCTATTTGATTTGAATTAGAATTTGCTGACCAGAGAGTATTAAAACTACCAAAATCACCTCGTTTAATCCAAGCACTCCAACTCCAAGTAGTAAGACTGTCCCCTGAACTAGACGGTGTTTTATCTAAATGATGAGTGCTACNATCGTTAAATCGAGCGGATTTTTCTATTTCATGATTATAAAACCCAGTGCTTACTTCGCCTGCGCCATTTGCTTTTATTACACTCATGATACACCTTATGTTAATGCAGCTGATGCTGACACTAAGATTGTATCATTACCGCTTCCTGCACTACAGTAGTATGCAAGATGATACGTGCCTGCTGTTGTTAAAGCTGTTAGCACTGTAGAATTTATCGCTACAGAAGCATGTGCTGAAACAGTATGCCCACCAGTATTAATAAGCATTACATTACCTGATTGTCCGGCGGTAGGGTTGGTAAATGTTAGAGTAAAATTTCCACTAGGTGTGCATTTAAAATCGTTACCTACAGATAAGTCAAAGCTACNATCATTGTCTGTTGTTACATGCCCAGATGCTTTACCAGCTACGCTGACATCATCTCCAACAGTGATATCGCCAGTTACTGTAAAATTTCTAACCCCTGTATAATCTTTATTAGAGTCAAGCACCATTGCTTTAGATGCTATAGCGGTTCCAACTGCCGTTGAACCTAGATCAAGAGCGTTAAGTTCTCCCACTACAGCAGTAATACCATCTAAAACATTAAGTTCTGCTGCTGTAGATGTGACACCATCTAATATATTAAGTTCTGCTGCTGTGGATGTGACACCATCAAGTATATTAAGTTCTGCTGTTGTAGATGTTACACCATCTAATATATTAAGTTCTGCTGTTGTGGCTGTTACACCATCTAATATATTAAGTTCTGCTGCTGTAGATGTTACTCCATCTAATATATTAAGTTCTGCTGTNGAAGCTGTTACACCATCTAATATATTTAACTCAGCAGCGGTAGCTGAGACAGTTGTACCAGCAATACTAAGGGCATCTGTTTCTAATGTGCCATCAAAATCGCCATCTACAGCGTCAATATTACCTTTAAATATAGTAGCAGTTACTGTGCCTGTACTTGGATTATAACTAAGATTACCATCCATCTCTAAGCCAACATTACCTGTGCTTGTAGTCGCGTTCTCTACGAAAGTAATTAAATTTTCTTCGTTTGTACTTTCATTGTCAGTTACAAGCACATGAGCCGCGTTTGTGGCATCAGTAACTGTTGTTCCCGCAATCACATCAGCTAATGCTGTACCATTAACCGTAATAGCATCAGCTTCTAATGTACCATCGATATCCGCGTTTCCAGATATATCTAAACTTCCTGCATCTAACTCGCCAGTTAGTGTAAAGTTTCTAACTCCTGTATAATCTTTATTAGAGTCAAGCACCATTGCTTTAGATGCTATAGCAGTTCCAACTGCTGTTGAACCTAGATCAAGAGCGTTAAGCTCTCCGACTACGGCAGTAATACCATCTAAAACATTAAGTTCTGCTGCTGTGGATGTTACACCATCTAGTATATTAAGTTCTGCTGTTGTAGATGTTACACCATCTAGTATATTTAATTCAGCTGTTGTAGATGTTACACCGTCTAATATATTAAGTTCTGCTGTTGTAGATGTTACACCATCCAATATATTTAATTCAGCTGTCGAAGCTGTTACACCATCTAATATATTTAATTCAGCAGCTGTAGCTGAAACAGTAGTACCAGCAATACTAAGGGCATCTGTTTCTAATGTACCATCAAAATCACCATCTACAGCATCAATATTACCTTTGAATATAGTAGCAGTTACCGTGCCTGTACTTGGATTATAACTAAAATTACCATCCATTTCTAAGCCAACATTACCTGTGCTTGTAGTTGCATTTTCTACAAAAGTAATTAAATTTTCTTCGTTAGTGCTTTCATTATCGGTTACTAGAACATGAGCGGCATTTGTAGCATCAGTAACTGTTGTTCCCGCAATCACATCAGCTAATGCTGTACCATTAACCGTAATAGCATCAGCTTCTAACGTGCCATCGATATCCGCATTGCCAGATATATCTAAACTTCCTGCATCTAACTCACCAGTTAGTGTAAAGTTTCTAACCCCTGTATAATCTTTATTAGAGTCAAGCACCATTGCTTTAGATGCTATAGCGGTTCCAACTGCTGTTGAACCTAGATCAAGAGCATTAAGTTCTCCTACTACAGCAGTAATACCATCTAAAACATTAAGTTCAGAAGTTGAAGCTGTTACACCATCTAATATGTTAAGTTCAGCTGCTGTGGATGTCACACCATCTAGTATATTTAACTCTGCTGTTGTAGATGTTACTCCATCTAATATATTAAGTTCTGCTGCTGTAGATGTAACACCATCCAATATATTTAATTCAGCAGCAGTTGCTGTAATAGTCGTGCCATTAATACTAAGAAAATCTGTCTCTAATGTGCCATCTATATCAGCACTTCCAGATATATCTAGGCTTGTTGCGGCTACCTCTCCAGTCACTGAAATTCCACCACTAGTTGTTTCTATCTTCTTATTATCGTTGTGATAGAGTTCAACTGCGCCATTAAGTATTCCTCTAAAATACTTCTCTCCACTCGTAGTTTGTAGTGTGAGGTTGGAGGCTGAAATAAAAAGATTGCCAGAGCCAGATTCTGATATATTTGTATGCCCAGTAGCAGAGATATGGTTGATGGTTAAATCACCATCAGTGCCGATTAATAATGATACATCATCGGCAAATGTTAAATTACCACTTGACTTTGTATCACCTGTATCACTTCGTAAAAAACGGTCGTTGATAGCGGCACTAGTCATAAGTGTTGTATCGTTGTCTGCAAACGATTCCGAACTAGTTGTTAAACTATTTGCGGCTAATTCTGATACAGTTAAGTCAGGCAATCTATTCGCATTAAGAGTTCCAGAGCTAATATTACTAGCGTCAGTTGTATCTGTCGTAGCAGAACTTGCTAAAGATGTGCCATTAAGGGTTATAGCATCAGCTTCTAGTGTGCCATCTACGTCCACATCTCCACTAATATCCAAACTGCTTGCTTCAATTTCACCACTAGATTTAAATATTACGTTATCACCACCTGCTACCTCAAATATAATTTGGTTGTCAGTGCTAAATTTAATAAGATTATCGTCATCTCTACCGATAACAAGACTAGCATTTTTTACAGATGTTATGCCTGTTTGTGCCGCGTCTACTGTTATAGTTAAATCAAAAGGATCACTATCTGAACCTGTAGACGTATCTGTAAAATTTGTTGTAACTCCAGAACCAATAATTTTTAGTTCTTTAGCATTGTTAATTGTTACTTCAGTGCCATCATCATCTTCAATTTGAAAACTAGACATGCCACCTGCACTGCTAACTTCATTATCAACATAAGCTTTTACAGATTGTTGTGAAGGTATAAGCGTAGCTGAATCAGACGACATATCATCTTCATCTACAATAGAAGTATTTAGTAAGACTGTGCCTGTTGCATTTGGAAGCGTGATAGTTTTATCGCTAGATGTAGGATCTTCGATTGTAAGTGTTGTTTCAAAAGCATCAGCTGTAGCACCTTCAAAGATAATCGCGTTTTGTGCGTTCATTGTTACTGTATTAACTGTTGTAGTTGTACCAGCAACTGTCAGCTTTGGAACAAGTAATTCACCTGTTGATGGGTTATATCGTAACGCACCAGTATCATCGAGAAGACCGTTAGACTCATTATGAAATACAACCGGAAAATTTGTGTTAGCCGTGCTATTAGTGACAGTAACAGTTGAGGCTAGTGTAGCGTTATTTACCGTTGTCCCCGCAATCACATCAGCTAGTGCTGTACCATCAACCGTAATAGCATCAGCTTCTAATGTGCCATCTATATCAGCATTTCCAGATATATCTAAACTTCCTGCATCCAATTCACCAGTTAATGTAAAATTTCTAACCCCTGTGTAATCTTTATTGGAATCAAGCACCATTGCTTTAGATGCTATAGCAGTTCCAACCGCTGTTGAACCCAGATCAAGAGCATTAAGTTCTCCTACTACAGCGGTAATACCATCTAAAACATTAAGTTCGGAAGTTGAAGCTGTTACACCATCTAATATGTTAAGTTCTGCTGTTGTAGATGTTACACCATCTAATATATTTAATTCAGCTGTCGAAGCTGTTACACCATCTAATATGTTAAGTTCTGTTGCTGTGGATGTTACACCATCAAGTATATTAAGTTCTGCTGTTGTAGATGTTACACCATCAAGTATATTAAGTTCTGCTGTTGTAGATGTAACACCATCTAATATGTTAAGTTCTGCTGCTGTAGATGTAACACCATCTAGTATATTAAGTTCAGCTGCTGTAGATGTTACTCCATCTAATATATTAAGCTCTGCTGTTGAAGCTGTTACACCATCTAATATATTTAACTCAGCAGCGGTAGCTGAAACATTAGTTCCCCCTATATCTAGGGTAGTCACAGATATTTCTCCAGCAACAGTAACAAGTCCGTTAGATAGAGTAAGTAAGTCTGTATCATCTGTGTGACCAATAGTTGCCCCGTTGATAAGGACATCATCTATGTCAAGGGAACCACCACTAATAAGTCCTGTAGTAGTAATAGTTGACGATCCTGTATCTATTGTTCCAAACCCTGAAGTAATGGAACCTGAATCAAGTGCGCCAACAGTAGTTGCAGCAGTAGTAACAAGATTCGGCATAGCCGTAATTTCATCATCAAAATAAGCAGCTAGATCAGTAACTGCTACTTGCACCATAGTTCCATTATCATTTACGACCACTCTATCCGCGTCCACTATAGTAGTGGATGTTGCGCTTGTATCTCCATCTAATATGTTAAGTTCTGTTGCTGTGGATGTTACACCATCAAGTATATTAAGTTCAGCTGCTGTAGATGTTACTCCATCTAATATATTAAGCTCTGCAGCGGTAGCTGTAATAGCTGTACCATTAAAATTTATAGCATCTAGATACGCTACTCCATCAATGTATATATCTTTCCACTCTTTAGAAGAACTACCTAAATCATACGCACCGTCATCATCTGGTATGATGTTTGAATCTATTTCACCACCAAATACAATATTGTCGGTATTTGCATCGCCGAGAGTTACTGTGCCACCATTAAATGTAGTAGTGCCTGTTACTGTAAGATTACCACCAACTCCAAAATTACCAGCTACATAATTTTGACTTTCAACTACATTAGTGCCGTCACAATATACATGCCCCGTGCTACCAGAAGGAATAGCGATACC
>FUFK010063229.1_pt1 | contig 80692 bp, 68 predicted proteins | sample 1021851 | NCBI WGS metagenome assembly FUFK01 (sample SAMEA51879418, study PRJEB19060) | metagenome
AGCACGATCAAATCATCAAAATCAACGGCATTATAAGCGCGCAAGTTACGCTCATAAAGCGCATATAGCGTCGCAAAAATCATATCTTCTGGATCATCAAGCGTCTCCATCGCTTGCTCAGGCTCGACCAAATCGTTTTTCCAGTCGGATATCATCTTAATGGCTTTACCCACCAGCTCGCGGCTCTCTGCGCCTGATAAATTATCGCGCATCATCAGCTCCATAAGCAGGCGCTTACTATCATCGCTATCCATGATAGAGAAGTTACCCTTGAGCGGAGTATGAATCAGCTCATAACGCAAAAACTGCAAGCCAAATTGGTGAAAGGTTGAGACCGTTAGCCCGCGGGTCTTCTCACTAGGCAGTAATTTGCTGACCCGTGCTTTCATCTCGCGCGCCGCTTTATTGGTAAAGGTTACCGCCGTGATACGCTCGGCTGGCGTATTACACTCTTCGATAAGATAAGCAATCTTACGGGTAATCACTGAAGTTTTACCCGAGCCTGCGCCAGCCAATACCAGTAGCGGCCCTGATACATAGAGCATGGCTTCTTGTTGTCGAGGATTGAGTTGACTCATAGATTACCTTTTGGACAGAGGTTACGAACGCGAGATAGCAAGGATCACAAATTTTAGTAATAAAATTCGGTAGATAACGGGTTAATAGCTAACAGAAGCTATCAAAATTAGGTGAGCTATTATAAAGCAAAAGTGCTGACTTTTGGGAGGAGGTGATGAAAGAAGCGCACATAAAAAGCGCTGTCGGATATGCGATCAATACAGATATGATCTGTTTTCAAGATATCAAACAGATCCTAATCCTTGACTAATTTTGTTAAGGGTAAAGTGAAATATACGAATATAATAAACACTATGACTATTAAAGTATTTTTGAATACAGCGAGACGTTTGCTAAACGCTATTAGATCGTTGCCAATTTTATACCTCTCATCATTGGAGCCAATACTAAAGAAGTATTTATCGATTAATTGCACAAAGTTATAATCGCATGAAACCATGTTTTTAAGACTAATTTCTATACCGAAAACACTAGAACATATGTGAATTCTGGAATACCAGTGGAAGACAGCGTTTATTAAAAAGACTATTAATATAAATATAGCTATTCGAAGGCATATTTTGAATGTATTGCTTTTCATTTTCAGGACTCAATGGATGGGCAGTCATTGTAGGCTGGTGCTTTAGCCCAGCATTTCAAGTTTATGAAATTTAACTCAGTGCTGGGCTAAAGCCACAGCCTACGTAAAACATTACTCCAACTGAACGAAACCAATTGGCGCTATTTTGTTTTATTGGACTTAATATCTTGACTCCATATTAAGCATTATTCAACTGCCGAGCTGCCTCAAGTGCAAAGTAAGTCAAGATACCATCGGCACCGGCGCGGCGAAAACCAATAAGCGATTCTAGGATCACCGCATCAGTCAGCCAGCCGTTTTGAATAGCTGCCATGTGCATCGCGTATTCACCAGAGACCTGATAAGCAAAGGTTGGCACCCCAAAGGTGTCTTTGACTTCACGGATCAGATCGAGATAGGGCTGACCAGGCTTAATCATCACCATATCTGCGCCCTCATTGATGTCCATCGCCACTTCGTGCAAAGCTTCAGCGCGGTTACCAAAGTCCATCTGATATTGTTTTTTATGACCGCCTTTTAGGTTGCCGGCGCTACCGACTGCATCACGGAACGGCCCATAATAAGCAGAAGCGTATTTGGCAGAATAAGCCATGATAGCGGTATTGACAAGACCTTCGCTTTCAAAGGCATCACGCATGGCTTTGATACGGCCATCCATCATATCACTTGGAGAGATGATATCAGCGCCAGCTCTAGCATGGACGAGTGCTTGCTTGACCAGCACCTCAACGGTGTCATCATTGACCACATAACCACTGTCATCAAGCAAGCCGTCTTGACCGTGTGACGTATAAGGGTCGAGCGCCACATCGGTCATCACCACCATCTCAGGCACTGCGTCTTTTAGTGCTGCTACGGCACGCGCGCTTAGTCCATTCTCATCATAGGCCGCTTTGCCATCAGGAGTTTTTAGCGAGTTGTCAATAACAGGGAAAATATCGATAGTCGTCACGCCCTCGCTTAANAGCTCTTTGGCATAATTAATCAATAGGTCTATCGATAAGCGCTCAACGCCCGGCATACTGGCGATGGCCTCGCGCTGATTACTACCTTCTAATACAAATACTGGGGCTATGAAATGTTTGGGGTGAAGCTCGACTTCACGAATCATAGCACGGATATTATCGTTNTAGCGNAANCGGCGCAGGCGAGTCTCGGGGAATTGACGATTAAACGTATAAGACATTGTTTTTTCCTTATTATTAGTTTTAGTGAGTTTGAGGGGTAATCATTAAATAAGTAAAGCATCAGATGCAGCTAAAATTTTTAGCTTTTATATATAGCTACTATTTATATATAACTACTAAAGGTAGCACATAACAACAAAAAGCCCCACCAAGAAGGTAGAGCTAATTGTTATAAAAATAATACGCTAGCTAGTTACCAAATGTTATATAACCATCTTTATGGAGTGACAATCTGTGGCACTGGTACTTGCTCAGTAGGTGTCTCTTCAGTCAATACCCCAACCGCTGCATCAGCGTCGTTGTCATTATCGATATCGACAATCGCAGTCGGCTCAAAGTCAACCTTCACAGGCGTCTGTGCTTGTTTGATAGCGGCGGCTTCTGGTGCTGCAGCTACTCGCGCTGAGCTAGCAGCGTCGATAGCATAGGCCGCTTGCGACTCGGCATCTTTGGTTAATAAAGTACCAACTTGGGCCAAGTTAGTATATTGCGGAACCGGAATCGCGACAGGTGTATCGAGATTGGCACCGCCGCCAAGCGCTTGATATAGCTCGATTTGACTGATGATTTTTTGTAGCTCTAAGTCTAGAATGCCTTGTTGAGTGTCAAACAATGAGCGCTGAGCATCAAGGACATCTAGATAGTTTGAGATACCAGCTTTAAAGCGTGCATCAGCAATCTCATAAGTCTGATCAAAGTTATCTTGCAGGCGGTACTGAGCTGCGAGCTGCTCGCCTAGAGTTGCGCGAGTAGCGAGCACATCGGAGACCTCACGGAACGCCGTTTGAATTGAGCGCTCATAGCTGGCAAGCGTTTGTTCGCGCTCAACTTTTGCGACATCGTAGTTTGCATCGAGGCGTCCTGCATCAAAGATGGGTACGCTGATATTAGGGCCAAATGACCAGCCGACTGCATCATTATCGAACAAGTCGCTCAAGCCATCGCTACGGACACCAACGCTACTGGCTAAGCTTATCGTTGGGAAATAAGCGGCACGGGCGACAGCGATATTTGCGCCCGCGGCTTTTAGATCGTATTCCGCTTGTAACACATCAGGGCGATAGCGTAGCAGCTCGCTTGGCAAGCCGGCACTAAACACCTCGTGATTGGTGATATTGCTGACAGCGGGTGCTGGGATAAGCTCAGCAGGTACCGGCGCTCCTAATAAGAACTGCAGAGCATTTCTGGAGGTCAAAATACTGCTTTGCGCACGTAGTACCGCAAGTCTTGCATTCTCTAAAGCTGCTGCAGATTGCAAGGAAGGCAGCTTAGGATCAATACCGGCTTTAAAGCGCTCTTGCGCAATAAACAACGAGCGCTCACGGCTCTCAACAGTTGCCTCGGCGAGTTTGAGCTGCGCTAAGCTATAGCTAAGATTCGCGTAGCTCTGCGCGATNTTACTAATCAGACTAATTTGAATAGAGTCTTTGGCNGCNGTNGTTGNCAANAANNTNTGCANCGCTTGATCTTTTAGGCTATCGATTCGGCCCCAAAAGTCCAGCTCATAGCTTGCCAAACCGAGATTGACACTGTAGCTATCTGTCGTCTGTCTACCGCCAGTACTGCCAAAAGGCGTCTCAACGCGCGGAGAGGATTGGCTTTGGCGTGAATAACCTGCCTGACCATTGATAGTCGGCAAATCATTAATATCAGTAATACGATACTGCGCGCGCGCTTTTTCGATAGCCAAACGGGCACTCTCAAAGTCTTTGTTATTTTCCAGTCCTAACGCAATCAGAGCTTTTAGGCGCTCATCGCTATAAAAATCCTGCCAACGCTGTCCGGCGATACTTGGCTGCTCAGAGGTGCTGACAGTCTCATCACCAAAAGCGCCATAAGCTTGCTCAATCGGCAGGTTAGGTTCGGCAAGAACGGGGCTTGTATCTGCTTTAGGGATAGTATTACAAGCGGCCATACTCAGAGCCAAAAAGCTCAGGCCAAGTAGGCGCGATGATTTACCAGTAGCTAGTAAAGCTTTAGAGCTTACCGCTCTTACGGCTGAGTTAGAGGTTAAGAATAAAGAACTCATTGTGTATTATCTCCAAAGCTTACAGGCTGATAACTCGCAGGAGGAGTTAATGATTGCTTATCTTCTGTAGGGGCAGATGGGACCGGATTATCACCGCCGCCGTTACCACCTGGATGGTTATCATCATCATCCCCTTTACCATTGTGAGCTTCATTGCCCTTATAAGGGAACATGCTGCGCACCCAAATATAAAACATCGGAATAAAGAAGATGCCGAGGAAGGTAGCGGTTAAGACACCACCGACCACACTGGTACCAATAGCAGTTTGGCTGCCTGACCCTGCGCCAGTAGCTATGGCTAATGGCACAACACCGAGCCCAAAGGCAAGTGAGGTCATGATAATTGGACGCAGACGTTGACGTGCTGCGGTCATGACGGCCTCTCTGAGACTATAGCCTTCTTCTTGGTGTTCTTTGGCAAATTCAATAATCAAGATGGCGTTTTTGGCGGACAAACCAACGACGGTGAGTAGACCCACTTGCAAGTAGATGTCGTTAGCAAAACCGCGTAACCACGTAAATATCACCGCACCCAATACCCCAAGTGGAATAACCAATAGGACAGAGAAGGGGATAGACCAGCTCTCATAAAGCGCAGCTAGACATAAGAAGACAACTAGAATCGATAGCGCATAAAGCATAGGAGCTTGCGAGCCTGATTTTTGTTCTTCAAGTGATAACCCAGTCCATTCGTAACCGATACCTTCAGGGAGCTGACTGATCATGTTCTCCATAGCTGACATGGCTTCACCAGTACTAAGACCAGGTGCCGCATTACCTTGAATATTCATCGAAGGTAAGCTGTTATAACGAGTCAAACGCGGTGAGCCTGACTGCCATTCGCTACTTGAGAAAGCATCGAAAGAGACCATGTTACCGGTTTCGCCGCGCACATACCACTTACCGATGTCATCAGGATTGGTACGGCTACTGGCTTCACCTTGAACATAGACACGCTTGATACGGCCACGATCGATAAAGTCATTGATGTAGCTTGAGCCCCAGGCGGTCGAGATAACGCTATTGATACTGCCTAAAGATAGACCATAAGCGGCGGCTTGTTCTTGATTGATATTGACTTTGAGCTGCGGTGCATCTTCTTGACCATTAGGACGTACGCCTGCCACATTTTCGTTTTGTGCAGCCATACCTAGCAGCATATTACGGGCTTCGAGTAGGCCATCATGACCGAGATTGCCCACATCTTGTATCATCAAATCAAAACCACTAGCATTACCAAGCTCAGTAATCGCAGGCGGTACGATAGCAAAAACTTGCGCTTCATTTAACTGGGTAAAGAAATAACCCATCGCGCGATCTGCTACCGCTTGTGCGGTATTCTCTTCCCCAGAGCGCTCCTCCCAATCTGACAGTCGAACGAATGCCAGACCCATGTTTTGGCCTTGACCTGCAAAACTAAAACCAGCAATGGTAAAGACAGAGGCAATATTGTCCGTCTCTTGTGTGTCGTAATAATTTCTGACTTTATCCAGTACATCCTGCGTCTCATCTAGCGTAGAGCCTGCAGGAAGCTGGACTAAGGTGAACATAATACCTTGGTCTTCTTCTGGCAAAAACGAACCTGGAATACGCAAGAACACCACTGCCATAATACCGATGATGGCGGCATAGCCGATCAGGTACAACCACTTAAAACGAATACTTTTGCCGACGAAGTTTTCATAAGAGCGGCTTAGCTTAAAGAAGCCGCGGTTGAACCAGCCAAAGAAGCCTTTTTGTTGTTCAGTACTGCCTTTTTCATGGCTCTTACCGCGTTTTAGCAAGGTCACACATAGGGCAGGGGTGAAGATTAGAGCCACCATGGCTGACAGCACCATGCTCGTGATCAAGGTGATAGAGAACTGACGATAAATAACACCTGTCGAGCCGCCAAAGAAGGCCATCGGTACAAATACGGCAGACAAAATCAGCGCAATACCAATAACGATCTTACTGATCTCGCCCATCGACTGAACGGTTGCATCTTTGACCGAAATATCAGGGTTTTCTTCTAATATTCGCTCTACGTTTTCGACAACAACGATCGCATCATCAACCAGTAGACCGATGGAGAGTACCATCGCAAACATCGTCAAGACGTTGATACTAAAGCCTGCGATATAAAGCACAGCAAAAGTACCTAGCAAGACCACTGGAACGGCAAGAGTAGGAATGATGGTGGCGCGCCAGTTCTGCAAGAAAATGAACATGACGATAAACACCAAGACAATAGCCTCAATAAGCGTATTCACGACTTGCTCGATAGATAAGCTTCACNAAAGGCGTNGTGTCATAAGGCACAACAGAGCTTAGGCCTGCTGGAAAGTTGGTTTCTAGCTCGGCCATACGTGCGCCGACCGCCTCACGGGTCTCTAGCGCGTTTGCGCCTGCAGCCAATGAGATACCTAGACCTGCCGCTTCTTGACCGTTATACAAGGAGTTGACGCTATAGTTTTCACTACCGATTTCGACATCAGCGACATCGCCGAGGCGTACCTGCGCGCCCGAGGTGTCTGTTTTTAGCAAGATATCTTTAAACTCTTCAGGAGTTTGTAGATAGCTCTGTACGGTGACGGTGGCGTTAATCACCTGTTGATCGGTGTCAGCAGGTGCTTGTCCTAGCTGACCTGCAGATACCTGAGCGTTCTGTGCTCGTACGGCATTGACAACATCAGAGGGCACCATGTTATAGCTACGTAGGCGTGCAGGATCTAGCCAGATACGCATGGCGTAAGAGGAGCCAAACACTTGCACTTCACCCACACCTTCAACACGACTGATCGAATCGAGAACATTGGAGTTGATATAATCGGAAATGTCAGCGCGATCCATACTGCCATCTTCAGAAATAAATGCCTGCACCATCATAAAGCTGCTAGACGATTTATTGACGTTGACGCCTTGGCGCTGTACTGATTCAGGCAACGAGCTCATCGCTGCTTGTAGTTTGTTTTGTACTTGTACCTGAGCGGTATCAGGGTCGGTACCGTTCTCAAAGGTAAGCGTCACTGAAGCGCTACCATTTGAAGAGCTCGATGATGACATGTACATCAAGCCATCTAGCCCTTTCATACGTTGTTCAATGACCTGTACAACGGAGTTTTCGACCGTTTGTGCGTTTGCACCAGGATAAGTGGCACTAACAGAAACGGTGGGCGGTGCGATACGCGGATACTGCTCAATCGGCAAATTAACAACCGAGATTACCCCGATAAGCATGACCAAAATGGCCAACACCCATGCAAAAATAGGGCGATCAATAAAAAAACGTGACATAGTATATCCCTAGGTCTTCCTATCTTTGAATGGAATTAGTTAGTGGTGGTAGCAGTGTCCTGCTCAGAAGTGTCATCAGCTACCGTTTTCGCAGCTTGCTGTGGTGTTTTGGCGGTAGGCGTTGCAGATGCACCATTAGCGTTTTCTAACGGCTTGACCACGACCTCCTGCTCAGGCTTAACTTTAGAGCCGCCTATAACCACTAGCTTATCGCCACTACTTAAGCCATCGGTGACCACCCATTGACCATCATAAGTACCATTAATGGTAACGGGACGGACTTGGATTTGATTGTTTTCATCAACGATGTAGACTTGTGAATCGCCTTTAGGCGTACGCATTACAGCGCTTTGCGGCACTAAGGCTGCATTAGGAATGACGCTTTGAGTCAGACGCGCTGAGACATACATACCTGGCAGTAGCACGTTATTAGGATTTGGGAAAATAGCTCGTAGAGTCACCGCGCCAGTAGATTGATCGACTTTAGCTTCAGACAGCGCAAGCTTGCCACGCACTGGATACACTGAGCCATCTTCTAGGACCAGCTCGACAGAATTCATACCCGCCTGCGCTTTACCTTCAGCTATCTGCTGACGAAGCTGCAATAGCTCGGATGATGACTGACTGATATCGACATAGATAGGGTCTAAGCGCGAAATCGTCACTAAAGGCTCAGATTGACTAGCGTTAACTAAGGTTCCTGCAGTAACGCTTGAGCGGTCACTACGACCAGTCAACGGTGCACGGACGATAGTACGATTGAGATCCAAAGCGCTAGCATCTAAGTTTGATTGCGCGGTTTTAATCCCAGCCTCAGCGCTTCTAATGCTCGCTTCAGTTTGTCCGACTGCAGCGCGAGCACTCTCTAGAGCCGCTTGCGCTGTACGCACTTGAGTTTGCGCTTGGTCATATTGCTGCTTGGAGATAGCGTCAATCTCAACCAAGCCTTTTAGACGCTGAAAGTCATTTATCGCTTGTGCTAATGAGGCTTGGCGACTGGCTAACTCTGCTTTAGCATTGGCATTATTGGCGATAGCGGTTTGGCGATTAGCCTGTGCTTGCGCGACCACCGCTTGACCACTAGCGACCGAGGTCGTGTAGTTGTCAGTATTGATACGATAAAGCGGCTGGCCTTTTTTGACGTTACTGCCTTCACGGAACAGTACTTCGTCAATTACGCCGCTGACTTGAGGGCGTACATCAGCCGTCTGATAAGCGGCAGTACGACCAGAGAAAGTCTGAACTTGAGGCACAGTATCGAAGCTGACAGTTTGGACGTTGACGACAGCGGGCGGCATCTGCTGCTGAGCGTTTTCACCCGCAGCGGCGTCTTCTTTATTGTCACAGCCGACCAGTACTGTAGCCGATAGTACAGATGCTATTACAAGCGCAAGATAAGAATGCTTCATCAAGGTCCTCGGTAGAGTAGTAAAATATAGAATAAATGGTATAGAGGTAGAGCGTATCATAATCAAAAAATAGCTTATTTTTCGAAGAGCAATAATAAACTTTATAGAAGTTTATAGCCAAAAAATAAGAAGCTATTGATAAAATTGATAAATTAGGGCAGTACCGCTAGCTAGTTATAGGACGTCAAGTAAATTTAAGGTGTTATTATAAACTATAGGGTTTACCCCGCAGTCAAGTGATTCACGATAGGAAAGCTGACAAAAACTGACCGCACTGTGCTCGCTGAGTAAATAAAATCCCGCCATAGTAACCGCTACACCAACCAGCAGCTAATAAGAAGATATACAACCCGATATGCAAATTTATTGTAATTTTTTGTTATAATTGTAAAGCCATAGTGTTATTGAGGTTTTAAAACCGCCAAAAATCTGCTTTGTCAACAAATTGACTAATTTATCAACCCCTAATTATGACCTTTAAAGTATAGCGACTTAAACCAGTCAGTAGCCTCTAATGAGCGTGGTCAATCAGTATTTAACCATTAAAAAATCCTGACACAATTATAGTGCCGTCAGGATTTATGAAACTTAAAGAAAGGTAACTATTTGCTGACACACCCGTTTTAAGAGGGTGTCTTTTTAGAGACTGTTGCTTTTGATCAATGAATATTTATGGCTCGGTTGCTCAAAAACGCTGCTAAAAAATGAGCCGTCTCAATTAGCTAATAACACAGACGATTCATATGTCATTATACCAATCGTGCGCTAGCGAGCTCAGTCAGCTGGTACAGACCTTGACGATAACGGTTGTCAGGCAGTGTGCCCAGTGCTTGCTGGGCCAATCTCGTCTCCTCTAGTGCACGCTGTTTACAGTAATCTAATGCGCCGGAGCTGCGGACGAGCTCGATAAGCTGCTCAGCATTCGGCGTTTTCCCCGTTTGTACGGCGATACGCAGCTGCTCATAANCTTGCTTGTCGCTGTTTTTGAGTAGCTCAAGCGCCTTAATAGTCGGTAGCGTTGGCTTACCTTCACTCAAATCATCGCCTAAGTTTTTGCCCATCAGCTCACTATCGCCGCTGTAATCAAGCACATCATCGATAATCTGGAAGGCATTACCAAAATGCTGACCAAAATCAGCTAGGGCTTGTAGATGCTGCTCTTGTCCTTGCAAAATAGCCGCGCCTTGGGTCGCCATCATAAATAGGCGTGAGGTCTTACCGTCGATAATATTGAGATAGTCGGTCTCTGTCGCCGCTGGATTATGCTGATGCTGTAATTGTAATACCTCACCTTCAGCGATATCACAAGTGCCATCAGAGAANAGCTTTAGNAGCTCTAAGCTTTGAAAGCCAACCAATAAATTAAAGGCGCGAGCGATCAAATAGTCGCCCACTAATACTGCAGTGGCATTATCCCAAGTGGCATTAGCAGTGGGCTTGCCGCGGCGCTGNCCAGATTCATCGATGACATCGTCATGTACTAACGTGGCCGTATGCAGCATCTCCGTAATAGCGGCTAGATGCATCGCTTGTTCGCTTGGCGCATCGTTGAACATACGCGCGCACAATAGGGTAATAAGCGGGCGCATGCGTTTGCCACCGGCATCAATCACATGCTTTGAGACGCTCATCACCAATTGTACTTTTGAATTGAGACTACCAAAGACTTGCTCATCCATAATGTCAAAATCATGAGCGACGATGCTTTGNATGTCCGTATAATTAGGCGCTTGAGAGGCAAGGTCTGAAGAAGCTAAAGAAATGCTGGTCATAATATAGAGTCGTATTTATTAGATGGGTTTTAAGATTTGCCTATAATAGCACAGCCTATTTGGTTAATTGGTGACTAATATGTGTTATTGGTTTTAGTCACTAGGCCGCAGCCGGCTCATTGCTATCGACAATATTGCGTCATAGCGTCAGANTAAGTGAAATTTATAGAGTAGTTGCTAAGTAATAGCTATTAAGCCGTCTCAATAAAAACAGAAATAGCTATTGAATAAGTATGGAATAAAATAAGCTATATGTTATTGATTTAATGAGCTATAATACTACGCTTAAGGCTAGCTAGGCTATCGCTATGATTATTAAGATGATAAGACCTAATACGCGCTGCTAAAACCAGACAATCGGCTTGCTTTTATCATTCAGAAAACGTAAAATAACGCCTTTAATTTTTCCCTGTCGTGTTCGTTATTGAAGCGTAGGTATAATATCTACCACGGCACACGGGTTAAACGGAGTCAGACAATGTACGCAGTAATCAAAAGTGGTGGTAAGCAGCACCGTGTCGTAGCCGACGAATTGCTAAGAGTTGAATTGCTTAAAGCAGAGAAAGGCGAAACAATCAAATTTGAAGATGTCTTAATGGTTGTTGATGGCGATGACGTAAAAGTCGGTCAACCAATCGTTGACGGCGCAAGCGTAGAAGCCGAAGTGGTTGAGCATGGTCGCGGTGAAAAAATCCGTATCATCAAGCACAACCGCCGTAAGCATTATCACAAAGAGCAAGGTCACCGTCAGTGGTACACCTTGTTAAAAATCAAAGCGATTAATGCTTAATTAGCTATTATCATTTATTGATAATAAATAGCGCACTAAAAGCTTAAGAGTTATCACCTCAGTGATAAGTCATATTAACAAGGAGAATTATCCATGGCACATAAAAAAGCTGCCGGCTCAACCCGTAACGGTCGTGACTCAAACCCAAAAATGCTTGGTGTAAAAATCTTTGGTGGTCAAACCATCACTGCTGGTAACATCATCGTTCGTCAACGTGGTACAGAATTCCACGCCGGCGAAGGCGTTGGCATGGGCCGCGATCATACTTTATTCGCCCTAAATGATGGTGTGGTAAAGTTCGCAACTAAAGGTAAATTTAACCGTCGCTATGTGACTGTTGAAAGCGCCTAATCATTGATATTGCCTGCGTTTTTTAATAATTCGCTGATGGCTAAATGATTAAAAATTCCCTATTGCCTATTTGGTAGTAGGGTTTTTTTATGGCTGGACTTAATCCGTCTTAGTAGCAGTTACAAGCGTGTATGGCAGCCGTAGTAAAGATTGCAAATCATGTCTAGGCGCGTAATAAAAAAACTGGCAGACTGTCTTCATTGCTTAATAGCGCAGCTTAAAAGACTACGTATTCAAAGCGAGTGTTCAAAACCTAAGTTTGCAAAATGTATGTAAAACTAATGACAACACAAAAGCGCAGTTGCTATTAAGATTTATCATTACCTTTAAATGATGACTCATTTTTATTTTATAACTTTAGAGAGGATAATTACGATGACAGTGAGCAAGCAAGAGACAATGAAGCCAACTACAAAACAAAAAATAATGAGTGGCGCATTAGCAGGCGTGCTGATGACCAGCTTGGGAGTAGCTGCGCCTATGGTCGCTATGACTCAAACGGCGAATGCTGCACCAGCAGATAGCCTACAAGCGGCCAAGCGTTTAAATCGCTTATTGACAAACACTAAGAGCATGAGCGCTGATTTTTCACAAACCACGAAAGGCGCTAATAGTGGCACTTTTAAAGGGTCAATGAGCGTGCAGCGCCCGAATAACTTTCGCTGGGAGACAAAATCACCGTCTCAACAGCTTATCGTCGCTAATGGTAGTACCATGTGGGTGTACGACAAGGACTTAGAGCAAGCGACTAAGCAGACGGTAGATAGCCAAGTGGGTAATACGCCAGCGCTATTATTATCAGGCGATCCCAATAAAATCGCCCAGAACTTCAAAATCACCCANCCTTACGCCAATAAAAACTACTATGTGCTCTATCCAAAAGCGAGTGATGCGAGTTTCAAAAACTTATCTATGAGCTTTAATGGCGGCAAGCCTGTGATGATGGTGCTCAATGATAACTTAGGACAAACCACGTCTATCAAGTTTAGTAACATCAAGCTCAACCCTAATTTGGGTAGTGGCCAATTTAAATTCACCCCGCCTAAAGGTGTTGATGTCATCAATCAATAAGCACTGCTGATTGTTTATGAATCAATAAAAGATAGCTAGTGTATAGAGGGAGCAGACCGATGTAAGGTCTGCTCCTTTTTTTATTTTGTTGACTCGTCACATTTGGCAGGTTGCAATTGAGAGGATTTGGTTTACAATAACCGCGTAATTTGACGCTTGCTCTAAGCTTTGAGCGGCCGTTTTTGAATGAAGATATTAGCGGTTCATCCGTACTATAAGTTGCCAGGTTTTGATGGTGATAGATAAGGAAGTCAGCTAGCATAAACTAGCGTGCAAGGAAGATAGTAAAAATGCGGTAACATGGGTAGTGGATGGATTGATATATTTTGTAGCATATAAAATGACCGTGCAATACAGTGAAAAACTGGCTTTTGAGCGTTGATATGCGTATAGTGTGTAAACCGTTTACGCCAGTTATCGCGCCATTATTGACTGTAGGTAATGAGTTATTAAATCAATTAAATGTCACAATATGATATTGATTTAATAAATTCACTTTTACTTTATACCAAGGGGTTGATGACCAGCTTTTATCTGAGCCTAGGGCTAGATAAACCTAAATTCTGTGTCCTCTCTTTTTTGGTGTCAATGATCTTGATAATTGGNCATTACCAGCACAGTGAACCTGTGTTTTCGTCTGCGTTACGGTGCTTGATAGAATTGTTGTTTTAGGATATTGGCTGCATAGCCTTCATGCTCCTCTTAATGATAAGAGGTTCTGTATCCTAACCATGGTTTATCAAGTCCTGACACTCGATTGGGTGAGGAGCAAGTATTATCATGTCTGCCTTTAGTTGGTCAGCAGTTGCCTTTATTTTAGCCGCCATCGGTCTGGTTGTCTTTATGTTGACCGTACCGCGCTTGCTTGGCGGGCGCTCAAAAGGCTTACAAAAAGAAGAGATATTTGAGGCGGGTGTTGTCGGAGCTGGCAATGCCCGCATTCGTTTGTCTGCCAAATTCTACCTAGTAGCGATATTCTTCGTTATTTTCGATCTAGAAGCCTTATACCTATACGCTTATTCGGTCTCAGTCCGCGAAACGGGCTGGCTAGGCTTTGCTGCGGCTGCGATATTCATCGGGGTGCTCATCGTCGGTCTTATTTATGAGCTCAGTTTAGGGGCTATGAACTGGTCACCTGCCGATAAACTGCGCAAAAAAGCACGCTTGCATGCAGCGCCTGCAGGGTTCAATCTAGCAGACATTACTAAGTTCAACGGTGTTGAGGAGTTGATGGTCGATCCGACGGGTAAAGTACCGGCGCAGTCATCGGGCCAGATCAATGTCTCAAATAGCATTGAGGCTAATCGTCGTCACTTGCAAAACATTGATCATATTAATACCACCGGTAATNTCACTTCTGTTGATTTTNCCGCAGATGATGAGCCTTCATAACGGTTTATGGGCGTTATTAATATGCAAATGAGTTATCACGCTTAAGATAACTTGGGCATCACCCGCTATTTTTTAGCAGTCGTAGCATTATATGCTTAAGAGTTAAAAGGCCTTAGTTTATAGCTGCTTAACTGCTCTTCATAAAAGGTTGTATGGTATGAAATATACACTAACCAAAGCCAATCCTGATGCAGATACCTATCCTGCGCAAACTCGTGAAACGGTCAATGATCCGTTAGAGGATGAGGTTCATAAAAACGTTTTTATGGGCCGCCTAGAGGATCTTGTGCATTCGACTGCCAACTGGGGCCGTAAAAACTCACTTTGGCCTTTTAACTTTGGTACGTCTTGCTGTTATGTCGAGTATGCCACTACTTTGACCGCGGTACATGATTTGTCGCGCTTCGGTGCTGAGGTCATTCGGGCATCACCGCGTCAGGCGGATGTGATGATCGTCGCTGGTACTTGCTTTATCAAGATGGCACCGGTGATTCAGCGTCTGTATGAACAGATGCTTGAGCCAAAATGGGTGATCTCGATGGGCGCTTGTGCTAATTCAGGCGGCATGTACGATATCTATTCTGTAGTGCAGGGCGTTGATAAAATCATTCCCGTCGATGTATATGTACCAGGGTGTCCGCCGCGTCCAGAGGCACTGATCCAAGGTCTTATGTTATTGCAAGAGTCTATCGCCAAAGAGCGNCGCCCGCTAGGCGTACATGTCAACGATCAAGGAATTTATCAGCCGCAGTTAACGGCTGAGCGTGATCGCAAGCAGGCGGATCGAATTGCGGTGAAAAATTTGCGTAGTCCAGATAGTATTTAGTCCGTGGACTATATTTAGCATAGTAATGCTTAGCGCAGTGATAATTGGCACAGTCTGGTTTTGATCAATCAGTTCCGCTCAAACGTTATGATTAATGAAGGAAGACAGCATTCATGGTCACGGTAGTCGAAAACAAAAACCCTAAGATAAAACCGGTACCAGCCGTCATCAGAGAGCTGGAGCATAAGTATGCAGGCAAGTTTGTGGTGCAGCATACTGTCGATGAGATTCCAACGGTTTGGGTCGCTCGCAGCGATCTGCTAGACATTTTACTGTTCTTGCGTAAGCTGCCAAAGCCCTACGTGATGCTCTTTGATTTATCGGCAATGGATGAGCGTCTGCGTCAGCACCGCGGTGATTTGCCAGAGAGCGACTTTACCGTGTTTTATCACTTGATGTCGCTTGAGCGCAACAGCGATGTGCGTATCAAGGTCGCGCTCAGTGAAGATGACTTAACTCTTCCAAGCGCCACCAAAATATGGCCCAATGCCAACTGGTATGAGCGTGAAGTTTGGGACATGTTCGGTATTGTCTTTAGCGGCCATCCGCACCTGACTCGTATTTTGTTGCCAAAATACTGGGAAGGTCATCCGCTGCGTAAAGAGTATCATGCGCGTGCGACTGAGTTTACGCCGTACTTTTTGAATACCGCTAAGCAGCAATATGAGCAAGAAAACTTACGGTTTGTGCCAGAAGAGTGGGGCATGAAGCGCTCGGGCCGCGATGAGGACTTTATGTTCTTGAACATCGGTCCTAACCACCCATCCGCTCATGGTGCGTTTCGCTTAGTACTACAGCTCGATGGCGAAGAGGTGATCGATTGTATTCCGGACATCGGCTACCATCACCGCGGCGCTGAAAAGATGGCTGAGCGTCAGACTTGGCATTCGTACATTCCCTATACCGACCGTATTGATTATCTTGGCGGGGTCATGAATGAGCTGCCGTATATCATGTCGGTTGAAAAGCTTGCCGGTATTACTATCCCTGATCGCGCGCAGACTATCCGAGTGATGATGAGCGAGTTTTTCCGCATTACTAATAACTTGCTCTATGTCGGTACCTTTATTCAAGACGCCGGCGGTATGACGCCAGTGTTNTATATGTTTACCGATCGCCAAAAAGCTTATGACGTCATTGAGGCGGTAACCGGCTACCGGATGCATCCGGCTTGGTTCCGTATTGGCGGGACGGCGGCAGATCTACCACGTGGCTGGCAGCGTTTGGTTCGTGAGTTNTTGGAGTGGATGCCTAAACGCTTGGATGAGTATGTCAAAGCGGCGCTACAAAACAGTGTGCTCAAAGGTCGAACCCAAAACGTAGCACAGTACAACGCCAAGCAAGCATTGGCTTGGGGCGTGACGGGTGCTGGCCTGCGGGCGACAGGGGTCGATTTTGATCTACGTAAAGCGCGGCCGTATATGGGNTATGAGAACTTCGACTTTGAGGTACCTATTGGCTATAACGGCGATGCGTATGATCGCTGTATGGTCAAGATTGAGGAGATGCGCCAATCGATGCGTATTATCCGTCAGTGTATGGATCATATGCCGCAAGGGCCGTACAAAGCAGACCATCCGCTAGCGGTGCCACCACCAAAAGATCGCACCCTAAATGATATCGAGACTTTGATTAATCACTTCTTGTCTGTCTCTTGGGGTCCTGTGATGCCAGCTGGTGAGTGCGCGACTATCGTTGANGCGACTAAAGGCNTNAATAGCTATTATATTACCTCAGATCGCTCGACGATGAGCTACCGTACCCGTATTCGCACGCCGACGTTTGCGCACTTACAGCAGATGCCATCGGTGATTAACGGCTCGCTAGTGTCAGACGCTATTATGTACTTAGCTTCTATCGATATCGTCATGGCGGACTGTGATCGCTAATTGTTTTAGGTTATAAACCCGTAAAGTAAAAGACCAGTAAAGAAAAAAATAGGCAAATAAGCAANATTGATATTACCGCCAATAGGCACACCAAACCGCTGCAGCAGTATTACTAAAGCCTTAGGGCGCAGCGTGATGAGTGAGGATAGAATAGAAGATNATGAAGATTGTTTCTGATAAAACGCCAAAGGTAGATGTCGCTAGTATTTTGACGACAAGTGAGATTGCCGCTATTAATGAGTTTATGCATCATTATCCACAAGCGCGCGCTGCGTCTTTGGACGCGCTAAAAATAGTACAAAAGCGCAATGGCTGGGTAGATGATGCGCAGGTCAACGCTATCGCTAATATCTTAGAAGTTCCGGTGACCGATATTGAGGGCGTCGCCACTTTTTATAATCGTATTTATCGGCAGCCCGTTGGCCGTCACGTGATTCTTATTTGTGACTCGGTATCCTGTTATCTAACAGGCTATGAGGCGTTATCAGTGGCTTTTAGAGCTGAGCTGGGTATTGAGTATGGTCAAACTACCGCTGATGGCCGTTTTACTATTTTGCCGATTTGTTGTTTAGGTAACTGTGACAAAGGCCCGGCAGTATTGATCGATGAAGATACTTACGGCCCAGTACAACCTGATGAGGTCGCGCAACTATTGGAGCTATACGCATGAGACTAACCGTTGCAGAGCAAATTGCCCAGCGTCGCCAAGGCAAAGCCCCAAGCCAGTTAAACAAGCAGCGCATTGCCGTTTATGGCGATAAAGATACAGCGACTAGTGAAACGAAGCCTTTGACGTGGCGACTTGCGCACCATGATGCTGTACTCGATTTGGCCACTTATGAGTCCCTACGCGGCTTTGAAGCGCTGAAAATAGCTTTAAATCAGTCTGCTGGCGATACGCTGAGCACTATCAAAGAAGCAGTGGTAAAAGGCCGTGGCGGTGCTGGTTTCCCCGCTGGTATTAAGTGGTCACTNATGGCGCCTAATGATGGCGGGCCGCGCTACTTAGTCTGTAATGCTGATGAGATGGAGCCTGGCACCTTTAAAGATAGACTACTTATGGAGCGTCTACCGTTCCAGCTTATCGAAGGTATGCTCATCTCAGCCTATGCCATTGAAGCGACAGCAGGTTATATCTTTATTCGCGGCGAGTATATATTGGCAGCCGAGCGCCTAAATGCGGCGCTTGATGAGATGCGCGCTAACAATTTGCTCGGTGATAATATCTTGGGCTCAGACTTTAGCTTTGATTTGCATGTGCATACGGGCGCTGGCCGCTACATCTGCGGTGAAGAGACGGCGCTGCTGAACTCTTTAGAAGGTCGCCGTGCCAATCCCCGTACTAAGCCGCCATTTCCGCAAGTCGCTGGTGCGTGGGGCAGACCAACTATCGTCAATAACGTTGAGACCCTACATAACGTCTCGGCTATTATTTTGCATGGTAGCAAGTGGTATCAAGACCTATCAAAGATCAAAGGAACGGTTGAAACCCCTGGCACCAAGCTATTTGGTTGCTCAGGTCTGGTCAATGATCCAGGCCTTTGGGAGCTGCCATTTGGCTACACCGCGCGCGAGATTATTGAGGATTTTGCCGGTGGTATGCAGGAGGGTCGTACCCTTAAGGCTTGGTTACCAGGCGGCGCATCCACTGACTTTTTGACCGCTGAGCATTTAGATACTATTGTCGATTTCGATACTATTCAAAAAGCCGGTAGCCGGATGGGTACAGGANTGCTTATGGTCGTTGATGAAGCGCAAGATATGGTACCGCTACTGCGCAACCTAGAGGTTTTCTTTCAGCGCGAATCTTGCGGGTTTTGTACGCCGTGCCGTGACGGTCTGCCTTGGGGCGTCAAGCTGCTTACTGCTATCAATGATGGCGAAGGGCAAGTCGGCGATGTCGAGAAGCTTGAAGGTCTGACCCGCGATCTTTGGATCGGTAAGACGTTCTGTGCTCACGCTCCTGGTGCTATGGAGCCACTGATGAGTGCAATCAAATATTTCCGTCCTGAGTTCGATAGTAAGATTGCTCAGGCGGTAGGCGAAGATGTGATTGAGGCTGCAGGTAATCCACAGCCAGTAGCAAAATAAGGAGAACGGCATGGCAGTCATACATATTGATGGAACCACTGTCGAAGTTGATGGCGCGGATAACTTATTGCAAGCGTGCCTATCACTTGGCATTGATGTGCCGTATTTTTGTTATCATCCGGCATTAGGCTCAGTCGGCTCTTGTCGTCAGTGCGCCGTCAAGCAGTACCAAAACAAAGAAGACCTAGAGGCGGGTAAAGGTAAGCTTGTGATGTCTTGCATGGTTGCGCCAGGCGATGACATGTATATCTCGGTGACAGATGATGAGGCCAAGGCCTTTCGGGCTTCGATGGTTGAGCTATTAATGACCAACCATCCGCATGATTGTCCGACTTGTGAAGAGGGCGGGCATTGCCACTTGCAAGATATGACCTATATGTCAGGCCATAATACGCGCCGCTATCGCTTCACTAAGCGTACCCACCATAACCAAGAGCTTGGTCCGTTTATCGCCCATGAGATGAATCGCTGCATCGCGTGCTATCGCTGCGTACGTTTTTATAAAGATTATGCCGGCGGCGAGGATTTGGGCGTATTCTCTTCGAACAACCGCGTCTATTTCGGCCGTGAAAAAGACGGACAGTTTGAAAGTGAGTTCTCTGGCAACTTAACCGAAGTCTGTCCAACGGGCGTATTCACCGATAAGACACACTCTGAGCGTTACAACCGTAAGTGGGATATGCAGTACGCGCCAAGCATCTGTCATGGCTGCTCAGCGGGTTGTAATATCTCGCCTGGCGAGCGTTATGGTGAGCTACGCCGCATTGAGAACCGTTATAACGGCGAGGTTAACCGCTACTTCTTATGTGATAGAGGTCGTTTTGGCTATGGTTATGTCAACCGCGCCGATCGTCCAACGCAAGCGCTTGAACGTATCAATGATAAACACGTCAAAATCAATATTGATTATGCATTAGATGAGACGATCAAACGTCTGCAAGATAAAAAAATCGTCGGTATTGGCTCGCCGCGCGCAAGCTTAGAGACTAACTTTGCCCTAAAAAACCTAGTTGGTTTTGATAACTTCTCAACCGGTCTGAATCATCAGCAGCAGTCGCTCGTCAATAAGTGTATCGAAGTGCTGAGCACCGAAGGTATTTATAATCCGAGCATGACGGATATCGAAAGTCATGATGCGGTGTTAGTTTTGGGTGAAGATATCACGCAAACTTCCTCACGGGTAGCGCTATCGGTACGACAAGCGGCCAAAAATAAAGGTTTGAAAATGGCGGCGGCGGCTAAGACGCAAGCTTGGCTTGCTGAGCCAGTGAAGCGTATTGCTCAAGACGCGCTCAGTCCAGTCTATGTCATCGACGTCACCCAAACCAAGCTTGATGACATCAGTAAAGCAAGTGTAGTGGCAACTCCGGAAGATATCACCCGCTTAGGGTTNAAGGTGGCAGATGAGATTGCGAGTTTAGCGGACGACTTGACGCAAATAGACGATCCAGCTGAACAACAAAGCCAAGCTTCAGCCGATACTGATGTGACTGGCAACAATAATAGCGAAGATGGCGATAATAGCGATGGCATGCAAGCATTAGCCAAACAGATCGCTTATGACTTGATACAAGCGGATAAGCCTTTGGTTATCGCGGGCACCAGCTTAGCCTCTAACGCTATGATTGAAGCGGCGGCGCAGATTACGCAAGTGTTAACGAACAAACGCGCTGCTATAAAAAACACNGAACAACAGCACATCGATGCCCACAATGCTAAAGTCAAGGCGGCNNAGCAACAAGCGCAAACCGCTCAGCCTGAAGAGGACAAGGAGCTCGCCGCTAAGCCTGCCAAACCAGAAACCGGTACGGACAAACAAGAGCAAGAAGATGTCAATCGCGAGCCTGCGGATACCCTTGAGCTAAAAGAAGCTAATACTAACTACAGCGCGCAGGCGGGTATTTATTTAACCGTGCCAGATGCCAATAGTATTGGTGTGTGCCTGCTCGGTGGCCAATCGGTAGAAGAGCTGTTAGCGACTGACTTTGATGTTGTTGTCGTGGCGGAAAATCAGTTGAGCGATGCTATCGCTGCTAGTAAGTTAACTCAATTACTGACGGATAAAACGGTCATCGCCCTTGATCATCAGCTGCTAGATTGGCACAAAGATGTCGATATCGTGCTACCAGCAGCAAGCTTTGCAGAAGCAGATGGCACACTAGTATCAGCGGAAGGCCGCGCGCAGCGCTTCTTCCAAGTCTATGATAATGACTATTATCATCCTATGAGCAGTATTAAAGAAGGCTGGCGTTGGTTGCATGCAGTGCATAATAGTTTACTTGGTAAGCCGGTCGATTGGACGCAGCTCGATGATGTGATTAATGCCTTAATCGCCACCCATCCTAATCTTGCTGCTATNAAAGACGCCGCGCCCAATGCTGATTACCGTATCAGCGGTCTAAAAATAGCTCGTCAGCCGCGCCGCTATTCTGGCCGTACTGCTATGCGCGCGCCTATCTCGGTACATGAGCCAATGCAGCCCAAAGATTTAGATACCGGTTTGACCTTTTCGATGGAAGGCTATAGTGGTAAGCAATCTGCCAGNTCNATGATTCCATTTGCCAGTGCAGCAGGTTGGAACTCACCNCAAGCTTGGAATAAGTACCAAGACAAAGTCGGTGGTCATCTCAAAGGCGGCGATCCGGGCGTGCGGTTATTCGATCAAGCAGAGCGCTTAGTCGCGCGCCAGTATGTGGCGCCAGAAGCAGGTACCTCTAAGCGTACAGATATGGAGCAAGGCCAAGCCAAGCTTGTNCCTATTTATGATATCTTTGCCAGCTCAATAATGGCCGCGCGTAGTCCGNTTGTCGCCGCGCAGCTACCTATCGCNACTTGGCATATCGGTGCTGAGGATGCGNGCGCCTGGGGCATTGGTACTGGTGATTATCTAGCGATCGATATCGAGCAGCAGCAGATGACGCTGCCGGTGCAAGTGGTTGATTATTTAGCAGAAGGCTGTATTGGCTATCCGGTAGGGCAAGTGAATATTATTCATCCCTCGATGCCAGCTTCAGTACGCAAGGTCGAAGCACCAGCCGCTGACGTTAAAATAAACGGTGACATGGCTGATGACATTGCTAGTGAGATGACCGCCACTGCTGACAATGTCAGTATTAGCAGCACGCAGGAGGTGTAATATGCAAATCACTCGTATCATTCCTGATGTGCCAAGCTTTTTGGCAAATAGCTTAACCGTTGAGACTTGGTCTATTCTATTCTTAGTCCTACAAGCTNTNGTGATCTTCTTAGTCGTAGTCATTGTCGCGGCGGTGATGATTGTTTATGAGCGCCGGATGCTAGCATTATGGCAGGATCGCTACGGTCCCAATCGCGTCGGGCCTTTTGGCTCGTTACAGCTAGTCGCCGATATGCTAAAGATTTTCTTTAAAGAAGATTGGACGCCAAAATTCACCGATAAGTTTATTTTTACTTTAGCGCCAGCGGTAGCGATGTTCACCGCTTTAGCTTCTTTTGCTATTATTCCNGTCTCACCAACCCTTGGCGTGGCAGATTGGGATATCGGTATTCTGTTCTTCTTTGCGATGGCAGGGTTGGCCGTTTATGCGGTGATGTTCGGCGGTTGGGCCTCAGCCAATAAGTTCTCCTTGCTAGGTGGTCTGCGCTCAGCGGCGCAAACCATCAGTTATGAGGTGTTTTTGGGCTTATCGCTCATGGGCGTTGTCGCTTTGACTGGCTCCTTTAACCTGCGCGAGATTGTCGAATCGCAAATTGATGGTTGGTACATTATCCCGCAGTTTTTTGGGTTTTTAACCTTTGTGGTCGCAGGGGTAGCTGTCACGCATAGACACCCCTTTGATCAGCCAGAAGCGGAGCAGGAGCTTGCTGAAGGCTATCACGTTGAATACTCAGGCATGAAGTTTGGGATGTTCTTTATTGGTGAATACGTCAACGTCGTGCTCATCTCAGCCTTGATGACTTGTCTGTTCTTTGGCGGCTGGTTACCACCGTTCAATATCGATATTCCGTTTATACCGCCCGCTTTTTGGTTCATGATTAAGACGCTCTTCTTTATGACTATGTTTGTCTTGGCACGGGGCTCACTGATGCGTCCTCGCTACGATCAGGTGATGAACTTTGGCTGGAAAGTCTGTCTACCAGTCACATTAATCAATCTATTGATTACGGCTTTGGTTATTTTGATTTTTTCGCCAACGCTGTAGCTGTATGCTGTCTTATAGGTGACGCAAAGAAATGCTGATAAGGATAATAATCCCATGTTAAACGCCATAAAAAAGACGGTCATTGGTCTGTTTACCATTGTCCGCAGTATGTGGATGGTCAACAGCCATGCCATAAGGCCGCGCGATACTATACTTTATCCAGAAGTGCCGGTACCAGTNCCGCCGAGGTTTCGCGGACGTATCATATTGACGCGTGATCCTGATGGCGATGAGCGCTGCGTGGCTTGTAATTTATGTGCGGTGGCCTGCCCTGTAGGCTGTATCTCGCTACAAAAAGCGGAGCGCGAAGATGGGCGCTGGTATCCAGAGTTTTTCCGTATTAACTTCTCGCGCTGCATATTTTGCGGGATGTGCGAAGAGGCCTGTCCGACGACTGCGATTCAGATGACGCCAGATTTTGAGCTTGGTGAGTATGTGCGTCAGGATTTAGTCTACGAAAAAGAGCATCTATTGATCTCAGGGCCAGGAAAATATCCTGATTATAATTATTACCGAGTGACAGGTATGGCAGTAGACGAAAAACCAAAAGGCGCGGCGCAAAACGAGTCGGCACCTATCGATGTAAGGAGTTTACTACCATGATGGAGTTTATGAATCATCCGGATTTGGTAGGGTTTTATGCTCTAGGCGCAGTGGCTATTTTTGCCAGTCTACGAGTGGTGACTCACGCCAATCCCGTCCACGCTATCTTAGCGATGATCGTCACTTTACTGGCGTTGTCGGGTATTTTCTTTGTTTTAGGGGCGCCTTTTGCTGGCGCGCTTGAGATTGTCGTTTATGCCGGTGCCATTATGGTGCTATTTGTCTTTGTGATTATGATGCTCAATTTGGGCATGGCAGATGAGGCGCGTGAAGAGCGCTGGCTCGATGCAAAGACTTGGGCGATACCGACTGGGCTTACCCTGATTATCGCCGTAGTGCTATATGGCATGATCGGTCTTAATCATAACGAGACCGCGGTTATCGGCGGGGTTAATGTCCCAGCAAAAGCAGTCGGCACCGTACTATTTACCAAATATATTATGCTCGTTGAAGTGGCAGCCTTTTTGTTGCTCGCCGCTTTAGTTGCTGCTTATCATTTAGGTAAAGAGTCTAATGATGATGAGATTGTCGATAACGATAGCTTAGCGTATCGTCCTTCGGTGGGTAGCATCAAAGAATATGAAGAAGATAAGCTTGAGAGTAATACTGATGCGACCGAAATGGCTAAGCCTTATGTTTACGATACGGTTGATCCTAATGACTATGTGGCAGCGCCGCGTAGCAAGCGTAAGGAGCTAGACTGATGGTACAAGCAGTAAGTGTGGCTGGGGAGGTATCAAGCGTGCCGTTTGCGCATGAGGTAGTGGGTCTTGCCGAGCCTGCTATGGCAATGCAAAATACGCTCGGTCTGATACCGATGAGCCATGGACTCATATTGGCAGGTATCTTATTCACTATCGGTCTGTGCGGTGTCATGGTACGGCGCAACTTTTTATTTATGCTGATGGGACTTGAGATTATGATGAATGCCGCAGCGTTGGCATTTGTGGTCGCAGGCAGCCGCTGGGTCGATCCAGATGGACAAGTGATGTTTATCTTTATTTTGACTCTAGCCGCCGCTGAGGTCTCCATTGGGCTTGCGATACTATTACAGTTTTATCATAAGCGTGGACATCTCGATGTCGATAGCGCCAATGAGATGAAAGGATGATGCCATGAGTTTATTACCATTAACCTTTATATTTCCGCTCATTGGCTTTTTGATTTTAGCCTTTATGCGTGACAAATTATCTGAGCAGGCCGCCGGCTTCGTCGGTGTCGGCAGCATGGCGCTATCGGCGCTTTGTACCTTAGTGGCAAGCTTTAGCTTTTTAACGAGCTATCCTGCTGGCAGTGTTATGCAAATACCGCTATGGACTTGGTTTCAAGTCGGCGATTTTGCCCCTGGGTTTAGCTTAAGCTTTGATGGTTTAGCGCTGACGATGACAGGCATTATCACGGGCGTCGGCTTTTTGATTCATCTATTTGCCGCTTGGTATATGAAAGGCGATGCAGGTTTTGCGCGCTTTTTTAGCTATATGAATCTGTTTGTCGCTAGCATGCTCTTGCTAGTGCTTGCTGATAACTTATTGCTGTTATATCTCGGCTGGGAAGGGGTCGGCATTTGCTCNTACCTTTTAATNGGTTATTACTTCCATGACCGTGCTAACGGTCAGGCAGCNATCAAAGCCTTTACCGTGACTCGTATCGGTGATGTGTTCTTGGCTTTTGGTCTATTCTTGCTATTTCGCGAGTTTGGCACGCTTAATATTCAAGAGATTATCACGCGCGCGCCAGAAGTATTCGATATTAANAATCCAACCATGATACTGACGACCATGATGCTCGTTGGCGGCGCTATGGGTAAATCAGCGCAGCTGCCATTACATACTTGGCTCGCTGACGCGATGGCAGGTCCGACGCCAGTGTCGGCTCTGATTCACGCCGCCACTATGGTGACCGCTGGCGTTTATTTAATCGCCCGTATGCATCCGCTGTTTGAGCTGACCCCAGGGATTTTATTGTACTGGGTCGGCGGCGTTGGCGCGTTGACGCTTGTGGTCGCAGGTTTCTGTGCTTTAGCGCAAACCGATATCAAGCGTATTCTNGCTTATTCGACTATGAGTCAAATCGGCTACATGTTCTTAGCGCTCGGCGTAGGCGCATGGCAAGGCGCTATCTTCCATTTGATGACGCATGCTTTCTTTAAAGCCTTATTATTCCTATCCTCAGGTGCGGTGATCTTAGCTGTACATCATGAGCAAAACATCTTTAAGATGGGCGGTCTGCGCAAAAAGATACCTTTAGTATTTTGGTGTTACTTGGTAGGCGGCGGCGCTCTAGCAGCTATTCCTTGGGTGACGGTTGGCTTTTATTCTAAAGAAGCGATTCTTTGGGAGACTTATGCCACCGGTCATCAAGTGCTATTTTATATGGGCGTATTCGGCGCCTTCTTAACGGCACTTTATACTTTCCGGATGATTTGGATTGTATTNTTTGGTGAAGAGAAAACCCACGCGCACAAGCTAAAAGGGGTTTCTTACTGGCTGCCATTAACCATATTGTTAGTACTATCGACTGCCGTTGGTGCTTGGATCACGCCGCCNNTACAAGGGGTGCTGCCAGAGAGCTTTGGGCATCTATTAGAGCTGAGCGGTGAGGCACATGGTAAGCATACTGCTGAATATATCGCTATGGGTGCGATGCTGTTAGGTTTAATTATAGCGGCGCTGTTGTATGTCGTTGATAAAGGCCGGATGCTCACTAAGTTCAAGCGCTCGACTATCGGTGGCGGCCTTTATTACTGGTGCTATCACGGTTTAGGCTTCGATGCGTTATTCGATATTATATTTGTAAAACCCTTTTTATTCATCGGCCGCTTGTTCAAAGCCGATCCTGTCGATAAAAGCTGGATGGTACTGCCTACGCTGGCCTCAGTCGGTAATAANGTATTTTCCCGGACGCAGACAGGNTCTCTTCGAGGCTACGCGGCAAGCTTTGGCTTGGGCGTAGCGGTATTGCTAGTGCTGGTAATGATGACGGTGGTGTAAGATGATAGAGTTACAACAAACGTGGATGCTACCAGCATTGATTGCAATTCCGTTCATAGCGGGGTTGTTATGTTGGTTGGTTGAGCGCTTCAATAAGCGCCTGCCGCGCTGGATTGCTTTGTTCGGCATGATACTGACTTTCGTTTTGTCGTTAGTACTATGGCATTACGGTGATTTTAGCGGCATGAGTAAGCAGGTCATTGCGCCGCAGTCGGCTGTACCTTGGGTCGCTGAATTCAGTGTGCCTTGGATACCCGCTATGGGCATCAGCTTCCATCTAGCGATGGATGGTATGTCACTATTGATGGTGGCTTTGACTGGGTTTTTGGGCGTGGCAGCGGTNGCTTGTTCNTGGAATGAGATTCAGCGCCGAGTTGGGTTTTTTCATCTCAACTTGCTATGGAGCCTAGGCGGCGTCATCGGGGTGTTTTTAGCCATTGATCTGTTCTTATTCTTCTTCTTTTGGGAGATGATGCTGGTTCCTATCTACTTCTTGATCGCACTTTGGGGTCATGATGTGGTCGGTGGTAAGACCAAAGAATACGCCGCAACAAAATTCTTTATTTATACCCAAGCCTCAGGGCTTATCATGCTGATCGGTATTTTGCTGCTNGTTATNTTTAACCGCGCGCAAACAGGCGTTGTTAGCTTTAACTATAANGACCTGCTCGGCACCTCGCTTGGTGGCTGGGAATATCCGATTATGCTGTGCTTCTTTATCGGTTTTGCCGTGAAATTGCCGATTTTACCGTTTCATGGCTGGTTACCTGACGCGCATGCGCAGGCACCAACGGCAGGTTCTGTCGATTTGGCTGGGGTACTGATTAAGACGGCCGCTTATGGTTTGATACGCTTTGTGTTGCCGCTATTTCCAGCTGCCTCGCAAGAATTTGCGCCTATTGCGTTGACGCTTGGCGCTATTGGTATCTTTTACGGCGCTTGGCTTGCCTTTATGCAAACCGATATGAAGCGACTACTGGCCTATACNAGTATCTCGCATATGGGCTTTGTTGTCCTAGCGATTTATGCTGGTACTTTGCTCAGCTTACAAGGNTTGATGATACAGATGCTCGCACACGGGCTTAGCTCAGCGGCGTTATTTATTATGGCAGGTCAGCTCTATGAGCGTCTGCATACCCGCGACATCACATTGATGGGCGGTATGTGGGGGCAGTTCCGCTATTATGCACCGATGCTGATGTTTTTTTGTGCCGCGCTACTTGGTATCCCCGGTACTGGTAACTTCATTGGCGAGTTCATGATTTTATTTGGCACTTTCGCTCAGTATCCTGTGTTCGTCGTACTGGCGACCTTTAGCTTAGTGTTAGCGGGCTTGTATTCACTGATTCTGGTTTACCGTACTTTATTTGGTGTGAATAATGCTAAAGAAGTCGCGTTAGAACATACTAAGGCACATGGCCTGCCTGAGCGTCCACTAAAGGATCTAGGCAAGCGTGAGATTACCTTGCTGCTGACCTTAGCGGCCGGTTTAGTTTGGCTCGGACTGTACCCACAACCAGTGTTAGATACTTCTAGCCATGCGATGCAGTGGATCAATAATGCCTATATTTATAGCGAAGTCACTCAAGTGGACGCATCGAGTTTGCTTGATGCAATGGAGGCACGTTAAGTCATGACTGATATTACGATGAATGATTTGATGGGGCTGATGCCTTACGCACCGATTCTTATCATAGTGATTACCGTTATCTTGACGATGATTGCGATCACTATTAAACGCTCACATTTTATTACCGGTACGATTACCGTCATAGGTCTGAACCTAGCTTTGTTTACTTTGCTCGGTCAGATGACTGGTATGGTAAGCTCTGGCACGCTGATGCCTTTGGCTGAGCAGCTGTTTGTCATTGATAATTTTGCCCAGTTCAATATGGTGGTCATTCTTATCTGTGCGCTCGCTTGCTGCACTTTGTCCTATGCTTATCTTGCTAACCTACAAGATAATAAAGAAGAGCTGTACCTGCTGATTCTCATCTCTACAGTCGGGGCGCTACTGATGGTCTGTGCTCAGCACATGGCCGCGTTCTTTATCAGCTTAGAGCTATTATCAGTNCCTTTNTATGGTTTGCTTGCTTATACTTTTTCGCGCAACCAATCCTTGGAGTCAGGGCTTAAGTATCTGGTACTGTCAGCGACGGCNTCTGCCACCTTACTGATGGGTATGGCCTTTATCTATGCGCAAGTGGGCGCTTTAGGGTTTAAGCAGATTAGNGTTGTGCTCGTTAACGCCTANGACTCACCTTTGGTNATNTTGGGCGCGGCGATGATGATGTTCGGCATCGCGTTCAAATTATCTGCAGCACCGTTTCATATGTGGACGCCTGATGTCTATGAAGGGGGACCTGCGCCAATTGCCACTTATCTAGCCTCAGTATCAAAAGTGGCGATGATGGCATTGGCCGTGCGTTTCTTACTCGATACCGCGCTGCTAGCGCTGCCTTCAGTACAGATGCTACTCATGGTNATGGCGACTTTATCTATTCTGATCGGNAACATGCTTGCTCTGCGTCAAAGTAATCTCAAGCGCTTATTGGGCTACTCTTCTATTGCGCATATGGGCTATGTNCTNATTGTCGTNGTCAGTATTGGCNCCGCTGCTGATAGTGTTTCGAGCATGTATATGGCAGTATATGCCTTNACCTCGATCGGTGCTTTTGGGGTAGTGACGCTAATGTCTAGCCCATATNGNCTNTCAGGTGAAGCGGACAAGCTGGTGTATTATCAAGGTCTATTCTGGCGTCGTCCGGTACTGACTGCGGTTATGACCATTATGATGCTATCGCTTGCGGGTATTCCGCTGACGGCAGGCTTCATNACTAAGCTGTTNGCCATCTTAGCGGCGGTACAAGGCGCGCAGTGGTTCTTAGCGGCGTTGATTATCTTAGGTAGCGCTATTGGCCTGTTCTACTATCTACGCGTGATGCTGACTTTGTTCAAACGTCCAAAAGCTTANGTTGANTTTGATGTTGTCGGTCATTGGGGCGTACGTATGGGNGGTCTGATGGTAATCGCCGTGACGGTTCTTATTATCGGCTTTGGTATCTTACCGAACAATATGATTGAGTGGGCAGCACTTGCACGTATTTGGTAACANGAAACGAGNAGTCATTTAATAAATAAATAAAGGTTAGCGCAGGCTAGCCTTTTTTGTGACTATTTAAAACCTAAAACTCGAAGATATAAATTGTGAACTTGAATATGAGTCTTAGCGCCATAATGTATAACAGTGACAACAGCTTTAGTAGCGTGCTACTGGTATAAATTTTCCTTGCGTGCTGTATTCACATTACAAGTTCTGAGAAATTGACAACAATAAATTAATAACAATATTAAATCGATAACCATATTAATCTATAACGATAAGTGATTTTATTATGAGCGCTAATATTCAAAAAGTAACGGTACTAAGTAAAACCACTTGGACGCCTAATCTATTTAGTTTTACCGTGACGCGTCCGGATAGCTTTAAGTTTACTGCCGGTCAGTTCGTGCGTTTAGGGGTCAATCCTAGCAAGCTTAACTATCATCAGCAGCAATCAAGTGAGGGCGCTGATGAGGTGCCCAATGAAGATATCTTTCGCGCTTATTCTATCGTCTCATCTCCCTTCGATGAGGTATTAGAGTTTTTCTCTATTGTCATCGAAGACGGCGCTTTCACCTCCGAGCTGCAGCATTTGCAAGTCGGCGATGAGCTGCTACTCAATACCATGCCTTTTGGNTTTTTNACGCTAGCGCGCTATCAAAAACCGCTACCAAAAGACTTATGGTTACTAGCGACTGGCACAGGTCTTGCGCCATTTTTATCGATGCTGCAAGACCTACAAACGTGGCAAGACTATGAGCATATCGTACTCGCCTATAGCGCGCGCAGTGAAGAGGAGCTGGCGTACGTTGAGCTGATTAACCGTTTGCAGTCCGATTTTGGTGAGCTAGTGGATAATCCTGCTAAGCTGATATTTGTGCCGATTGTCACCCGTGAGCCGGTGGCAGGCGCATTGAGCGAGCGTTTGCCTAAGCTGCTAGTAGACGGTAGCTTGCAAAAGCAAGCCGGTATCGAACTTGATATCGACAACGCCCATGTCATGCTTTGCGGTAACCCTGATATGGTCGAAGACACCAAAGAGACTTTAAAGTCCTTAGGTATGGTGATGAATCGCCGCGGTGAAGGTAATATTGCCGTAGAGAACTACTGGTAAGCCAAATAGCTCAGTCCATAATGAAAAGCCCCATTCTAAATATTTAGAGTGGGGCTTTTCATTGTGAGACGAGATGTTCTTGTCATTATAAGACAAGGGATGTTCTTGCTCTTACTCTTGACTGGGTTCGGTCGCATCATCTACCGGATNGATAGGCCCTTGCATCAATTCAGGCTCATCATCGACTTTGTCTTTTTCGCTAATAATATCGTCGCCATTACTACCTAATAAGTCGCGGTAGTTGACTTGAGCTTTGAGAACCAATTGCTCTTCTTCAACTTCACCATAGTTGACTTGCACCTTATGCAAGGCGCTCATTATTTTCTTATTGTTCTTTAACCAGCGATGAATATCTAAATAGATAATCTCNTCTTTAGGCCGGGCGATATTGATATAAGATAAAATAAAGCCTAAAGGGTCTTTTTTTAGTACGCTATGATANAACCAAATAAACAGCTTGATACCTTGGCGCTTAATAAAAGANTCGCAGCGCAGGTTGAGCACATCGGTATAAGTCTGCTGACCAAAAACAAAGCGTTGGACATTGCGATCAAGCTGCACATGCACTAGGCTGAAGTTACTGGCGACCTCTGCATAGATACCGGCGACATCGATGGTGCAGAACAGGCGAAACCAGTTATCATGCANCTCNACTCGCAGCTCCAAAATCGCTTTGACATTATCGGTGACAAATTTTTGTAGAGCGTCGTTGACGTACTTTTGGGCGACTGGTAGTGGGATCTCATCTTCTAACTTATCAGAAGTTTTGCCATAGAGCTTTTTTATNGCAGNGGCCAGGCTATCCCAGCCCTCATGAAAGGACTGGTTAAAACGCTCTCCTATAGCATCAGCGAAATCATAAAAGTCATCAAAGTTGCTAGAATCAGTCAAACTCATTATCCTTGTAGTCATCATTATAAAACAGGCGACAAAACGAGCTATAANATAGCCAATAAAAGCCAGTATATAGCAAAAGCATTAGGCAAAAAACGCATGGGTGTTCATTTTAGCAAATAACGCCAACAAGCGTTTTTAAAACTATACATTATCAGTCATTGTCGTCCGGCTCGACATAAACGAAAGCTGAGCTTGCGTTAAATCAGCAATAAACATTTGCTTGACGCTCGTGTTATCATAGCGCAGTTATTTTTATACCTTTATTNGGTCATCAGATTCATTGATTTCAGCTGAGAGCTGCCGTGGCGCATATCAAAGATTCACAAAGTTATCATTTCTCAAGCCAAGCGCCTACTCGCAGCTTTAGTATGCCAGTAGCGATTATTATCGCGCTTGGCGTGCATGTGCTGCTTATCTTCGGCATTAGCTTCTCGATGGGCAGTCATCCTGCCGCTATGATACAAGATGTGGCAAAAGCGCTCACTGATAACATGCAGCCAAACGAGGATGCCTATTATATCGCTAATGCTTCGCAGATAGGCGGCGGCACTGTAGATGAGCAGATTCGGCAAGAAAGCGCGCAAACCAGTCCGCTCGCAGCTGAGCAAATCAGTGAAACCCAAGATGTCATCAATTTGCAGCAGCAAGTGCGACAACAGCAGTATCAAGAAAGCTATTTGCGCACTACTTTAAGCTGGCGGCAAGCGAGNGACAATACTGATAANGACGAGCAGCAAGCAAAAGACGATATTAGGGCGCAGGAGGCGCGCCTGCGTAAACAGATCGCCACGCTTGAGGCGCAGCTATCTCAGCGTCAGCAAGTTTATGCCACTAAGTCAAAAGTCGTCACCCTCGATAGCAACTCTACTACGCGCGGCGCGGCGGCGGATTATATAGAGACTTTTCGCGATCATGTCGAGCGCGTGGGTAATCTGCATTATCCAAGACAGGCGCGAGTACAAGGCATNACCGGTGAAGTGCGCTTGATGGTCATCATCAGTAATGATGGTAATATNAAAGCCATCCGTCTGCTTGAAAGCTCAAACTCCAATATTTTGGATGAAGCGGCGAAGCAGTCGGTGCGTAAGGCCGCGCCTTTTGGCAAGTTCACCGAAGATATGAGTGATATCGTTGAGCTCAGACTCATTCGTACTTATCGTTATAGTGATAAAATCGAGGTCACTTACTAAGGGTCCTTATTAGCAATATTCATCGGCAAAATTATAAAGAGTAGGATCATTATGGAGTTTTTAGGATTTACGGTTGACGTTGCGACATTGACCAGTAGTGCCATCGCTTTGATATTCAAAGTGGCTTTTGCGATACTCATTTTTGTCATTGGCCGCTGGCTTGCCAAAAAACTAGTCACCTTTGCCAATCGTCTGATGGTGCGTGGCCGCTTAGAAACAACAGCGGCTAATTTTTTGAGTCGACTGTTATATGGCATTTTATTGGTCGTTATCGTTTTAGCCGCGCTAAACCAAGTCGGCGTTCATACCACCTCGGTCGTTGCTATTTTAGGCGGCGCAGCCGTTGCTATTGGTCTGGCCTTAAAAGATCAGCTCTCAAACTTCGCGGCGGGTATTATTATCGTCACTTTTAAGCCCTTCATTAAAGGCGATTATGTGCAGATCAGTGGCCATACTGGTACGGTGGCGGANATTACGTTAGTCAATACTCATATGACTACNATTAACAACCATGACATCATTATTCCTAATAGCGATATCACCACCTCCGCGGTGACGAACTACACCGCGCTGCCCAATCGCCGTGTCGATATCACTATTGGGGTAGGCTATGATGCCAATATCAAGACCGCTAAGGAGCTAATCTTGAGATTAGCCAAAGAAAACCCAGTCGCCTTCAGTGATCCTGAGCCTATCGTACGAGTGACGAACTTAGGAGACAACTCAGTCGATCTAACGCTAAACGTCTGGACCACTAATGATGACTGGTGGGCGATGCAGTGCGACTTACTTGAGCGATTCAAAGAAGTGTTTGATAGCGAGAAGATTGAGATACCGTTCCCGCAGCGCAGTGTACATATTAAAGGTCTCGATCAGATGATGAATAATATGGATCAATCGCAAAAGCTGCCAATGGATAAACAATCATAAAGAGTCCGTCGGTTTTAAATATTAAGCCAAATAGGGGTTAGGCAAATCAAGTCGGGCTAAGATAGCAATCTCAAACTGCTCCATCTCGTCTTGCTCCGCCTGCCCAAGCTCATGATCGAAGCCTAGCAGATGCAGTACGCCATGAATGATTAAGTGGCTGATGTGCTGCGCTAGGCTTTTATTTTGCTCGCTTGCTTCTCGCACGAGCACCTCATGACATATAATCAGCTCGCCTAACGGTAGCGCTGGCATTAGATCGATAACGCTGGCGGGCAGCTCACTTGGATAAGAGAGAATATTGGTCGCATAGTCTTTACCGCGCGCCTCTAAATTCAATGCTTTTCCTTCAACCATATCAGTAATATAGATATCTAAAGCTTTGGGTTTGCTCTGCCACAATGCTATATCGATATCTGCAAAGTAGGGCAGAGTTAAACCGTCTTTAACACGCTCGTCGATATAAGTTAAAGCTTTTGACAGTATATTCTGTAGTACTTCTGCGCGGTAAAACTCATCGATTAAATGATCATTAATAGTATCAATAGCACTGATGTCTATGTCATTGAGATAAGTCATCTGTTTTGCCTTATTTTAAAATTCTNTTTGCTAAGCGTTTGTGGGNATAAAGACCAGATTAAATATAAAAAACCAGACTATTAATAATAATCTGGTTGCAGTACGGTTGCGTTTGTTCTTATAACTAAGAGTCTAAACGGACAACTAAAGCTTAGAGGCTGCGTTAGCAACTGCTTGTTTGCGTTCTTGCTCCGCTATGCGCTGCTGCTTACGCTTCTCATCAATGACTAATTGTTCCCCATCAAAGATATCATAGGCCTCAACGATCTTTTGTACCAGATGATGACGTACCACATCTTTTGAGCCAAACTTAGTAATATGAATCTCATCTATACCGCTCAATATATCCAAAGCTTGCGCTAGTCCTGATTTGGTACCACGCGGCAAGTCAACTTGCGAGATGTCGCCTGTGATAACAGCGCGTGAGCCAAAGCCTAAACGGGTCAAAAACATCTTCATTTGTTCAGGGGTGGTGTTTTGTGCTTCATCTAAGATCACAAAAGAGTTGTTGAGCGTACGACCACGCATATAGGCCAGCGGCGCCACTTCAATGATTTGGCGCTCAATCATTTTACCGACTTTCTCAAAGCCTAGCATCTCATACAGCGCGTCATATAGTGGACGTAAGTAAGGGTCGATTTTTTGAGTGAGATCTCCTGGTAAAAAGCCTAGCTTTTCACCGGCTTCGACCGCCGGACGCACCAGCAAAATACGCTCAATCTCATTGCGCTCTATCATATCGACCGCGCACGCTACCGCCAGATAGGTCTTACCCGTACCGGCAGGACCGATACCGAAGGAGACATCAGAGGTCAAGACGTTTTTGACGTAGCGCTGCTGATTGCCCCCGCGCGGAATGATTTTGCCTTTGCGAGTGCGCAGACTAATAGGCGTAAACTCGTCACTTGCGTCTAAATCATCGTCATTTTCGCTATTATCAGCGTTGGTATCGTCTGTGTTATTTTGGTCATAAGCCATATCTTCATCACGAGACAGACTGGCTTGAATAATAAGGTGCAGCTCTTCGGCGCTGATGTCTTTTGAGTTTTGCGCTTCGTCAACTAGCTTATATATAATGCGCTCACCGCGCTCAACTCCAGTGATATCACCGCTAAGGCAAAAGTCGGTTTTGCGCTGGCTGATCTTGATATCGAGACGTTCTTGAATATATTTGAGGTGCTTATTGTATTCACCTAGTACGGTTTTTAGCTGAGCTTGGGTCAAAAATTCAAACTTTATATTGCGGCTAATGGATTCAGTCAAGCGATTATCCTTATAATAAATGCCCTTTATTTGGTGGGCAAAAAGTAATGTAATAAGTTAATAGATATCCTTCATTCATTATGGTTGATAATATTTTAAATTCAAGCCTTTAGCGCTATTGGAGATGACTGTTTTGTATGTTGATTGCAAACACCTAAGCTAAGAGCTGGCAGTAGTTATTTGCTACTAAAACTATTGAATTGGCATGGTCTATAAGTCGCCTAATTGCGTCAAAGATAGACGCGGTAAGTAGCGTTAAGCCCACAGAGTTTAAGATAATCTGTGGTAACCTATGGCTACTAAAACTCCATTATTAATGTTCATGAATAGATGTCTTTAAGCATAAAAGCACAGTTAAAAATAATGAGAAAAACTGAGCCTTTATTTTAGGGCGTGTTGAACATTCGCAAATAGGCACTGCTGATCGCTAAAANTGTTCCAGACAAGGCACAAAGCGACGATAATGCAGATGCCTTAGCGAGATTTGTAACGCAGTATGGGGCAATTTTAGCATCAGCCCCAACGACAACAACAGGGACAGGACTCTTTTTTGCCGCTTCATCGTTAAAAATAAGCGCTTAGAATGACTAAACTTATTATTTTTAACATCGAATCGCCTAAAAAATAGTCGCTGTCAGTGCCATGGTCGAATGTTCAACACGCCCTAGTCAATTTAGACTACTTTAGTTTTATATAGGAATAATTATGCAAAACTTCGAACAACATAGCGCTAATTCTAATTTAGACCCTAAGCCTAATGCTATGATCGATCAGCAAGTACTTATCGCCGGCGGCGGTCACGTCGGTCTATCTTTTGCCTTGCTATTAGCGCATCACGGTATCAAAAGTACTTTACTTGAAAAAAACAGCTACCCTGAGATCGGCCCTGAAGACGATGCCAAGCGTAGTCACTATCTAGACAGTCGTAATACCGCCTTGTCACGGCGTACCGTGCAGATCTACCAAGAGATAGGGCTATGGGATGAGCTACAAAGCCATGCTTGCCGAATTGATGCGGTACAAATCAGCGAGCAAGGCAGCTTTGGGCGCGCGCAGCTCAAAAAGGAAGAAGAAAAGGTCGAGTCTTTTGGGCAAGTGATGGAAAATGCTTGGCTCGGCCGTAAGCTATTACTGGCGGCGCAAGATGAGCCACTGATTACCTTAATCGATAATGCTGACGTAGTGGCGGTTGAACAACAAGCGGATGGTGTTACTTTGACCTTTAACTATTATGACGGTAGTGAGGGTGAGCAGCAGTTGCAAGGCATTGTGTTGGTCGCTTGTGATGGCCGTGATTCGACAGTGCGTCGGCTGTTAGGGATAAGCACCACCGATTACGACTATGGGCAAACCGCTATCGTCGGCGTGGTGGAAACTTCTATGGCGCATAATCATGTGGCGATTGAGCGCTTTAGCCCCGCTGGCCCGTTAGCCGTTCTACCATTGACTGATCCTGAAGGCGACGGCAATAATAAGTATCAAAAAGGCTATCGTCGTTCGGTAGTTTGGGTTTGTCCTAATGGGGAAGAGCAACAGTATCTAGAAGATGACGCGCACTTTTTAGCGACATTGCAGCAAGCGTTTGGCGAGCGCGCCGGCAGTTTTATTAAAGCCGGTCGCCGCGGCGCTTATCCACTAACGCGAGTGCTTGCTAATGAGCAAGTCAAAGGCCGCTGCGTGATTATGGGCAACGCGGCACACACACTGCATCCAGTGGCAGGTCAAGGCTTTAACCTCTGTATGCGCGACGCTCATGTTCTGGCAGAAATGCTAAGCGAGCAAGTCAAGCAGGGCGCAGATATCGGCGATAAGCAGATGCTACAGCGCTATGAAAAAGCGCGTCAGAGCGACCAAAAGCGCGTCATTCGCTTCTGTGATGCAGTGGTACATGGCTTTACCCATTCCAATCCAGCGATTAAGCTAGCACGTAACGTCGCCTTAGTGGCTTTTGATAAGCTGCCGAATATCAAGCCCTTAGTCGCCACTTATGCCATGGGACTTAAGTCTTAACTTTAGGCAGATTATTGTAGGCTAGGTTTTTAACCCAGCTTTTGAACGCTATAGAATAAAAACTCTAAGTTAAAAAGTCTTTTATATTAATAAATACAGATAGCTAATAGTAAATCATTCAAAGCTTTTTAAATTCGGAGCAAATATGAAAAATAACCATAGCTTAATCATTGGCGGCGGTATCGTCGGCGCAACTTTAGCGCTGAAGCTAGCGCAAGCGAAACGTCCCGTAACCTTAGTCGATGCGACTCCTGAGCGCGACGAGGCCAGTTGGCAGGAGCTACTTAACCAACGCGATGCGCGGGTCTATGCGCTTAGCCTTGCCAGTATTGAGCTACTCAAAGAGGTCGGCGCTTGGCAAAATATTCAGACTAGCGGCCGTAAAGCCGACTATTCACAAATGCAGGTTTGGCAATTAAACGGCTTAGGCGAGCTATTATTTGGCGATAGTGATACAGAACATCTAAATATATTAGGCAGTATGGTGGAGCCGTTGGTTATCGAGCACGCGCTTTGGCAGCGCTTAAATGATAGCGATATTAGTGATTATCTCACGGTGATTAAAGGCCAAAAAGTAGTCAATATGGATTGGCTAGGGGCTGAAGGCTATCAAGTGATTTTAGAAAATGGCAAAAGGATTAGGGCCAATTTGGTAGTGGGCGCTGATGGNCGCGGCTCGTTTGTNCGTNNNCANGCNGNTATTGAGCTTNATACTTTGGACTATCAGCAAACCGCNATTTGCTGCGCGATTCACACTGCTATGCCGCANCTGGCTACGGCACGTCAAGCGATGTTGCCGACAGGGACGCTGGCATTATTGCCNTTAGCGGATATNACTGANGCAGATAAAGCNCGCCCGCANCATTGGCAGTCAGTGGTCTGGACTTTGCCGCGCAACCAAGCGTTAGCGTTACTAGCAGAAGAACCAAGTTATATCGCTGATAAACTCGCTGCCGCNAGCNANTATGAGCTTGGCGCAATCGACAAAATAGAATCTATCGCCAGCTTCCCGCTCACCGCGCAGCAAGCCAAAAGCTATATCGCGGATAATCTGGTATTAATAGGTGATGCCGCGCATGGCGTTCANCCACTGGCAGGNCAAGGGCTCAATCTAGGNATGCTCGATGTCAANGNACTATTTGCGCAANTAGANTACGACTATCAGCGCAGCGNTAATACCTTNTGGGGTAGCGCGCAAACNTTACGCACTTATGAGCGNNTNCGNCGNCCGCATAATAGNCTGATGATGCATAGNTTTTCNGCGCTGAATTGGTTATTTGCAGGCTCGCTTGCACAAACNCGTCCAATTCAGCAGNTNCGTAGNGAAGGNATGTANCGGGTGGGCAAGATTAAACCTTTAATGCGGCTGTTTGCGAGGCAGGCGAGTGGGGTTTAGTTTACTTGTTCTTAGTGACACAGAGTTAGTGACACAGAATTAGGGACATAGCATGAGTATGACCTACCATAACCAGTAAGGCATTCACTATGACAAAGTTTAAGACAACAAAATTATCTACTGCCTTATGGATGATAGGAGCTGTGGTAATAGCAGGCTGCCAATCAGTGACTCCAGCCACAAATAACATGGCACAAGAGGTTTTAAAGCCCNCCACTTGCGTGGTTGAACCGCCACCTGTTGATGAAAATGGTAAACCTATGCCAGTGGATTTGGACGATAAATTGTCTATGGAGTTACGAGTGTTTTTCGATAAAGATAGCGCCAAAATAAAGGAACAATATACTCCGGAATTGAATAAAATCATAGCGTTCGCGGATCGCTGTTCTAACCTGACTTTTTTTGTCCAAGGGCATACCTCCAAAATTGAACAGCAAGCCATTGACGAGAAAGCTCTACATTTCAAAGGCTCGTCTCAGCCACTGGACTTTATCTCATTAGCGAGTGCTCGTGCAAAAAGTATCAAAAATTATTTGGTTCATCTTGACCTGCCAGCGTATAGAATTCGCACCTTTGATTGTAGCGCTGATAATCCTATTGCTCCTAATGATACCGAGGAAGGAGCTATTATGAATCAGCGAGCGTTCGGTTGGATATCAGCGCGAGATAGGTATGATCAAATGTTACTCGAATGCAGAGAATTTTAAAGGAAAAATATTATGAAAACTCAATTGGGAAATGCATNTTTAATTTTGGTAAGTGCTTTGGCGTTATCAGCCTGCCAAACNACTNNNNCTNCNNNNTCTAAANAGTTACCTCAAACTATNAANNCNNCAGGNNGNTGNAAGNNNNTNNNGATNNNGANGGNGANGGCGTACTTGATNNNATAGANGANTGNCCTNAAACNCCACCTAACGTAGTAGTTGATGCTAAAGGCTGTGAAATAATAATTGAGGGAGGCGAGGCACTTGAGATGGAATTACGAGGATTTTTTGCACCGCTGAGTAGTCGATTAATTAATACCTATGATAAAGANTTTGCAANNATTGAAGAAAATTTGAATGATTATCCAAAAGCCAAGGTTTTTATTTTTGGTCATATGGCATCTAATGAGCTTAGGATAATGCCCAATAAAAATAATTTATCGCGTAACCGTGCCATTAATGTCAAAAACAGATTGGTAGAAAAACATAATATTGCCTCTGATCGCATCTCTACTTACGATTGCTCAGATAGATATCCGTTTATAGATACAGACTTTAGGATAAGCGATTTTGAAAATATAGAATCTAACGACAGAAGGGTATCTGTTAAAGCAAGTACGCAAGTAGACGACTTAGCAAATCTAGAATACGCAAGTGATCGAAAAAATTACGAAAGATATTTAAAGCGCTGCGAACTATTTGAGTAGACGTTTAAATATCATCAAAATTTATAATCAACCCAACGCCGAAAAGAACACCATTAGCACGGGTGAGACAATATTAATCAAAAAGCCAAAGCTAATCGCTAGTGGCACGACCTTGAGGCCGCCCGATTGCTGAATAATCGGTAAGGTAAAATCGAGGCTCGTTGCACCGCCGAGACCCACTGACGCTGAAGGAGATTTACGCATAAAGACCGGGATAAATATCAGCGCAAAAAACTCACGGATTAAGTCATTAAATAACGCCACACTGCCCCAAATTGCGCCATAAGCTTCGGTCATAACGATAGCGGAGAGCGAATACCAACCAAAGCCTGACGCTAGTGCTAAGCCTTTGGTCCATGACACTTCACTAAATAGCAAGGCAAAGAATAGTCCGCCCGCCAACACCGCAAAAGTGAAGATAACGCTCATCTCCACGCCGCGGCGATTGAGCAGTACTTCTTTAAGCGTAATCCCTGAGCCTTTAAGGCCAATACCGACGAGTAGGATCAAGATCATCAGCAGGACAGTCATGGTGTTCTCAGGCGGTAGATAGCCTTCTGGCAGAAAATACCCAATCACCATACCGATGACAACGCAAACCACTTGTGCCAAGCTGCCTCTAATACTGACCCGATGCTCTTTAGATTTCGCTACTGGTTGTTTGGCTTGCCAAGGTTTTAGATGGTCAAAGAGCATCAGGCTAAATAGCCCCGTACCTATAGTCAATATCGATAATATAGTGACATATAGGGCAATCTCACCTATTTGACTGCCTAGCCCTTCTACCTGTGATAGCTCAATACCGATCAAGGTGAGAATAATAAACACCAAATAAGACAAACCCTTGTCGGCAAAGACCGTCATCTTCGGGTTAGAAGGAATGGCAAAACCAATGAACATCGGCATAAGAACAAGAACGAGGGTAATCAGGCTTTGCATAGGGCAGGCTCGAAATAGCAGGGACTGTGGGACATTCACAACGTTTTTACAAGCCGGCAATTGTACCATAACGAGGAATAAATTTAGCGGATAAAACTGCTATAGTGGCGAGACGCCCATCCGCTTGCTAAATGTTTAAGGCTATCCACTATGCAAACCTGCCCCTCTGCCATAGANCATAAACACACTACAGAAAAGCAAAGCGCGNCTCAGGTGATAGTCGTAGGTGGNACTAGCGGCATAGGNCTAGCTTTGGCTTTACATCACAGCGCCATTGGCTGGCAAGTGCGTGTCGTCGGTCATAATGATGCGAAGATTACCAAGATCAACAGCCTTACGGGACTTAAATCAGGGTAGTGCCGATCATAAGCCTTTTATTATTAGTATAGATAAAGCGCTTCAGCTTATTATGAAAGCCATCGATGAAGGGGTGGAGCTCGCTGTTTTTCCAAAGCGCCTTTANTACCTAACTTACATGTTAAATAAGTTACCTAAACCGCTGCTGNNTCGAGTATTGCGCNGNAAGTTGGATAAATAGCCATAATGACAAAGGTCTGCTAAGTCTATTTACCCTAATAACCAATAAGCTACCGTGAATATTGGCACGCCAATTAATAAACTATCNACTCTATCGAGCACGCCGCCATGTCCTGCTAGCATCGTACCNGTATCTTTGACCCCATGTTGGCGCTTAAANGCNGACTCGAGCAAGTCGCCTGCGATACCACTAACGGCAAGNCCATAAGCGCTAAGCAAACAAATCCACCAAGCAAATGGTGTCAACCAAACCCCTAAAAAACTGGCTAATAGCGCGGCCANTAANCTACCAAAAAAAGCCCCTTCNATACTTTTATTTGGGCTGATTCGCGGCGCAAGACCACGTTTNAACAGTCGGCCTTTAAACAGTTTGCTGCATAAATACTGCGCAATATCATTAAACTGACTGGCGAATAATACAAACAACAACACCCCGTATTGGCTACGGTGCCAAGTCAGCTGCTGTAAAAANACTAAGCTGACAATAAGCAAAATAAAAGCGCCACTAAAGAGCCCGTCTAATAGATTGAGATAGATATAAGGCGGGGTGTTATGGCCAGTNNGAGGGTCGTTNATGGTGTGAGAGCCAGAAGGGCTNTTAGAGCGCNNGNTGNNTGAGTCTGCTGCTATCAGCTGTTTTTGCGAAATGGGTAACGCTAGCGCNTTGGGCTGTAGACCGCGGGCTTGNAGCTTACTAATCAGTCGNGATTTGCTCTCGGAGCGCCACAGACGNCTGATCTCATAGCTACCGCGNAAACCGATAAGCACNAANAANCCCACTAGTAGCCATTGATAAGGATAATGNCTATCGAAGCGGTGGCTACTNCTGTTTGTTTTGGCGATAAGATAGCAGCTACCTAAGGCGGCAAGCATCCACCACCAAGAGCGCGCGATGAGATAAATCGTAGGCAAACGAGCACGCAGCTTCGGTATCGCCAGTAGCGCCCAAACCGAGCTGACAGTAAGCATAAGTAAGATAACAAATAGCGTATCAGTGCTCATTAGTGATTCACTCTGTAAGATACTATACCTTTAACTTACTATACTAGATAAGGCTGCTATTAAATAGGGGCAAGCGCTGATAAAGGCTCACTATAAGTAAGGTTTTCTTCAAATAGCTCTATATTTTTGATTTGATTGGTTATTTCAATTCTTAAAGGTCTCTCACTAATACAAGGGCTGATAACGCTGACCAAAGGTTTAGTAGCCAAAGTAGGGTAGTCTTGACGGTAATGACCGCCGCGGCTCTCGTGACGCTGAAGGGCGGATTGCACAATTAAGGTTGCTAGTTGTAATTGGCGGGCAAGCTTAAAGTGCAATAAAGTTTCAGAAGTTATTNCTGTATNTTCTAAACAAGCTCTCAGATTACCTCGGCTTTGTGCGTGACTAATATCATTTATGCTAAGGACTTTGATTGCCTGCTGCCACTGTTGTAACTGACTTAAAGCTCGCTCAAGGGACTTAGCATGACGCACGATGCCCATATGAGTGGTCATTAGCGTCTTTANTGAGGCGGCTATAGCATCAGCATCAATATCAGAATTGGCATCAATATCAGTATCAGCAGACTGATGGAAGGTAATGTCCTCTGAGAGTAAGATAGGTTGGNGGTTGTCGACTGTAGGCGTCGACCAGNTATGATCAGTCAAATAGCNTGGNAGGTGNTTAGCGATTTTATGACCAACGACGATACATTCTAGTAGCGANTTNCTCGCTAGNCGATTGGCGCCGTGCAGACCGGTATATGCCACTTCACCGGCAGCATATAATCCGGGTACATCGCTTAGACCTTGATCGCAGGTGACAATACCGCCGCAGCTATAGTGGGCTGTTGGCGCGACGGGTATAGGGTCAGTGGTGATATCTATTCCTAACGCTAACAGCGTTTGATAAATCTGCGGAAAGTGCTCACGCAAAAATGATGTGGGCAAGTGACTGACATCTAAGTGNACGTAACCTAAGCCGTTATTAGCGATTTGCTCAGCGATAGCGCGGGCGACAATATCTCGCGGCGCAAGCTCGGCACGCTCGTCAACTGCTAGCATAAAGCGTTGGCCCGTGATCGGACAATACAAACGGCCGCCTTCTCCGCGCAGTGCTTCTGATATCAAAAAGCTCGACTCACCTAAAGCCAGGCCTGTCGGGTGAAACTGCACAAATTCCAAATTGGCCAATCGGCCGCCGGCTTGCCACGCCATCATCACGCCATCACCCACGCAGACATTTGGCGCGCTAGCACGAGCGAAGAGTTGACCAAGGCCGCCGCTTGCCATCACTACCGCCTGACTTTCAATAGTCCGTTGGCGCTGATGATTATGATCAAAAACGATAGCGCCTTGGCAGCGATTACCTCCTTTACTTCCTTTATCCGTTAATAACTGCAGAGCTTCATGAAAAGGCAGAATAGTAATGTTACTAGCGGCATGTGCTTGCGCAGTCAAAGCTTCCATAATATGACGACCAGTCGCATCGTCTGCATGAGCGACGCGGCGACAACCATGCCCGCCTTCTTGGGTCAGATGCAGATTATCAGTCGTCAGATTGGGCTGTAGATAAGCGGCAGCACTGTTATTCGCGTTGANATTAACATCANCATNAATATGGTCATTATCACTAGGGTTAGCCACTTGCGTAAAAGGTACGCCTTGCTCGCATAGCCATTGTACGGCTTGTTTGCCAGACNTTAANATNCTNGCAGTATNNTCNGNGGCGCACAGTCCAGCGCCAGCNATTAAGGTGTCTTNGANATGGTCGTTAACGCTATCNTCTGCCGCTAAGCTTGCAGCGATACCGCCTTGGGCATAATGGCTAGAGCAAGTCTCAAGCGCAGCCTTACTCAATACTGTGATATTTAGCGACTTTGGTAGCGCCAGCGCCGTACTAAGACCTGCTAAACCGGCNCCGATGATNAGTACCTCAGTACGAATAGACTCAGTAACAGGATGNGTTTTGGCTNNATNAAGCGGCTTGCTGTTAGCGGCNACGCTCATATTAGGCGGCTCCCACATTANTAAACAGTGCACGGTCTTTGACGATATCACCGCTAGCAGTGACGCGTTGTTTTTTTGCNGCNGCAAANTCAAGCATCCGCTGTAAAGGTTTGCTCGCCGCAGCTGCTAGCTCTTTTGATAGTGTGACTTCGCCGCTCTTATTCAGCAAGCACTGCTCAATGCCGAGTAGACCATTCATCGCCATCCAAGGACAAAACGCACAGCTCTTACAACTCGCGCTTTCACCAGCAGTCGGCGCAGCGAGGAAACGCTTATTNGGTGAGCGCTTTTGCATNTCATGCAAGATACCTAGATCGGTTGCNACGATAAAAGTATCNGNGTCCAGCTCATAAGTNGATTGCAGCAGCTTACTGGTNGAGCCGACCACATCAGCGAGCGCAACCACGCTATCAGGNGATTCNGGNTGTACTAGCACCTTTGCNTCNGGNTATTCTGCCTTGAGCTGATTGAGCTCAGTTGCTTTAAATTCGTTATGGACTAAGCAGGAACCTTGCCAAAGCAGCATATCTGCGCCTGTTTCGCGTGCGATATATTTGCCCAAATGCCGGTCGGGACCCCAGATGATTTTTTCACCTTGCTCGTGCAGGTGACGAACGATATCGATACCGACAGAGGANGTCACCACCCAATCGGCGCGCGCTTTGACCGCAGCGCTAGTATTGGCATAGACAACAACGGTACGATCAGGATGCGCGTCACAGAAGGCGGAGAACTCATCGACAGGGCAGCCCAAGTCCAGCGAGCATTCCGCNTCNANATCTGGCATCAGGACTGTCTTTTCCATACTGAGGATCTTGGCAGACTCGCCCATAAAGCGCACGCCTGCGACAATCAGAGTCTGCGCACTATGCGCTTGACCGAAGCGCGCCATCTCCAATGAATCGCCCACGCAGCCGCCGGTGGCTAACGCCAAATCTTGAATAAAAGGGTCAACGTAGTAATGCGCAACTAGTACNGCGTTATGCTCTTGCANNAGCTGTTTGATGTTCGCTTCGACTTGTAGTCGCTCGGAGCGTGGCAAATCAGCAGGTAGTTTGGCTTTGGCGTAGTCGATACCCGTTTGTATCGCGATACGCTTGTCAGCGCTTAATACTGGTGCGTCGTAGGGATAAGTGTTCATAAGGGTGAGCCTTATTATAAAAATATTGGTCTTAAAAGAAATAAGTAGATAGTCAAATTAATAAGAGGTCTTATATTATGCTCATTTTGAGCATAAATACAAGTATTTTTTATAGGCTAATTATGCAGAGTGGTTCTGTAGTCTGTAGATGAGCACTCATTTTGAGCGATAGAATTACAACCTGAGACTAGGATAGTCAGCAAATCGCGTTATACTGCTAGAGGTTAACCATTCATTTGCAGGACATTGGCATATTGGCATTAGTGCTCGATGGAAGTTATAAACAAAGATGATTAAAGGGTAAAAATATAACACTATGACGTTGTCCTATTCACACGCGCATCAACAAGGTAGCGGCACTACTGAGGTCGTGGCGGTACTGATAACTATCACTGATAATACCGCGCAAGTGCTCACTGTTGATCAAGGTAAGCTGTTACCNAATGGCCCTTTAATGCCGCTGCATCGCTCGCTGCAAGCTGGCGTGCGGCAATGGGTGGAGGAGCAAACGCAGCAGCCGCTAGGGTATTTGGAGCAGCTCTATACCTTCGTCGATACCAATAGGCGTAATGAAGATGGTCATGCGCTGGTCTATGTCAGCTACCTAGGTTTAGTACAAGAGCAGCAGGCCAAGCAAGCGCAGAGCCAAGCGAGCTGGCAGGATTGGTATGATTATTTTCCGTGGGAAAACCACTTAACAGGTACGCCGGATATTATTACNNNTCTAATCCTACCGGCGCTATATATGTGGGCNGATAGCGCAGANGATGANGCTATCCGGCAAAGACGNCATAAGCGTATCGGGCTATGTTGGGGCGTCAGTCAAACTAGCGAGAGCCATAAAAACGGAGCGAACGCTGATGAAGCAGATACAATCGACTGGGTAGCAGAGCATGTGCTGCTNCGTTATGAGATGCTCTATGAAGCGGACTTAGTACCAGAAGCGCCGAATTATCAGCCCAATAGGNTTGCCGCCAACTGGTCACAACAGATAGGCTTGCCGATGTATTATGACCATCGCCGCGTCATNGCTACCGCCATCTCAAGGCTCCGCGCCAAGATAGAATATCGTCCACTTATCTTTGGTCTGATGCCAGATAGCTTCACNTTATCGCACCTGCAACAAAGCGTCGAGGCGCTATCGGGTATGCGGCTGCACAAACAGAACTTCCGGCGTCTACTAGAGTCGCAAAACCTTGTCATGCCTACTGGGGAGAGNAGTAGCGCTCAGCGCGGCCGTCCGGCGAAGCTCTATCGGTTTTGCCATGATATCGAACTACAAAGTCTGCTTATGGATAGTAAACTACCGAAGCGTAAGTGACTCTTTACTCATTGCTTAANTNATTGTCTACCCAAGTGNNTGTCTACCCAAGTGACTGTCTACCCAANTAANTTTAGTAACTTTTACCNAANTCAATTTCTACCTTAAAAACTTTTTATTGAAAATAAAAGCACATTACGCTATATTTATGCTCATTTTGAGTTTAAGTAATTAGCGCCTCATAAGCGTTTAGAGACTTGATTCTTTTTAAGCAGAGGATAAACCAAACGATGAACACTCACTTAGAGCCGGCGCTAGATAAAGTACTGCTTGAGCCAATAGTACAAGCAGCACTAGTAGAAGATTTAGGTCGGCGCGGCGATGTGACCTCGCAAGCGACCATTCCCGCTGAGAGGCAAGCACAGCTACAGATTCGGGCGCGGCAAGCAGGGGTGATTTGCGGTATGGATGTNGCNAGGCTGTCGTTTGCTGCNGTTGATGAGCAGATAGAGTTTGTCGCTCAAATTCACGATGGTGAGCGCGTCGCCGCTGGTANTGTGCTCGCTATCGTCAGCGGTAATGCNCGGCANTTATTAACTGCGGAGCGTACGGCTTTAAACTTCTTGACGCATCTGAGCGGTATCGCGACTGCCACGCAGCAAATCGTCGATAGCGTCGCTGAGTATCCGGCGCAAATCACTTGTACGCGCAAGACGATTCCAGGGCTACGCACACTGCAAAAGTATGCCGTACGCTGCGGCGGTGGCCGAAATCATCGTTTAGGCTTAGATGATGCGATTTTGATCAAAGATAACCATATTGCGATAGCCGGCGATATCCAAACGGCAATCAAGCAGGCGCAAGACTTTGCCGGTCATCTCATCCCGATTGAGGTGGAGGTCGATACCTTAGAGCAGTTGCAGCTGGCATTAGACGCGGGTGTCAGTTTAGTACTCCTCGATAATATGAGTCCTGATACGTTGAGCGAAGCGGTAGTGATGTGCCAAGGCCGCGCGCAGACTGAAGCTTCTGGCGGTATCACACCTGAGACCGTGCAAGCAGCAGCAAAGTCCGGAGTGGATTTTATCGCCATGGGCTATCTGACGCATAGCACGACGGCGCTAGATATTGGCCTGGATTTTAGCGCTTAAGCGACTAGCGATGCCTTAAATTAATATCTTAAAATGAAACACTTAAAGGCAGTTAGTGATTTAATTCGCCTCTCTTGCCATGCTATAATAATGACATCAAAAATACACGGGGTCATCGCTGCAATCGCACGATGGCCTTATCTTTTGCCCGATGTTTATCCAAAACAAGCGAGCGCGCCGTGAATACTGAAATTATCAAAATNATCTTNGCTTTTTTGGTGCTGATTAATCCTTTTAGCGCCTTGACCCTGTTTTTGGATTTGACGCGCGGTTATTCGATGATGAACCGCCGCAAAGTCGCGCGCATCGCTTGTTTGACTATTTTTATTACTATTAGTTTTTTTACCGTAGCGGGGGAGACTCTACTAAANGCTTTGGGCATCTCNATCGGCTCGTTTCAGCTGGCAGGCGGTATCTTGGTGTTTTTAATTGCCCTTAATATGATGAACGGNGAGGGTAATCCNGTTAAGCCTGATCAAGAGAACTTCGATGTCGATCATGTGCAGGACGCACCGCCAACGNCAGCCGCGGCAGTGGTNCCACTCGCCATTCCGATGATGATTGGGCCCGGCGGTATCTCAACGGTTATCATCTACTCATCGCAAGTGTCTGGTATTTTGCAGATATCCGCTATTCTTATCNCCGGCTTACTGATCAGTATCTTTTGTTATNTAGCGCTGATGGCAGCAGGCCGGATTAGCCGCTTATTAGGCGATACCGGACTCAATATTATGAGCCGAATTATGGGTATGNTATTNGCNGCNGTTTCTATCGAAATCATCGTCAATGCTNTGCGTAGCCTGTTTCCTGTTTTATTATAGCTAGGGCGTGTTGAACATTCGACCATGGCACTGACAGCGACTATTTTTTAGGCGATTCGATGTTAAAAATAATAAGTTTAGTCATTCTAAGCGCTTATTTTTAACGATGAAGCGGCAAAAAAGAGTCCTGTCCCTGTTGTTGTCGTNNGGGCTGATGCTAAAATTGCCCCATACTGCGTTACAAATCTCGNTAAGGCATCTGCATTATCGTCGCTTTGTGCCTTGTCTGGAACAATTTTAGCGATCAGCAGTGCCTATTTGCGAATGTTCAACACGCCCTATTCTATCAATTCGTTTATTAGCTTAATTATCAGCTCACTTATTGATTAATAGCGCTTCATGCTTCTATCTGTTGCCATACAAATTATTCCTGCCTTAAACCCCTCGGCAATCTCGTTCTTTTAGAGGTTTGCTGAGGTCTTCTGTATTGCTCTAAACCCCTGATCCATAACCAAGTAGAGCGTCTAAAAACATGAAATATAAAAATATGTTATAGTAGTGCTCCACTATTATCAGCAGGAGTAAATCTTGAACAAGAAAAAAATTGCTATATTAGGTGCAGGTCCAAGCGGTTTGGCACAGTTACGTGCCTTTGAAGCGGCGCGTTTAGCAGGCGCTAAGGACTTACCAGAAATTGTATGTTATGAAAAACAAAATGCCATTGGCGGCATGTGGAACTATAACTGGCGTACTGGTCTAGATAGAAACGGTGAACCCGTTCACGGCAGTATGTATCGCTACTTATGGTCGAATGGCCCTAAAGAATGCTTAGAGTTTGCCGATTATTCGTTTGAAGAGCATTTTGGCGAGCCTATCCCGTCATACCCACCGCGCGAAGTCCTAAAAGACTACATCATGGGACGTATCGATAAGCAAAATATCCAAAAATATATNCGTTTTGAATGCCCAGTACGTTGGGTCACTTTCGATGATGAAACCAAGTTATTTACCGTGACGGTGATGAACCACAAAACCGGCGAGCAAGAAGTCGGTGAGTTTGACCATGTGATCGTCGCAACAGGCCATTTCTCAACGCCGAATATGCCTTATTTTGAAGGACTAGAAGCCTTCCCAGGCCGNGTGCTGCANGCTCACGATTTCCGTGATGCNNTAGAGTTTAAAGACGAAGATATCTTACTCATCGGTAGTAGCTATTCTGCTGAAGATATCGGAACACAGTGCTATAAATACGGCACTAAATCGGTCACTATCAGCTATCGCACGCAAGCGCTTGGATATGACTGGCCCGAGGGCATTAGTGAGAGTCCGCTCGTGACACATTTTGAAGACGATGTGGCGCATTTCGCTGATGGTACGAGTAAGCGCTTTGANGCGATTATTATGTGTACCGGCTACTTATTCCATTTNCCGTTCTTGCCAGATGAATTACGTTTGCAGACGCATAACTGTCTGTATCCGGCCAACCTTTATAAAGGCATCTTTTGGCAGCCAAACCCGCAGCTTATCTATTTAGGTATGCAGGATCAGTACTTCACCTTTAATATGTTTGACGCGCAAGCGTGGTACGCCCGCGATGTCATCCTAGGTGATATTGAATTACCGGATCTTGAGAGCCGTCAAGCGGACGAAGAAAAATGGCTCGCGACTTACGCTAAATGTGTAACGGTCAATGATTCGATCGATTTTCAAGCCGCCTATATCCGCGATCTCAATAACGCAACGGACTATCCTGAATTTGCAGTCGAAAAGCAAGCAGATATCTTGAAGCAGTGGCAGAAAGATAAAACGGAAGATATCATGAAATTCAGAGAAAAAGCCTACCGCTCAACGCTGACCGGTACGTTAGCGCCAGAGCTACCAGAGCCTTGGNTAGATATCACTGANGATTCGCTAGAGCACTTTTTGAACTTAAGCTTTATTAAGTCCAAAAAGCACAAAAAAGCGTCTTANCTAAAGGTTATCAATACTATTTTAGCTAATAGTTATTAGACAATGNTTAAATAGATAACGTTTACAACGCTTATCACATCGAAACCAAACATACTGANATAGTGTGTTTGGTTTTTTTATGGCTAAATATATTNGCGATNAAAGGTTTGTAAAATGCTAACTGTTGTATAAATGCCACGCTAGATAAAGCATCAGTATTCCGACTAAGGCATCGAGTATATTCCAAGCCTTAGGTTTGGCAAATANNGGCCGTAATAGCTGNGCACCATAGCCTAGCGCAAAAAAGAACANAAAAGAAGCGCTGACGGCTCCNAGAGCAAAGGTGAGTTTGCTACTAGCACCGGTTGAAACCATGCCCACGAGCACCAAAGTATCTAAGTAGACGTGCGGATTGAGCCAAGTAAAGCCAATGCAAAGTAGTAGCGCTTTTTTAAGGCTGCCTACTNCTTGGCCTTCGGTCGTCAAGGCATGAGATAGTTTTACGCTAGCATATAGGCTTTGNAGNCCATAACCGACTAAAAANACCACACCTGCGAATTTTGCGATAGTCACTACTTGCGGGAAACGAGCCGTTACCGCGCCAAAGCCTGCGACGCCCGCTGAAATCAGCAGCGCATCACTGACAGCGCAGAATAGACAAATAAGAAACACGTGCTCGCGTTTAAGGCCTTGTTTNAGGACAAAGGCGTTTTGTGAGCCAATAGCTATAATCAGCGATAAGCCTAGAAAAAACCCAGAAAAATAATCAGCAATATTCATAAAGAGTGGCTTAGTTTTTTACTATAATTGGTGACGTTTGCTTACTGGAAGATGGCAAAAAAGCTGTTAAGATAAGCTATTCAAAAGTCGAATGCAATAGCGTAAGTGCGCTTTGAGCGGGTAGATTATGAGCGATTAGGGAAAGGTAAGTTATGGTAATAAGTCTGGCAAGAATGCTACAGTCATTTGGGCAAGAGCAAGATGACCTGCCGACTTCGGCTGCCAAAAATGTACAACAAGCGGCAAGTAACGTGAATCAAGATNATACTGCTGCTGACAGTAGTGCTAACAATAGCCGTAAACATATTGAAGCGTTATCGCCNCTTACTGAGCCTAAACGCGCTGAGCGTATCTGTGCTGCATTGGCACAAGTTAATGATATTGGTACGCCAACGCCGCTGACCGATCGCTATTTGGCGAACCGCGCTCAGTGGCGCTCGCCCAATCGACCGCCTTTTGACCCCGATACATTATGGTATCTCAAACATGGACGCTGCCCAATTATGACCGAACTTGTCGATGTGGTTGATGAGGCAACTTTAAATGCTATGCCTATTGAGGCAGTGGCTATCCTTGATCGTATTAATGGCAAGCTCAAACGCTACCGTGACTGGAGTGATGAGTTAAACGAAGAGCAACAGCAGCAACACAATGAGCGCCAGTTCGTCATCGATAAACTGGTNAATGAGAGCATCCCAGAAGCGCTGCATCATTATGAGCAACTACTGCGCTTTAGTCCGCATCGAACCAGGAACACTATGGTGCAAGGGAGTATGACCGCAGGCGATATGCTAACCGATCTGTTTTTGGAGATTGATTACGAGCTTGATGAGCTCCTTGATGAGCTGCATCAAACCGTGCTTAATCGCTTGGCATCGACTCATCGCTATGTCAAAAGCCGCACACAAAGCTAAGCTGTATTCACTAACATAGTAAGCAAAATATAGATAATTTTTCCACCTTTTATAAGGATACCGCCATGACTCAAGTAACCGCCATGTTTGTGATGTTCATCCTCTACGGTGTGCTACCGGCAGCAGGATTGTATCTGGGTTACCGCGGTATCAAAAAAGTAACGGCGCCAAAGATGCTTGAGTACAAGGCGATGCCGCAGCTCGGTTATATCCCCGAAAAGAGCTTACCTGCTGAGGTCAAAACCTTACTCGATAAGATTAATCAAAAGGGCGAGAAGCTACGAGTCATCTATGGCGATACCAATAATGATGGCAAAATTGATGATACGGATACGGTGACCGAAACTTATATCATGATTCAAAACTTGATGGACAAGCATATCCCGCAAGCGGTAGCCGACTACCGTCGTCTCCACGATTTGGATGGTCAGCGCGCCGATACCACTAAGATAAAACACTCTGGTGTTACGGGTAAAGAGGCGTTGTTAGAGGTGCTAAATACAGTAGATCGTCAATTTGATGACCTGCTCGATGCGTCTTATCATCAAGACGGGCAAAAACTACTAGTGACCAATCGCTACTTACAGCAGCGCTTTGATGCTCCTACTACTNGTAATAATACNGNTAGAGCCCCAGATATAGTCATAAATGAGCAAGCGCTAAGTGATAAAAGTGAATCACAAGTTTAATTATTAATTTGGAATTTTATTNATCGAGTTTTTAGNNCTAAATATANNCTTNTTAANANGCATANTTTNNNAAAGCAGCGGCAAAGAGTAGTAAGNAAATAGAAGGCTAAATGACATGAGTGTACTGATAGGCGTAGGCATTGCGACTACTGTCGGCGTCATTTATATTGGTAAAAAAGGCTGGCAGGCGCTGCATAAAGCCGTTGGCATCAGCCCTGGCGTGTTGGTTTATCAAGACCTTAATCAAGCGCTAACACCTAAAGATATGCGCTGGCGTCAGCTTACTTTGGATCCAAAGCACTTAGCACCTTTAACGCAACAGCAGCTGCGACAGCTACAAGCTATCGACGATAGGGTAGCGGTATATAGCGATTATCAGCAGAGCTTAGCGCAGCAGAACATTACAGCTACTATGACCGAGCAGCAGTTTGTGCTGCATAAGCTGCTACACACAAGACTGCCGGAGATGCTAGCCAGTTACTATCATTTGTTCAAGCAAAATACAGATTGTGATAGTGCTAAGAACAATAATTCCTTTAAAAGCCGTCAACAAGACGAGGCTCAGCAGTTACTGCAAGCGATGCTAGATAATATTGAATCAAGATTAGAGTCCTTGCTTGAGCAAATGAAAAGCCAGCATCTGCAAGATCTGCGCGTAATGAAGCAGTACATGGATAGTCAAAGTTAAGTTTTCATAGATTACGTTGAGATAAGCTCGTAGGCTAAAGCTGCAATTCATAAAAACATAAAAAACGGCCACTGATATTAAATATCAATGGCCATTTTATTTTGTCTATAGTCAGTTGAAAATAAAACTGTTATATAAATTTAAACGCGCTACTGGTATAAATTTTACTTGCGTGCTGCGTTCCCAGAGGCTGCGCAAAATTCATCCCAGTAGCGCTATGCGCTTTTTAGAGTGCATCGACTATAACCTAAATTGATAAACTTGTTTTAACGATTGTTATTACGGCTACGACCTTTACTAGCAGGACTGCCACTACGCTTAGACTTAGCGTTATTATCATTGCTATCGGATCTACGGTTGTCACTACGTCGCGCTTTTAGCGGTTTACTTCTAATGCGCTTTTGCTTCTCTTTAGCTGCACCATGCAGACCGGTGCCTTGACGCGGGCGCAAGCTAACTAAATCAGTCAAAGTGTTAATGTCTTTTTTGTCTAATTCAATATGACGACCTGTACGCAGCTCTTTGGGTAGATCGATAGAGCCATAGCGCGTACGTAATAGGCGGCTGACTTTTAGGCCCTGCGACTCAAATAGACGGCGCACTTCGCGATTACGTCCTTCTTTAAGCTTGACGTGATACCATTTATTCACGCCTTCACCGCCGCCTTCTTTAATATCTTCAAACTGCGCCATACCATCTTCTAGCATTACGCCAGAAGTTAAGGTACGGGCAATCTCAGGCGTCACTTCGCCTAGCACTCGCACGGCATATTCACGAGTGATTTCATTCGATGGATGCATTAATCGATGCGCCAACTCCCCATCATTAGTAAATAACAGTAGACCAGTTGAATTAATATCCAAACGACCGACCATTACCCAGCGATCGTGGGTAAGCTTTGGTAGACGCTCAAATACAGTTGGACGACCTTCTGGATCGTTCGCCGAGCAAATCTCACCCTCAGGCTTGTAGTAAGCGATAACGCGGCGGCGCTTTTCGTTCTCGCTGGTGTATTTAATCTGACGACCATCAACGCGAATCTCATCGCCTGGGCTGACGCGATCGCCAATAGTTGCAGGGCCGTTATTGACNGTGACNCGGCCNGATTTNATNACTTCTTCCATNTGNCGGCGTGAGCCAAGACCCATACGNGCNAGNGCTTTTTGNAGTTTTTCATCTTTCATAANATATTCCTTGAATCGGGTTAAAAACAGATTTCTCAATATGTTTTTTTTAGCGTCGAGCTAGGCTGTATTCTACGTTAATAAAGATGTTTTATCAGCTTTGATATTAAGATATTTGATATAATGTTACATCAAAGCATTTTAAGCTAAATTTTCATAGCAAGAATAAAGTGCTATTTCAACATAGAAATATGCGGATTAGATCTACTATTACATTGTAAAAATAAAGGGTTAGTATCCAAGTTGAACAATTTTGTGCTATATTGCGACTGGATTTTTGGGCTGATCTAACTTTATTATGTTAATATTGTCGATTCGTTTATTATTCTACTAGTTCTCTCTATCCTTATGAGGTTATATATCATGCAACCATCCCTTAAGTTCCTAGGTGCGTCAAGCTTACTACTCCTCAGCTTATTATCTGGTTGCGCGACTACTACTCTCAATTCTGGGCTGCAAGCCGGAGACTTACCTCCAGTAGGTGACTTTACTGCTGAGAATGGTTTGCAGTTTACTATTCAGCCTTTGAATTTGGCGACTTTACCGCCGCCTAGCACTCCTAAAATAAACAATGATATTTATAATTTAATCCAAAGCTCAACGCCATCCCAGTATAGTATTACAGAAGGGGATGTTTTAGCTATTAAGGTGGCAGGCTATGAGGATATGCCGAGCAATCAGTCTAATCATCCTGTAGATCAGCAAGGCTATATCCAATTCCCATTGATAGGCCGTATTAGCGCCGCTGGATTAACTGTGCCGCAGTTTACGCAAAAATTACAGTCACAATTGCGCCGTTATTTAAAGTTTCCAGACCCCCAGGTTAATATCGTTGAATATCGTGGTAATAGGTTCTTTATCGATGGAGAGGTGAGCAAACCTGGTGAGTATCCCATAGCCGATGCTCCTGTCTCACTATATAGTGCTCTTTCTGCTGCTGGCGGGGCTACAGGGCTAGGTGATTCAAACAGTATCGTTCTTAACAGACAAGGTCGAAACTATAATCTAGGGTTGCAAGAGCTACGTGAGATTGGCGCATCTGGAAATCAGATTTATATCCAAGACGGCGATTCTATTCATGTCAATAGTCAAGAGCGTAACAAAGTCTACATATTGGGCGAGTTTGGTCAAATCGACCCTGTGCCAATCTTAGAGCAAGGGCTCAGTTTGGCACAAGTAATGGGTGAGACGGGCGGCCTAAACTCTTTTACCGCCGATGCAGCAAAAATATATGTGGTACGTGATAATCCAGGCTATCAGCGCACGTACATATATTATGTTGATATGCAAAATCTTACTAGCTTTGCACTTGCTAATCGCTTTGAGATGCAGCCCAATGATATTTTATATGTAGATCCTACTGGCTTGACGCGTTGGAATCGCGTGATAAGCTCGATATTACCTTCTACTTCAGCGATTAGAAGCTTCTCAAATTTATAAGGTAGGCATCGTTATGGCATTTGATAATATTTTGGTGGTTTGCGTAGGCAATATTTGCCGTAGTCCTATCGCTGAGGCGCTACTAAAAGATCAGTTCCCACAAAAGCATATTGATTCTGCAGGTCTTGGAGCATTAGTTGGTAATCCTGTAGATCCCAAATCGCAGCAAGTGATGATACCTTATAATATAGATATGTCAGATCATATTGCTAAGCAGATAGATGAGCATCTAGTGATGAAAGCCGATCTTATCTTTACCATGTCAGATAGTCAGACAAAGTGGATAGAAGAGAGATGGCCACATTGTCGTGGTAAAACTTTTAAGATAGGACATTGGAATGATAAAGACATCGCCGATCCTTATCGTCATGATCTCTCTCTTTTTGAGACTGCAAGACAAGATATTGTGAGCGGTCTTGAGGCTTGGACCGATAAAATTAGCTAAGTAACACTGCCAAATAATTAGCACTCAATCATTAAACTTAAGTGATGAACATACAGCTATGACTTCAGATTCAAAAAACCTATCGAAACCTGCTTTAGAGTCCAATAATGATGTAGATTTACTAGCGCTTGTATTCTCTATACTGCGCGGCTGGAAAACTATATTATTCTTTGCATTATTAGGTTTGCTGATAGGCGTTCTATATAGTCGCTATGAGACGACAACCTTTAGATCGGATGCCTTGATACAAATTGAGTCAGGTTCCAATGGCATATCGGCGCTTGGTGCCAATGTATCAGATTTAGTATCATCAGAAGCCGGTCCTGCGCAGACAGAAGCTGAGCTAATTAAGTCTCGAATGGTACTTACCCCTGTAGTCAACTTGCTCAATCTATCTATCATCTTGAACGATCCTACTGTGGATGCTATAGATAAGATTGTCACTAATCACTCTTATACTCAAGAAAACCTACCTGAAAGCGTATTACTAGCGACTAGCAATGGCAAAGNNCTAAGAATANANCCAGTTTGATGTATCGGAGGACTATCTTGACGAATCTTTTACTCTAATTAGATCAGCAACTGGTTTTATTCTTAGTAATGATCTGGATACTTTCCAGGGGCAGTTCGATAAAACATATCGGTTTAAAAGCACCAAAGGTATTATCGATATCATAGTTAATGATTTGCCAACTGGTGATCACCCTATTTCTATTACAAAAAGATCTTTACAAAATACAACTGATGCTATTAATAATGCTTTGACAGTAACAGAAGTTGGTGACAAGACCGGTATTATTGAGCTGACAATGACTGGGTCAAACCAAGACCAGATCAGTCGTATCTTGAGACAAATTGTTTTATCATACATGGATCAAAATAATTCTCGTGGTTCAGAAGAAACCACAAAAACTATCAAGTTTATAGAGACACAAATACCAGATCTTAAACAAAAGCTTGAAGATTCTGAGACAGCATTCAACGCGTTTCGTACGCGTAATGGTACGATAAATGTCGACCAAGAAGCTCAATTATTAGTTGCAGAGAATGCCCGTATAGACAACCAATTAAGTGAGCTGCGACTCAAAAAAGCAGACTTGACCACTTATTATACCGAAGAACATCCATTGGTTATTCAAATTGATGATCAGATAGCAGAGCTACAAAGTAGAATACAAACGATAGATAGCAGAGTAGAAAACTTACCTGAGCTTCAAAGAGAGTTCTTACAACTATCAGAAGACGTGAGTATAAACCGAGAAATATATCTTAACCTTCTCAAGAACTACCAACAGCTCAAGATAGCGAAAGCAGGTCAAGTTGGCTTTGCCCGTATAATAGACTTACCTATTAATACTTATCGTGCTATTGCTCCAAAGAAATCGCTAATTATAATGCTCGCTACGCTTACAGGGCTACTGCTTGGTATTATGACAGTACTGCTCAAGAACATGCTACGTAACGTTGTCAAAGACCCTGAGCGCCTTGAGTCAAAAACTGGCGTACCTGTTATTGCAACGGTGCCACGCTCGCCACTACTGACTAGAATAGGCAAAAACAATAAATCCACTAATCGGTTATTGGCTTACACTGACAATAATAGTCTAAGTTATGAGGCGATTAAAAGCTTACGAACGAGTCTCATGTTCGGTATGCCGTCGGTCAGTAAAACAGGAAACCGTGCCAAAATCATTCTGATAACTGGTGAAAGTCCTGGTGTTGGTAAGTCCTTTATCTCATCGAACTTATCTGAAGTGTTTGCTCAGTTGAACAAAAAAGTGTTGATTATTGATGCAGATATGCGTTTGGGTGAGCTACACAAAACATTTAATATGACACAAGACAATGGTCTTGCAGATTACTTCCAAGACGAAGCCCACACNTTAGTGAGTATCATNCANCCGACCAGTATGGATAATGTTGACTTTATGCCANGNGGNAANNANCCTNACAANCCAGCCTCNNTANTATCGAGCGATAAGTTTGANNCCTTAATNAATGAGCTTAATGNNCATTACGANTANATANTNATTGANTCGCCACCTGTACTTGCAGCTTCAGATGCTACGATCTTATCGCAATACGCGGACAAGGTGCTAATGGTCACAAGGNATGATAAGTCAATAGAAGGNCAGTTNGTATATGCGNTTAAGCTGTTGAATAAATCCAATGTNCAAGTAGATGGTATTGTCCTTAATGATGTTAAGCAGGGACTTACGAGTAAATACAGCTATCACTACANCTATGCTTANGGCAATAACAACTAATGCTTAGTGAGCAAGTATTCATCATGAAATTAGCTTGTATGTAATACATACTTACATTAGTTGAGTATATATCAATGTCTTGTTGTTTATCCTATTAGAATTAATTTAAGGAAAGTCATGTTCGATATCAATAACCTTAAAATAGCAGTCATCGGTCTTGGCTATGTTGGCTTACCTTTAGCCGTTGAGTTTGGTAAGCAGTATCCTGTGATTGGCTTTGATATTAACACCAATCGTATTGCCTCACTACAAGCAGGCACCGACCACACGCTAGAGGTCAGTGACGATGAACTCTCTCAAGCAACTCACCTAAGCTATAGCTCAGACATACAAACACTACAAGAATGCAACTTTTTTATCGTTACGGTACCTACGCCTATCGACGATTATAAACAGCCTGATCTAACTCCACTTATTAAGGCATCAGAAGCTATCGGTAACCTGATAAAGCAAAATGATATCGTGGTCTATGAGTCAACGGTGTATCCAGGCGCGACTGAAGAAGTATGTATTCCAGTATTAGAGAAAACTTCTGAATTGGTATTTAATCAAGATTTTTATGCAGGTTACAGTCCTGAGCGTATTAATCCAGGGGACAAAGAACACCGTGTGACTAATATTCTGAAGGTGACGGCTGGTTCAACGCCTGAGATTGCAGACTTTGTCGACGAAGTATACAACCTAATCATCACTGCTGGTACGCATAAAGCACCTAGTATTAAAGTTGCAGAAGCGGCAAAGGTCATCGAAAACACGCAGCGTGATGTCAACATTGCGCTCATCAACGAGCTGGCAGTTATCTTCAACAAAATGAATATCGATACTGAGGCTGTACTTATCGCAGCGGGAACGAAGTGGAACTTTCTGCCATTTCGTCCTGGTCTGGTCGGTGGTCATTGTATCGGCGTTGATCCGTATTACCTCACGCACAAAGCGCAAGCAATCGGCTATAACCCTGAGATTATCTTAGCTGGTCGTCGTCTAAACGATAGCATGGGCGAGTATGTCGTCACCCAACTGGTCAAGACCATGATCAAAAAACGTATTCAGGTAGAAGGTGCAAAAGTGCTCATACTTGGGCTTAGCTTTAAAGAAAACTGTCCTGATGTGCGTAATACCAAGGTTATCGATATCGTGCATGAGTTAAAAGAATACAACATCGAAGTCGATGTCTATGATCCTTGGGTAGATAGTGCCGAGGCTGAGCGCGAGTATGGTATTACGCCAGTTAGCGAACCATCAGCCAATCAGTATGACGGTATCATCCTGGCGGTTGCCCATCATCAATTTATCAAAATGGGTATAGATAGCATACGCGCATTGGGCAAAGATGATCACGTACTCTATGATCTCAAATACGTGTTTGATAGAGATAAAACAGACATCCGATTATAAACACTTTAAGCGATAGAGAGTATCATGACAACTACATATGACATCATCAAAGATAAACTGAGAAACGAGCCAAAGACATGGCTTATCACAGGGGTAGCAGGCTTTATTGGTTCAAACCTGCTCGAAACATTACTTTTGCTCGATCAGAGAGTCGTTGGTTTAGACAACTTTGCGACTGGGTTTCAGTATAACCTAGATGAAGTTCAGTCTGTCGTTAGTCATGACCAGTGGGCGAAATTCAATTTTATGGAAGGCGATATCCGTAAGCTTGATGACTGTCAAATGGCTTGCAAAAACGTCGATTACGTCTTACATCAGGCGGCACTTGGCTCAGTACCACGCTCTATCGCTGATCCTATTGCGACTAACGAGACCAATATCTCAGGCTACCTAAATATGCTGGTCGCCGCCCGCGATGCTCAGGTGACCAGCTTTACTTATGCCGCTAGTAGCTCAACTTATGGCGATCATCCTGCATTGCCAAAGGTAGAAGATGCTATCGGTAATCCGCTGTCTCCATATGCGGTAACTAAGTATGTCAACGAGCTATATGCTGATGTGTTCGCTCGCACTTATGGATTTGAGACGATTGGTTTACGCTATTTCAATATCTTTGGAAAGCGTCAAACACCAGATGGCGCTTATGCTGCGGTCATTCCGAAGTGGACATCGGCGATGATCACAGGAGATACGGTCTATATTAATGGTGATGGTGATACCAGTCGCGATTTTAACTTTATTGAAAATGCAGTACAGGCCAATATCTTGGCCGCAACTGCCAACGATGACGCCAAAAACGAAGTCTATAACGTCGCTGTTGGAGGTCGTACGACACTTAATACGTTATACTCGGCTCTAAAAGAGAATCTATCGGCAAACGGGGTGGACTACGAGCAAGAGGCTGTATATCGCGACTTCCGAGAGGGAGATGTACGTCATAGCCAAGCAGATATTAGTAAGATACAGAAGGCGTTAGGCTATGCGCCGCAGTTCAACATTACGCAGGGTATAGAAAAAGCGATGCCTTGGTATGTCAAGTTTTTAGCTTAGTTTTTACGATGAGATTATTATGTTGAATATGGCAAAGCAGCTTCTTTTGCTGCTTTCAGAAAAACAAGTCAAGCAGTTTTATTTACTTCAGATTCTTGTCGTTATAATGGCTTTTACTGAGTTATTAGGTATTGCGTCTATAGCGCCATTTATGGCTTTAGTTGGTGATATTAGCTTACTAGAAGGCACTGGCTTTTTTGCTAGATTATATCAAATGTCTGGCTTAACAGATCCAACAGAGTTTTTATTTTTCACAGGCCTGCTAGTTCTCACTGCGCTAACAGTATCTACAATAGTGTCCATGTACGTGACTTGGAGACTATCATTATATGGTGCAAGCGTAGGTACCGAAATATCTGATAGACTTTATACTTATTATATGCAAGAAGATTGGCAATTTCACGCTAACGGTAGCAGTGCCCAACTTACTAAACAGGTCTCTACAGAGACTATGCGTATTACCAACGGTATTATACAGCCACTAATGAGAATGAATGCTAAAATAGTACTTACTTGCTTTATTGCTATTGCTATTATTATATATGAGCCTTTAATTGCTTTGTTTGGACTTACGATATTTATTATTTCGTATCTTTTACTATACAAGCTTGTCCGTAAAAAGCTCACTTTAAACGGACAAAAACTATCGGACGTAGCCACTCAACGATTTAGATTGATGAACGAAGGGTTCGGTGGCATTAAAGATGTGTTGTTACTAGATCGTAGTTATGACTTTATCAATTCTTTTCAAGAAAGTAGTGTAACGTTTTCTCGTGCTCAAGGTGTCAACTTAGCTATTAGTCAAGTACCACGCTATTTTATGGAACTTATTGCCTTTGGTACAATGATAAGTTTAGTGTTATTACTTATCAAGTTATACGATGGCAATCTGGGACAAGTTTTGCCGATTTTAGCAGTATATGCGCTAGCTGCTTTTAAGTTACTACCAGCTTTACAACAAGTTTATGCTAGTGTCACACAAATAAAGGGTAGCGTAGCCGCATTTGATGCTGTAAAAAGAGATCTGGCTCGTTCTTCTGAAAGTTATATAAAAAATAAAGCCAACCAACTTCTTCAACCTATTACGTTTCGTAATCAACTTGATTTGAAAAATATAAGGTTCAAATATCCTGGAAAAGATGTCGCAGCAGTAAATGGAGTAGATATGACTATTCCAGTCAATAGTGTGATTGGATTAGTTGGATCATCAGGATCTGGAAAGTCTACTTTAATAGATATATTATTGGGTTTGTTGATACCTCAAAGTGGTGAAATACAAGTTGATAATATAGAAATTACTTCTAGAAATAGAAGAAGCTGGCAGGATAAGTTAGGGTTTGTACCTCAGAGTATATTTCTCAGTGAAGGAACTATTGCTGAAAACATCGCCTTTGGCTTGCCAATAGCTAGTATTGACTTTGAACAAATCAGAAAAGTTATAGAACTTTCAAATTTAGATGAGTTAATAAAAGAATTACCTAGTGGCTTAGATACTAGAGTCGGCGAGCGTGGTATTCAACTATCTGGAGGACAACGACAACGTATAGGTATAGCAAGAGCGCTTTATCATGGAGCAAGTATATTAGTATTTGATGAAGCGACTAGTGCTCTTGACGGCATTACTGAAAAAATAATCATGGATGCTATTCATAACTTGAGCGGTGAAAAAACAATAATTATGATTGCTCACCGTCTGAAAACAGTACAGAAATGTGACATTATTTATCTGATGGATAAAGGAAATATAGTAGATCAAGGTACATATCAGCAACTTGTTGATAACAACCCTAAATTTAAAGAAATGGCGGAGCATGCTTAACATGAATATTTTATTACTGGACTGTACATTACGTGATGGCGGTTACTACAATTCTTGGGATTTTTCACCTGAATTAATCAATGACTACCTTGTTGCTATGGAGTCAGCAGGTGTGAATGTCGTTGAATTAGGCTTGAGGTCATTAAAAAATAAAGGGTTCAAGGGAGCATGTGCTTTTACAACTGATGATTTTTTGCGCGAATTGCCTTTACCTAAAAATTTGACCATTGGTGTTATGATCAACGGTAGCGAGCTGGTAGGTGATATTCCATATCATGAGGTATTAGAAAAACTGTTTCCAATTCCAGCAGATGAATCACCAGTTGATCTGGTTCGTATTGCATGTCACGTTCACGAGTTTGAAGAATCATTACCTGCTGTTACGTGGTTAAAGGAAAAAGGCTATAAAGTCGGTTTTAATTTGATGCAGATAGCTGACTGCTCAGAACAAGAAGTAAAAGTATTAGCAAGCTTAGCTGCTAACTATCCAATGGATGTACTATACTTTGCTGATAGTATGGGTGGTATGAACCCTGACCAAGCAGCATCAATAATTAGTTGGCTCCGTAGTGAGTGGTCAGGTGCTTTAGGTATACATACTCATGATAATCAAGGATTAGCTTTATCAAACTCTATGAGAGCCATTAGTGAAGGAGTTACATGGGTAGATGCCACTGTAACCGGTATGGGACGTGGTCCGGGTAATGCCCTAACAGAACAAGTCGCAATAGAACTAGCCGCATATCGCGCTCAACCATTAAATATAGTTCCTCTAATGTCGATAATACGCAAGTATTTTGGACCAATGAAGGAGTCTTATGGGTGGGGAAGTAACCCATATTATTATCTTTCTGGTAAATATAATATTCATCCGAGTTATATTCAAGAAATGTTAAGTGATTCTCGTTATGATGAAGAGGATTTACTAGCTATAATCGAATATTTACGCGTCAAAGGTGGTAAAAAATTCAGCTTAAATGCTTTAGATGCTGCACGACGTTTTTATCATGGAGAACCGCAAGGCAAATGGTCACCAATTAGCATATTTAAAGATAGAAACATTTTGCTGCTAGGTGCAGGACCGAGTGTTGCTAAACATCGTGAAGCATTAGAACGTTATATTCGCAATGAAAAACCGCTGGTATTAGCACTAAATACTCAAAGTGAAATCGATGCAGAACTTATTGACTTACGCGTGGCTTGTCATCCAGTAAGATTATTAGCAGATTGTGATGCACATACTAAACTTATACAACCTTTAATCACACCTTATTCTATGCTTCCCGAAGATGTTCAACAAGAACTAAAGAACAAAGACGTTTTAGATTTTGGTTTGAGTGTAGAAAGCGATACATTTGAATTTGAAGATGAATATTGCATAGTACCTAATTCATTAGTTGTATCCTATGCACTTGCAATATCTACAAGTGGCAAAGCAAAGCAAGTCTTGGTAGCAGGTTTCGATGGTTATGGTGGAGATGATCCACGTAGTAAAGAGATGCAAAGTTTACTTACAACTTATCGGAAAAGCGAAAAAGCATTACCAATACAAGCTATCACACCAACACGCTATAATATTGATAGTAAATCCGTATATGCATTGTAGTTAAATAATACTGTTGTTCGTTCGATAGCTTGTAATATTGATGAGGAGAAGTATGCGTAGTGTTGTTATTATACCTGCACGATTCAATTCGAGTCGCTATCCAGGTAAACCACTAGTGAAGCTATTAGGTAAGCCTATGGTATTATGGGTTGTAGAGCTATCTTCACGGGCAGTAGGTAGAGAAAACGTTTACGTCGCTACTGACGATCAACGTATTGCTAATGTTGTTGATCAGGCTGGTTTTCAGTTTATTATGACTTCCAACGAAGCACTCACTGGGACAGACAGATTAGCTGAAGCAGCTGAAAGGATAGAAGCTGATATTTTTATCAATGTTCAAGGTGATGAGCCTCTAGCTTCTCCAGAAGATATTATCAAAGTACGCGACGAAAAAGTAAGAAATATCGATTACGTCATCAACGGTTTTAGCTGGATAGGTAGAGAAGAAGATCCTTCTAGCATCAACATACCAAAAGTTATTACCAACGAATCAAATGACTTGATTTATATGTCACGTATAGCTTTGCCCGGGTATAAAGATAAAAAAAATGCGCCGCTGGTTTATAAGAAGCAGGTATGTATATATGCGTTTACTAAGTCAGAATTAAAAAGTTTTAGTAATTTCGGTAGAAAAAGTGAATTAGAGAAAAGCGAGGATATTGAAATTCTTCGTTTTTTAGAGTTAAATAAAACTATTAAAATGGTTGAAACAAAAGCAGGCAGTCTTGCTGTAGACATACCTGAAGATGTAATACTAGTAGAGAAAGCTTTAAAAATAAATGAAGGATAGTCATGAAAAAAAAACTGCATCAATACAAGACAATTGTTTTTGACTGCGACGGAGTGATTTTAAACTCTAATCAAATTAAAACAAAAGCTTTTTATCAAGTAGCTTTACCTTATGGTAAAGTTGCAGCAAATTCTTTGGTTGAATACCATGTAGAAAATGGTGGCATATCGCGCTACGAAAAATTTAAATATTTCTTAGAAAAGATAGTTCCGAGCGCATCTAGCACTGATCTAGAAAGCCTGCTATATAACTACGCTAAAATAGTACTGGATGGTTTACTGGATTGTGAATTATCACCTGGAGTTGCACAGTTACGCGAAGCAATGCCAAATATAAATTTTTTAATAGTTTCAGGTGGAGATCAACAAGAACTTCGCTACGTTTTCCAAAAGAGAGGAATGTCTGATTATTTTAACGGCGGAATATTTGGTAGTCCAGATAATAAGGATCGAATTTTAAAGCGTGAGATAGCCAATGGTAACATTGAACAGCCAGTGTTATTTTTAGGTGATAGTAAATACGATTATCTTGCTTCGACAAGTGCTGGTATGGATTTTGTCTTCATTAGTGGTTGGTCAGAGTTTGAAGATTTTAATGAATACTTTTTAGGTAAAGAAGTTGAATGTTTTGATAGCATATCTCAGATTTTAGATTAATGCCATTTGGTCTCAATATAATGAAAATTTACGTCAAAAGTTTTTTGTTAATAGCTAGAAAACTCAAATATGATACTGCTCTCAAGACCGCCTATTTTCTGACCAAGGAAGAAGACAGCGTTTTAGAGTGTTATGATGTAGCTTGTCATCATTTCCTAAAAAGCAATATAGGATTTGATGTTATTCTCAGGGTTATTGAGAATGACAATTTACCTTTAGTACAAAAAACAAATCCATTTATATTAGGTTTTATAAATCAAAGTCTTGAGGTAGATGACTTAAAACAGTTAAGAGTCAAAATAAGTAAAGAATCTCAAGCTCATGAGGTTAAAAAATTTATATCTTTTCTTGAGTATATGGAGTTATTTATAAAAAAAGACTTCGTGAAAGCTTATGAAATTTGGCGAAGTTTTGATGCAACAAAAAAATGTCTATTTGATTTTGAAAGAGATTTCTCTAATGTCAGTGTAAGTAGTAGAGAGATAGCTGTGGTTTTACCAGGTACTTCTGATACTAAATTTGGTAGTGAAATCGATAATTATGATTATGTAGGAAGAACAGTTCTGTATTCTCCGTTAAAAGAAAAACATGAGTTTTCTGGCTCTCGTCTTGATTACAGTTTTTTAAATAGAGACAAGTATATCGATCTTTCTAATTGGAATATCAACAACTTATCAAGCATATCATCAAGTGTAGTTTCTAATAGCAACTGTAGAAAGGTTAATATTTCAGGTCTAAAAAATAAGCCTATTCTTGAATTGGAATATTCTGATGCCCCAACTAGTGAAATAACTTTCATTATTCTCAGAATAGCTAATTGGTGTGTGAAAAAAGCGTTTTTGAAGCCTTGTTTTTACAATGGAGATTTTTATCTCAGCGAGAAAGCCTACGAGAGTGAAGACTATGATTTAGAAAAGCGTTTGGAGCATAAGAAGAATATAATTGATTCTTATCTTCGACATGATATTTTCTTTGTGCATGCTTCTCTAGCTATTCTTTATCAAAAAAACTTGATAAATGCAAAAGGAGCTCTGAAGATAATATTAGAAATGTCTGGCGTTGAATTTGCCGAAGCTTTAAATAGAAAATGGAACGACAATATTAATATATAGAATTTCTTTAATAAAATTCAGTTAAGATGAATATCATTTATTATAAGCTAACAATGCTTGTGTTTTATTTAGATCGTTTTAGTTTAATTTTTTTATGAAGTCATACCAATTACTCTTTTTTAGATAGCTTTTCTATATATGAACTCAAGGTAAATATGTATAATTCAAATGTTAGTGTGGTTATTCCATTTTTTAATAGATCTTCATTTTTAGAGCGAACGTTAGATAGTGTCTTAGCTCAAAAGCTAAAACCTAGAGAAGTCTTTGTGGTTGATAATGGATCTAGTAAGGAAGAATACGCATCTGCCATTAGAATCGCAAGTTATAAAAAATATTTAAGTTTAAATTTAAGATGTGTTTCTACTGAAAAGTCAGGCAATGCAAATTACGCGAGAAATCTTGGATATTCTTTAGCCTCTACTAAATATGTTGCTTACTTAGACTCAGATGACTGGTGGGAGGCAAGTCATTTAATAGACTCTATTGAAATACTATCTAAAAGTAATGCGGCAGCTGTTTATTCGGGTGCTATAATTCATCAGAATAATAAAGTAGTTAAAAATTTCTCTACTGATATAAATTTTTTCGATAGCCCTTTTGATATTATCCTCTCTCAGGACGGCTATATCGCGATGACTCCCACTTATGTAGTCGACAAGGAGAAAATAGGAAATATTGTATTGTGGGATGAGAACCTAAGAAGACATCAAGACTATGATTATTTTTCCTCTATATTTTATAAAACAGAAGGTTGGTGCTACTGCCCTGAAGCAAATGTCAACGTTGATTGGAATGAAGGTGGAACTAAGAAAAAAGATGTAGACTTTGATTCACTTATCTATTTTTGTAAAAAATGGGGTTCTCAAATTCCAGATAGTATTCTTAAACCTTATCTATTGACTATGCTTAAGCTAAGCTACGATTATAAAACATCCCTAGAAAATAAAAAATTTTATAGAAATATGATGAATGCTAATGGCTATTTTTCTGATTCTGTCTATAAAATTCAAGCTGAAACAATATCAATATTAGCATACAACAATGTTATCAAAGTACTAAATTTCTTAAGAATAAAAAAGAAAATTCAAAGCACTATTAAATTTTTAAGAAAAAATACTTGAAAACTAATTATTAAAATTTAGTCTGTAGGCCTTTTCGGGCAACTACTTTTCTTACAAACTATATATACTGAGTTTATATATGATATGTATTTATTCCTCCAGCGAAAAAATTTGGGGCGGTGGTCAGATTTATATAGAGAACTTATGTCGTTACATGAATGATAAAGGGATCGCTACTTCAATCTTAACTTCAGAACCAGATACATTTACTTGTCCTACAATGAAAATGAATTCAGTCGCTTCCAAACCCAAGCGATTGTCAAGTTCCTTGACGCTTACAAAGCAGCTCAAACGTGCTGGAGTTAAGGTTATTGTACTCAATGACCTAGGTTCTCTTTGGCTTGCTCCAATGTTCAAGTTACAAGGATTTAAAGTAGTTTCTCTTTTACATTTATATCTACAGAAAAAAAATGCCGCTGGATTGGGTCATAGTGATATTGAGTATCGTTTATTAAGATTCTCAAGTCATTTTTGCGATAAAGTGTTTAGCGTAAACAAAGAAAACTTAGCTACTTTTCCAGTCGAAGTTGATTTTGTAGGTAACTGTATATCACCTTGGTTTTTTGGCAAATCTGAAGCAGTAAAGAAGTATGATTTAGGCATTATATCTAGGCTATCTCAGGAAAAAAATATTCCTCTCTTTATTGATTTAATTAAACGCCTTAATGCTCGAAGTGACGAACCAATTAAAGCACTTATCTTGGGACGCGGTGAAGAAAAAGATAATATTGTTAAGGCTATCAAATTCGCCGGTCTAGAAGGCAATATAGAGTTGCAAGACTGGGCTGATAGGAATGAGTTACCAACTATATACGATAGCATCAAATGTTTTGCTATCACTAGTCATCATGAAGGATTTGCGACTACGCTACTTGAGGCACACGCACGAGGTGTACCTGCTATTACAACCGAAAGTGCTGGATTCTGTGCTGAGTTTATAGAGGGTTTCGGTTCTACAACTGGCGTTTCTTTTGTTCCTGAAGATGTAGACTCCATAGATTTTCAACAAAACGTACTTTCATTAATTGATCATGCGGACGATTATTATGATGCCTGTATTGATAAGGCTAAGATATTTAGTGAGGATAAAGTACTAGGCCAAATTAGTGCAGGGGTTAAAGCCCTAGTAAACAAAAACAACAAGTAGTATTTTACAATTTATATCTTAATTTAATAACTATTATTTATAATAATTAATTCTATGTGACTTTGGGCGTGCTTATTAACAAATTCGAAATTAATAATAACAAAAACATATTTATTAATATAATTAAGGCTAGTTATGAAAGTCATACATCTAATACCTAATGATGGTCTTGGCGGCGTTGAGCAAGCTGCACGTTCGATAGAGCCTACTGACAGATTAAACATAGAAGTCGCGTTTATAAGTGGAGAGTCTTTATCTAATAAACCTTTTATAAGAACTATTGATAAAAGTAGTAAGCTGAACTCTCTTAGGTTTTATAAATCTGGCTTTAATTATCTTTTAAATCAAAAACCTGACTTACTTGTTTGCTCTCTGTGGCGCACTAGTATCATAGGTATAGCCTATTCTATTTATAGACGAGCATTTAGTAATAAGAAACTAAAGTTAGTTATTTTCATACATGCTGATAAGTTTGCTCATCGTGTTGATAAAATAATTACTAGTATTGCTATATTTTTAGCAGATGAAGTATGGTGTGACTCCCAAGCTAGTAAAGATGGTATATTTCCAAGCAATAAAAATAGTAGTAAAACAAAGGTGATCTCGTTTTTTACTGGTTTGAGTGAACAGGTTTTGTCTAATGATAGAAAAAACAACTTTGTTTTTTGGGGAAGACTTGCTAAGCAAAAGAGGTTAGATAAAGCTATTCGTTTTTTTGAGAGTATAAATAAACATGTCCCTGAAGCGATGTTTTATATCTTTGGTCCAGATCGTGGAGAGCTAGACGGTCTACAAGATTTGGTAAAAAAACTAGGGCTAGAAAACAGTGTTCTCTTTATGGGTGAAAAAGTACCTAACCATTATCCTGAAGAAGCTCTAAGCTCCAAATTTTTTATAAATACGTCAAGTCATGAAGGAATGGCTATCGCTGTTACTGAGGCGATGCAACTTGGACTAATACCTATTGTCACTCCTGTGGGAGAGATAGCAAATTATTGCATTGACGGTTCAAATTCCATCTATTATCAAGATGGGGATCATGTTCTTGAAAATATTTTGAATGCTATTGGTGATCGAACAGTCTATGAGAGATTAAGTGATAATGCCCGTTGTTATTGGAATCAAAGAGTAGATTACTCGACTGATTTTAATCAAAACTGTCTAAGAATTCTTTCTATTCAATAAAGAGAGTCTTATCAGTGAATAGTATTAATGTTCTAGTTTAGTCAAATCCTCTAATCGATCTTAAGATTATCAGGTTTGAGTGAAGTATCGTAGACCGATTGGTTCGAATTCTACTGACAAAACAATTTATTGTATATCCCATACAAAATCATATGTAGTTATAAATATGGAACTAACAGGTATTTAGTATGTCTTTAAAAGAAGATCTGGGGCGTCACAGTCCACATTTGATACAGAACTTAGCCATTAGTGTTTTTAACACCTACCAGTATAGAGTCCGACATGGAGGCAACTATCAAAAGTATCGAGAGTATTTTTCAAAGTTCTCAGACGCATCATTATCTGAAATTGAATCAGAACAGCGCAATCGATTAGAAAATTTTTTAAATAAAAGTGTTGCTAGTTCTAAATGGTATAGTCCTTACAAGGATTACCAGTCCTTGGAAGATTTTCCACTACTATACAAAAAGGACATTATTGAAAACTTAGGCGCAATTACTACCGTAAAAGAAAAAGAAGCTGTTGTAAATTTCACAGGTGGTACCACTGGTGCCTCTATGAAGGTGCTTTACACAAAAGATAATGTTCAAGAGCGTAATGCACTATTAGACCATTTTAGAGCGCAGTATGGATATAAGCTAGGCAAAAAGTGTGCTTGGTTCAGTGGCAAAAACATAATTACTGAAAAAGACATAAAGAAAGGAATCTGTTATAAAGACGACTACATCAATCGTATACGTTTTTTTTCGACGTTCCATATTACCGATGCTAATTTCGATGTATATTGGAAAGCATTTTGTAAGTTTGCTCCTGAGTTTATAGTAGGCTTCCCATCTAGTGTTTACGAGCTATGCGCAATGGCTACAAGCCGAGATTTGAAGCTTGAGAACAAAGTAAAAGCTTTTTTTCCAACTGCTGAGACGATACTTCCCATCCACCGAGAGGTTATTCAATCCGTTTTAGGATGCAAGGTTGCCGATCAGTATGCATCATCAGAAGGCGCACCATTTATTTTAGAATGCACAGAAGGCAGTCTTCATATTCATCCATTGACTGGAATATTTGAAGTGGTTGATGAGAATCTAAAACTAGCTCAAGAAGGCGAAATTTTAGTTACTTCTTTTGCAACTGAAGGTACACCACTTATTCGTTATCGAATCGGAGATCGTATTAAGCTTGCTCCAAAAGAGAATAAATGTTCTTGTGGTTCCGTCTTTCCAGTGGTCAAAACTATAGAAGGTCGTTCTACCGACTACATCTTAACCCCTACGAATGGTAAAATTAACTACGTCAATATCACTAATAGCACCAAAGGTATTGTGGGGATTATACAATTTCAAGTAATTCAAAATGAATTGGAGAGAGTGGAAGTTCTAGTTATTGCCAATAAGAATTTTGATGAAAAACAACAAAGTAAGTTTAAATATGCATTATCTGAGCGATTCGGTAGGGATATGTTCATCGAGATGAAAGTCGTTGACAATATAATTAAAGAAAAAAGTGGTAAATTCAGAGTTGTAAAAAATAATATCAAACCATAGAGATAGTTAAATGTCAGACCTGAATTGGATTTATAACTATGGTTTTTTGGGCATTAGGTTGTTTGAACTACCTAGCTTACTTATGTGCTTGTTATTATTACTCATACTTGGGTATAAATTTAAAGTTCCAAAGAAGTACCAGTTAGTATTAGGATTGCACTGCTTTCTACCTTTTGTTCTCAATGATGTCTTATTTAATGCATCTTATATGCCTGATCAATTTAAATACCTACGTTCCGTTAATGATTTGAGGAATGGGGATCTAGGGCTTATAGAAGCCTTAACAAGCACTGGTAATGTCGAACAGGCTAGTGTGTTCTTCGCATTGATGCCATTTCCCACTCCTGTGTCTCCTATAAGCTTAGGATTCTATAATACCTTTTTATATATCATCCTATTTTTTGTACTGTATGTAAAAAAAATATTCACAGATATATCTATTTGGTTTTACCTGTTATTCCCTAGTGCTGCACTTTATACTGCGTTAAGTTTAAGAGAAACTTTAATTTTCTTCTTTATGACACTTACTATAATCTATGCTCGCGAATCTAAAGTTTTTAAAAGTGCTCTTTTTATCATACCCATATATCTAATAAAATTTCAAAACTTCTTTATTCTAGGTCCTATCGTTTTGATATATTTTATATTTAATGTCGCTAGAAAAGGTATGAGTTTTACTAAAGCATTGATGATTGGTGCTATTAGTTTAGTTGGCTTACTGCTATCTGCTCCTATTGCTATCCCGCTAGTAAACTTTTTTAGGGTTGCTATGTTTGTGGAAGATGGTGGTGATAGAGATGACATTAGTCTGATTACAGGTGCAGGTGACTTTGTTTTCCAAGGCTTGACCTCAGCATTGTACTTCTTGGCCAAGCCATTACCATGGGAGGCTGGTGGTGCTCTTCAATTAGTACAGTCTATTGAAAACTTAGCAGTACTATTCGTTTTATTCCTAATTACTCGCCAAGCATGGAAATTGAGACCTGACAAACTTGCATTTTGGTTATTGTTTTTAGCTTTCTCGATGTCTATATATGGTTTAGTAGTATTTAATTACGGTACTGCCGTACGCTACCGCTATCCATTTGTAATAATATATGTGATATTTGTTTGTGCAGATTGTAATNTTACTAGACTGAGAAGTAATAAAAGAACAGAAAACTATACTCAACCTATATTTAAATCTTCAGAATAAACTTAAATTTTGTGGCCTAAATTTTATTATCTATATCCAATATACTGNGTACTAACTATGAAATTCTTAATATGTGCNAACTACTTACCTCATGTGCTNAACTTTCGCGGTAAGNTATTACAAGANATCGCTGCACTAGGCTATGAGATACATGTNGTAGCACCAGACCTAAAGGCTTATGCTACAGATTACAATATCNTAAGTGAGCTTGGATACAGTCTACATGAAGTACCTATGCAACGTACTGGTACTAATCCTATTGCNGATACAAAAATGCTCATGGCGATGTATAGTCTATTGCATGAGATACAGCCTGACTTTATGCTCTCATATACTATNAAGCCNGTTATATACGGCACTTTGGCTGCTTGGCTTGCTAAAGTGCCTAATCGTTTCGTATTGATTTCTGGACTGGGTTATACATTTCAGCAGGTGGAAGAAACNAGTAAACGTACAGTATTTCAAAAACTCGTCCATAGTATGTATCAACAAGCACTAAAAAAATCATCAAAAGTATTCTTTCAGAATACAGATGATCGTGACTTATTTAAAAGTTTAAAGTTGTTAAGTTCTAAAACACCNAGTGTGGTAGTAAATGGATCAGGTGTGGACGTNACTGATTTTGATGTCTTACCATTTCCTAGAGATACGGCAGGGAGTATCAAACCTTCTTTCTTATTAATTGCTAGATTACTCAAAGATAAAGGTATATTAGAGTATGTAAGGGCAGCTAAAAAGATAAAGGTAGAATATCCTAATGCTGAATTTCATTTGGTAGGCTGGATAGACGAGAACCCTGCAGCCATTAGTCAGACTCAGCTAGATGATTGGATAAAGGACGGTGATATTAACTATTGGGGTAAGCTTGACGATGTTCGTCCGGCAATACAGGAGTGTTCTGTATATGTACTGCCCTCATACCGTGAAGGCACGTCGCGTTCTGTGTTAGAAGCAATGTCGATGGGTAGAGCAATAATTACTACGGATGCTCCAGGGTGCCGTGATACTGTGATATCTGGTGAAAATGGCTACCTTGTTCCTGTCAAGGCTGTTGATGAGTTAGTCGATGCCATGAAGCAATTTATAGACAACCCTAGCTTATATGAGAGACTGGGTCAGGCATCTAGAAGTATTGCTTTGGAAAAGTACGATGTGAAAAAAGTAAATGCACATATGATCTCTGAAATGGGATTGATGTCATCAGGTAATAAATTATAAATGTATGATATTGCAATATATTAACTATTATATATACTCTTGTATTTCCTACCGATTTAAAAGTAATACTTTCCAATTNTTTATCAATAAGAAGTTATTCGAAAGTAAAAACATCAAAGATGAATTGCCACTACAAACGCTAATTAACGTTAATTAAAGATGCTGGGTTTATAAATGCTTAAAAGAATATGTGACATTACAATCGCCACAACTGCTCTAATTACTCTCTTACCTGTGTATACTGTAGTGGCATACAAGGTCAAAAAAAATTTTGGCTCACCTGTTTTGTTTCGCCAAACCAGGGCAGGTATTCATGGTGAACCTTTCACAATCTATAAATTTCGTACTATGACAGATACAACAGATTCTGAAGGTAATGTGCTACCAGATGAAGATAGATTAACTGAATTTGGTAAACAGCTTCGTGCGACCAGTCTCGATGAACTTCCTCAGTTATGGAATGTCATTAAAGGTGATATGAGTATTGTGGGTCCTCGTCCTCAGCTTATGGAGTACCTGCCTTATTATAATGAAGAACAGTTTCGACGACATTTGGTTCGACCAGGTGTGACAGGATACGCACAAGTAAACGGTCGCAATGGTATCAGTTGGGAGAAGAGGTTTAAGCTAGATGTCTGGTATGTCGATAACCAATCTATGTTATTAGATATCAAAATTCTTTTAAAAACCGTCAAGCAGGTTGTTACCCGAGCGGGTATTAGCGCTGAAGGTGAGGCGACAATGAGTAGATTTACAGGCAACTTAATAGAAAACGAAGCAAAAGAATAAATAAGCCATTTGGATAACCTTGGCATAACTGTGGATGGGTAGGTCATTATGTACAAAAAAATCAGCGTTTTACTAGGCTTTGGTATGGTGTCTGTATTAGCATCTGCTCAAAATCTGTATATGAATGATATGAAACTCAAGTCTGAGCTTGACTGGTTAAATGCGCAAGGTGTGACTCATGTTAGTACCAGTACATGGCCTTTAACTGCTAATGAAATTGAACGCGGACTATTGGGCGCCCAGTTAACTACGCCTGTGCAGCAGCAAGTCGTGCAGTCTATACGGGCGCGACTTAGCCAAGATCGTGAGTCTTTGGTTAAAGCCACTGGCGAGCTCTCTATACAGACCGATCGTCAGCAGCTGCCTCAGAGCTTTGGCGATGATAAGCTCGCCGGGCAGCAGCTTAGTGGCTCAGTCGGACTTAGTGAAGCCAATTGGGAGTTTAATCTGCAGGCCAATGTCAAGAATGACGAGCTGATCGATGATGATTCTGACGTCAGCTTTGAAGGTTCTTATCTGGCCGGTATGGCTGCTAACCAATGGCTAGTCGCGGGTAAGATTCCGACTTGGTGGGGTCCTGGGCATGATGGTAGCCTCATTCGCGGTGATGCTAGCATTCCGGTGACCGGCTTTACTATGCAGCGTGATACACAGACCGCGCCTGATTATAAGTATCTAAACTGGGTCGGACCTTGGCAGTACCAGCTGTTTGCCGGTCAGCTTGATGATTATGATGCGGTTCCTGACGCTAAGCTATTTGGTATGCGCCTAACAGCTAATCCTACAGACTGGTTAGAATTAGGGGCTTCACGTACCTTTATGTGGGGAGGCGAGGGTCGACCTGAGAGTTTTAGCTCCTTTGGAGATGCTCTATTAGGTACTAGAGATAACGACTCTACTGCTGGCAATACTGACGATGATCCTGCTAATCAGCTAGGCGGTTTTGACGCTAGAGTTCAGTTATCCTCATTGATCAATGTTCCAGCTAGCTTCTATGCACAATACGTTGGTGAAGATGAAGCGGGCGGCTTGCCTGCTAAAAACATGTACTTAGCTGGCGCAGACTATGCGTCAAGCTACCAAGGCCTGCCTTATCAGGTTTATGCTGAGTATGCAGACACGCGGAGTAGTGGCGATGTCAAAGGCGTATCGTATGATCATTTTCTCTATACCGATGGTTACTATCAGCAAGGCTATCCGCTCGGTCACGCTCTTGGCGGTGATGCTGAGAGCATCTCTGTAGGCGGTAGATTATGGCTTGATGAGCGTAACTTTATCAATGCCAAGCTGCAGCATGCGAAGGTAAACCAAGCCGATGAAGCGATTAACCAAGCCTATCCAACGACGGATAAGCTCACCGCTGTCGATGTTGCATGGGAGCACCAGCTGCAGCCGCTAACCAAAGTTAGCACGAGACTATGGGCAGTAGATTCAGATGTAGAGTCAACCGATGTCGGTGTTGGTGTCGGTATTGAGCTATCGACTTATTAAAACTAAGTTATTGTAATTTAAAGAGCTTACTAGTTGATTAGTAAGCTCTTTTTTATTGCGAATTAAGTAGACGTAACAGTTGCGGACAAATCCGGCATCGGTGGCAGCTCGTCCAAAGNTGTCAATCCAAAAGCGTCCAGAAATTGTGGGGTAGTATGCAGTAGCGCTGGACGTCCTAAAGTGTCTTTATAGCCCTCTTCCATAATCCAACCTTTATCGAACAGCTGTCTTAACAGGCTACTAGATAACGTCACGCCGCGCACGTATTCAATGTCGCTACGAGTGACCGGCTGCTTATAGGCAATGACGCTTAACGTCTCAAGTAGCGCCTGGCTAAGACGCTGTTGCCGCTGTGGAAACACACGCTGAATGAGCGCGCTATAGTCATCAGCGATTTGCAAACGATAGCCGCTAGCGGTTTGATGAAGTCTTAACACGCTAGCAGCTAAGCGCTGTCGTAACTCCGCTAATGCTTGCTCTAATTCCTTGGCAGACACAGACAGATGCTTGCGTAGAGCTTTATCAGTCAGCGGTGCATCTGAGGCGTGCAGGAGCACCTCTATTTGTAGGCTATGCTCTTTAGTATTAGAGATATCGTTATTATTTATCATGTCTGTTCTATTTACGAATGAATTAAACGCCAACGGCGAACACTACAGTAACCATTGCAAAGTTAACGAGTTTATCTGGCTAGCCTCTTTATCAGCTTCTACATCGCTACTAACTATGCCTACTAACTGTCTTTTCATGAGCTCTAATACTGCTACAAAGCTCACTACTGCGCCGACTCTGCCTTGCGACTTGTCTAATAGCTGATAAAAGGAGCGAGCACTACCAGTACTTAACTGCCGACTAATGCTAGCGATTCGATCAGATAGGGGCACCGCGTCGACTTTGATGTTATGCATTTGATAATCAGGCTGCAGTTGCATCTTAAATAAGCTATCGATCAGTAGAGTAGGTGAGTAGCAAGGTAGCTCAGCTTGCATGACATCCGTACTTGGCAAACTGACCATAGCTAAGAACACATCGCGCTCAAGACGAACTAAGCTATCTAAACGCCGGCTTGCTTCTTTGATTTGCGCGTAAGCTTCTAGGCGTTCAATCAGCTCCGCTTTTGGGTCACGTTCATCAGTTGGGGTTTGCGGTTTTGGTAGTAGCAGCTCTGTCTTGATGGCAATCAAAGTTGAGGCCATCAGTAGATAATCGCCAGCGAGCTCAAAATGATCACTATCAAGCTCGCTGATATAAGCCAAATACTGCTCAGTGATCGGCAAAATATCCATCTGGGTTAGATCGACGTTGTTTTTTTTGACGAGATACAACAAAAAATCTAACGGCCCCGCGAACTGCTCAAGCCAAATTGCAAAAGCCCCCGGCGGTACATATAAGTCCTCGGGCAGGTTTGCTACTGGCGTTTGATAAATACGCAGAGCGGCATCAATCGTATCAGTTGACGCCTGGTCAGCTAAATCAGAGGCATCATCAGGCGCTAGGCTAATCGTTGAAGGCATCTTAATCTGACTAGCTGACTGGTTATTTGAGTTTAGCTAGCGGGCGAATACCGATGGCGCGCCGCGTTTTATCAAGCTGTTTACGGCTGTGACGGCGAGCTTTATCTGCGCCCATTTGCAAGATTTCTTCTAGCTCTTTTGGATTGGCCATTAGCTCTTCGTAACGCGCGCGAAACGGTGCAATCTCGTTATTAATCTTATCAAAGAGCGCTTGTTTGGCATCGCCCCAGCCAATACCTGTCGCAAATTGCGCACGCATATCAGCGATCTCAGCAGGAGTAGCAAAGGCTTTATATATCTCAAAGATAGCCGAATCATCCGCGTCTTTTGGCTCATCAGGCAGCTGTGAGTTAGTCACAATCTTCATGATGGCTTTATGCATTTGCTTCTCTGAGCTCACTTGCGGATTGGTTTCGCCAAACAGCGGAATAGTATTACTGTAGCTCTTGCTCATTTTACGGCCGTCAAGGCCCGTCAGTAGTGGAGTGTCATCATCGACTACTGCGCTTGGTAAGGTGAATAGTGGTTTATATCTATGATTGAAAGTACCAGCGATATCGCGTGCCATCTCAATATGTTGGATCTGGTCACGGCCTACAGGAACGTGAGTGGCATTAAACATCAAGATATCAGCCGCCATCAGTACCGGATAGCCAAATAGACCCATGTTAATGCCTTGATCGGCGTCAACATCATCTTTTTCTAGGTTGATATCGACCGCAGCTTTATAAGCATGCGCGCGGTTCATTAGACCCTTAGCGCAAGAGCAGTTTAAGATCCAAGCCAACTCGGTAATCTCTGGCACATCGGATTGACGATAAAAGGTTACGCGCTCAGGATCAAGACCGCAAGCGATCCAAGTGGCGGCGATGGTTTTAGTTGACTCATGAATGATAGCAGGATCATAACAGCCAATAATACCGTGATAATCTGCTAAGAAAAAAAACGCTTCATCGTCGCTATTTTGAATGGACTCAATCGCAGGACGAATGGCACCAACATAGTTACCTAAGTGAGGAA
>FUFK010039406.1_pt1 | contig 80638 bp, 109 predicted proteins | sample 1021851 | NCBI WGS metagenome assembly FUFK01 (sample SAMEA51879418, study PRJEB19060) | metagenome
CAAATCATCCTAGTTTAGTTAAGACTCCATCGGTTAATGCGTCTGCTGGTGCTGGTGCTGTAATAGAAATGCCTGAAGAATTAGAGCCAAATTTAAAACCATATCTACTTCAACCATCAGGGCAAAACTTACAGGCTATCATGGAATCAATATCAAACAAAGTAAATGCTATTAATAGAATAGCACATACAGGAGCAGTAAGAACAACTAAACAAGCAGTATCTTCAGGAATAGCTTTACAAACAGAATTTGAATTACTTAATGCAAGACTATCAGAAAAAGCAGACAATCTACAAATAGCAGAAGAACAGATATTTAGATTATACGCACTATTTCAAAATGCTACATTTGATGGAGAAATAAACTATCCTGATTCATTTAACATTAGAGATTATGCTACTGATCTTATTTACTATCAACAAGCTAAGTCATTAAGCATTGGCTCTCCTACATTTATGAAAGAAGTTGATAAAGAGATTGCAAGAGCAGTAGTAGATGACAACGAAAAACTAAACGAGATATTTGATGAAATAGACTCAGCTTCAGAAGTTGGTCAATTTACACAAGATGAAACTGAACAAGAAGATCAAGAAGTAGAGCAAGAAGAAATTTAATGAATGTCAGATATTGTAAAAAAATCAACCGAGTATCGTATCAAACAAATTGAGATAGCTGAAGCAAATTATTATAGATCACTTGTAAAAGCTTTAGATAAAATAGAAAGAGAAGTAGTAGCACTTGCTAATAAAGATTTAGGAAGAACTACTGATGGCAGACTTATAGAACTACAAAGTGCAATAGCAATTAGACCAAAGATCAAAGCAATACTTGATAGAGAATATTTAGCTTGGTCAGATACAGTTGTCAGAGAGGGTTTTACAAAACAAGCTAAAAGAGTTGAGAAAGCATTTAAAGGTATTTTAGAAAGAGCAAGAAAAGAAAACAAAGTATCTGCATCTGATTTAGCNNAANTTTCAAGAACTTACAAAAGGAGATTTAGCTTTAGTTAANAATTTAAAACAACANTACTTNACACAGTTTAAAGATGTATCAAATACATTTACTAGAAAATTNTCAGAAGTCACATATCAGAATGTATTAGTAGGAAATGAATTTACAGAATTAGAAAAAGAACTTAGACAAACAATTAATGGTATCTATGCTAGTTCAGATGATACAGAAGCACAAAAGCTTATAGATTACATTAATAGAAACAAATACAANAAGTCTAAAAAGGCACNAGTAGATAGATCNATACAGACACTTCAGACTAAATTTGCAAGAGANAGGGCTGGAGAAAACATGAAAAGATATGCTAGTCAGATATTAAACGATTCATTAAGAGATTTTGATGCAACCTTAAACTTCAATAAATCAAGGGATGCTGGGCTGACTTTTGTTAAATANTATGGAGATGTAATACCTACAACTAGAGAACTTTGCAGAAATTTAGTAAATGGTGTATATAACAAGAGAAAAGGTGGACTTTTTACCATCAACGAGATCAAGGATTTATGGCAAAGTAGATCATGGTCAGGTAAGAAATCAGGCAACCCACTTGTAGTGAGAGGTGGGTATAATTGCAGACATCAGTTTAGTTATGTCAATCCTGATTGGTATGATAGTAAAGGCGAACTTATAATATAAATAAATAGGAGAAACAATGTCAGACGACACACAGGTTAATCAACCGAAAAATGATGTTCAGGAAGCTGAAGTTAAACAAACTCAAACTGACGAGAAACCAACACCAACATTTAATCAAGAAGATGTAGATAGAATTGTCAAGCAAAGATTAGAAGCTGAGAAGTCTAAACATCAAAGAATGTTAGACGAAGCTAAAAAACAAGAGCAAGAACTAGCAAGAGAAAAAGAAATACAGGAAGCAAAGACTAAAGCTGATCTTGAAAATCTTATGAAGCAAAGAATAGCTGATAAAGACAAAGAGTTAGCTGATTGGAAAGCTAAAGTAAAAACAATTAATGTCGATAATTCTTTATTAGCAATCGCTTCTAAAAACAATGCTATTGCTCCTGACCAAGTAGTATCTTTGTTAAAGAGTGAAGTTAATTATAATGATGATGGTCGAGTAGAAATACTTGATAACAATAAGAATATTCGTTATAACTCAAAAGGGGAATTATTAACATTAGAAGAAAGAGTTAATGAATTTTTAGATGCTAACCCACACTTCCGAAAAGGGTCATTGTCAGGTTCAGGTAGCCTGAATAGTGTTGAGGGAAAAGCTGTCAAACCTTTCAAAATCAGCGATTTAGATATGAGCAAGGCAGAAGATCGTCAAAAGTATGCTGAGTATCGCAAACAAAGAGACTCTGCTCCTGTTCAGATTAATTTAACAAATAACAAATAAAGGTAAATAACAATGGCAAACGAAAGCACAAGTTCTACACTCTCGGAACTATATACTGAGATCGTAGCAGAAGCATTGTTCGTAGCAAGTGAAAGATCAATTATGAGACCACTTGTAAGAAACTATGCTGTCACAGGTGGTGGAAAGTCAGTTGAAGTTCCAATTTACTCGGCAGTTTCTGCGTCAGCAGTATCGGAAGCATCTGATTTATCTAACACGGCAATAGACCCAACATCAAAAACAATTACTTGTTCAGAGCATGGGATAATGACAACTCTTACAGATTTAGCAAGAAATTCAGCACCAAGAAATGTTGCTGGAGATATTGGTAGATTATTTGGAGAAGCTATTGCAAAAAAAATTGACAAAGACTTGACAGCTTTATTCGGTGGTTTTTCAACAACTGTCGGTTCAGCTTCAACAACTATGTCAGCAAGTTTAATCTTCCAAGCAGTTGCTAAATTAAGAGCAAATGCAGTACCGGGAGATAACTTAAATGCTGTAATCCATCCACAAGTCGCATTTGACTTGAAATCAGGTCTTACAAATACATTTGCTAACCCAAATCCGGGTGTTGGTAATGAAGCATTAAGATCAGGTTTAGTAGGTCAAATAGCTGGTGTGAATATATTTGAAACTTCAAATATGACAGACTCATCTAGTAATGATCCGGGAACAACAGGAGATTACAAAGGTGCAGTATTCCACCCTGACGCATTAGGACTAGCGATGATGCAAGATTTAAAAATCGAAACTCAAAGAGATGCTTCTCTAAGAGCAGACGAGATTGTTGCAACAGCAGTATATGGTGTAGCAGAGTTAAACGACACTAATGGTTGTGAAGTCGAAGCAGACTCAACAATCCAATAATAAGTCATTTATAAGGGCGAGAAATCGCCCTTATATTAAATAGGAGAATTTATGGACATAAAATTAACAAATGGCAGAAAAATAATAACTAAAGACAAAAAGTATTACGAAGCTAATATAGGATTTTATCAAAGAAATGGTTTTACTCCTGTTGATGAAGTTAAAAAACAAATTAAAAAAGCGACAGTAAAAGACATTTCTGATAATGTAGTTAAACTTAAAACAAAGAGAAAAAAAAATGTTAAGAAAACTAAAAAAAAGAATTAGAAGATTTATCGCTTGGATTATGGGTATTAGATAATGGCTAACTACACAGGTGCAAATGTAATAACTGCAAGTGATGTCACTAAGTATCAACCTGATGCTTTTGGTTTTGGTATTGCTTCAACTGATACTGAAGCTGTTAATTTCTTTGCACAAACAACAAATGATATTCTAAGACAGCTTAGAGTAGAGTGGTGGCAAACATATAAAACAAACATATTTACAGACATTACAGTATTAAATACTGCTGAGATGGTAGATACAAAAGTAAATTTAGATCAGTTTGAGAGGGCTGGTGTATATTTATTTTTAGGTAGATTTCTTTGTCCAGCATTAACTAAGTTTAGACCTGANACNGANAAAGANAGATTTGAAAGAATGGNNGAGTNTTATATGTCAGAGTACAANAAAGAATGGAGAACAATCTTAGAAGATGGNGTTGAGTATGATGANACAGGAGATGGCACTATACAAGTTTCTGAAAGAGAGCCTTTACATGGATTTAGAAGATTGACTAGATAATGGCTTTAGATTTAAAGATTAAAACTAACGCACAACAAATATCNAAAAGATACAGCAGATTACAAGGTAANTTTCCAAGAATAATTGATAAAGGATTATTACANGCTGGTTTTCANTTGCTTGACATNATAAGAACAAAAACAGCTAAAGGTATTGATTTTAGAAATGTACCATTTGCACAATANTCNGANTCTTATAGAAAACAATTACAGAGAGAGGGTAAGCCACTTAAAGTNGATTTGTTTTATTCAGGNAGAATGTTAGGTGCTTTAACTCCATCANGTAGAACNATTAANAAAACAGGANNNAATAAAATATCNGTNGGTTTNTCNAATGCACAAATGAGACANAGAGCATTATTTAATCAAGTGTTAAATACACCAAAAAGAGAATTTTTTGGCTTTAATGATAGAACAGAAAAGATTATAAGTAAGCAATTCAACAGATTTATAGAAAAAGAATTACAAAAGTTTAAATTATGAGTGTACGAGAAAATATTGCATCAAACCTTTTATCAACTATATCAGGTATAAGTAGCCCAATAACAATTAAGAAAGCTACAAGACAACCTTTTCAATTAGACGAATTATCAGACAAACAATATCCAGCAGTAATAGTTCAAACATCTGAAGAAACTAGAGAAGATGCTGAGATGGGAAGTGGTGCAAAAACTAGAATAGGAACTATTGATTTTGTAATATTAGGCTTTGTAAAAGGTGCTGAAGCTAATATAGATACTAAAAGAAACGAACTAATCACAGCTATTGAAACAGAGTTAGAATCTGATATTACAAGAAGTGACAACGCACTTGATACAGAAGTGACAAGTGTAGAAACAGATGAGGGTACATTGTTTCCTATTGGTGGTATTAGAATGGTTGTTAGATGTACTTATGAGTTCCAAGCTGGAACACCATAAACAAGGAGAATAGATGGCAAATAGAGATAAAATTATTGATAAGATAGAAAAGAAAATAGACAGCATTGAAAAATTGCATGACAAAGAATCAATGATGTGTGAAGAAGTAAAAGACTTACTTGCTGATTTGAGAGACCAAGAAGAAGATGAGAAATGGGAAGATGATTCAGAAGAAGATTTTGATGAAGATAATGATGATGAAGATATTGACGATGAAGAAGAAAACTAATATAACAAAACTAATTATAGGAGAATAAAATGGCAGTACATCATGGTAAAGAGGGCGAAGTAGTAGTAGGTGGTTCAGCAGTTGGCGAACTTACATCTTTCACTCTTGAAACAACAGGAGATGTTGTTGAATCTACACAAATGTCAGATGGTGCAAAAACTTTTATAGCTGGAAGAACATCTTTTTCAGGAACTTTAGAAATGCACTTTGACGAAGCAGATAGTGTTCAAACTCAATTAACTGCTGGGTCAAGTGTCACTTTTAAATTATTACCTGAGGGAAGTTCAACAGGAGACAGAAAGTTTGAGGGTGCTGGTATCATAACAGGTATGTCAGTATCACAACCACTTGATGGAGTTGTTGCTAGAAATGTGACTTTTCAAGGAACAGGTGCTTTAACAATAGGAACTGAATCATAATAATTTATGTCAGTTATAGATAGAGTTAAATCTCATTTTGAGACTTTACAAACTATTACTATTGAAGTTCCTGAATGGAAAGACGAAGCTGGTAATCCATCAATATTTTATTCTGAGCCTTTAACACTTGAAGAAAAAAACATAATCTTTAAAAAATCAAATAATTTTCAAGATTTAACTGTTCTTGTAGATTTGTTAATTATGAAGCTACAAGTCAAAGATGAAAAAGGTAATCTTAAAAAAGCTTTTAAATTAGAAGATAAATTTGAATTAAGAAGAAATGCTGATTCAAATGTTATTGCAACAATATCTAATAAAATACTTTTAGATACCTCATTTGAGGAAGCCGAAAAAAAGTAAATAGCGACCCTGAAATAAGGTCGCTTCTAGCAGTAGCAGACAGACTTCACATAACAGTACAAGAGGTTTTAGATATGCCTGTAAGCCATTATAATCTTTGGTTAGCTTACTTGAAAAAAGAACAAGATGAGTATAAAACTCAACAAAGGCTATCTAAAATAAGGAACTAAAATAATGGCAAATCAAAGACTACTCATTGACATAATTGCAAATGATAAAACTAAACAAGCCTTAGGTGGTTTGCAAAAAGGTCTTGCTAGAGTAAAACAATCAGTATTTAATTTAAGAAACGCATTTATAGGTCTTGGTGCTGGAGTAGTTATTAAAGGATTTATAGATGCTGGAATACAAATAGAAAATCTTGAAGTACAATTAAACGCATTATTTGGCTCTGCTAGAGAGGGAAAAAAGGCATTAAAAGAAGTCACAGACTTTGCATCAGGTACACCATTTGAACTTAAAAATATTCAACAAGGTATTACAGCTTTAGCAACTATTAGAAAACAAGCAGAAGCAAATGGTGTTTCATTTGATGAACTTTTAAAAATTACAGGTAATACAGCAACAGTATTAGGTGGAGACTTTGCATTAGCATCTTTACAAATCCAAAGATCATTTAGTGCTGGTATATCTAGTGCTGAACTCTTTAGAGAAAGAGGTGTTAAAGCTATGGCTGGATTCAAAGAGGGAGTCAGTATAAATGCAAACGAGTCAATAAAAGGTTTAGCAAAAGCATTTGGTACAGGTGGAGAGTTTGGAAATCTAATTGATGATTTAAGTAAAACTTTATTCGGTACAATATCAAACTTAAAAGATGCTTTTTTTATATTCCAAGTAGAAGTTTCTAAAGGTTTCTTTGAAGCATTAAAAAGTAATTTAGGAGATTTAAAAAAGACAGTAGAAGATAACAGAAAAGAGATTGCAGAGTTTGGACAAGTAATAGGTTCAGGTTTGAGTACAGTAATTAATGCCACATCAAAAGCTTTAAAATTCTTTAAAGACAACATAGCAATAATAACAGAAGCATTTAGAATATTTATTGCATTAAAAGTTGTAGCATTTTTTCATAGTTTAGCAGTTGCCATTGGAGTTGCAAACGCATCAATGATTGGTTTTAACGCAACAGTAAGAAAAAATTTATTAATTGGTGGTGCAGTAATTGTTTTAGCTAATTTAGACAGGTTAATAGAAAAAACTAAAGAATTTTTAAGATTAGCTGGAATTATTGACCCATTAAAATTAGAAATACCTGATAGAAATAGAGGTATTTTAGAATTTACTGTTAAAGCTGGTAAGGTAGAAACTTTATCAGAAGCAATTAAAAGAAATTTTGCTGATGTATTTACATCATTTAAAGATGCAAACAAAACAGCATTAGGAGAAATGCAAACAAAATTAACATCCATTGGAACAACAATAGGTCAAGGATTAAACAAAGGTATTAAATCTTTTTCAGATGCTTTAGCACAATCAGTTATTTTAGGAAAAAACTTACAAGAAACACTACAAAATTTAGCACAGACAATTATGGTTAAATTATTATCATTTGCTATTGAATTAATTTTAAGAAAACAAGTTGAGTTATTTATTGAAAAACAAATAACAGCAGAGAAAGTTAAACAAGCTACAATAGGAACTGCAAATGCTTTATCAGGATTAGGCTCACTTAAAGGATTCTTTGGTATGGCAAATGGTGGAGCAGTAAGAAAAGGACAGCCTGTTGTTGTTGGAGAACGAGGTGCTGAAATGTTTATACCAAATCAAACAGGTCAAATAACACAATCTGCTAGAGGTACAGGTGGTGGTGGAGTAAATGTGAACTTTACAATTAATACAATAGATTCAAGAGGATTTAGTGATGCTTTACAAGAGAACAGAGGTACTATAACAGGAATAATAAACAATGCTTTAGCAGAAAAAGGAAGAAGTGAGTTAGTATAATGAGTGGTGCATTTCCAATATCAACATCTAAATTTGAAACACTTGGAATCAAGTCAATTCAAAATACACTAATATCAAAATCTATATCAGGTAAAAAACTTGCAAGACAAGTAGATAATCAAAGATTTGGTTTTACAGCTAGAATAATTACAGCAAAAAGGTCAGATGTTTATGGAGAACTTATGGCTTTTATAATTAAACAAAGATCAGGAAAAGAAAACTTTACAATAATCCCACCTGAAATAGAAGATGCTAGAGGTAATGTAAGTGGTACTGTTCTTGTCAATGGTGTTCATGCAGTTGGAGATACAACAATAGATATTGATGGCATGACAGGAACATTGAAAGCTGGAGATTTTGTTAAATTCGCATCACATAATAAAGTTTATATGGTAGTTGCAGATGCAACAGCTGATGGGTCAAACGAAGCTACAATTACAATAGAGCCACCTCTTATAACAGCATTAACAAATGACTCTGCTGTCACTTATGACAATGTACCTTTTACTGTGCATTTAATAAATGATATTCAAGAATTTGGTACAGTAGGTGCTGATAAAGATGGTAATGTTTTATATCAATTTGAGTTGGATGTTGAAGAAACTCTTTAATGAAAAAATACAAAATTACACACTTAATTAGTGCTGACTTTGAAGCTACTGCTATTGTTAATGAAGATGAGATTGATGAGAAAACAAACGATTTAAAAGCTTACAAAAAACCTGATAGCAAATTTAATTTTACCATGTTAAAAGGTACAGAAGCTATAACTAGAACATATTACGAGGAACATGGCACGAACACTAACGACAGCAGTAAAAAACGAGTTATTAACAGGTCAGATTAGACCCATACATCTTATTGAGATAGGATTTTCAACACCTGTATATTTAACTGATAATGGTTTTGATTTAACTTCTTCAATATCAGGTACAAGCAGAACATACACAGCTTCTCCATTTTTAGTAGGTGGCTCATCATTTGAAGAACAAACAGATATTACAAAAACTACATTAAGCTTATCTTTATCAGGTGCAGACCAAACATTTATATCAACAGTTTTAAATGAAAATGTTGTTAATGATACTGTTGAAATATACAGAGGATTATTAGATTCAAACAATTCAATTATAGCTGACCCAATATTATTGTATTCAGGAAATATAGATACATTTGAAATAGCTGAGACAGAAACTCAATCAAATGTTAAATTAATCATAGTATCACATTGGGCAGACTTTGATAAGAAGTCAGGTAGAAAAACAAACAATGCTTCTCAGCAAAGATTTTTTAGTACAGATGTTGGTATGGATTATTCAAGTGAAACAGTTTTAGATATTAAGTGGGGTAGAGAATGACAACTTTTGATGAGATTATCAACCTGTACTACAAGTTTGATAAATATAAAAAAAATACATATCCTGAGTTATACTATCATATTTTACCATCAATAAATCTTAATCAGTACAAAGTATTTAAGGATGAACAAGGAATATTTGGTTTTGTTAATTGGGCTTATCTAAGTAAAGAAATAGAAAAGTCATATATTGAAACATCCACAATTTATAAGAATGAATGGAAAAGTGGAGATTATTTGTGGTTATATGATATTGTTATAATCAGAAAGAGTAAAGAGGTTATGTCATGGGTTCTTAACTATTTTAAAAAATTACTAAAAACAAACGAATCTATATCTTGGTTGCGTTTAGATAAAAACGACAAAGTGTATAGAGTAGCAAAAAAATATAAAAGGGAGTTTCATAACTAATGGGTGGCTCGGTAAAAAAAATAATTCAGCCTGTTGTATCAGCATTTAATATCTTCAATGGTGGTTTTAATCCATTTGTTGCTTTAGGTGTAATGGCTATTGGTTGGTTATTTGCAAGATCAATGAAACCTGATGTACCTGATTTTGGTACAAATGATTTTGAAGAAACTGAAAGAGGTATCTTAGTAAATAAACAATCTAATAATGCTTGTGTTCCTGTAATTTATGGAGAAAGACTTGTTGGTGGTACAAGAGTTTTTATTGAAACTTCAGGAACAGATAATACTTATTTATATGTTGCTTTAGTTCTTTCAGAGGGAGAGGTTAATTCAATAGAACAAATAAGAGTAGATGACAAAGTAGTCACATTTGATGGTGCATTAACTCATGGCACAGTAAGAGAAGTAGCAAGTAGCGATAGTAATTTTTATAAAGACTCTACAAGTCATATTCAGATACAAGCCTTTATGGGAACAGACGACCAAGTAGCATCAAGTGTTTTAACACCTTTATCATCATGGGGAAGCAATCATAGATTAAGAGGTATTTGTTATTTAGCTTTAAGGTTTAAATGGAATCAAGATGTATTTGGTGGAATACCTGTTGTTCAAGCTAAAGTAAAAGGTAAAAAGATTGTCACATTAGCATCTGATTTATCAGAACAAACTGCATCTTTTTCAACTAATCCAGCTTTTTGTTTATTAGATTATTTAAGAAATGAAAGATATGGAAAAGGTATTGCTACATCAAGTTTAAATTTACAAAGTTTTTATGATGCTTCACAAGTTTGCGTCACACAGGTCACACCATTTTCAGGTGGTAGCGATATAAATTTATTTGATTGTAATGCTGTTGTAGATACATCTAAAAAAGTTATAGACAATGTAAGAGATATAATAAAAGGCATGAGAGGTTATCTACCTTATGTTCAAGGTAAATATAAATTAGTTATTGAAACAACAGGTACAGCTTCAGTATCTTTAACAGAAGATGATATTATAGGTGGCTATGCTTTAGCTTCTCCTACAAAAAATAATAAATTTAACAGAGTTATTGTTTCATTTATAAATCCTGACAGAAATTTCCAAGTAGATGAAATTCAATTTCCACCGATTGACGATTCAGGTTTAGCAAGTGCAGACCAACACGCAACAATGAAAACAGCAGATGGTGGATTTTTATTAGAACATAGGGCAGATTTTCGTACTATCACTTCTCCATACCAAGCTGAGGAGATGGCTGAGATTATTTTAAGAAGAAGTAGAGAATCTTTAGGTCTTAGTATTAACTGTGGATTCAAAGCTTATGAATTACACATAGGAGATATTGTAAATGTCACTTTAAGTAGTTTAGGTTTTTCAAGTAAAGCATTTAGAGTTTTATCTATGACATTTAGAGAAGATTACACTATTGATTTGAACTTAGTAGAATATCAAGCATCACATTATACATTTGCAACAAAAGGACAGGTATCAAGTACACCATCAACTACTTTACCTAATCCATTTTCTATACAAGCACCAGCATCACTTACACTTACTGATGAACTTATAGAGTATGCTGATGGAGTTGTTTTAACAAGATTGAATATATTAGTTGGTGCAAGTACAGATCAATTTGTTCAGTATTATCAAGTAGAAGCTAAAAAATCTACTGAGTCAGATTTTAAAATAATATCTAGTGGTACTCAGCTAAACCATGAATTTATAAATGTTGTTGATGATATTACTTACGATGTAAGAGTAAAAGCTATTAATAGTTTTGGAGTTTCTTCTAGTTATACATCAGCTTCAAGAAAAATAATTGGTGCAACAGATATACCAAGTGATGTAGATGATTTGTCAGTATCTATGGTTGGCTCAAATCAAATGGAGTTATCTTGGACACCTGTTGATGACTTAGATATATCTTGGTACGAGATAAGATTTCAAGATGTGACAAGTGGTGCTACTTGGAATGAAAGTACACCTATTGCAAAAGTAGTAAGAAGAAAATCAAATAGTTTAGTAGTAAATGCACAAGTTGGCAGTTATTGTATAAAAGCAGTAGATAAATTAGGCAACTCTAGTGCAGAAGCTTCTATTGTATCAACAAACATTTCAGGATTACAAAATTTTCAAAATGTTTTAACTTTGAGTGAATAATGGCAGATTTTTTAGGAACAAGAGATAGTAATGTAGCAATATCAGAAGATAATGCTGGTAGAAAAGTATTGATTTTAGATACTATTACACAGGTTGATAGTCTTGTTGGTAATGTAGATTCAGCAGAGGGTTTTTTTGATTTAGGTGGCACAGACTCTACATCAAATCCTACAAATTTTGGTGGTAATATTCAATCATCAGGTTTTTACACATTTAGTAATACTCTCTCATTAGATCAAATATATGACACTAATTTAGGTGCTGTTATTGGTATGAGTTCAGAAGATGAGTACGATTTATTTGATTCAGGCAGAGGTGCTTCATTATTTGAAGATGCCAAAGCACCTTTTGATGGGTCTCCTGAAATACAATGTGGAGCAGAAGTACAGGTTGGATTTGATAATACAAGTTTAGACAATATTTCAAGCTTTCAAAAAATTGCACAACAAAGCACTATTAAAGGTAAATTTTTTAAATTTAGATGTAAGATTACAAGTGATGATAATAAGGTTAGAGCAAAAGTTCATACTTTGCAAACTAAAGTAAATATGGAAAGAAGAACTGAAGCTGGGCAAGATGTAGTTTCAGATGCTTCAGGAACAACAATCACTTTTACAAATTCTTTTTACGCAACTCCGAGTATTGGTATTTCAGCACAAGGATTACAAACAGGAGACTATTATCAGATCACAAGTAAATCAAAAACTGCCTTTACAATAAGGTTTTATAATAGTAGTAATACAGGAATAAGCAGAACTTTTGATTATCAAGTAGTAGGTTTCGGCTTGAAATCAGCATAGTTAAATAAATATAAAAGGAATTTATGAGTCAAGTATCAGATGTAGTTTTAGCCAATCAGGGCTTTGCAAGTTTTAGAACAGAACTTAATAATATATTAGGTGCTTTAAATTCTACTCATGTTGGAAGTTCAAGACCATCATCAGCAGTTGCTGGTAGTGTGTTCATAGATAACGCAACAACAAATGTTTTAAAATTTAAAGTCTTTGATGGCTCAGATGATGTTGAAATATTCCAAATTAATACATCAACAAACGCAGTGACTAGCACAATGTCAGTTACAGGAACAATATCTGAAACTGATCCAAATGCTCTGCCACTTGCAATAGCTTTAGGATAAGGAGAACGAATGGCAAATACTTTCAAAGTTAAAACAAATGGTGCTATGCCAGCAAGTGCTGGAACTCCACTTACTCTTTACACAGTTCCATCATCTACAACAACAGTAGTGATTGGATTAACACTTTGTAATATTCACACAGGAAGTGTGACAGCTAGATGTTCAATTAGTATCAGACACATCAGATACAGAAACAAACGAAACAGTTTTATTAATTAAAGATGTCACTATTCCAGCTGGGTCATCTCTTAGAACTTTTAACAGGTGGTAAAGTTGTTCTTCAGACAACTGATATATTAAAAATAGATTGTTCAGTATCAGCTAAAATAGACGCAACATTATCAATCCTAGAAATAACATAGGAGTAAGCGATGGCCTACATAGGACAAGCACCAGCAAACAAGCCTGTTGAGGGAAGCGATATAAGTGCAACAGTAATCACAGGACAAACAGAACTTTCATCTGCACCAGCAGATACAGATGAACTTTTAATTAGTGATGCTGGAACTCTAAAAAGAATAGATGCAAGCTTAATAGGTGGTGGTGGAATTACAAATGTTCAATCTTTTCAGTTAAGTGCAGATGTTTCAAAAACAGGAACAGGATATGTAGATAGTTCGTGGGTTGCCAATACTTCTGGTCTTTATTCTGGGATCGGATCAATAGTATCACAAAGTAGTGGCACTTTTTCTTTTAGTGCAACAGGATATTATCACGTCATTTGGAATTGGTCAGGCGAATTTGATGGAGCAAGTCAAGATTTTTGTACTTTTGAAATTTTAGGCACTGTAAATAATTCTGCATATAATCAGATTGCACAATTAACAGTAATGCTTGATTTAGCTGAAAATACAGCACAAGAATATACATTACATACTTTTTGTAATATAAGCGATACAACGAATAGAAAACTAAGATTTGCTTTTGGAACAAATAATGCAACAGATGGATTTAATTTTGATGGTCACGCTTCTATTCCACAAACGACAGCAAATTTTATTAGATTAGGAGATGCTGTATAATGGCATATATAGGTCGAACACCCATCACAGGAAACTTTGTAAAACTTGATGCAATTAGTGTAGTTAATGGTCAAGCTAGTTATACTATGAATAATGGTGGCTCTGCTTTTACAGATTACGAAAATGAAAATCAGTTTTTGGTCAGCCTGAATGGAATTTTGCAATCTCCAACAACTTCATTTACAGTTTCAGGAAGCACACTTACATTTGCATCAAACTTAGCAACAGGCGATGTCATTGATTTTGTAATTGTTCTTGGAAATACTTTAGACATAGGAACTCCCTCTGATGCTACTGTCACAAATGCTAAAACTAATTTTGTATCAACTTCATCATCTGCTGGATTACAAATAAAAGGAGACAGCACTACACCAGGAACTTTACAATTAAACTGTGAACAAAATAGTCATGGAGTTAAATTACGATCTCCAGCACACTCATCAGGCCAATCATATACTTTAACTTTACCTACAGGAAATGTAACTGCTGATAAATTTTTAAAAGTAGCTTCTGTATCAGGGTCAGGTACAACAGGAATAGGTCAATTATCTTTTGCTGATGCTGGTGGAAGTATGGCATCTGGTTTTGCTAATACAGATGTGAACCAAACTATTCAAAGCACTTCATTAACAGATTTAACTAATGTTACAGCTTCAATCACACCATCTTCTACTTCAAGCAAAGTTTTAATTGTTGGAAGAGTTCAATCACAAAGTAATAGTTATGGTGTTGGTTTAGGAATTGTAAGAGGTTCAACTGTTATTTACGAAGATGAAGCTACCTCTGCAACATATTCAGGAGATAGTGAATATGTTATAACTCCATTTTCATTTATTGATAGCCCAAGTACAACATCATCAACAACATATAAAATACAAGTAAAAACATATAGTGACTCACACATCTTTCAAGCTGGTGGAGATTCAAATATATGTTTAGTAGAAATATTAGGATAAAAAATTATGAGTGATATAGGAAAAGCAATAAATCTAATAAATCCAAATGCAGAATTTACATTTATTAATGATGATTTAAGCACTATAAAATGGTTAAATGGTACAAAACCAATATCTATTACTGACATAGAAAATAAAGTAAATGAGATTGCATATCAAAATAAAAGAAAAAACGAATATCCATCAATTCAAGATCAATTAGATATGCAATATTGGGATAATGTAAATGGAACGACAACTTGGCAAGATGCAATAGCAAAAGTAAAAGCAGATAATCCAAAGGGGTCTTAATATGGCTCTTAAAGTCGCTAATAATAACTCTATGTCAGCAATCACTAGTTTACCAAGTGGTGTAGGTGGTGGATCAATGAGTCTTTTATCTTCTCAAACTGCATCAAGTTCAGCTACAATAGATTTTACTTCAGGAATAGACTCAACTTATAAAGAATATATTTTTAAATTTTATGACATACACCCAGCAACTAATGATCAAGCTTTTGCATTCCAAGTAGATACAGGAACAAACACATCTTATAATCAAACAATTACATCTACATTTTTTAATGCACAACATGATGAGTCAGATTCAAATACATATTTTATGTATAGAACAAGTGGAGATCTTGCTCAGGGAACAGCTTTTCAAAGATTAACTGAAGGAACTGGATCGGATAATGATCAATCTTGTTCAGGCACATTACACTTGTTTAATCCAAGCAATACGACATTTGCAAAACATTTTATTGCACAAACTCATAATGCTCATCAAGGAGATTATGCCATGAATAATTTTATATGTGGGTACGTAAATACAACGACAGCACTTACAAGAGTGAGATTTAAATTTGAAAGCGGTAACATAGATAGTGGGGTAATAAAATTATATGGCGTTAGTTAAATATAATAATAATAGCATAAGTTCAGTGACCAGTGCTACAAGTTTTCCAGCTGGTTCATTAACACATATTAAAACTTTGACTGCTAGTTCTAGTTCTTCAGTAACATTTATACATGGAAGTTCAGATGTCGTTTTAGATAGTACATATCCTATTTATTTATTTAAATTTATAAACATACATTTAGCTACAGATAATGGGGAATGGGGAGCAAATTTCACAACAGATGGAACAAATTTTAATGTAGCAAAAACCTCAACTTATTGGTACGCCAATCATAAAGAAGATGATAGTGGATATGCACTAGCTTATAGTACTTCAAATGATTTAGCAAATGGAACAGGAATCAAGATATTAGGTAAAGATGTAGGTACGGACAATGATCAATCTACAGTTGGCGAAATGTATTTATTCAATCCAAGCAGTACGACTTTTGTAAAACATTTTATAGCAAATACAAATTATCAACACGCAGATGAATATAATATAGATGTTTATCCAGCTGGTTATGCAAACACAACATCTGCCATCACAGGAGTAAGATTTCAAGCAATTTCAGGAAATATTGATTCTGGATCATTCAAACTTTATGGAATAAAAGATAGTTAATGAGTATTGTTAAATTAAATAATAGAGGTGTAAGGTCTGTAACTGCCTTTGGCAGTTTCACAAGTAGTGGTTCTTTAACATTTATAAAAAAACTAACAGCTTCTAGTTCAGCTACCTTATCTTTTGTTAATGGATCAAGTGATGTAGTTTTAGATAATACTTACAAGGAATATATATTTTTTTTTAAACATATACACCCAGCTACTGATAGTGCAGATTTAATGATAAATTTTAGTTCTGATGCTGGCTCAAATTATAATGTTACTAAAACTAGCACACATTTTAGAGCCTATCACGATGAAGGTGGATCAGCTACAAGTATTGCTTATGATAGCAGTAATGATATGGCACAAGGAACTGGCAACTTAAATATTATATTAAATATAGGTAATGGAAATGATGAATGTGCTAGTGGATATTTACATTTATTTAATCCATCATCAACTGTCCATGTAAAGCATTTTATTTCAAATCTTAATAGATATGATGGAGCAGATTATACTGTAAATCAATTTACAGGAGGATATGCAAACACAACAAGTGCCATTGATGCAGTTAGATTCCAAATGGATACAGGAAACATAGATGCTGGAGACATCTTGTTATTTGGTTTAAATTAACATATAAGGAGATATTATGCCAAGACATCATAACATAAATGGAAATATAGTTCCTTTTACACCAGAGGAAGAAGCACAAAGAGATGCTGAAGAACAAGCATGGAACGATGGTGCGTTTGATAGAGCAATCGCAAATTTAAGAGATAGAAGAAATGCTTTGTTATCTTCAACTGATTTTTATGCTTTATCTGATGTTACAATGTCAGATGAAATGAAAAAATACAGACAAGATCTTAGAGATATTACTGAGGGCTTAACAACAGTAGAAGAAGTAAAAGCAGTAGAATTTCCAACTAAACCATAGGAGTCTCAATGCAGTTATCAAAGCATTTTTCTTTATCAGAAATGGAAAAGAGCCAAACAGCTACAAGAAAAGGTATATCTAATAAAGCTGGGTCAGGAGAAATAAAAAACTTAACTGATTTATGCTATGAAGTATTAGAGCCTGTACGAGCAAAGTTTGACAAACCAATTATTATTACTTCAGGTTATAGAAGCCCTGAACTATGCGAAGCAATAGGAAGTAAAGCAACATCACAACACGCAAAAGGACAAGCAGTAGATTTTGAAATAGCTGGTATATCTAATTTGCAAGTAGCTTTATGGATTCAAAACAACTGTAATTTTGACCAACTTATATTAGAGTTTTGGAAAGCAGAAGATAAAGACCCAAACTCAGGGTGGGTACATTGTAGCTTTGCAGAGGGAAGCAACAGAAAACAAGTATTAACATTTGATGGAAAAACTTATACTAACGGACTTCCTGAGGCTAAATGGTCAGATGGTCAATTTGCAAACTAAGGAGAAACAATGCTAACTAAAAAACAAAAAAAACTACCAATGGCTTTACAAAAAGCTATACTAAAAAAACAAAAACAAACTAAAAAAGCTAAAAGGAGAAAATAATATGCCTTATCATACAGGAAAAGGGTCTCATGGTGGAATGAAGAAAAAAAAGAAAAAAGCCAAGAAACCTAAAATGAATAAAAGAAAAAGATAATGGTTAAAGTAGCATCTATAACAAACATTATCAAAGGTCTAAAGCCTCGACAACAAAAGACCATGAAAAATCATGCTAGGCATCACAGCCTAAAACACATGAGATCAATGGCAAGAGCCATGAAAAAAGGTGCTACTTTTCAAACTGCCCATAACAAGGCTATGAGGAGTGTAGGCAAATGAGTGGATTTACAACAACATCAACATTGGCTGAGATGATAAACAAAAGACCAATGAGGAAAAGAAGAAGAAATGTCAAAAAAAAGAAAAAGAAGAAAAGTACCAAAAGATAAAGCAACTGACTTACCTAAAAAATACCTATCAGGATTAAAAGGAAGTAAAAGATCAGCTAGAGCAAGTCTTATAAAAACAATGTCATCTTTGTATAAATCAGGTGCTAGAATACCAGCTTCAATGTTTAAAGCGAGGAGAAAGTAATGGCTGTTAGAAGAAAACCATTATCTGCAAGAATTGTCTCTATACTAAGAGCAAAAGCTAAGACTAGAAAAAATATAACATTGGGTATGCTAAAAAAAGTATATCGTAGAGGTCAGGGTGCTTTCCTGTCATCAGGGTCAAGACCAAGAACATCAATGCAAAGCTGGTCACTTGGTCGTGTTAATAGTTTTTTGCGTGGTAGTAGAAAACATGATACTGATTTAAGAAGAAAGCGAAAAAAAAGATAATGAAAACNANTAAAGAAAAATTTGTAGAGATAGATGGAAGAATNAAATTAGTNAATCANAAAATTGATTTNATAATTAAAAANCATCTTACATCACATGAAAAAAGACATTGATAGAATTTTATATTCTCTTGGTGCAATCGGTNTATTGGTTTTAGGTCAATTACTTTACTTACTCACGAAATAGTTGTATAGGTCTATCTATGACCTTTAAAAGAATTTTAGTTATTTCAGACTTACATATTCCATATCATCATAAAGACTCAATAGAATTTTTAAGAGAAATAAAAAAACAATATAATCCTGATTTTGTCATTAATATTGGAGACTTACTAGATTTTCACGCAATCAATATGCACACACATGACCCTGATTTATATTCTGCTGGACACGAACTAAGNCAATCAAAAATTTACATNAGAGAACTAGANTCAATATTTCCTAAAATGATTGAGGTAGAATCTAATCACTCTAGTTTAGTTTATAGACGAGCATTNAAATATGGAATGTCTAAAGAGTTCTTAAAAGACTATGGAGATTTTTTAGGTACTAAGAAATGGAAATGGGTTGATGATTTAACTATTGATTTACCAAACAAACAAAGATGTTTTTTTACTCATGGTAGATCAGCAGATATTCTTAAAGTTTCTCAGACTATGGGAATGTCAGCAGTACAAGGTCATTATCATACAAAATTTTTAGTATCTTGGTGGGCTAATCCTGATAATTTATTTTTTGCTATGAATGTTGGNTGTTTAATAAANCAAAAGAGTCTAGCTTTTGCCTATGCNAAAAATTTCAAAACAAGGTTCATTTTGGGTTGTGGAATGATAGTTGATGGTATTCCAAGACTTTTGCCTATGGTATTGAATAATAAGGGAAATTGGATAAAAAAGCTTGTATGAGGAACAAAAAGGGTACATTAAAGGCTCTAGGAAGCGATTTAAAGGCTACTGAGAGACAAATAGGGGGTAACCATTACAAATTACCAAGTAGCCCTTTAAAGTTTATTTTAGCTAATAAATTAAATTTTGTAGATGCTAATATTGTGAAATACGCAGTAAGGAAAAAAAAGGGCGAGAGCTTAAAAGAAAAGTATGATAAAATTATACATTATGCAGAACTTGGAAAAGAATTATTAGGAGATTAATATGTGGTTATCAATTATAAAAAATCCTTTAACAAAAATGGTAGCTGGTAAAGTTGTAGATCATTTCAAACATAGAGCTGAAAAAGTAAAAACTATTAGAGAAGCTGAGATACAGGCTTGCAAAGAAGTTGATGTTCAAAGAATTAAATCGCAAGATAAAAGTTGGAAAGATGAAATTTTGATGGTTTGGCTTATTGCTATGCTTTCAACAGGTTGGTTTGAAAGTACAAGAGACAACTTTGAGGAGTGGGTAAGGATAATTAACGATTTACCTGATTCTGTATGGTATCTAGTCATTATTGTATTTACAGCTACATTCTCAACTAAAATGACAGATAAAGTTCTTAATAGAAATAAAAAAAAATGAGAAAAATAAAGACTTGAACCCCATATATATATGAGGGTTNAGTTTTTTTGCTTCCTTAACTTAGCCCTCTAAAAATGCTATATGTTCTTATGAACGTAGATGCAGTAATAATAGAAGTAGAGTTTCAGTTGGAAAGTGACCATCATCCTTTTGGTCATTTTGTTTGTTTGCGTTTTGTAGATCAAGTACCTAATCATCTTAAATTAAATTCACTTATAAAAGATTTTGGTAAATACCCTGATGTAAGATTAGTTGATTATAATTTTATTGTAAGACCTATTGACGAAACCACAGATATTTCAGGATTAGAGATTACTAGACATTAGCGAGCCATCAAGTCTCCCTGATGGCTCTATCTTTATGCTAAGAGTCTAAAACCTTAGGGGAAATAGTCTGACATAAAGAATTCATTATCCCTCTTGCTTTCCAGCAAGGGTTAAATCTCTTTTTACCTCTGTTTGTCTAACAGATAAATAACGATCTAAATTGTTATACATAAGCTTTGCTTTAATTAGTTGGCTTTCTGCGTGAGCATAGCTTTCTATTATTTTTTTATATTCAGGATCAGTTCTAGCTTTATGTTCTGCTTCTATTACTGTTTTAGTATCTAATTTATATTTAAGAAATAATTTACTAAATAGAGCCTTTTTACCCTCATCAAGAATAATTACCTTTTCAGCCCATTTTGACCATTCATTACTAGCATCTGTCATTTTCTGATATGCTACTCTACTATTCAAATTATAATTATCCATTAATTACCTTTCGAGTTAAATACTGCTCTTATTGTTGCTGTTGTTGGATCAAACTCCATATCATATATTTTAGAACATGATATTAAAAATAAACTAATTATAACAACTAATACTATTACAATAACTTTATGATATTTTTTATGTATTGCTTTACCAAATATAATCATGGGTATTTTAACATATCCTCTTGTTCTTGTTTTAAACTATCTATTTCTTTTTGAAGCTTACCATTTATCTTTTTATGTTCTTTGCTGATAGTCTTACAATTATGTAAAGATGAATCTTTTTCATCTATTATTTTATGTAAATTTTTTACAACACTATTAAGTGTTTCTATTTCTTTATCTTTGATTTCTATTTGTTTTGTAAGGTCTAGGTCACCTCTATCATCTTTGGCCATGCGGTCTCCTTAAGTGAGCTGGGCAACAGAGAGAGGAAGATCGCCCAGCTCGAGGTTTTACTAACCTAAAAGTATATGTTATGAAATTATTATACTTAAGCTGCTTACGCATTAATACCTCTCTATCATAAATAAATAAATAATCATAACGAATCATTAATAACTGATTTGCTTTCTAATTAAAACTATTAATTATTCTAGTGTCAGTAGTATCTAATGTCTAAAAAGCTAGGTTTTATGCGGTTATTTTAGGGGTTGAAATTCAACTTCTAAAATGCAATATTATCAGTATGAGGAAAAATATAAACACTAACCAAAGAGGTAACATGAGTACATATCTACCAAAAAGTTTGCAAAAATCTTTGCAGACTCACGTTAGAAAAAAAATATTTTATAACTTAAAAAATTTCTACCAACTAAGTTATGAAATAAAAGATGAAAAAGATGCAGACATGAAAGCTATGAAACAAGGAATAGCTAGAGTTATTTATGTAAAATTAAATAGCTTGTTTGTAACTTACAAACCTATCTGGAGAGAGATAAACGCATTGTTTAAAAATGTAAAATCTCTTGAAGATGTTAAAGCTGTAAAATGGGGGAAACAATAATGTCAAATATTCTTTCCCCAAAAGAGATCAAGCAACTAAATAAACTTGGAACAGATATAAGGATGTCATTAGATTTAAATTATACAGATTTAAATGATATTGGCATCCCTTGTAGAACAGATAGATTTCAAGCTATTAAAAGCATGATCTCTTATTTAAAAATACATGGATATAAAGTTACAGAGGGGGGATCAGATGAAAAAGATTGTTCTAAGTAATTTTATTCAAGACAAATATATAGATAGACTTTACTGCCGACCTAGTGGAGTTACATATCTAATTCAAGCTGATGGCTCTGAGTATGATGGAGCCATTGGTCAAATTTCCATTCTTGGTAAATATGGCAAGACTAGAGTCTCTTTTACTGAGGATGGAAGATGGTTTGATCGAGCAGGTATGCCTATCGACAAACCTGAATCTGTTGATGCAAAGCAAGAAATCAACAGGCTAATAGCTGAGGACAAACGTCAGAAGAGGGATGCAAAGTTCGAAGCTTATAAAAAAAGTCTAGTCAATAACCTAAGAGGTAAAACGCATGAGTAAAACTCAAACACAAATACACTCAACTAGCGACTATGGTATCTTTAAAATTCTTAAAGGTAACAGAGCTGTGAGTGAGCTGCATGTAAGGAGATTGGCGGAAGCAATCAAAGAAAAAGATTTGCAGATTCCAATTATTGTAGATGATAATTTGTATATCCTAGATGGACAACACAGATTAGAAGCCTACAAAATAGTTGGCAATCCTGTTCCTTACATAATCAAATCTAAGTTTGATTTGACAGATGTTAGAGCAGTTAATTCAGTAAGTAGAAAATGGACACTTACAGAATATCTAATGTCTTTCTGCAAACTTGGAAAAAAGGACTACCAACTATTAGAGTGGTTTCATAGAACTTATGAGTTTGGTATTAGTGAATCAATCGCTATGCTGAACGACAAAGGCTATGCTAATCATGCCATAGTTAAGGAGTTCAAAAAAGGAGACTTTGAAATTGTAGATTTAGAGCAAGGTAAAACTTGGGCTAAACAAATCAATTTGTGTGGGGAATATTTCCCATATTACAAAAAGACTTCTTTTGTAAGAGCTATGATAAGCTGCTTTAAAGATAAAACTTTCAAGTGGTCTGTCTTCTATAAAAGACTTAAGGGCAATTCTTCTAAGCTTAAGAATCAAGCTTCAAGAAATGATTTTATAGTCAACATAGAAAGACTTTATAATCATGGTACAGGTAGCAAAAACAAGATCAGACTTGATCTCTACAACTACGAGAGGTAATTATGAAAAAAGTAATTTTCTCTATTAGGACTAGAAATAAGTCATTTAATTTGCTAAAACAAATGAATAAAGATTTTGGGGTGGTGTTTCACCCCAAATCTACACTTGGCGATGTTTGCCGAGTAAAGGAGACGCTTGATGCAAAAAACACTACCGAAGCTTCAGGCCAAGTACGACAAGACAGTTGTAAAAGAGCAGCATTTGTTGGAACAGTTAAAGAAGACAAGGTACAAGAAGAAGCAGATGGCTTGGAAGTTACATCAAATAAAGTATCATCCAGCTATACTAGCTTAGAGAGGAAAAAATAGTTATGAAAAAAACGTACTTAGTGACGATGCTCCTTTGCACTTTTTTAAGTGCCTGCTCAACGTACCAGCCTGTGGTTGACACAGTTGGAAGATCAGGAACTTTTGATAAGTCAAGAGCTGAACAAATCACAGATGACATAATACTCTGTGAGAAGATAGCGAAAAAAAATACAACATTTCTAGGTAACATCAATCATTGGATAATCAGCCCAAAAGCTGAAACACAATATAAACATATTGTGAAAAAATGTCTTAATGGTCGTGGTCATAGTTTGTTGAAATAATATGCCATCGCTATTTAGAAAATTCAAACCGCTAGCTTATATATGTGCTAAATGTTTTACTGAAACAGCAGATAAGCTAGCTTGGTTTGTTGGCAAATCGATTTGGAACGAGTCTTTACTCTGTCGGACTTGTTGGAGTCAATCGTTTAATCAACTGACAGAAGAAGAGAGAAAGGAGTGGTTTTTTTATGCTAATAAAAAACCGAGATAAGATTGCAGAGATAGGTCACCTGATCCCACCTGTACTTAATATGTATGGTGTATCAGCAGATCAAAACGAAATTGTTTTGAGAAAGATTTATGGTTTGCAGCTTAAGAAGATGAGACTAATGCGTGGACTTACGCAGATGAAAGTTGCAAATGCAATATCGGTAACTTTCCAGCAAATCCAAAAGTATGAGAAAGGTATGAATGCTGTTAGTCTATACAATGAACTTAAACTATCAGAGTATTTTGGTTGCGATAGAAATTATTTTATTCAACCATTATTGGACAATGGGTATAAGTTCTTAAACAAACAAAGAGAGGGAAACAAACATGATAATCAAGAGTAAAGATAAACATGGTAATCAAATAGAGTTTAATCCAAAAGCTAGAGGTGCAAGATACACAGTTAATGGATTAAAAAAGAAAGGCGTAACTACAATCATAGGCGAAAGATTCGGTAAAGGTGCTTTGATGTGGTGGGCTGAAAATTGTGTTTTTGAGGCTTTACAACAGCTAATGAAACATGAAAAGAAACCTGTTGATGAGATACAGAAGATAGTAGATGCTCTCAGATACAGGGTAAAAACAATCAAAGAAGAAGCTATGCACATTGGAACTAATATGCACACTTTAGCTGAGGATTACATCACAGGTAAAGAAGTTATAGCTCCAAACTCAGAACCTTTAAAAACTATGTTCGCAAAGTTTAAAAAGTTTTGGGATAGTAAAAAAATGAAAGTCGTAGCAACTGAGACTACATACTATTCAAAAGAGTTGGATGTTTGTGGTACTCTTGATTGTCTTGTTAAGTATAAAGGTAAAGTTGGAATATTAGATTTTAAAACATCTAAGGATTTTTACCCTGATATGCCAATTCAAATTCATACTTACAAGAAGTTGGTAGAAGACTCAAGTAACCTAAAAGTCGAGTTTTTAGCAGTAATCAACATACCAAAAGAACCTGTTAAAGACGTAGAGATGAGGATATTTCAAATGAAGCCTAAGTACCTAAAAGGTTTTAAAGCTTGTAAATATCTTAATAATCTTGAAGAAGATTTTAAACAGCGTAACTTGCAGTACAACAAAGAGAGGAGTAACTAATGTCATTTAAAAAAGGCAATTACGATTTACCTTTTTGTGGTTTATCTATGAGATTATACCCAACAGGTAAAAAAGCTCCAAGCTATGAATATTCAGGAGAAGCTAGTAAAGTTAAATTTACTTGCAGCTTGACTAAGCGTAAATACAGCTTGTCACAAGTAAATGATTGGTTTCTAAGCCCTGAAGTTCAGAAATATCATAGAGCTGGATATGTTCTAAAGTATATGACTAAGACAGAGGAGAATGCAAATCCTCAACCATATTCTTTGGGCGATTTAGTTCAGGTATTTTGTTTGGTGATGGTAAAAAAATCTATGAGGCCTAGTAGAAGTGTTGATGGTTTTAAAACTGTTCAACAAGCTATGCCACAGGTGAAGCAACAAGAAGTAGAAGTTGCTAGAAAACCTGCTGATGAGTTGGATGATGATTTACCACCATTTTAAAAAAATAAGAGAGAGGCTAAGTGTGTGGTCACTATATAATCGAGAATATATAGTTGGCTTCATACTTGGCTTTGTAATAGGAGCAATATTGTTATGAAAAAAAAAGATATAGTCGTTAAAATAAATAGAGAAGTTTTATTCAATGGCTTACAAATGGCAGAAGTAATGATGGCAGGTGGAGCTTTATACAAAGATCATCCCATTGCAATACTTTTAAAAAATATCCATGATAATCTTCCAAAAAAAAAGAGAGGTAAAAATGGTAAAACAACTTGAACTTGATTATAAAGCACACAATTATACTGATACAAGTAAAGCAGCTTGGGCAAATAAAAAAGATAAGTTGACAAAAAGAGAACAAGTTTTTGAGTATATTAAATCAGAAGCTTCAACTAATTATCAAATATCAGATAATTTAAATATGCCTTTATCAAGTGTATGCGGTAGGTGCAGAGAGCTTCAACTGCTAGGACTCATTGAGGATAGCGGTAAAAGAAGACAAACGCCTTTTGGTAAGACAGCGATAGTATGGCAAAAAAAAGACCAACAGTAGAAGAAAGAAAATATATGTCAAAAGTTGCATCGTTTGGATGTATAGCTTGCGAGAAAGATGGACTTGATGATATTCCAGCAGAGATACATCATGTTAGAAAGCATACAGGAATGGGTCTAAGACCCTCAAATTTTGACGTTTTACCATTATGTGCTTCCCACCATAGGACAGGTAAAATATCGGTGCATTTAGGAAAAAAAGCTTTCATAAAGAGGTATGGAAGTGAACAAAGATTAATGAAACAAATGAGAGAGAGGATGAAAAAATGGGATCAACTAATAGCGGATATTTTTTAGTATGGAGAAAGATTTGGAAATCACCTGTATTTAAAAATTTAAAACAATGTGCAATCTGGATTTACATGATAAGTCAGGCAACACACAGAGACAAGACACTCAACTTTTTAGATAATAAGATTTTTGTAAAGAAAGCTGAGTTAATATTTCCATTAAGAAAAAATGCTCAGATATGGGGTATTACATATTCTGAAATGAGGACTTTTATTAAAAGGCTTAAGAATCGTAAGATGATAAACGTCAGAATACACCACCTTTTGCCCACATCTAACCACCCCAGCAGAAAAGTAAGCATAATTGAGTGCTTAAATTATGACAAATATCAGTACCTAGAAGAAGAGAAATCACCTCAACACCACCTATCGCCTGATACTAATACACTATCTCTAAATAATAATATTAGTATAGGGTCAACCAAAGATAAGGTTGTTAATAATGGGTATAAAATTATAGGCTCTTGGGGAGAGTACAATATTGTTGAAAAATCAAAAAAGAGGTATTTGCAGCACAAATTTAAAGATTTACCTCTAAAGGAGTATGAATGATAGGCCTTTTAAGAATCTTTAAATATGCTAGAAAAAAGATTATAAGTTTAGCGTTGGAGAATAAAAGATTAAAATTACAAATTAAGCTTTTGTTGGAGAGTCAAAATAATAAAAAGCATTAATGAGAAAACGAAAAAAGGCAAAATTTAGGCACATCATTATTGATAAGAAAAAGTATTATTTCTATTCTATTAAATGGTTAGATATTCTTGGTGATGCAGGCCATGCTGATAGTAAAGACTTTTCTAACATGAGACCTGCCAAAATGGTTTCTCAAGGTTATGTATTTAAGAAAGATAAAAAATATCTTTGGACATTTGCAAGTTATGACGAAAATGAGGCAGTATTCTCAGATCGTAATTGCTTTCCTATTGGTTGTATTGTTTCAATGAATAAGATAGAGATATAGATTATGAAAAGCGACATAAATAAGGCAGAAAAGAAGAAACAAATAGGCAGACCACAAAAGTCTATTGATAAGAAAATACTTGCTAATCTTAGTCAGATTGGCTGCACTCAGGAAGAAATCGGTAGCATTGTTGGTATATCTGCTAGGACATTACAGAGAAGATTTGCCGATTTATTAGACGTTAATAAAAACAAGGGAAAAGCTAGTTTAAGAAAGAAAATGTTTGAGAGAGCTATGAAAGGTAACGATAAGCTTTTGATATGGCTGTCTAAGAACTACTTAAATATGGTTGATAAAGTACATACAACATCTACAACAGAACCATTGCCATTAATCATTGAAGCTAAAGCTGAAGAAGTGAAAGATTTGAATGGCAAAGAGAAAAGGTAACGTATTTGGACAAACAGTTGTCTATGAAAGAACTTATAAAGGTACAAGTCTTGGNAGGCATCCTATNACCAGCACAATGAATAAAAACAANAGAAGACTTAGAGGTAAGTCTAAATATAGAGGACAAGGGCGGTGAAGNGGTCTAACTTCTATCCTAATGGTGAGTTTATACCTTACCAAATGCCTCAGGATTTCAGACCATCACAAGGAAGAGGTAGCTGTGGTAATTGTGGTATGTTCTCTCAACGTCATTACTTTTGCGGAGTCTATCGTACTAAAGGAGTCAAAGATACTTACGTTTGCAATAAATGGCGACCAAGACATTTTAAAAGATGAAACCTGTAATGATAACAATATTGTTTCTTACATTCTTTGGAGATATTAAGATGGAAACTTTTGAAGTGCCTAGTGGCGAGAGCTGCTCTAGCTGGTATTATTCCAACATAGCCATAGAAAAAAATAGAAAATACAAACCTTTTACAAATCAAAATATCTACACCCATAAGTACAAAGGTAAAAATGTCATTGGTTACATTTGTGGTGGCGAAGAACCACAATAAATGTTAAATACGTTTTATGGCTAAATATAAAGGTAGAACAGTAAAACTCAATAAAGTACAGCGTGGGGATGTCAAAAAATTTAAGGTATTTGTGCGAAACAAAAAAACAGGTAGAGTGCAAAAAGTCAACTTTGGTCAGAAAGGGATGACCATAGGCAGAAACGATCCAGCAAGGCGTAAAAGCTTTTTTTCACGTTTTAGACCTGCTTTAAACAGAGCTAAAAGATCAGGCAAACAACTTACTCTTCAACCAATTTATTGGGCTAATTTAACTTGGAAAAAAGGATTTAGACTATGAAGTCACTAAAACTCCGAGAGGAATCAGGAATCGATCTAAGTATTAAGAACTTAGTTAGCATAATAATAGCCGTTGCCGTTTCCGTCTGGGCTTATTTTGGAATAATTGAACGATTAAATATTATTGAGACAAATGGAAAGCTTATGTTATCTGATGTCGAAAAGAATACGGAGTTTAGAATCAAATGGCCAAGAGGTGAGATGGGTAGTCTCCCAGCAGATAGTGAACAGTTTTTATTAATAGAAGATGCAATAAAAGACATCGAGGATATACAAACAGAAATTAAGTCCATGAGAAACAATCAAACAAATATAACAAGACTTCAAAAAGATATGGATAGAGTTATGGATCAAATAGAACTTTTGAAAGATAAAGTAAGAAAGAATGGTCACTAATGACAGAGTTTGTTGTAGCATTAATTATGACTTTAAACGGAAATATGATTGAGCATACTTATAAAGAAAAAATGAGTGATTGTCTTAAATCAAAAAGATTAGCTCAACGTGAAGTGCGACCTGAGAGAGTACAGTTTTCTTGTAAAAAAGTAGAGGCAATAACAGAAGTATATCAAGGTAGAAAGAAGATAATAAAAATTAAATAATTTATGAGTTTTAATAATGATAGATTGGGTGTTAAAAAAGTTGGAGAAAATATCAAGATCAATATTCCATTGGACTTGGCGAGTACAAGTACACCGAAAATATTACAGGAAAAANAAATAGATGGAATATGTATTAACATTGATTATGTGTGCTGTTGTTGAGGGCAAAACTCTTTGTATGCCACCTTATACAATGACTAATTATTATGTTGATTCATATAGCTGTATCAAAGATGGATATGTAAAATCACACGATAAAATTGTAGAATTAGGTAGAGAAGAAGTAAATAAGAACAACATATTTATAAAATTTGGATGCAATGAAAATAACTCTAACAAAACCGCAACATCGTATATCATCATCCAATAAAAGATTTAGAGTATTAATATCAGGCAGAAGATTTGGTAAAACTTACCTAGCNATTACTGAAATGATGAAGTATGCTGCTATACCAAATCAAAGAATATGGTATGTAGCACCAACTCTTAAAATGGCAAAAGATATTTGCTGGGGTCAATTAAAAGAAGTATTAAATCAGTTTAATTGGATTGAAGACATCAACGAGACTACACTAACTATTACAATAAGAAAGACAAACAGCACAATAACATTAAAGTCTGCTGATCTACCAGATACACTTCGAGGTACAGGATTAAACTTCTTAATATTAGATGAGTTTGCTGACATAGATAAAAGAACTTGGTTTGAAGTATTGAGAGCATCTATATCTGATACACTTGGTAGCGTATTGATGTGTGGAACACCTAAAGGTTATGGTAATTGGAGCTATGAAATGTTTGTTAAAGGCAGAACTGATCCTGAGTGGGAGAGCTTTCAATATACTACTCTACAAGGTGGCATGGTTTCTAAGAAAGAACTAGAGCAAGCTAAACTAGACTTAGATCAAAGAACATTTAGACAAGAGTTTGAGGGTACATTTGAAAACTACGCAGGCCAAATATACTACAACTTCCATCCAATAGACTCAGTTGTAAAAAAACAAATAGATTATAGAAAACCCTTTTTTATTGGGATGGACTTTAACACCTCGCCAATGTCGGCCTGTGTTGGACAAATAGAAAAAGATAAGATTTATATTGTTGATGAAATAGTAATATATGGCTCTAATACTGACGAAATGTGTGAAGAAATAAGAAACAGATATGGTTTTAAAGTGCCAATAACTATATTCCCTGATCCAGCTTGTAAGCAACGTAAGACTTCAGCAGGTGGTAGAACTGATCTATCTATATTACAAAACGCAGGCTTTGAAGTTAAAGTTAAAAACAAACATCCAGCAGTTAGAGATAGAATAAATGCAGTTAACTCAAAACTAAAAGATAGTAATGGAAATAGACATATTTTTGTTTCCAATTCTTGTAAATTTATTATAAAAGGGTTGCAGAGACAGACTTATCGTGAAGATACAAATATTCCCGATAAGGAGTCAAACTTCGACCATCTGAACGATGCTCTGGGATATATGATTGATTATTTAAAACCATTAGTAGTACAGATGCCTAAGTCGAAACCAACAAGATGGATAATGAAATAGATTATGGCATACAGCATAGATCAAGCTTACGAAACTCACAAAGACTACAAAGAGAACGTCTCACTTTGGGAATTTTACACGAGATCGGCAATGGGCGGCTATGATTACACAATAGGACAATACCTCAATAGATATAACTTAGAACTAGATCACGAATACAATCAAAGACTTGGTAACACACCATGTGACAACCATTGTCAAAACATAATACAAATATATTCATCATTTCTTTTTAGAGTAAAAGCATCAAGAAACTTTGGTGAAATGGCTGATGAACCTAGTTTAGAATCATTCTTAAAAGATTCAGACCTTGAGGGTAACAACTTCAACTCTGTAATGAGACAAGCTCAAAACTACGCATCAATATATGGGCATTGTTTCTTAGTATTAGACAAACCAAAAGTAACGACAAACACAAGAGCAGAAGAACTAGAACAAGACATAAGACCATATCTGTCAATCATTACACCTGAGAATGTTTTAGATTGGAATTTCAAAAGAGAAATAAATGGTAAATACACTTTGGATTATCTTAAAGTGAGGGAAGAAGTAGATAAGGATGGCGGTACATATTTTAGAATTTGGCAACTAGACAAGATAGAAACTGTTTATGCGAAATCTGACAGAGACGAACCTGTCATAATAGATACTGCCGATAACCTGATCGGTAAAATACCAGCAGTTATTTTATACAATTCTAAATCCCACAAAAAAGGAATTGGCCGATCAGACCTCGTGGACATAGCACCATTACAAAAAGCTATTTACAACGAGTTAAGTGAGATCGAGCAGCTTATAAGGATGACTAATCATCCATCACTTGTAAAAACACCTAGTGTAAATGCTTCTGCTGGAGCTGGTGCAATTATCGAAATGCCAGAGGAAATAGAACCAAATCTAAAGCCTTATTTATTACAGCCATCAGGGCAAAACCTTTCTGGTTTAATGGAGTCTATTAATCATAAAGTAGAAGCAATAAATAGGATAGCACATACAGGAGCTGTAAGAACTACAAAGACACAAGTTAGTTCAGGTATAGCTCTACAAACAGAATTTGAATTATTGAATGCTAGACTATCTGAGAAAGCAGACAACTTACAAATAGCAGAAGAGCAGCTATTTACATTATATGCTTCATTTCAAAACGCAAAGTTTGATGGAGAAATAGCATATCCGACAAGTTTTAATATAAGAGATTATGCTGCTGATCTAGTTTATTACCAACAAGCAAAATCTTTAAATATTGGATCACCAACATTTACAAAAGAAGTAGATAAAGAAATTGCAAGAGCAGTTGTAGATGATGACGAAAAACTAAATGAGATATTTGAAGAAATAGATGGAGCTTCAGAAGTTGGTCAATTTACTCAAGACGAAGTGCAGCAAGAAACTGTTGAAGAAGAAGAAGTATAATGAATGTCGGATATAGTAAAAGATTTAACAGAATATCGCATTAGAGGCATAGAAAAAGCTGAGATAGAATACTACGAAAACCTTACAAGAACCTTAGATAAAATAGAAGACGAAGTTGTTGCATTAGCTGACAAAACTTTACCAAGAGAAGCAGGTAAGCTTATAAGACTACAAAGTGCAGTAGCAATAAGACCTAAAATAAAAGCAATACTAGAAAAAGAATATTTACCATTTGCAGATAGAGTTGTTAGAAAAGGTTTTGGAGAACAAGCAAAAAGAATAGAAAGACAATTTAAAACAATAGGTATTATACCACCACAATTCCAAGAGCTTACAAAAGGAGATTTATCTTTAGTTAAAAATTTAAAGCAACAATATTACACACAATTCAAAGACGTTTCAAATAACTTTACAAGAATTTTATCAGATAAAGTTTATCANAACACATTGACAGGATCAGAATTTACAGTTTTAGAAAAAGAGTTACGAGAGTCAATCAATGGTATTTACGCATCATCAAGAGACCCAGCAGTAAATAGATTAGTTGGTTATGTAAAACGAAACCAAGACAATCCTAGATTAAAGAACAGAGTGGATGCTGCTGTAAGACAGCTACAAAGTAAATACGCAAGAACTAGGGTAGGTGAGAATATGAAGAGATATGCAGGCCAGATATTAAATGATTCTCTTAGAGATTTTGATGCAACACTAAACTTTAATAAAGCTAATGATGCAGGTCTTACTTTTGTTAAATATTATGGAGACATTATTCCAACAACTAGAGATTTATGTAAAAAGATGGTTGGTGGGCAACTTAACAAAAGAAAAAATGGTTTATTTACAATAGAAGAAATCAAAAGCATTTGGTCAACTAGATCATGGTCAGGTAAAAAGAGTGGTAATCCTTTAGTTGTAAGAGGTGGGTATAATTGCAGGCATCAATTTTCTTATGTTAATCCTGATTGGTACGAAGAAGATGGATCAGAGTCTTCATTATTGACAGGGGTAGAAAAACCAACAGCTATACCAAATCCAACTAAGTCAATATTTGGAGAAACAAATAAAGATGAGAAAGTATTATTAGAAAAAGCATTTGGTACAAAACCATCAGCGTTTTCAAAAGCTATTGCATTTGTGCCAGCACTTAAAACATTAAAAAAATCAGGTAGAGGTTTTTATAGAAGAAGCAACGACACCTTAAATATAGGGAGCAGTAGAGTAGGAGCAGCAGCCGAAACACAGGTATTCATACATGAATATACACACAGATTAGATAGATTGATCGGAGCTAAGTTTGCTAATGACAAAGCATTAAAATCAAAATTTAGTACAGGAGTTAGCCCAGAGGTTCTTGATAGTGTAAGAAGAGTTAAGAATCTAAATACAGGTGCAGTTACAATAGAACAAAAATTTAATAGTATCTCACATCTTAAAGTTCAATCGTTAATAGATGATACAAAAGATTTAACAAAAGGACTTAAAAAAAGAAGAGAGGCATTTGTAAAAGAATTAAATGAAGTAACTGCAAAACAACCAAGCATTTTGACTTCAGCAGGAAGAACTGAGTTAGAAAATTATTACAAAAAACTTAACAGTAATTTTACAACTATACTTACAGACAACGAAATCAGAACATACTTAAAAGCAAATCAAAGATCATTTGGTGAGGGTCAAATCTTTGCATTTAAACTAAAATTAAAACACAAAATACTTCACTCTAAATATCAGGGTGGATATGACAGACAATATTCATTAGATTTTAACGATTTTATTGGCTCTATTACAAAAGAAACATTAGGCGGTGGTCATGGTAAATCTTACTATAACAAATATGGTACAATACTTAGGGATGGCACAAGAACTTTTACAGAGGGTCAAACATTAGAAGCATGGGCTAATCATTCTGCTATGACACTCAACCCAAATGTCATTGATAATGTCGAAGTAAAAAACATTGAAAGAAAACTTATGAATTACTTTGCACCTAATACAACGAAAGGATTTGATGATGTTGTTAATAATTTTAACGATTTATAGGAGATATAATGATTGATAGATTAATTGATTTATATAATGAATATGTAGCAAAATATGATGACTTTCCAATAGTTACTTACAATTTAACAGAGGATCAACAAGAAGCACTTATAGATGTTGTTGAGTTAGCGTTGACAGAAAACAGGCAGATCACAAAAGCTGAAGTAGATAAGTTTCAACCTGACGATGATGATATTGATTTTTAACAATTATGCTGATAGATAATAACAATAACCAATAGGAGATAAAATGTCAGAACAAGAAAAGGTTAATCAACCGCAAAATGATGTTCCAGAAGTGGAAGTTAAAGAAACTCAAACTGATAACAAACCTCAACCTCAATTTACACAGCAAGACGTTGATAGAATTATTAAACAAAGATTAGAGTCTGAAAAGGCTAAAAATCAAAGAGCTTTAGATGAAGTCAAAGCTAAAGAACAAGAAGCTCTCAAACAAAAAGAAATACAAGAGGCAAAATCTAAGTCAGAGCTAGAAAAGCTTATGCAAGCAAGAATAGCTGAAAAAGATACAGAGATACTTAGATACAAAACACAAATCAAAAAAGAGAAAGTAGATAATCAAATATTATCTGTTGCTTCTCAAAACAAAGCTATTTCACCAAGTCAGGTAGTTGCACTTCTTAAAGAAGAAGTTAAATTAAATGACGATGGTAGAGTTGAAATTCTTGATAATAATAAGAATATAAGATATAACCCAAAAGGTGAACTATTGACTATTCAAGATAGAGTCAACGAGTTTTTAGATGCTAACCCACACTTCCGACAAGGGTCTTTAGCTGGTTCAGGAAGCCAGAACAGCATCGGTGGTAAAACTGTAAAACCCTTTAACATTCAGGACTTAGACATGAGCAAGGCAGAGGATCGTAAAAAATATGCTGAGTATCGCAAAAAAAGAGATTCTCAACCTGTTCAAATTAACTTAACAAATAAACAATAGGATAAACTATGGCAAACACAACAAGCAGCACGCTCTCGGAACTATATACTGAGATCGTAGCTGAGGCATTGTTCGTATCAAGCGAGAGATCAATTATGAGACCGCTTGTAAGAAACTATGCAGTAACAGGTGGGGGTCTTTCAGTTGAAGTTCCAATATACTCAGCAGTTTCGGCTGCGGCAGTATCTGAGGGATCAGACTTATCTTCCACAGCAATAGACCCAACTTCTAAAACAATTACTTGTTCAGAACACGGAATATTAACAGTTCTAACTGATCTAGGTAGAAATGCAGCTCCAAGAAATGTAGCAGCAGACATTGGTAAGTTGTTCGGAGAAGCTATTGCAAAAAAAATTGACAAAGACTTAACAGCTTTATTCGGTGGTTTTTCAACAACTGTCGGTTCAGCTTCAACAGTAATGTCAGCTTCTTTAATTTTCCAAGCAGTTGCAAAATTAAGAGCAAACGCAGTACCAGCAGAAAATTTAGCTGCTGTGATACACCCAAATGTAGCATTTGACCTTAAATCAGGTCTTACAAATACATTCGCTAACCCAAATGCTGGTGTTGGTAATGAGATTTTAAGATCAGCTTTAGTGGGTTCAATCGCTGGTGTTCCAATATTTGAGACTTCAAATATGACAGACTCATCAGGTAATGATCCAGCTACAACAGGTGATTTTAAAGGTGCAGTATTTCACCCAGATGCACTAGGACTTGCAATGATGCAAGACCTCAAGATTGAGACGCAGCGTGACGCCAGCTTAAGAGCTGACGAGATTGTTGCAACAGCAGTCTATGGTGTTGGTGAATTAAACGACACTAATGGTTGTGAAGTTGAAGCAGACTCTTCAATCCAATAATCATAATTTTATCAGGGCAAGAAATTGCCCTGATATTAGGGAAAGGAACTTATGGATATAAAATTAACAAATGGTAAAAAAATTATTGTAAAAGAAAAAAAGTATTATGAAGCAAACTTAGCTCATTTTACAAGAAATGGTTTTTCTCCTTTAAATGAGAAAAAAACTAAAAAAGATAACGTAGTAAAACTTAAACCAAAGGCTAAACATGGAAAAACTAAAAAGTCTAGCAGCAAAAGTAAGAAAAAAACTTAAACAATTTTATAATTGGGTAGTAAAAAGTTATGGCTAATTTTACAGGAGCAAATGTTATTACAGCAAGTGATGTAACCAAATATCAACCTGATATTTTTGGATTTGGTATTGCATCAACAGATACAGAAGCTACTAATTTTTTTGCACAAACAACTAATGATATTCTGAGACAATTAAGAATTGAGTGGTGGCCTGTCTATAAAACAAATGTATATACTGATATTACAGTTTTAAATACAGAGGAAATGGTCAACACAAAGGTTGATTTAGACCAATTTGAAAGAGCTGGAGTATATCTATTTATAGGAAGATTCCTTGCTCCTGCCCTTACAAAATTTAGACCAGAAACAGAAAAAGACAGATTTGAAAGAATGGGCGAACATTATATGTCAGAATACAACAAAGAATGGCGAGCTATATTAGAAGATGGCGTAAGATATGACTCTGATGAGAATGCTTCAATATCTGTAAATGAAAGAGAACCTCTACATGGAAACAGACGACTTCAAAGATAATGGCTCTCACAGTAAATATTAAAACTAACTCCAAGCTCATACAAAAAAGATTTAAAAGATTAGAAAAGAGATTCCCAAGAGCTATTGATAAAGGCATAATGCAAGCAGGCTTCCAACTGCTAGACATTATAAGAACAAAAACAAAAAGAGGTGTTGACTTTCAAGATGTTCCTTTTGAGCCTTACTCAGCAGGATATTTAAAAAAATTACAAAGAGAGGGCAAACCAACAAAAGTTGATTTGTTTTATTCTGGTAGAATGTTAGGAGCTTTGACACCATCAAAAAGAACTCTAAAACCAACAGGCAAACATAAAATATCAGTAAGCTTTAGCAATTCACAGATGATGCAAAGAGCTGTATTTAATCAAGTTTTAAAAGAACCAAATAGAGTATTTTTTGACTTCTCTAAATCGACAGAAAGAGTTATACAGAAGTCTTTTGAGAAGTTTATAGAAAAGCATTGGAAATTATGAGTAAAAGAGAAAATATTGCATCTAATTTATTATCTACAATCTCTGGTATTAGTAGCCCAATCACAATAAAGAAAGCTACTAGGCAGCCATTTGAATTAGACGAATTATCAGACAAACAATATCCAGCAGTAATTGTTCAAACATCAGAAGAAACTAGGGAAGATGCGGAACTAGGGTCAGGTGCAAAGACAAGATTATGTAGTATTGACTTTGTAATATTAGGCTTTGTAAAAGGTGCAGAAGCTAATATTGACACTAAAAGAAATCAACTAATTACAGCTATTGAAACAGAAATAGAATCTGATATTACAAGGAGTGGCAACGCTTTAGATACAGAAGTTGTAAGCGTTGAAACAGATGAGGGTACATTATTTCCTATCGGTGGGATAAGAATGGTGATAAGATGTACTTACGAGTTCCAAGCAGGAACTCCATAATGAAAGGGAAACATGGCTAAAGATAAAATTATAGACAAGATAGAAAAGAAGATAGATGCAATAGAGAAGTTGCATGACAAAGAATCTTTAATGTGTGAGGAAGTAAAAGATTTATTGGCAGATTTAAGAGACGATGAAGAAGATGAAAATTGGGAAGATGACTCTGAATTTGACGATGAAGAAGTTGACGAAGAAGAAGAAAAATAATATAAACAATTTAACATAGGAGAAATAAAATATGGCAGTTCATCATGGTCGTGAGGGCGAAGTTGTAGTAGGTGGGTCAGCAGTTGGCGAGCTTACTTCTTTTACTCTTGAGACAACAGGCGATGTTGTAGAATCAACAAAAATGGCAGATGCAGCGAAAAGTTTTATAGCTGGTAGAACTTCATTTTCAGGAAGTTTAGAAATGCACTTTGACGAAGCAGATAGTGTTCAAACACAATTAACTGCTGGGTCTAGTGTTACTTTTAAATTATTACCTGAGGGTAGTTCATCAGGCGACAGAAAATTTGAGGGTGCTGGTATAATTACAGGTATGTCTGTAAATCAACCTTTAGATGGCGTTGTTGCTAGAAGTGTAACTTTTCAAGGCACAGGTGCATTAACGATAGGTACTGAATCGTAATAATTTATGTCAGTATTAGACAGAGCCAAAGCTCACTTTGAGGACATTGGTATTCAATCTATCGAAGTTCCAGAATGGAAAGATGACGATGGGAAACCAGCGATCATTTATTGGAATCCTATAAACCTATTTGAAAAGAATAAACTATTCAAAAAATCAGATAACATGAATGATGTAAGTATCTTAGCTGACATTGTAGTTATGAAATCTTTAGATAAAGATGGTAAGAAAATCTTTAAGCTAGATGACAAAATGGATTTAATGACTAAAGTAGATTCTGACGTCTTATCAAGAGTAGCAACTGCTATGGTAAGAGTTATCCATCCTGAAGAAGTAAAAAAAAACTAAAATTTTACCCTGAATTAAAAAATTTACTTATCGTTGCTGATAGGTTAAAAATGAGAATCTCTGACGTTTTAGAAATGCCAGAATGGGAATACAACCATTGGCTAGGTTATTTAATGTCCGAGAGTGAGGAACATGAACAATCGATGAATAGGTCAAAACGTAGATAATGGCAAAGAATTTAGTTTTAAATATATTAGCAAAAGACAAAACAAGACAAGCATTTGCTGGAGTCAGAGCTGGCCTTACAAATCTTAGATCAACAGTATTTTCTTTACAATCAGCAATCATAGGTATCGGTGCAGGATTAGCTGTAAAATCTATTTTAAATGTTGGATCAACTGTTGAACAGTTAAGATTAAGATTTGCTTTCTTATTTAAAGGTGTCAAAGAGGGAGATAAAGCATTTGCTGGTTTGATTGACTTTGCTAGTAGAGTTCCTTTTTCTCTTGAAGAGATACAGGCAGGAGCTGGTAACTTAGCAGTTGTTACAAAAAATGCTGAAGAGTTAAATGAAGTATTAGCTATTACAGGTAACGTAGCTTCTGTAACAGGTCTTGATTTTAGAACAACAGCAGAACAAATACAAAGATCATTCTCATCAGGTATTGGTAGTGCAGACTTATTTAGAGAAAGAGGTGTAAGAGCTTTACTTGGTTTTCAAGCTGGAGTCGAGGTTACAACAGAAGAAACAATAGCAAGATTTAGAAAGCTATTTGGAAAAGGTGGAGAGTTTGAAAGAGCAACAGAAGTATTAGCAACATCTTTTGAGGGTACTCTTTCAATGTTAGGAGATAAACTATTTAAGTTTAGATTAGACACAGCTCAAGCTGGTTTCTTTGATTTTATTAAAACAGGCTTAAAAGAATTTAATAAATTAGTAGAGGACAATCAGGAGCTTGTATCTGATTTTGGTAAAAGATTAAGTGATGGATTAATTGAGGCAACTAAAACAATAATATTAACAGGCACAAGTATTATTCAGGCTTTACTTCCTGTATTTAGCTTTATAGCAAAATCAATCAGTAATTTATTTGCTGTATTTAGAGACTTACCTCAAGGAGTTCAAACTTTAGGTCTTATAGGTTTCTTAATGTTAGGTAGAGCTGGTAAGGGAGTTGTTCTTGTAATAGGTGCAGCATTTGACACTATCAGAAGTATTCTTGGTGATTTAGCTAATGCTTATGCTTTCTTTTTAGAAAAGTTAGTCAATGGCTTAGATATGCTTGGAATGTTCCAAGAAGAAGTAGATAATGGAAGAAAAGTTGTAGATGATCTAAGAGAATCAGCAGATAAACTAAAAACACCTTTTAAAGTTTTACAAGATACACAAAAAGAAACAAACGCAGAGCTTGATACGTTTATTGGTAAAATGTCTGCATTTTTAGAGAGCCTTAAAAGTATCTCAGAAGAAGATAAGAAAGCAGTAGAAAAAGTATTAAATGCTTTAGAAAGAGCAAAGGAAGAAACAGAAAAGGTAGGTTTATCATTTCAAAAAGTAAAAGATAATATTCTTGCTGGATTTAAAAAAGACATAGAATCAATTAATGAAACTTTGGCTAAGATGGCACAAAGTAGTATAAAAGCTTTATCAAGAGGTTTAGCAGAAGCTTTAGTTTTAGGAAAAAACTTAAATATGACAATGAAAGAATTTGCACAAAAAATATTGGTAGATATTGTTGCATTTACAATTCAACTTATCCTACAAGAAACTATAAGAAATGTTTTACTAGACAAAGGTATTCTTAAAGAAAAAGAAAGAACTAATGAAATAAAAAAACAAAATAGAGAATTAATTAAGCAAGGTTTTATAAGAATGTTCACAGGCGGTGCTATGGGAAGTCACGCACAAGGTGGAGCTGTTACAAAAGGACAGCCTGTTATAGTTGGAGAAAGAGGTGCGGAAGTATTTATTCCAAATAGCACAGGTCAAATTACACAAACAGCAAGAGGTTTGGGTGGAGAAGCAGTAAATGTTCATTTTACTATAAACACAATAGACTCACGAGGTTTCTCAGAAGCTCTTGTAGAAAACAGAGGAACAATAACATCAATAATAAATAATGCTTTAGGTGAAAAAGGCAGAAGTGGTTTAGTATAATGAGTGGTGCATTTCCAATATCAACAGCAGCTTTTCAAACACTTGGCATAAGATCAATACAAAATACTTTAATATCTAAATCTATATCTGGAAAGAAACTATCAAGACAAGTTGACAATCAAAGATTTGCTTTCACCGCAAGAATTATTACAGCTAAAAGATCGGATGTTTATGGTGAGCTTATGGCTTTTATTGTAAAACAAAGATCACAAAAAGAAAACTTTACAATCATACCGCCAGAGATTGAAGACGCTAGAGGCAACGAGTCAGGAACAGTTCTAGTTAATGGAGTTCATGCAGTTGGTGATACGACAATCGCTATGGATGGTTTTGCTAGTGATGGTTCTGGAAGATTCAAAGCTGGTGATTTTATAAAGTTTGCATCACACAATAAAGTATATATGGTTGTTAGCGATGTTACGTCTAGTTCTAACGCTGCAACTGTAACTATTGAGCCACCTCTNNTAACAGCTTTAGCAGATGATTCAGTTGTAACGTATGATAATGTTCCATTTACTGTTCACCTTACAAATGATTTACAACAATTTGGAGCTGTTGGAGCTGATAAAGATGGAAATATTTTATATCAGTTTGAGTTAGATGTTGAAGAAACTCTGTAATGGGAAAAAAATACAAAGTAACACATTTAGTTAAAGCTGAGTTTGAAGCAGTTGCTATTGTCGATGCAGACAAAATCGATGAAAAAACAAACGACTTAAAGGACTATAAAAAACCTGATAGTAAATTTGAATTTACCATGATAAAAGGTACAGAACAAATAACAAGATCATTTTACGAAGATTATGGTACGAACACTAACGACATCAGTAAAAAACGAGTTAACATCAGGACAGATTAGGCCTGTACATCTTATTGAAATAGGGTTTTCTACACCTGTTTATCTAACAGATTGCGGATTTGATTTAACTTCATCAGTATCAGGATCAAGCAGAACTTACACATCATCAGCCCATTTAGTTGGTAAATCATCTTTTACAGAAGAAACTGATCTAACAAAAACTACTTTAACTTTAACTTTATCAGGAGCTGAGCAAACTTTTATCTCAACAGTTTTGAATGAAAATATAGTGAATGATTCAGTAACTATTTATCGAGGATTGTTAGATTCTAATAATGCTTTGATTGCTGACCCAATACTTTTGTACAAAGGCAATGTTGATACTTTTGAAATATCAGAAACAGAAGTAGAATCATTTGTTAAATTAATAGTGGTATCTCATTGGGCAGACTTTGATAAAAAATCTGGAAGAAAAACAAACAATGCTTCACAGCAAAGATTCTTTAGTACAGATGTTGGTATGGATTACTCAAGTCAAACTGTTCTTGATATAAAATGGGGTAGAGCTTAATGACAGATATTTTAAATCTTTTAAGACAATTTAGTAGATATTCAGCTTATACTGATTTAGAGCTTATAAGATATTTAACTCCTAGTATTAAGTTCAACCAATACAAAAAACATTATAACGACAATAATTTAATTGGTTTTACTAATTGGGCTTTACTATCTGATGAGGCACAAAAAAAATTCTTATCTCAACAACCATTGAGTTTTAACGATTGGAAAAGTGGAGATAATATTTGGCATATTGAAACAGTATGTATAATGAATTTAGGTGAAATAATATCATGGACAAAAAACAATTTAGCAAAAAATTATGGTTTAAATAGACTTATTAATTGGGCAAGGGTAGATAATAATAAGATTAGATCATTACAAAAGGTTTATACAAAGGATAGTTGGTTATGGGCGGATTTGTAAAAAAAGTATTAAATAAAGGAGCAAAGGTTGTTACATCAGTTGCAAGTGTTTTTGGTGGCAATTTTAACCCTTATGTTGCTTTGGGTGTATTTGCTATTGGCTGGTTATTTTCAAGAACTCTTAAACCAGAAGTACCTGATTTTGGAACAAACGATTTTGAAGAAACTGAGAGAGGTATATTAGTAAATAAACAATCTAATAATGCTTCGATACCTGTTATTTATGGGGAAAGACTTGTTGGCGGCACAAGAGTTTTTATTGAGACATCTGGCACAGATAATACTTATCTGTATGTCGCTTTGGTTCTTTCAGAGGGCGAGGTCAATTCTATTGAAGAGATTAGAGTAGATGACAAAGTTGTTACATTTGATGGTGCTTTGACACATGGCACAGTTAGAGAAGTTGCTAGTAGTGATGGTAATTTTTATAAAGATTCTACAAGCCATATTCAGATACAAGCATTTTTAGGTAAAGATGACCAAGTAGCATCAAGTGTTTTATCAACTCTATCTTCATGGGGATCTAACCATAAACTTTCAGGGATCTGTTATTTAGCACTAAGATTTAAATGGAATCAGGATATTTTTGGTGGAATACCTCAAGTGCAAGCAAAAGTAAAAGGTAAAAAAATTGTAACACTTGCATCTAATTTATCGGAACAAACAGCTTCTTTCTCAACTAATCCTGCGTTTTGTTTATTAGATTATTTAAGAAATGAAAGATATGGAAAGGGTATAGCAACAACAGATATAGACTTACAAAGTTTTTACGATGCTTCTCAAGTCTGCGTAACTCAGGTAACTCCTTTCTCTGGTGGAAGCGATATAAATATCTTTGATTGTAATGCTGTAATAGACACATCAAAAAAAGTATTAGATAATGTTAGAGATATAATAAGAGGCATGAGAGGTTATCTTCCTTATGTTCAAGGTAAGTACAAACTTGTAATAGAAACAACAGGCACAGCTTCTGTATCTTTAAATGAAGACGATATTATTGGGGGATATGCTTTAGCATCACCAACTAAAAATTCTAAATTTAATAGAGTTATAGTTTCATACATTAATCCTGATAGAAACTATCAGGTAGATGAAGTGCAGTTTCCACCAATAGATGATTCAGGATTAGCTAGTGCAGACCAACACGCAACAATGAAAACTGCTGATGGTGGTTTCTTATTAGAAAATAGATCAGATTTTAGAACTATTACATCAACTTATCAGGCAGAAGAAATGGCAGAAATTATATTAAGACGTAGCCGAGAAGCTTTAGGTTTAAGCATTAACTGTAACTTTAAAGCATACGAATTACATATTGGAGAAATAGTAAATGTTTCTTTAACAAGTTTAGGTTTTTCCAACAAAGCTTTTAGAGTTATTACAATGATATTTAACGAAGATTATACAATCAGTTTAAATCTTGTTGAATATCAAGCTTCACATTATACTTGGGCATCAAAAACACAGGTTTCAAGCACGCCATCTACTAACCTGCCTACACCTTTTACTATTCAACCACCTGCTAGTATCACATTATCTGATGAAATGATTGAGTATGCAGATGGAGTAGTATTGACTAGATTAAATATTGTAATAGGTGCTTCACCAGATTCTTTTGTCCAATACTATCAAGTTGAGGCCAAAAAAACATCTGAGTCAAATTTTAAAATAATATCTAGTGGAACAGAACTAAGACATGAATTTTTAAACGTAATTGATGGAGAAAACTATACAGTAAGAGCTAAAGCTATAAACAGCTTTGGAGTTTCTTCTACATTTACATCAGCGACACATACAGTTGTTGGTGCAACAGAAACACCAGCAGATGTAACAGACTTATCAGTATCTTTAGTTGGATCAAATCAAATGGAACTATCTTGGACACCTGTTGCAGATTTAGATATAAGCTGGTACGAAATTAGATTCCAAAATGTTACAAGCGGTGCTACTTGGAATGAAAGCACACCAATAGCAAAGGTTGTTAGAAGAAAATCAAATGCTTTAGTGGTAAATGCTCAAATTGGGTCTTATTGTATTAAGGCAGTAGATAAATTAGGTAACAGCTCTGCAAATGCTTCAATCGTATCTACAAATATTTCTTCTTTAGCAAATTTTACAAATGTTTTAACTTTGAGTGAATAATGGCAGATTTTAATGGAACAAGAGACAGTAGCGTAGCAATATCGACAGACAATGCTGGAAGAAAAGTATTGATATTAGATACCATTACACAAACAGACAGCTTAGTTGGAAATATAGATTCTGCTGAGGGTAACTTTGATTTAGGCGGTACAGACTCAACATCAAATCCTACAAATTTTGGTGGTAATGTAAAAGCTTCAGGAGAATACACTTTTTCTAACACTCTATCTTTAGACGCAATCTACGACACTACTTTAGGTGCTGTAATTGGTATGAGTTCAGAAGATGAATACGATTTATTTGATTCAGGTAGAGGTGCAACTAATTTTGAAGATGCAAAAGCACCTTTTGATGGAAGTCCTGAAATCCAATGCGGAGCTGAAGTAACTGTTGGTACAGACAACACAAGTTTAGACAATATAACAAGTTTTCAAAAGATTGCTCAACAAAGCACGATAAAAGGTAGATTTTTTAAATTTAAATGTAAAATTACAAGTGATGATAATAAAGTCCGAGCTAAAGTTCATACCTTACAGGCTCAGGTAAATATGGAGAAAAGAACAGAGGCTGGTCAGGATGTTGTCTCAGACGCTTCTGGAACAACGATTACTTTTGTCAATTCTTTTTATGCGACTCCAAGTATTGGAATATCTGCACAAGGATTACAAACAGGAGACTACTATCAAATTACAAGTAAATCAAAAACTGCCTTTACAATAAGGTTTTATAATAGTAGTAATACAGGAATAAGCCGAACATTCGATTATCAAGTTGTAGGACATGGCTTGAAATCAACAAGTTAAAGGAGTATAAACAGATATGAGCCAAGTTTCAGATGTAGTTTTAGCCAATCAAGGATTCGCTTCTTTTAGAACCGAATTAAACAATATTCTTGCTGCATTAAATACCCAGCACGTTGGAAGCTCTGCTCCAGCGTCTGTTGCAACAGGCACTATTTGGGTTGATAATGCAACAACAAACGTATTAAAAGTAAAAATAAACGATGGCTCAGATAATGTAGAGTTATTTCAAATTAATACATCAACAAATGCGGTGACTAGCACAATGTCAGTTACAGGTACGATTTCTGAAACTGATCCAAATGCTTTACCGCTTGCAATAGCTTTAGGATAAAAATATGGCAAATACATTTAAAGTAAAAACTAATGGTGCAATGCCTGCTTCTGCTGGCACACCTCTAACTTTGTACACAGGAAAAACATCTACAACAACAGTAGTCATTGGTTTGTTACTTTGTAATATTCACACAGCTTCAGTAACAGCTAGTGTTAAAATAGAATCAGACACATCAGACACAGAAACTAACGAAACAGTTTTTGTTGTAAAAGATGTAACGATTCCTGCTGGCACTTCACTTGAAGTTTTATCAGGTGGAAAAGTAGTATTACAAGCAACAGACGTTTTAAAAATTGATTGTTCTGTATCTGCAAAGATAGACGCAACATTAAGTATTTTAGAAATAACATAGGAGTTTTAATTGCCTTACATTGGACAAGCACCAGCAACAAAAGTTGTTACATCAAGCGACCTAGCTGATGATGTAGTTACTTCTGCAAAAATAGGTGATACAGCAATTTCAGGATTTTCTGCTTTAGGTGCAGAGCCAGCAGATACTGATGAGTTTTTGATTTCAGATGCTGGAACACTTAAAAGAATGGACTACTCTTATATTAAAGGTGGTGGACTTACAGTTGCAGATCAATGGAGACTTAACACAAATCTAACTCCATCTGGAACAAGTAAAGAATATATTACTGCAAATTTAGAACAAGTAGATACTGCTGGTCAAGGTACTCTAGGTTCAGCTATGACGGAAAGTTCAGGTGTGTTCACTTTTCCATCGACAGGAATTTGGTTAGTAAGATCAAGTATGCAATATCAAAATGATGGAACTCAAACAAGATATTTACAAAATCTTATTGATATAACTACTAACAATTCTGCTTACACTACTGTAACTTACGACTCCACACATATAAAAGGCGGTGGATCAACTTACGCACAATTAACTTCTCAAACTTTAGTTGATGTAACAGATGTTGCACAAGTAAAAGTTAAATTTGCATTTTTAGTTGCTGACTCTGGTGGTGGTATGAAACTTTATGCAAGTTCAACAGAAAACAGAACATATTTCACATTTATTAGATTAGGAGATACATAAGATGGATTTTAACACAGGCAGACCAAATCATATTGAAGATTATTTAGTATCATTACATAAAGGTCAATGGTTTGGTTGGAAAGACAGTAAAAATAAAATTTATTCAAATTTAGTTATACACGACAAGACTAAACAAAAACCTACAAAAAAACAATGTGAAGATGGGTTAAAAAATTTACAATCTGAATTTGATACAAAAAAAACAAACACAGAAAACAATAAAGCATCAGGCAAACAAAAACTAAAAGATTTAGGTTTAGATGATGACGAAATAAAAGCTTTAATAGGAGTATAGATGGCGTATATCGGAAACCCCCCAATAACAGGTAACTTTCAAGTTTGTGATGCAATTAGTGTAGTCAATGGACAAGCGGCTTATACAATGCAAGTTTCATCAGCTAATGTAACACCTGAGTCTGCAAATCACATGCTCGTATCTTTAAATGGTATATTACAAAAACCAAACTCATCATTTACTATTTCAGGTTCTACAATTACTTTTGCATCAAACCTAGCGACAGGTGATGTTATAGATTTTATTATTTTACTAGGTAATGTTTTAGATTTAGGAGTTCCAAGTGATGCCACAGTTACAGATGCTAAAGCAAACTTTGTATCAACTTCATCTGCGGCTGGATTACAGATTAAAGGTGATGGAACAACAGATGGAACTTTACAACTTAACTGCTCCCAGAATTCACATGGAATTAAGCTGAAATCCCCCGCCCACTCAAGCGGTCAATCATACACTTTAACTTTCCCAGCAACTGCACCAGCAACAGATAAAATTTTACAAACAAATTCTTCAGGAGTTTTAAGTTTTGTTGATGCACCAAGTGGTTCACACACATTATTATCTACCACTACTGTTACAAGTGGAGTTTCTTCAATAGATATTACAGCAAATATTGATAGCACATACAAAAAATATATGATTGATATATTAAACTTACACCCAAGCAACGATGGTGAAGATGTGAGGATAAGATTTTATCAAAGCGGAAGTTTTGTAACAGGTAGTGTTTATGGAAGTATTCAGCGAAGGCACACATCAGGTGCATCAAATTTCAACACTACACAAGATGGTGGAACTACTATGCAAGCTTTGCACGATATTGGTAATGAAGCTTATGAACACGCAAACGCTAGATTTTTTTTAAACGACCCATCAAATACGACTTTTCGGACAACAATAGGCGGACTTGGACAATCAGTTAGGTCTAATGGTGAACCTCAAACTCACGAATTTGCTGGTTCAATTAATAACACTACTGCTGTTACAGGTTTTCAATTATATATGGGAAATGGAAATATAGATAATGCCATTGTAAAACTTTATGGTATTAGTTAGGAGTAAAAAATGGCTCTTAATTTTTGCAACAACAATTCCTTATCATCAATCACAGCTTTACCAGCTTCAATATCAGGTGGTGGATTAAATTTAATTTCTACTCAAACAGCTAGTAGCAGTTCAACAATAGATTTTACAAGTGGGTTAGACTCTACTTATAAAGAATATATTTTTAAATTTTATAATATCCACCCTGATGGTGGAACAGGGAGACACTTTAGTTTTCAAGGTAGCACAGATGGTGGAAGTTCTTATGGAGTTAATATTACTTCATCATTCATGCAAGCAGACCATAATGAAGCAGGATCAACAGCAAATTTAACTTACGAGGGTGGAAAAGATTTATCTCAATCAACTAGCTTTCAAAGAGTTTTGAGTAGTATAACAGCAAATGCTGATGATAGTGGTAGCGGAACTTTTTCCTTATTTGAGCCATCAAACACTACGTTTGTTAAAAATTTTATTGCCACAGGTTGTCTAGTTGCTAATGCCTATGTTAATGCAAATTATGTTGGTGGATATTTTAATACTACTTCAGCGATTGATGCTATACAATTTAAGTTTGATTCAGGAAATATTGAAAGTGGAGTTATAAAATTATATGGAGTTAGTTAAATACAATAACAATTCAATTTCGAGTGTGACTGCTTTGGCAAGTTTGTCCTCTGGNAGTTTAAATTTACTTGCGACAAACACTATTACCTCTGGAACATCATCATCTTCTTTCACTTCTAATATTGATAGCACCTATGATACTTATTTATTTAAATATATTAGTGTTCACCCATCAGGTGATAATGTTAACTTTACNGTAAATTTTAGAGATGGAAGTTCAGCTTTTGATGCAGTAAAACAAACCACAGCATTTTTTGCAAATGGAACTGAAAGTGGTAGCGGAACACAACTTTCTTCTTCTGCTGCTTCAGATTTAGCCCAAAGTACAGGTTATCAAAATATTACAGACACACTTGGTTATGATGATGACAGTTGCTGTTGTGGTGAATTATTTTTATTTTCACCATCATCAACTACTCACGTCACTCATTTTCTAAGTAGAGGTCAGACTATGTGGGCTAATATTGGTTCAATAGATTGGTTTGTACAAGGATATTGTGATACCACATCTGCTATTGATGGAGTTGATTTTAAGTTTGAAAGCGGAAACATAGATAGTGGTATATTTAAAATGTATGGATTNAGTAAATCATAATGAGTATAGTTAAATTAAACAACAGAGCAGTAAAAGATGCAACGACAGTAGGCAGTTTTTCAGGACTTGGTAATTTAGTTTTTATATCAAGATCAACTGCTAGTTCATCGTCATCTGTTGATATTACATCAGGTATTAATAGCACTTATAAAGAATATATATTTTTTTTTAATAATATGCACCCATCATCATATTCACAGTTTGCTTTCAATGGAACAGATGACACATCTAGCCATTCATTTGATATTACAAAAACTACAACTCTTTTTCATATTAGTCATCGAGAAGATGGTGGTGCTTTACAATTTGGTATTCAAACAGGTTCTGATCTTGCACAAGGAACAGGTTATCAAAGACTTGCAAACTACACTACTGATCAAGACGCATATTCATCTATATCAGGATATTTGCATTTGTTCGATCCCTCGAATACTACCTTTGTCAAACATTTTATAGCTAGTGCCTCAAATAATAATGGTGATGGAAGTGGTGGAAATGAATGGGCTAATGCTTCACATACTGCTGGGTACTTTAATACAACATCAGCAATAACAGGTTTATCATTTAAATTTGAGTCAGGAAACATTGATTCAGGCACGATAGATATGTATGGAGTTCTATAAATAATTATGATAACAAACAACAATAAGGAGAATAGATATGCCTAGATTTAAAATGGTAAATGGAGAAAGAATACAATTAACAGCTCAAGAAGAAGCTGCAAGAGATGCAGAAGAAAAAGCTTGGGCAGATGGTGCTTATGATAGAGCTATGGTTTCTTTAAGACAAAAAAGAGATGGCCTATTAAAAGAAACTGATTATTATGCTTTATCTGATGTTACTATGTCTGATGATATGAAATCATACAGGCAACAGTTAAGAGACATCACAGAGGGTGTTAATACTGAAGCTAAAGCAAAGAATAAAAAATTTCCAACTAAACCTGAATAATGCAACTATCAAAACATTTCAAACTTGAAGAGTTTGAGAAATCTATGACAGCTACTCGAAAGGGTATAGAAAATAAAGCTGGATCAGGAGAAATAAAAAATCTTACTGATCTTTGTTATGGAGTTCTTGAACCTGTAAGAGCAAAATTCGATAAACCTATTACAATTACATCAGGGTATCGTAGCCCTGCTTTGTGTGAAGCTATTGGATCAAAACCTACTAGCCAACATACAAAAGGAGAAGCTGCGGACTTTGAGATAGCTGGAATATCTAATCTTAAAGTAGCTCTTTGGATTGAAAACAACTGTGATTTTGACCAACTCATATTAGAATATTGGAAAGATGATGAACCAAATGCTGGTTGGATTCATTGTTCATTTTCAGAAAAAAGTAATAGAAAACAAGTCTTAACATTTGATGGTAAAAAATATATAAATGGATTACCTGAAGCCAAATGGTCAGGTGGACAATTACAAAATTAGGAGCAAACATGAAACTAACAAAGAAACAAAAAAAACTTCCAATGGCTTTACAGAAAGCTATTATGAAGAAAAAGAAGAAAACTAAAAAGAGGAGATAAACTATGCCATATCATACAGGACATGGAATGAAGAAAAAGAAGAAGAAAAAGAAAAAAGGTAAGAAAAAAAGATAATGGTTAAAGTCGCATCAATAAAGAATATTATTAAAGACCTCAAGCCAAGACAAAAGAAAACGATGCGAAGCCATGCTAAACATCATACTTTAAAACACATGAGAAGCATGGCTAGGTCTTTAAAAAATGGAAGCACATTTGCTGCTGCACATAATAAAGCTATGAGGTCAGTAGGTAAATGAGTGGATTTACAACAACAGCTACATTAGCTGAAATGATTAATAAAAGACCAATGAGAAAGCGGAGAAGAAGAAGTGGCAAGAAAAAGAAAAAGAAGAAAAGTTCCAAAAGATAAAGCAACTGATTTACCAAAAAAATACCTTGCAGGTCTAAAAGGTAGTAAAAGATCAGCTAGAGCAAGTTTAATTAAATCTATGTCAGCTTTATATAAATCAGGTGCTAGAATACCAAGATCAATGTTCAAAGCGAGGGTAAAATAATGGCAGTAAGAAGAAGACCTTTATCAGCTAGAGTTGTTGCTACACTTAGAGCAAAAGCAAAAGGTAGAAAAAACATAACATTAGCCACACTAAAAAAAGTTTATAGAAGAGGGCAAGGTGCGTATCTTTCAAGCGGCAGCAGGCCTAGAATAGGAATGGCTCAGTGGAGCATGGCCAGAGTGAACTCCTATTTGAGAGGTAGTAGAAAACATGATACAGACCTTAGAAGAAAGCGAAGAAAAAGAAGATGAAAACTAATAAAGAAAAATTTGTAGAGATTGATGGTAGAATTAAATTAGTAAATCAAAAAATTGATTTAATAATTAAAAATCATTTACATCACATGAAAAAAGACATTGATAGAATTTTATATTCTCTTGGTGCAATCGGTTTATTGGTTTTAGGTCAATTACTTTACTTACTCACGAAATAGTTGTATAGGTCTATCTATGACCTTTAAAAGAATTTTAGTTATTTCAGACTTACATATTCCATATCATCATAAAGACTCAATAGAATTTTTAAGAGAAATAAAAAAACAATATAATCCTGATTTTGTCATTAATATTGGAGACTTACTAGATTTTCACGCAATCAATATGCACACACATGACCCTGATTTATATTCTGCTGGACACGAACTAAGACAATCAAAAATTTACATAAGAGAACTAGAGTCAATATTTCCTAAAATGATTGAGGTAGAATCTAATCACTCTAGTTTAGTTTATAGACGAGCATTAAAATATGGAATGTCTAAAGAGTTCTTAAAAGACTATGGAGATTTTTTAGGTACTAAGAAATGGAAATGGGTTGATGATTTAACTATTGATTTACCAAACAAACAAAGATGTTTTTTTACTCATGGTAGATCAGCAGATATTCTTAAAGTTTCTCAGACTATGGGAATGTCAGCAGTACAAGGTCATTATCATACAAAATTTTTAGTATCTTGGTGGGCTAATCCTGATAATTTATTTTTTGCTATGAATGTTGGTTGTTTAATAAATCAAAAGAGTCTAGCTTTTGCCTATGCCAAAAATTTCAAAACAAGGTTCATTTTGGGTTGTGGAATGATAGTTGATGGTATTCCAAGACTTTTGCCTATGGTATTGAATAATAAGGGAAATTGGATAAAAAAGCTTGTATGAGGAACAAAAAGGGTACATTAAAGGCTCTAGGAAGCGATTTAAAGGCTACTGAGAGACAAATAGGGGGTAACCATTACAAATTACCAAGTAGCCCTTTAAAGTTTATTTTAGCTAATAAATTAAATTTTGTAGATGCTAATATTGTGAAATACGCAGTAAGGAAAAAAAAGGGCGAGAGCTTAAAAGAAAAGTATGATAAAATTATACATTATGCAGAACTTGGAAAAGAATTATTAGGAGATTAATATGTGGTTATCAATTATAAAAAATCCTTTAACAAAAATGGTAGCTGGTAAAGTTGTAGATCATTTCAAACATAGAGCTGAAAAAGTAAAAACTATTAGAGAAGCTGAGATACAGGCTTGCAAAGAAGTTGATGTTCAAAGAATTAAATCGCAAGATAAAAGTTGGAAAGATGAAATTTTGATGGTTTGGCTTATTGCTATGCTTTCAACAGGTTGGTTTGAAAGTACAAGAGACAACTTTGAGGAGTGGGTAAGGATAATTAACGATTTACCTGATTCTGTATGGTATCTAGTCATTATTGTATTTACAGCTACATTCTCAACTAAAATGACAGATAAAGTTCTTAATAGAAATAAAAAAAAATGAGAAAAATAAAGACTTGAACCCCATATATATATGAGGGTTGAGTTTTTTTGCTTCCTTAACTTAGCCCTCTAAAAATGCTATATGTTCTTATGAACGTAGATGCAGTAATAATAGAAGTAGAGTTTCAGTTGGAAAGTGACCATCATCCTTTTGGTCATTTTGTTTGTTTGCGTTTTGTAGATCAAGTACCTAATCATCTTAAATTAAATTCACTTATAAAAGATTTTGGTAAATACCCTGATGTAAGATTAGTTGATTATAATTTTATTGTAAGACCTATTGACGAAACCACAGATATTTCAGGATTAGAGATTACTAGACATTAGCGAGCCATCAAGTCTCCCTGATGGCTCTATCTTTATGCTAAGAGTCTAAAACCTTAGGGGAAATAGTCTGACATAAAGAATTCATTATCCCTCTTGCTTTCCAGCAAGGGTTAAATCTCTTTTTACCTCTGTTTGTCTAACAGATAAATAACGATCTAAATTGTTATACATAAGCTTTGCTTTAATTAGTTGGCTTTCTGCGTGAGCATAGCTTTCTATTATTTTTTTATATTCAGGATCAGTTCTAGCTTTATGTTCTGCTTCTATTACTGTTTTAGTATCTAATTTATATTTAAGAAATAATTTACTAAATAGAGCCTTTTTACCCTCATCAAGAATAATTACCTTTTCAGCCCATTTTGACCATTCATTACTAGCATCTGTCATTTTCTGATATGCTACTCTACTATTCAAATTATAATTATCCATTAATTACCTTTCGAGTTAAATACTGCTCTTATTGTTGCTGTTGTTGGATCAAACTCCATATCATATATTTTAGAACATGATATTAAAAATAAACTAATTATAACAACTAATACTATTACAATAACTTTATGATATTTTTTATGTATTGCTTTACCAAATATAATCATGGGTATTTTAACATATCCTCTTGTTCTTGTTTTAAACTATCTATTTCTTTTTGAAGCTTACCATTTATCTTTTTATGTTCTTTGCTGATAGTCTTACAATTATGTAAAGATGAATCTTTTTCATCTATTATTTTATGTAAATTTTTTACAACACTATTAAGTGTTTCTATTTCTTTATCTTTGATTTCTATTTGTTTTGTAAGGTCTAGGTCACCTCTATCATCTTTGGCCATGCGGTCTCCTTAAGTGAGCTGGGCAACAGAGAGAGGAAGATCGCCCAGCTCGAGGTTTTACTAACCTAAAAGTATATGTTATGAAATTATTATACTTAAGCTGCTTACGCATTAATACCTCTCTATCATAAATAAATAAATAATCATAACGAATCATTAATAACTGATTTGCTTTCTAATTAAAACTATTAATTATTCTAGTGTCAGTAGTATCTAATGTCTAAAAAGCTAGGTTTTATGCGGTTATTTTAGGGGTTGAAATTCAACTTCTAAAATGCAATATTATCAGTATGAGGAAAAATATAAACACTAACCAAAGAGGTAACATGAGTACATATCTACCAAAAAGTTTGCAAAAATCTTTGCAGACTCACGTTAGAAAAAAAATATTTTATAACTTAAAAAATTTCTACCAACTAAGTTATGAAATAAAAGATGAAAAAGATGCAGACATGAAAGCTATGAAACAAGGAATAGCTAGAGTTATTTATGTAAAATTAAATAGCTTGTTTGTAACTTACAAACCTATCTGGAGAGAGATAAACGCATTGTTTAAAAATGTAAAATCTCTTGAAGATGTTAAAGCTGTAAAATGGGGGAAACAATAATGTCAAATATTCTTTCCCCAAAAGAGATCAAGCAACTAAATAAACTTGGAACAGATATAAGGATGTCATTAGATTTAAATTATACAGATTTAAATGATATTGGCATCCCTTGTAGAACAGATAGATTTCAAGCTATTAAAAGCATGATCTCTTATTTAAAAATACATGGATATAAAGTTACAGAGGGGGGATCAGATGAAAAAGATTGTTCTAAGTAATTTTATTCAAGACAAATATATAGATAGACTTTACTGCCGACCTAGTGGAGTTACATATCTAATTCAAGCTGATGGCTCTGAGTATGATGGAGCCATTGGTCAAATTTCCATTCTTGGTAAATATGGCAAGACTAGAGTCTCTTTTACTGAGGATGGAAGATGGTTTGATCGAGCAGGTATGCCTATCGACAAACCTGAATCTGTTGATGCAAAGCAAGAAATCAACAGGCTAATAGCTGAGGACAAACGTCAGAAGAGGGATGCAAAGTTCGAAGCTTATAAAAAAAGTCTAGTCAATAACCTAAGAGGTAAAACGCATGAGTAAAACTCAAACACAAATACACTCAACTAGCGACTATGGTATCTTTAAAATTCTTAAAGGTAACAGAGCTGTGAGTGAGCTGCATGTAAGGAGATTGGCGGAAGCAATCAAAGAAAAAGATTTGCAGATTCCAATTATTGTAGATGATAATTTGTATATCCTAGATGGACAACACAGATTAGAAGCCTACAAAATAGTTGGCAATCCTGTTCCTTACATAATCAAATCTAAGTTTGATTTGACAGATGTTAGAGCAGTTAATTCAGTAAGTAGAAAATGGACACTTACAGAATATCTAATGTCTTTCTGCAAACTTGGAAAAAAGGACTACCAACTATTAGAGTGGTTTCATAGAACTTATGAGTTTGGTATTAGTGAATCAATCGCTATGCTGAACGACAAAGGCTATGCTAATCATGCCATAGTTAAGGAGTTCAAAAAAGGAGACTTTGAAATTGTAGATTTAGAGCAAGGTAAAACTTGGGCTAAACAAATCAATTTGTGTGGGGAATATTTCCCATATTACAAAAAGACTTCTTTTGTAAGAGCTATGATAAGCTGCTTTAAAGATAAAACTTTCAAGTGGTCTGTCTTCTATAAAAGACTTAAGGGCAATTCTTCTAAGCTTAAGAATCAAGCTTCAAGAAATGATTTTATAGTCAACATAGAAAGACTTTATAATCATGGTACAGGTAGCAAAAACAAGATCAGACTTGATCTCTACAACTACGAGAGGTAATTATGAAAAAAGTAATTTTCTCTATTAGGACTAGAAATAAGTCATTTAATTTGCTAAAACAAATGAATAAAGATTTTGGGGTGGTGTTTCACCCCAAATCTACACTTGGCGATGTTTGCCGAGTAAAGGAGACGCTTGATGCAAAAAACACTACCGAAGCTTCAGGCCAAGTACGACAAGACAGTTGTAAAAGAGCAGCATTTGTTGGAACAGTTAAAGAAGACAAGGTACAAGAAGAAGCAGATGGCTTGGAAGTTACATCAAATAAAGTATCATCCAGCTATACTAGCTTAGAGAGGAAAAAATAGTTATGAAAAAAACGTACTTAGTGACGATGCTCCTTTGCACTTTTTTAAGTGCCTGCTCAACGTACCAGCCTGTGGTTGACACAGTTGGAAGATCAGGAACTTTTGATAAGTCAAGAGCTGAACAAATCACAGATGACATAATACTCTGTGAGAAGATAGCGAAAAAAAATACAACATTTCTAGGTAACATCAATCATTGGATAATCAGCCCAAAAGCTGAAACACAATATAAACATATTGTGAAAAAATGTCTTAATGGTCGTGGTCATAGTTTGTTGAAATAATATGCCATCGCTATTTAGAAAATTCAAACCGCTAGCTTATATATGTGCTAAATGTTTTACTGAAACAGCAGATAAGCTAGCTTGGTTTGTTGGCAAATCGATTTGGAACGAGTCTTTACTCTGTCGGACTTGTTGGAGTCAATCGTTTAATCAACTGACAGAAGAAGAGAGAAAGGAGTGGTTTTTTTATGCTAATAAAAAACCGAGATAAGATTGCAGAGATAGGTCACCTGATCCCACCTGTACTTAATATGTATGGTGTATCAGCAGATCAAAACGAAATTGTTTTGAGAAAGATTTATGGTTTGCAGCTTAAGAAGATGAGACTAATGCGTGGACTTACGCAGATGAAAGTTGCAAATGCAATATCGGTAACTTTCCAGCAAATCCAAAAGTATGAGAAAGGTATGAATGCTGTTAGTCTATACAATGAACTTAAACTATCAGAGTATTTTGGTTGCGATAGAAATTATTTTATTCAACCATTATTGGACAATGGGTATAAGTTCTTAAACAAACAAAGAGAGGGAAACAAACATGATAATCAAGAGTAAAGATAAACATGGTAATCAAATAGAGTTTAATCCAAAAGCTAGAGGTGCAAGATACACAGTTAATGGATTAAAAAAGAAAGGCGTAACTACAATCATAGGCGAAAGATTCGGTAAAGGTGCTTTGATGTGGTGGGCTGAAAATTGTGTTTTTGAGGCTTTACAACAGCTAATGAAACATGAAAAGAAACCTGTTGATGAGATACAGAAGATAGTAGATGCTCTCAGATACAGGGTAAAAACAATCAAAGAAGAAGCTATGCACATTGGAACTAATATGCACACTTTAGCTGAGGATTACATCACAGGTAAAGAAGTTATAGCTCCAAACTCAGAACCTTTAAAAACTATGTTCGCAAAGTTTAAAAAGTTTTGGGATAGTAAAAAAATGAAAGTCGTAGCAACTGAGACTACATACTATTCAAAAGAGTTGGATGTTTGTGGTACTCTTGATTGTCTTGTTAAGTATAAAGGTAAAGTTGGAATATTAGATTTTAAAACATCTAAGGATTTTTACCCTGATATGCCAATTCAAATTCATACTTACAAGAAGTTGGTAGAAGACTCAAGTAACCTAAAAGTCGAGTTTTTAGCAGTAATCAACATACCAAAAGAACCTGTTAAAGACGTAGAGATGAGGATATTTCAAATGAAGCCTAAGTACCTAAAAGGTTTTAAAGCTTGTAAATATCTTAATAATCTTGAAGAAGATTTTAAACAGCGTAACTTGCAGTACAACAAAGAGAGGAGTAACTAATGTCATTTAAAAAAGGCAATTACGATTTACCTTTTTGTGGTTTATCTATGAGATTATACCCAACAGGTAAAAAAGCTCCAAGCTATGAATATTCAGGAGAAGCTAGTAAAGTTAAATTTACTTGCAGCTTGACTAAGCGTAAATACAGCTTGTCACAAGTAAATGATTGGTTTCTAAGCCCTGAAGTTCAGAAATATCATAGAGCTGGATATGTTCTAAAGTATATGACTAAGACAGAGGAGAATGCAAATCCTCAACCATATTCTTTGGGCGATTTAGTTCAGGTATTTTGTTTGGTGATGGTAAAAAAATCTATGAGGCCTAGTAGAAGTGTTGATGGTTTTAAAACTGTTCAACAAGCTATGCCACAGGTGAAGCAACAAGAAGTAGAAGTTGCTAGAAAACCTGCTGATGAGTTGGATGATGATTTACCACCATTTTAAAAAAATAAGAGAGAGGCTAAGTGTGTGGTCACTATATAATCGAGAATATATAGTTGGCTTCATACTTGGCTTTGTAATAGGAGCAATATTGTTATGAAAAAAAAAGATATAGTCGTTAAAATAAATAGAGAAGTTTTATTCAATGGCTTACAAATGGCAGAAGTAATGATGGCAGGTGGAGCTTTATACAAAGATCATCCCATTGCAATACTTTTAAAAAATATCCATGATAATCTTCCAAAAAAAAAGAGAGGTAAAAATGGTAAAACAACTTGAACTTGATTATAAAGCACACAATTATACTGATACAAGTAAAGCAGCTTGGGCAAATAAAAAAGATAAGTTGACAAAAAGAGAACAAGTTTTTGAGTATATTAAATCAGAAGCTTCAACTAATTATCAAATATCAGATAATTTAAATATGCCTTTATCAAGTGTATGCGGTAGGTGCAGAGAGCTTCAACTGCTAGGACTCATTGAGGATAGCGGTAAAAGAAGACAAACGCCTTTTGGTAAGACAGCGATAGTATGGCAAAAAAAAGACCAACAGTAGAAGAAAGAAAATATATGTCAAAAGTTGCATCGTTTGGATGTATAGCTTGCGAGAAAGATGGACTTGATGATATTCCAGCAGAGATACATCATGTTAGAAAGCATACAGGAATGGGTCTAAGACCCTCAAATTTTGACGTTTTACCATTATGTGCTTCCCACCATAGGACAGGTAAAATATCGGTGCATTTAGGAAAAAAAGCTTTCATAAAGAGGTATGGAAGTGAACAAAGATTAATGAAACAAATGAGAGAGAGGATGAAAAAATGGGATCAACTAATAGCGGATATTTTTTAGTATGGAGAAAGATTTGGAAATCACCTGTATTTAAAAATTTAAAACAATGTGCAATCTGGATTTACATGATAAGTCAGGCAACACACAGAGACAAGACACTCAACTTTTTAGATAATAAGATTTTTGTAAAGAAAGCTGAGTTAATATTTCCATTAAGAAAAAATGCTCAGATATGGGGTATTACATATTCTGAAATGAGGACTTTTATTAAAAGGCTTAAGAATCGTAAGATGATAAACGTCAGAATACACCACCTTTTGCCCACATCTAACCACCCCAGCAGAAAAGTAAGCATAATTGAGTGCTTAAATTATGACAAATATCAGTACCTAGAAGAAGAGAAATCACCTCAACACCACCTATCGCCTGATACTAATACACTATCTCTAAATAATAATATTAGTATAGGGTCAACCAAAGATAAGGTTGTTAATAATGGGTATAAAATTATAGGCTCTTGGGGAGAGTACAATATTGTTGAAAAATCAAAAAAGAGGTATTTGCAGCACAAATTTAAAGATTTACCTCTAAAGGAGTATGAATGATAGGCCTTTTAAGAATCTTTAAATATGCTAGAAAAAAGATTATAAGTTTAGCGTTGGAGAATAAAAGATTAAAATTACAAATTAAGCTTTTGTTGGAGAGTCAAAATAATAAAAAGCATTAATGAGAAAACGAAAAAAGGCAAAATTTAGGCACATCATTATTGATAAGAAAAAGTATTATTTCTATTCTATTAAATGGTTAGATATTCTTGGTGATGCAGGCCATGCTGATAGTAAAGACTTTTCTAACATGAGACCTGCCAAAATGGTTTCTCAAGGTTATGTATTTAAGAAAGATAAAAAATATCTTTGGACATTTGCAAGTTATGACGAAAATGAGGCAGTATTCTCAGATCGTAATTGCTTTCCTATTGGTTGTATTGTTTCAATGAATAAGATAGAGATATAGATTATGAAAAGCGACATAAATAAGGCAGAAAAGAAGAAACAAATAGGCAGACCACAAAAGTCTATTGATAAGAAAATACTTGCTAATCTTAGTCAGATTGGCTGCACTCAGGAAGAAATCGGTAGCATTGTTGGTATATCTGCTAGGACATTACAGAGAAGATTTGCCGATTTATTAGACGTTAATAAAAACAAGGGAAAAGCTAGTTTAAGAAAGAAAATGTTTGAGAGAGCTATGAAAGGTAACGATAAGCTTTTGATATGGCTGTCTAAGAACTACTTAAATATGGTTGATAAAGTACATACAACATCTACAACAGAACCATTGCCATTAATCATTGAAGCTAAAGCTGAAGAAGTGAAAGATTTGAATGGCAAAGAGAAAAGGTAACGTATTTGGACAAACAGTTGTCTATGAAAGAACTTATAAAGGTACAAGTCTTGGCAGGCATCCTATAACCAGCACAATGAATAAAAACAAAAGAAGACTTAGAGGTAAGTCTAAATATAGAGGACAAGGGCGGTGAAGAGGTCTAACTTCTATCCTAATGGTGAGTTTATACCTTACCAAATGCCTCAGGATTTCAGACCATCACAAGGAAGAGGTAGCTGTGGTAATTGTGGTATGTTCTCTCAACGTCATTACTTTTGCGGAGTCTATCGTACTAAAGGAGTCAAAGATACTTACGTTTGCAATAAATGGCGACCAAGACATTTTAAAAGATGAAACCTGTAATGATAACAATATTGTTTCTTACATTCTTTGGAGATATTAAGATGGAAACTTTTGAAGTGCCTAGTGGCGAGAGCTGCTCTAGCTGGTATTATTCCAACATAGCCATAGAAAAAAATAGAAAATACAAACCTTTTACAAATCAAAATATCTACACCCATAAGTACAAAGGTAAAAATGTCATTGGTTACATTTGTGGTGGCGAAGAACCACAATAAATGTTAAATACGTTTTATGGCTAAATATAAAGGTAGAACAGTAAAACTCAATAAAGTACAGCGTGGGGATGTCAAAAAATTTAAGGTATTTGTGCGAAACAAAAAAACAGGTAGAGTGCAAAAAGTCAACTTTGGTCAGAAAGGGATGACCATAGGCAGAAACGATCCAGCAAGGCGTAAAAGCTTTTTTTCACGTTTTAGACCTGCTCTAAACAGAGCTAAAAGATCAGGCAAACAGCTAACTCTACAACCAATTTATTGGGCTAATTTAACTTGGCGTAAAGGATTTAGATTATGAAGTCACTAAAACTCCGAGAGGAATCAGGAATCGATCTAAGTATTAAGAACTTAGTTAGCATAATAATAGCCGTTGCCGTTTCCGTCTGGGCTTATTTTGGAATAATTGAACGATTAAATATTATTGAGACAAATGGAAAGCTTATGTTATCTGATGTCGAAAAGAATACGGAGTTTAGAATCAAATGGCCAAGAGGTGAGATGGGTAGTCTCCCAGCAGATAGTGAACAGTTTTTATTAATAGAAGATGCAATAAAAGACATCGAGGATATACAAACAGAAATTAAGTCCATGAGAAACAATCAAACAAATATAACAAGACTTCAAAAAGATATGGATAGAGTTATGGATCAAATAGAACTTTTGAAAGATAAAGTAAGAAAGAATGGTCATTGATGACAGAGTTTGTTGTAGCATTAATTATGACCTTAAACGGAAATATGATTGAGCATACTTATAAAGAAAAAATGAGTGATTGTCTTAAATCAAAAAGATTAGCTCAACGTGAAGTGCGACCTGAGAGAGTACAGTTTTCTTGTAAAAAAGTAGAGGCAATAACAGAAGTATATCAAGGTAGAAAGAAGATAATAAAAATTAAATAATTTATGAGTTTTAATAATGATAGATTGGGTGTTAAAAAAGTTGGAGAAAATATCAAGATCAATATTCCATTGGACTTGGCGAGTACAAGTACACCGAAAATATTACAGGAAAAAGAAATAGATGGAATATGTATTAACATTGATTATGTGTGCTGTTGTTGAGGGCAAAACTCTTTGTATGCCACCTTATACAATGACTAATTATTATGTTGATTCATATAGCTGTATCAAAGATGGATATGTAAAATCACACGATAAAATTGTAGAATTAGGTAGAGAAGAAGTAAATAAGAACAACATATTTATAAAATTTGGATGCAATGAAAATAACTCTAACAAAACCGCAACATCGTATATCATCATCCAATAAAAGATTTAGAGTATTAATATCAGGCAGAAGATTTGGTAAAACTTACCTAGCNATTACTGAAATGATGAAGTATGCTGCTATACCAAATCAAAGAATATGGTATGTAGCACCAACTCTTAAAATGGCAAAAGATATTTGCTGGGGTCAATTAAAAGAAGTATTAAATCAGTTTAATTGGATTGAAGACATCAACGAGACTACACTAACTATTACAATAAGAAAGACAAACAGCACAATAACATTAAAGTCTGCTGATCTACCAGATACACTTCGAGGTACAGGATTAAACTTCTTAATATTAGATGAGTTTGCTGACATAGATAAAAGAACTTGGTTTGAAGTATTGAGAGCATCTATATCTGATACACTTGGTAGCGTATTGATGTGTGGAACACCTAAAGGTTATGGTAATTGGAGCTATGAAATGTTTGTTAAAGGCAGAACTGATCCTGAGTGGGAGAGCTTTCAATATACTACTCTACAAGGTGGCATGGTTTCTAAGAAAGAACTAGAGCAAGCTAAACTAGACTTAGATCAAAGAACATTTAGACAAGAGTTTGAGGGTACATTTGAAAACTACGCAGGCCAAATATACTACAACTTCCATCCAATAGACTCAGTTGTAAAAAAACAAATAGATTATAGAAAACCCTTTTTTATTGGGATGGACTTTAACACCTCGCCAATGTCGGCCTGTGTTGGACAAATAGAAAAAGATAAGATTTATATTGTTGATGAAATAGTAATATATGGCTCTAATACTGACGAAATGTGTGAAGAAATAAGAAACAGATATGGTTTTAAAGTGCCAATAACTATATTCCCTGATCCAGCTTGTAAGCAACGTAAGACTTCAGCAGGTGGTAGAACTGATCTATCTATATTACAGAACGCAGGCTTTGAAGTTAAAGTTAAAAACAAACATCCAGCAGTAAGAGATAGAATAAATGCAGTTAACTCAAAACTAAAAGATAGTAATGGAAATAGACATATTTTTGTTTCCAATTCTTGTAAATTTATTATAAAAGGGTTGCAGAGACAGACTTATCGTGAAGATACAAATATTCCCGATAAGGAGTCAAACTTCGACCATCTGAACGATGCTCTGGGATATATGATTGATTATTTAAAACCATTAGTAGTACAGATGCCTAAGTCGAAACCAACAAGATGGATAATGAAATAGATTATGGCATACAGCATAGATCAAGCTTACGAAACTCACAAAGACTACAAAGAGAACGTCTCACTTTGGGAATTTTACACGAGATCGGCAATGGGCGGCTATGATTACACAATAGGACAATACCTCAATAGATATAACTTAGAACTAGATCACGAATACAATCAAAGACTTGGTAACACACCATGTGACAACCATTGTCAAAACATAATACAAATATATTCATCATTTCTTTTTAGAGTAAAAGCATCAAGAAACTTTGGTGAAATGGCTGATGAACCTAGTTTAGAATCATTCTTAAAAGATTCAGACCTTGAGGGTAACAACTTCAACTCTGTAATGAGACAAGCTCAAAACTACGCATCAATATATGGGCATTGTTTCTTAGTATTAGACAAACCAAAAGTAACGACAAACACAAGAGCAGAAGAACTAGAACAAGACATAAGACCATATCTGTCAATCATTACACCTGAGAATGTTTTAGATTGGAATTTCAAAAGAGAAATAAATGGTAAATACACTTTGGATTATCTTAAAGTGAGGGAAGAAGTAGATAAGGATGGCGGTACATATTTTAGAATTTGGCAACTAGACAAGATAGAAACTGTTTATGCGAAATCTGACAGAGACGAACCTGTCATAATAGATACTGCCGATAACCTGATCGGTAAAATACCAGCAGTTATTTTATACAATTCTAAATCCCACAAAAAAGGAATTGGCCGATCAGACCTCGTGGACATAGCACCATTACAAAAAGCTATTTACAACGAGTTAAGTGAGATCGAGCAGCTTATAAGGATGACTAATCATCCATCACTTGTAAAAACACCTAGTGTAAATGCTTCTGCTGGAGCTGGTGCAATTATCGAAATGCCAGAGGAAATAGAACCAAATCTAAAGCCTTATTTATTACAGCCATCAGGGCAAAACCTTTCTGGTTTAATGGAGTCTATTAATCATAAAGTAGAAGCAATAAATAGGATAGCACATACAGGAGCTGTAAGAACTACAAAGACACAAGTTAGTTCAGGTATAGCTCTACAAACAGAATTTGAATTATTGAATGCTAGACTATCTGAGAAAGCAGACAACTTACAAATAGCAGAAGAGCAGCTATTTACATTATATGCTTCATTTCAAAACGCAAAGTTTGATGGAGAAATAGCATATCCGACAAGTTTTAATATAAGAGATTATGCTGCTGATCTAGTTTATTACCAACAAGCAAAATCTTTAAATATTGGATCACCAACATTTACAAAAGAAGTAGATAAAGAAATTGCAAGAGCAGTTGTAGATGATGACGAAAAACTAAATGAGATATTTGAAGAAATAGATGGAGCTTCAGAAGTTGGTCAATTTACTCAAGACGAAGTGCAGCAAGAAACTGTTGAAGAAGAAGAAGTATAATGAATGTCGGATATAGTAAAAGATTTAACAGAATATCGCATTAGAGGCATAGAAAAAGCTGAGATAGAATACTACGAAAACCTTACAAGAACCTTAGATAAAATAGAAGACGAAGTTGTTGCATTAGCTGACAAAACTTTACCAAGAGAAGCAGGTAAGCTTATAAGACTACAAAGTGCAGTAGCAATAAGACCTAAAATAAAAGCAATACTAGAAAAAGAATATTTACCATTTGCAGATAGAGTTGTTAGAAAAGGTTTTGGAGAACAAGCAAAAAGAATAGAAAGACAATTTAAAACAATAGGTATTATACCACCACAATTCCAAGAGCTTACAAAAGGAGATTTATCTTTAGTTAAAAATTTAAAGCAACAATATTACACACAATTCAAAGACGTTTCAAATAACTTTACAAGAATTTTATCAGATAAAGTTTATCAGAACACATTGACAGGATCAGAATTTACAGTTTTAGAAAAAGAGTTACGAGAGTCAATCAATGGTATTTACGCATCATCAAGAGACCCAGCAGTAAATAGATTAGTTGGTTATGTAAAACGAAACCAAGACAATCCTAGANTAAAGAACAGAGTNGATGCTGCTGTAANACANCTACAAAGTAAATACGCAAGAACTAGGGTAGGTGAGAATATGAANAGNTATGCAGGCCAGATATTAAATGATTCTCTNAGAGATTTTGATGCAACACTAAACTTTAATAAAGCTAATGATGCAGGTCTTACGTTTGTTAAATATTATGGAGACATTATTCCAACAACTAGAGATTTATGTAAAAAGATGGTTGGTGGGCAACTTAACAAAAGAAAGAATGGTTTATTTACAATAGAAGAAATCAAAAGCATTTGGTCAACTAGATCATGGTCAGGTAAAAAGAGTGGTAATCCTTTAGTTGTAAGAGGTGGGTATAATTGCAGGCATCAATTTTCTTATGTTAATCCTGATTGGTACGAAGAAGATGGATCAGAGTCTTCATTATTGACAGGGGTAGAAAAACCAACAGCTATACCAAATCCAACTAAGTCAATATTTGGAGAAACAAATAAAGATGAGAAAGTATTATTAGAAAAAGCATTTGGTACAAAACCATCAGCGTTTTCAAAAGCTATTGCATTTGTGCCAGCACTTAAAACATTAAAAAAATCAGGTAGAGGTTTTTATAGAAGAAGCAACGACACCTTAAATATAGGGAGCAGTAGAGTAGGAGCAGCAGCCGAAACACAGGTATTCATACATGAATATACACACAGATTAGATAGATTGATCGGAGCTAAGTTTGCTAATGACAAAGCATTAAAATCAAAATTTAGTACAGGAGTTAGCCCAGAGGTTCTTGATAGTGTAAGAAGAGTTAAGAATCTAAATACAGGTGCAGTTACAATAGAACAAAAATTTAATAGTATCTCACATCTTAAAGTTCAATCGTTAATAGATGATACAAAAGATTTAACAAAAGGACTTAAAAAAAGAAGAGAGGCATTTGTAAAAGAATTAAATGAAGTAACTGCAAAACAACCAAGCATTTTGACTTCAGCAGGAAGAACTGAGTTAGAAAATTATTACAAAAAACTTAACAGTAATTTTACAACTATACTTACAGACAACGAAATCAGAACATACTTAAAAGCAAATCAAAGATCATTTGGTGAGGGTCAAATCTTTGCATTTAAACTAAAATTAAAACACAAAATACTTCACTCTAAATATCAGGGTGGATATGACAGACAATATTCATTAGATTTTAACGATTTTATTGGCTCTATTACAAAAGAAACATTAGGCGGTGGTCATGGTAAATCTTACTATAACAAATATGGTACAATACTTAGGGATGGCACAAGAACTTTTACAGAGGGTCAAACATTAGAAGCATGGGCTAATCATTCTGCTATGACACTCAACCCAAATGTCATTGATAATGTCGAAGTAAAAAACATTGAAAGAAAACTTATGAATTACTTTGCACCTAATACAACGAAAGGATTTGATGATGTTGTTAATAATTTTAACGATTTATAGGAGATATAATGATTGATAGATTAATTGATTTATATAATGAATATGTAGCAAAATATGATGACTTTCCAATAGTTACTTACAATTTAACAGAGGATCAACAAGAAGCACTTATAGATGTTGTTGAGTTAGCGTTGACAGAAAACAGGCAGATCACAAAAGCTGAAGTAGATAAGTTTCAACCTGACGATGATGATATTGATTTTTAACAATTATGCTGATAGATAATAACAATAACCAATAGGAGATAAAATGTCAGAACAAGAAAAGGTTAATCAACCGCAAAATGATGTTCCAGAAGTGGAAGTTAAAGAAACTCAAACTGATAACAAACCTCAACCTCAATTTACACAGCAAGACGTTGATAGAATTATTAAACAAAGATTAGAGTCTGAAAAGGCTAAAAATCAAAGAGCTTTAGATGAAGTCAAAGCTAAAGAACAAGAAGCTCTCAAACAAAAAGAAATACAAGAGGCAAAATCTAAGTCAGAGCTAGAAAAGCTTATGCAAGCAAGAATAGCTGAAAAAGATACAGAGATACTTAGATACAAAACACAAATCAAAAAAGAGAAAGTAGATAATCAAATATTATCTGTTGCTTCTCAAAACAAAGCTATTTCACCAAGTCAGGTAGTTGCACTTCTTAAAGAAGAAGTTAAATTAAATGACGATGGTAGAGTTGAAATTCTTGATAATAATAAGAATATAAGATATAACCCAAAAGGTGAACTATTGACTATTCAAGATAGAGTCAACGAGTTTTTAGATGCTAACCCACACTTCCGACAAGGGTCTTTAGCTGGTTCAGGAAGCCAGAACAGCATCGGTGGTAAAACTGTAAAACCCTTTAACATTCAGGACTTAGACATGAGCAAGGCAGAGGATCGTAAAAAATATGCTGAGTATCGCAAAAAAAGAGATTCTCAACCTGTTCAAATTAACTTAACAAATAAACAATAGGATAAACTATGGCAAACACAACAAGCAGCACGCTCTCGGAACTATATACTGAGATCGTAGCTGAGGCATTGTTCGTATCAAGCGAGAGATCAATTATGAGACCGCTTGTAAGAAACTATGCAGTAACAGGTGGGGGTCTTTCAGTTGAAGTTCCAATATACTCAGCAGTTTCGGCTGCGGCAGTATCTGAGGGATCAGACTTATCTTCCACAGCAATAGACCCAACTTCTAAAACAATTACTTGTTCAGAACACGGAATATTAACAGTTCTAACTGATCTAGGTAGAAATGCAGCTCCAAGAAATGTAGCAGCAGACATTGGTAAGTTGTTCGGAGAAGCTATTGCAAAAAAAATTGACAAAGACTTAACAGCTTTATTCGGTGGTTTTTCAACAACTGTCGGTTCAGCTTCAACAGTAATGTCAGCTTCTTTAATTTTCCAAGCAGTTGCAAAATTAAGAGCAAACGCAGTACCAGCAGAAAATTTAGCTGCTGTGATACACCCAAATGTAGCATTTGACCTTAAATCAGGTCTTACAAATACATTCGCTAACCCAAATGCTGGTGTTGGTAATGAGATTTTAAGATCAGCTTTAGTGGGTTCAATCGCTGGTGTTCCAATATTTGAAACTTCAAATATGACAGACTCATCAGGTAATGATCCAGCTACAACAGGTGATTTTAAAGGTGCAGTATTTCACCCAGATGCACTAGGACTTGCAATGATGCAAGACCTCAAGATTGAGACGCAGCGTGACGCCAGCTTAAGAGCTGACGAGATTGTTGCAACAGCAGTCTATGGTGTTGGTGAATTAAACGACACTAATGGTTGTGAAGTTGAAGCAGACTCTTCAATCCAATAATCATAATTTTATCAGGGCAAGAAATTGCCCTGATATTAGGGAAAGGAACTTATGGATATAAAATTAACAAATGGTAAAAAAATTATTGTAAAAGAAAAAAAGTATTATGAAGCAAACTTAGCTCATTTTACAAGAAATGGTTTTTCTCCTTTAAATGAGAAAAAAACTAAAAAAGATAACGTAGTAAAACTTAAACCAAAGGCTAAACATGGAAAAACTAAAAAGTCTAGCAGCAAAAGTAAGAAAAAAACTTAAACAATTTTATAATTGGGTAGTAAAAAGTTATGGCTAATTTTACAGGAGCAAATGTTATTACAGCAAGTGATGTAACCAAATATCAACCTGATATTTTTGGATTTGGTATTGCATCAACAGATACAGAAGCTACTAATTTTTTTGCACAAACAACTAATGATATTCTAAGACAATTAAGAATTGAGTGGTGGCCTGTCTATAAAACAAATGTATATACTGATATTACAGTTTTAAATACAGAGGAAATGGTCAACACAAAGGTTGATTTAGACCAATTTGAAAGAGCTGGAGTATATCTATTTATAGGAAGATTCCTTGCTCCTGCCCTTACAAAATTTAGACCAGAAACAGAAAAAGACAGATTTGAAAGAATGGGCGAACATTATATGTCAGAATACAACAAAGAATGGCGAGCTATATTAGAAGATGGCGTAAGATATGACTCTGATGAGAATGCTTCAATATCTGTAAATGAAAGAGAACCTCTACATGGAAACAGACGACTTCAAAGATAATGGCTCTCACAGTAAATATTAAAACTAACTCCAAGCTCATACAAAAAAGATTTAAAAGATTAGAAAAGAGATTCCCAAGAGCTATTGATAAAGGCATAATGCAAGCAGGCTTCCAACTGCTAGACATTATAAGAACAAAAACAAAAAGAGGTGTTGACTTTCAAGATGTTCCTTTTGAGCCTTACTCAGCAGGATATTTAAAAAAATTACAAAGAGAGGGCAAACCAACAAAAGTTGATTTGTTTTATTCTGGTAGAATGTTAGGAGCTTTGACACCATCAAAAAGAACTCTAAAACCAACAGGCAAACATAAAATATCAGTAAGCTTTAGCAATTCACAGATGATGCAAAGAGCTGTATTTAATCAAGTTTTAAAAGAACCAAATAGAGTATTTTTTGACTTCTCTAAATCGACAGAAAGAGTTATACAGAAGTCTTTTGAGAAGTTTATAGAAAAGCATTGGAAATTATGAGTAAAAGAGAAAATATTGCATCTAATTTATTATCTACAATCTCTGGTATTAGTAGCCCAATCACAATAAAGAAAGCTACTAGGCAGCCATTTGAATTAGACGAATTATCAGACAAACAATATCCAGCAGTAATTGTTCAAACATCAGAAGAAACTAGGGAAGATGCGGAACTAGGGTCAGGTGCAAAGACAAGATTATGTAGTATTGACTTTGTAATATTAGGCTTTGTAAAAGGTGCAGAAGCTAATATTGACACTAAAAGAAATCAACTAATTACAGCTATTGAAACAGAAATAGAATCTGATATTACAAGGAGTGGCAACGCTTTAGATACAGAAGTTGTAAGCGTTGAAACAGATGAGGGTACATTATTTCCTATCGGTGGGATAAGAATGGTGATAAGATGTACTTACGAGTTCCAAGCAGGAACTCCATAATGAAAGGGAAACATGGCTAAAGATAAAATTATAGACAAGATAGAAAAGAAGATAGATGCAATAGAGAAGTTGCATGACAAAGAATCTTTAATGTGTGAGGAAGTAAAAGATTTATTGGCAGATTTAAGAGACGATGAAGAAGATGAAAATTGGGAAGATGACTCTGAATTTGACGATGAAGAAGTTGACGAAGAAGAAGAAAAATAATATAAACAATTTAATCATAGGAGAAATAAAATATGGCAGTTCATCATGGTCGTGAGGGCGAAGTTGTAGTAGGTGGGTCAGCAGTTGGCGAGCTTACTTCTTTTACTCTTGAGACAACAGGCGATGTTGTAGAATCAACAAAAATGTCAGATGGAGCTAAAAGTTTCATAGCTGGTAGAACATCTTTTTCAGGAACTTTAGAAATGCACTTTGACGAAGCTGATAGTGTCCAAACACAATTAACTGCTGGTGCAAGTGTAACTTTTAAATTATTACCTGAGGGAGGTTCAACAGGAGACAGAAAATTTGAGGGTGCTGGTATAATTACAGGTATGTCTGTATCACAACCTTTAGATGGGATTGTTTCGAGAAGTGTAACTTTTCAAGGAACTGATGCTTTGACAATAGGAACTGAATAATACTAATTTATGTCAATAATAGACAGAGCCAAATCTCATTTTGAGAGTATAGGTATTCAATCTATTGAAGTTCCAGAATGGAAAGACGAAGATGGCAAAGCTAGTGTTATTTACTGGAATCCAATTAACTTATACGAAAAAAACAAACTCTTTAAAAAATCTGATAATTTATCTGATGTAAGTATTTTAGCTGATATAGTTGTTATGAAAGCTTTAGATAAAGATGGAAAAAAGATTTTTAAATTAGACGATAAAATGGATTTAATGACTAAAGTTGATTCAGATGTTCTATCTAGGATAGCCACCTCAATGGTTCAAGTTATTTCTCCAGAAGAAGTAAAAAAAAACTAAAATTTAATCCTGAATTAAAAAATTTACTTATAGTCGCGGATAGGTTAAAAATAACTTTATCTGAACTTCTAAAAATGGAAGTTTGGGAATATAACCATTGGGTTGGTTATCTATTTGATGAAGTTGAAAGCCAACAAGAAGCTATAGCCAATAAAACAAGGAAACATNATGGCACAAAACCTAAAAATAAACATACTTGCAAAGGATAAAACTAAACAAGCCTTTAATGGTATTAGAGGTAGATTGCAGAAACTAAAAGATTCTGTAATTTCTGTTAAAGGTGCAATAGTTGGTGTAGGTGCTGGTCTTGTAGTAAAATCATTTGTTAATGTAGGTAAATCAGTTGAAGATTTACAAGTAAGACTAAAACAATTATTTGGTAGTACACAAGAGGGTGCTAAAGCTTTCCAAGTGATGACAGACTTTGCATCACAAGTACCTTTCTCATTAGAACAAATACAAAACGCATCAGGAAACTTAGCTGTTGTTTCAGGTAATGCTGAAAGATTATCAAAGATATTAGAGATTACAGGTAATGTTGCATCGGTCACAGGATTAGATTTTCAAACAACTGCTGAACAAATACAAAGAGCATTTGCTGGTGGTATAGCTTCAGCAGATATTTTTAGAGAAAAAGGTGTTAGAGACTTATTAGGTTTTAAAGCTGGAGCAACAGTATCAGCAGAAGAAACAATCAAAGCATTTGAAAAAGTATTTGGTAAAGGTGGTAAGTTTGGAACAGCTACAGATGAACTTGCAAACACATTTACAGGTACACTTTCTATGTTATCGGATAGTGTATTTAAATTTCAAAAAAGAGTAGCAGATGCAGAATTTTTTTCTGCCCTTAAAAAAGAATTTAAAGATTTAGATACATTCATAAAAGAAAATGAAGCAACATTTAATGATATTGCAGATGCCATAGGTGCTACTTTGACAGGTGCAGTTAAATTATTATCTGGTTCAATAAAAGCCATTGCAGTAGCAGTTGATGCTGTCACATCTGCTTATGATATTTTATTAGCAACTTTAAATAAAATTCCTCTCGTAAACATTAAAAATATTACAAAAGAACAAAGACAACTAAATAGAGAGTTGATGAAGTATGAAGATAATATTATGAGGATAGCTAGATTAAGAGAGGAAGAATTAAAAGATAATATTAAAACTTCATTAGCACAAAAAGAATCTACTAAAAATGCAAGTAAACAAAAACAAGAAATTAAAAATATACATGAAGCACACCTTAAATTTAAAAAAGAAGTTGAAGTAGAAAATTCTTTAAGGATAGATATTCTTGATAAAGTAACTAAACAAAATAAAGAATTTAAATTATCAAATGAAATATTTGCTGGAATAAATAGTTTAGCTGGTGGATTTTCAAGATCATTAGCAGAGGCACTTGTACTTGGTAAAAGTTTAAATATGTCAATGAAAGAATTAGCAAAAAGTCTTTTAGTAGAAATAATTGCTAAAACTATTGAAAGAATAGCTTTATTAGGAATAGAAAAATTATTATCAGAAACATTATTTAAAAAAGAAATGGACAAAGAAAATGCAATCAGAAAACAAAATACAGCTTTAAAAAGACAAATAGCTTTACAAGCAATTTTAGGCGCATTTGGTGGTGGTGGAATACCATTTCTTAATAAAGGTGGTTCTGTAAGAAAAGGTCAACCTGTCGTAGTTGGTGATAGTGCCTCAGGTAGAGGAGGTGAATTGTTTGTACCTAACTCATCAGGTCAGATTATTCCAAATTCAAGACTTGGATCTACGGGTGGTGCAGTTAATGTTAATTTTAATATTAATACAGTAGATGCTTCTGGTTTTGAAGATTTACTATTTAGATCAAGAGGTGCAATATCATCATTAATTAATCAAGCAGTTAATGAACAAGGTAGAGGCTCAGTAATATAATGTCAGGTGCTTTTCCAATATCTACATCTAAATTCTCAACTATGGGAATTAGATCATCACAAAATACAATTATTTCATTAACAGATAGTGGTAAAAAATTAGCAAGACAAATAGATGGCCAAAGATTTGGTTTTACAGCTAAAATTATTACGGCAAAAAGAAATGATGCTTATGGTGAGTTGATGGCCTTTATAATAAAACAAAGATCAGGCAAAGAAAACTTTACTATAATTCCACCAGAAGTTAAAAATGCTAGAGGTAATGAAACAGGAACTATACAAGTTGTAGGTTCTCATGCTGTTGGTGCAACTTCAATATCAATAGACGGACATCAAAACAACAACCCAAATGCTTTTAAAGCTGGTGACTTTATTAAGTTTGCCAATCATTCTAAAATATACATGATCGTTGCAGATGTTAACCCTAGTAGTAATGCTTCTACATTAACAATAGAACCACCATTAATAAACACTTTAGCAGATAATGAAGTTGTAACTTATGATAATGTTCCTTTTACAGTTTATCTTACTAATGATATTCAAGAGTTTGGTGCTGTAGGTGCAACAAAAGATGGAGACTTGTTATACCAATTTGAATTAGATGTAGAAGAAGCTCTTTAATGAAAACATATAAAATTTCGCACTTAATTAGTGCTGAGTTTGTTGCAGAAGCTATCGTTACAGAAGATCAAATAGACACTAATACAAACGATCTTAAAGACTATAAGAAACCTGATGGCAAATTTAAGTTTACTATGTTAAAAGGGTCAGAAAACTTAATTAGAACAACTTACGAGGAAAATGACGAGAAACTTAACGACAGCAGTAAAAAATCAACTAGCAACAAATGATATTAGACCCGTACACCTTATCACCATTGGTTTCGGCACTCCTGTTAATATTACTGATTGTTCTTTTTCGCTAACTTCCTCAGTCTCTGGGTCGTCTGTTACATATTCAGCTAGTGATTTTATATTAGATATATCTGGTTTTGATGAACAAACTGATCTTACAAAAGGCACATTAAATCTTACATTATCTGGCGCAAGTCAGACTTTCATCTCAATTGTTTTAAATGAAAATGTAATTAATGATAGCGTAACAATATTTAGAGGAATATTAAATAATTCAAATGCTTTAATTGCAGATCCTATATTATTATACAAAGGTACAATAGATGGATTTGATATAAATGAAAAAAATACTGAGAGTTTTGTTAATTTAAAAGTAGTATCTCATTGGGCAGATTTTGATAAAGTTGCTGGAAGAAAAACAAATAGTGCATCTCAACAAAGATTTTTTAGTAGTGATGTTGGTTTCGATTTTTCATCAGAAATGGTGCAAGATATTAAATGGGGTAGAAGATAATGCAAGATATTATCGGTTTATATAGAAATTACAAAGAATATAATCATCTATCAGAGTATGATTTCAAAATTTCTTTAGAGCCATCTATTAAATTAAATCAATACAAAAAACATTACAAAGGTAATAAACTAATTGGCTTTACTAATTGGGCATACCTATCAGATAAAGATTCAGAAAATTTAAAAAAAACAGGAGACATAATTAATTGGAAATCTGGTGATAATCTATGGCATATAGATACTGTTTGTCTTGAAGATCTAAAACAAATTATATCGTGGACAAAAGATTATTTTACAAAAAAATTTGGCGTAGGTAAGACAATTAATTGGATAAGAACAGATCAAAAAAAAGTTATTAAATGTCTTAACATCAAAACAAAAAGAAGTTGGTTATGGGAAGTATAATTAAAAGGATTATAAAACCAGTAACAAGAGTTGTAAAAAAAGTTGTTAAAACTGCTGTCAATGTAGTTCAATCTGCCGTTTCATGGCTAACACCATCTTTTCCATCATTTCCAGATAGTAGTTTTGGCGATACGCCAATGGATAGTTATGAAAAAGGTATTTTACTTACTAAAAGATCAAATGATGCACCTATTCCTGTTGTATATGGAGAAAGACAACTTGGTGGAGTTCAAATTTTTTTAGAAACTTCTGGAAGTGACAATCATTATTTGTATATGGCAGTTGCTCTTGCAGAGGGAGAAATTAACTCAGTTGAGCAAATAATTGTAAACGACAAAGTTGTAAAATTTGATGGTGCTTTAACTCATGGTTCAGTAAGAGATGTTGTAACAACTGGTTCTGGTGCTGATACTAATTTTAGATATTGTAATCGAGCTGGTTGCTTCTCTACAATACGCGCACAATGTTTTATGGGAACTGACGATCAAGTTGCATCATCAGTATTAACACCCGCTAGTGGTTGGGGTTCAAATCATAGACTAAGGGGAGTAGCATATATTGCTTTAAGATTTTGGTTTAGACCAACAATTTATAGCAACATACCCACTGTCAAAGCAAAAATAAAAGGAAAAAAAATAGTTACTTTAAATTCATCTTTAGTAGAATCAAGCCCAACTTATTCGACTAATCCAGCATTTTGTATTTTAGATTATTTAAGAAACGAAAGATACGGAAAAGGATTAGCAACGACAGATGTTGATTTACAAAGTTTTTATGATGCTTCACAAATTTGTGTAACACAAGTAACACCGTTTTCTGGTGGTAGCGATATAAATTTATTTGATACTAATTATGTTTTAGATACAGGCAGAAAAGTAATTACAAATTTAAGAGAACTTATAAAAGGTTGTAGAGGATATTTACCTTATACACAGGGTAAATATAAATTAATTATTGAAACGACTGGATCAGCTTCAATTACATTAACAGAAGATAATATTGTTGGTGGTTATGTGTTATCAAGCCCAGATAAAAATACTAAATTTAATAGAGTAATTATATCTTTTGTAAACCCAGATCGTAACTTTCAAGTAGATCAAGTGCAGTTTCCACCAATAGATGATAGTAGTTTGCCAAGTGCAGATCAACACGCAACAATGAAAACTGCTGACGGAAATGTTTTATTAGAACATAGGTCTGAATTTCCTACATTAACATCACCTTATCAAGCAGAAGAAATGGCAGAGATTATTCTAAGAAGATCAAGAGAAGCATTGGTATTACAGTTGACTGTAGATTTTAATGGATATGATTTAGCTGTCGGTGACATTGTAGGAATAACATATTCAAGTGTTGGCTTTTCAGCAAAAAATTTTAGAGTGCTTTCCGTTACATTTAACGAAGATTATACTGTATCTTTAAATTTAGTAGAACATCAAAATTCACATTATACTTTTGCATCTAAAAACCAAGTAGCATCAACTCCAACAACTAATTTACCAAACCCAAATAATACAATAGATTTATCAGAAGTTTCTAATTTTATGACAATTACAGATACAGTTGTTGAATATAATGATGGTGTAGTTATAAGCAAATTAACTATAAATTTATTATCTTTAGCAGAATCGATTGGTTTTGCTGGTGATGGAACACCTTTAGCACCATTAGATAGTTTTTTTGATTATTTTGAAGTAGAAATATCAGAAGATGGTTCAAACTTTGTAACTGTTGGAACAGGGAAACAAACTTCTTTTGAAGTATTAAATGTAAAAGATGGTGTTACATATACTGCAAGAGTCAGATATATTAATCAAGCTGGTGCAGTCTCAGATGATTTGACACAAACACATTTAGTCGTTGGCCAATCAGCACCGCCAAGTAATGTACAAAATTTCTCAATTAATGTTGTCGGAGATCAAGCTGTATTAGCTTGGGATGCAGTTAGCGATCTCGATTTAGCTTATTATGTTATCAAACATAATCCAAACACAACTGGTGCAACATTTATTAACTCTAAAAATGTGGTAAATAAAATAGCAAGACCAGCAACCACAGCTAGTGTACCTTATCAAAAGGGAACCTACCTTATCAAAGCAGAAGACAAATTAGGCAATCAATCTATTTTAGAAACTTTAATTGTATCAGATATTGAACCTAGTGCTTTTACAAATGAAACAACTATAAACGAACACACATCATTTTCTGGAACTAAATCAAACGTAGAGATCGTACAAAAAGACTCTGTAAATCATATTGGCCTTACTGCAACAGGAACATTGGGAAATCCATCATCATCTGTTCCAAGCACAGGCACTTATGACTTTACAAATACAATAACACTTCCAGCAATATTTAATGCTAAGTTTGAGTCTAATGTACAACAAATAGTAGAAAACGTAGCAGAATTTATAGATACAGGAAGACCAAACAGTTCAACAAATATAGATAGTGGTAGCCCAGATCCCTTTGATGGAAAGACAGTTCAGAATAGTAATACAATATTACAGATTTCAAAAAGTGATGATAATGTTACTTTTAGCTCATTTCAAAATTTCACAACAGGACAGTTTAGAGGAAGATATTTTAAATTTAGAGCCTTGTTTACATCAGCAGATCAAGATAGTAGAACCTTAGTAAATACTTTATCAGTTACAGCAAGTTTAAGAGAGTTAGTTCAATCTGGTGTAGATATTGCAAGTGGAACAGGCGGCAAAGCTGTTACATATACAAGTGCATTTAGATTGAATCCATCAATAACTGTAAGTGGCCAGAACATGGCAACAGGAGATTTTTTTACGATTACAAATAAAAGTACAACAGGATATACTATTGAGTTTTTTAATCAATCTGGTACAAGCATAAACAGAACCTTTGATTTTACAGCAAGAGGAATAGGATAATATATGGCACAAGTTTCACAGATAGCGATAGACAACCAAACATTCGCAACTTTTAGAACAACTTTAAACAGTAGCTTAAATGCTTTAAACACAGGCCATCTTGGTGGATCAAGACCAGCATCTGCCGTTGCGGGAACTATCTGGCTAGATAATTCTGCAACAAATACAATAGCCATGAAACTGTTTGACGGCTCAGATGATCTAACTTTATTCTCAGTAAATACATCAACTAATGCTATAACATTACCAAGTGGAGTTTCTATAACTGAGGTAGATCCTAATAGCATTCCATTCGCAGTTGCTTTAGGGAGTTAATATATGAGTAATAATTTCAATGATTCACAAGTTAGCTTAACAAACGCAAACTTAACAGATATATTTACAGCTAGTAATAAATCTTTAGTTATCGCGGGAACAATATCAAACACAGGCGGTACAGCTATAAATGTAGCACTTAAAAAATATGATAATTCTGCAACTGCTGGAAAATTTATATTTAAAGATTTACCTTTGCCTGTCGGATCATCAATTGAATTACCAAAAATAGTTTTACAAACATCAGATAAAATTCAAGCACAATCAGATAATTCAAGTGGAAATGCTGATGTCCACCTACAACTATTAACAGATGTATCATAGGGGGGTTTAATGGCTTCTTCTTATCTTGGTAACATTCCATCAAACAACTTTGTAAGTTTAAAACGTCAAGTTATAACTGGTAATGGTGGATCTACATATACTTTAGATCATTCTGTTGCATCAGTTAATGATGTTGCAATTTTTGTAAATAATGTACGTCAAGATCCAGCATCTTATTCAATATCTGGAACTGCTTTAACTTTAGGTGGCTCAATATCAAGCTCAGATAGTTGCTATGTAATTTTCTTAGGACAAGCATTGCAAACTGTAACACCAGATACAGAAACAGTTACAGGCGATATGCTTACAAAACCATTTAACTACGATAGCGGAACTTTATATTTAGACGATACAAATAATAGAGTTGGTATTGGAACGACAAGTCCATCAAGACAGTTTCAAGTATCAGCAACAGACGCACAAATTTCAGCATTATCTTCTACTTCTAGTGGTAGTTCAGCTATTCATTTTGGTGATAGTGATGACGACAATGTTGGTCAAGTAAACTATCAACATAGTGATAACTCTATGAGATTGACTGTTAATGCTTCAGAACGTATGCGTATTGATAGTTCTGGTCATGTTGGTATTGGCACAACTTCTCCAACACATAAACTGCAAGTAACTGGTGAATTTACAGGAACAAGCACAGGAGCCGCTTTATTTCAAAACACACATGATTCAGTTACAAGTGGAGATGAAGTTGTAAGAATACAATTTAGTGGAGACAATGATGCTACTGGTGGTCATTTTGTAAACTTTTTTGATAGCGGTGGAGATATTGGAAGAATAAATGTTAATAGTGCTAGTAATATACAATATGCTACTACATCCGACTACAGACTTAAAGAAAATATTAAAGATATAGAAAATGCAATAGATAAGTTAAAATTATTAAAACCAAGAAACTTTAATTTCATAAAAAAACCAGATGTTTCTATGGATGGTTTTATTGCACATGAATTACAAGATGTGGTTCCTATAGCAGTTGATGGTGTAAAAGACCAAATGAGAGTGGTTGATGGAAAAGAGGAAATATATCCTCAAGCTGTAGATGCAAGTAAACTAATACCTATACTTACAAAATCATTACAAGAAGCAATTACTAAAATTGAAGAATTAGAAACAAGAATACAAACTTTGGAGAATAACTAATGGTTTTATCAAAAATACCAAGTGCTGGATTTTCTGGAACCGAAGGAATTAAAATGGTCGACCTTTGGAGAGTTACTACTAATTTAGCAGGTGACCAATCTCCAGTAACAAGTGTTGAAAGAGCAGACAGTGCAACATCTGGTACTATTGGAAGTGCAATGAGTGTATCATCTGGAATATTTACTTTTCCTGAGACTGGTATTTATTTAGTAGATTGTGCTTTTTTTGTTAATAGAAATGGAACAGCTAATTTTGCGTCTTTTACTATTAATGCTACACAAAATAACAGTAATTATAGTGTAATTGCACAAGCTGATGAAAGTACAGATGGAGATAGTAGAAATTCTTCTGGAAATTGCAAAGCAATTATAGATGTAACAGATACATCTAA
>FUFK010049424.1_pt1 | contig 80527 bp, 67 predicted proteins | sample 1021851 | NCBI WGS metagenome assembly FUFK01 (sample SAMEA51879418, study PRJEB19060) | metagenome
GGCGACGCGGCCCGATCCGCCGCGCACGCAAAGCCAGCCGCAAGCCAGTCAGCGCAGCGGGGGCTCGCGCCTCGGCGACAATTTCCTCGAAGGTTCTGGCGACAGCACGCGCACCAATGAAACGCGGGTGCCCGCGTCGCAGATCGGCGCGAGCGCCAAGGCTTCGCTGTTCCAAGCCGTGGCGCGGCAATTGCGACCGCACTGGCGGCCCGTCGATGGCGCGGACCGCGAAAAGCTGGTTTCGAAAATCCGTTTCCGGCTCAATCCCGATGGAACGCTGGCGGGTGCGCCCAGCCTCGTCGGCCAGCGCGGCGAGACCGAAGCCAACCGCGCGCAGGCGCCGCGGCATGCCGAAAATGCTATCAGGGCGGTCCAACTCGCCGCCCCCTTCGACCTCCCGCCCGAATATTACGAGGCGTGGAAGACCGTAACCGTCGATTTCGATTGGAACCTGTCCCGATGAAGCAACCCGCCCTGTTCGTCCTCGCGCTCATGATCGCCTCGCCGCTCGCGGCCCAGAACCAGGATTTGGGGCAGCCCGTGCCCGAAGGAGGCGAGGTCGAGACGATCGACGAAGGCGAAGGCCTTTCGGGGACCGTGAGTTTCGACGGCAATCTCGACGATCTGGGGATCGCCATCCCCGGCTTCGCCACCGACCGCGATGTCGCCACACCGGCCAACTCCTCGGGCACTGCCGCGCTGGGCAAGGAACTTGCCCGGGTCATCACGGCCGACCTGCGCAACAACGGCCTGTTCAAGCCGACCGGCCCCGACGCATTGCCGCAGCCCAGCTTTGGCGAGATCACTGCACCCAACTGGCCGACTTGGTCGAACCGCGGCGCCGAAATGCTCGTTCACGGCTATGTCCGCGCGCGCAGCGACGACCGGCTGACGGTCGGCTGCTACCTCTACGACATGGCGCTGCAGCAGGAACTGGTCCGCGAGGGCTGGGTCGTGCCGCCGGCGGACTGGCGCCGTGCCGCGCACAAATGCGCCGATATCGTCTATTCGCGGCTGACCGGAGAAAGCCCGTTCTTCGATAGCCGGATCGCCTATATCGCCGAAACCGGGCCCAAGGATAACCGGACCAAGCGGCTCGCGNTCATGGACAGCGACGGGGCCAATCACCGGTTCATCACCACGGGGCGGTCGACCGCGCTGACGCCGCGCTATTCACCCGATTACAAGCAGCTGGTCTACCTCAGCTATGTCGACGGCAATCCGCGCATCTATGTCTACGACATCGGTACCGGCCGGCAGACGCTGATCAGCCAGAGCAGCAATCCGACCTTTGCGCCNCGCTGGAGCCCCGACGGGCGCTGGATTCTCTATTCGATGGCCGTGGGCGGCAACACCGATATCTACCGCGTATCCGCCAGCGGCGGCGAAAGCATCCGGCTGACCGATACNCCCGGTATCGACATCGGCGGATCCTATTCGCCCGATGGCAGCCAGATCGTGTTCGAGAGCGACCGTTCGGGCAGCCAGCAGATCTACATCATGAACGCCGATGGCACCGGCCAGCGCCGATTGTCCTTNTTCGGTGGCCGNGCAGCGACGCCCGAATGGAGCCCGCGCGGCGATCAGATCGCGTTCACGCATATTGCCGGCGACTTCAATGTCGCGGTGATGAGCCCCAACGGCCGCAACATGCGCACGCTGACCAATGGCTGGCAGGACGAAGCGCCCACCTGGGCACCCAACGGCCGCATCCTCCAGTTCTTCCGCACCGAACGCAACAGCGGCAAGACCGGCCTGTGGCAGGTCGACCTGACGGGTGAGAACCTGCGCCGCCTGCCGACGCCGGTCGATGCCTCGGACCCGGCCTGGGGACCGATCCTGCCCTGACTGCATTGATTAGGAACAAGGATCGCCTTTCGGCGACGAAAACGACTTCACCACGCTGTTTATAAGGGGACAGCCTATGAATACTCGTATTGCTACCGGCCTGATGCTCGCATCGACCATTGCGCTTGCCGCGTGCCAGAAGAAGGCGCCCGAGGAACTGCCGCCGCCGCCGACGGCCACGCCCGCGCCNGCGCCTGCGCCGANCGGNCCCACGGTTGGCTCGCAGCAGCACTTCGTCGACGCCGTCGGNCAGGAAAACACGGTCGTCTATTTCGANACCGACCGCTTCAACATCGATGCCGAAGACCAGGCGAAGCTGCAGCGCCAGGCGCAGTACTTCAACCAGTATTCGGGCGTGACCTTCACCGTCGAAGGGCATTGCGACGAACGCGGCACGCGCGANTACAACCTCGCGNTGGGCGAACGCCGCGCCAATGCCGCGAANAACTATCTCGTCTCGATCGGTATTCCGGCCAACCGGATCCGGACCGTAAGCTACGGGAAGGANCGCCCGGTCGCGCTGGGTTCGAACGAAGCGGCTTGGGCGCAGAACCGCCGCGCTGCGACCGTGACTATCGGTTGAACCGTACCNGAGGGCTCCCGCCAGGCGGGGGCCCTTTCCCTANGGGGCATTGACNACNNTCAGCGCGCGGCGCTGATGCTCGCGAAAGGNATGCCCGGGCTGATCTGCCCGCCGCGNCCGGCATCGAACCCGCCATGGCCNGCGGCAATCGCGAACGNCGCCATCGTCAGGACTGCGACGCAGGCGGAGAAGGTCAGCTGTTTGCTCATNTCAGGTCTCATGCATGGCGCTCTACGGCCAAAGGGTTTAGCGAACGTTGCAATGCAACATTTCGTATTGAAACCTGTTCCCGGCGGTTGCACCTTTTGCCAGCGCGCCTAGATTAACCGCGATGTTTTCCCGACAATCGACTTTTTCGCCCCGTGGCTAAGGCGCGCCGTTCGAACGACTGGGGCTTCCCCCGCTGGCGNGGCTACGGTTCCTCGCGCGAGGCGACGACCGTNCGCCTGTGCGACCGGCACGGCTGCGAAGAGCCCGGCGAATGCCCCGCGCCCAAGGCGCCCAACAGCCCCGAGCGNTGGATGTTCTGCCAGAAGCANGCGGCCGAATANAATCGCAAGTGGGACTATTTCGAAGGGCTCGACAAGGCCGAGAAGGAAGCCCGCGCGTCGGCCGAACGCAGCGAGAATGCCGGNTANGCNGAGGCGCAGCATTACGGCTGGAGCGGCAGCGGCGACGGNTCGCGCAGCGCCGACGAAATGCGCGCGCTGGAAGTGCTCGAACTGGACGNCGACGCCGATTTCACGGCGATCAAGAAGGCCTGGCGCGACAAGGCCAAGACGGTGCANCCCGACGTCAAGCCAGGCGACAAGGAAGCCGCAGCCGAGTTCCAGAAGCTGCANCTTGCNTATGAAGTGCTCAAGGCNGCCGAAGACCGGCGCGAATGGCGCGGGTAAGGGCGTCCCGCTGAAGGACGAGGGCGCCCGGAACGATAGGGGACGGCCCTAGCTTCCGCTCGGCAACCTTGCGCGCACGGCGCGCGCTACCAATTCGCCCAGATTGTCCGCNTGCTCGGGGTAGAGATAGGGTTCGATCAACTCGGCTTCCATCACTGCCAGCGTGCCCGATGGCAGCCGCANCATGTCGATCCGGGCGTAGAGCAGCGGTTCGAACGGCAGCGCCGCCACCACCGCCTGCGCCGCGGCCAGGTCGCGCGCGTCGGGCGTATAGGGGGTCTCGTATCCGCCGTAGAGCGACTGGATACGGTAATCGTCCGGCCCGGCGCGCTTGCAGACGCCGTGNCTGAAGGCGCCGTCGATGAAGACATAGGTGAACTCGCCTTCCTCCACCACGCTGGGCAGGAAGGGCTGGACCATGCAGGGGCAGCCCATGGTCCAGNTGTCATCGGGCAGCGANTCGCGCGCNAAGCTGTGNTGCCCGATACCNCCTGCGCCGACCTGCCGTTTCACCACNACGCGATCGGNCGCGAAATGCGCCATCGCGTCCTGCACACCGGCGCGGCCGAGGTCCCTGCGCCACAGCGTCGGGACGATCGCGGCCCCCTGCTGCGCCAATTCGTCGAGATAGCGCTTGTCCGCGTTCCACCGCACCACGGCGGGCGGATTGCAGACGGTCACGCCGCGCTCCTCGATCGCCGCCAGCTTNGCGATGAATTCGTCGGGATAGTCCTGATAGTCCCACGCCGTGCCCAGCATCACCAGCGCTATGCCGTCGAAGGCAGCGATCGGCGCGCGCCAGTCGATCTCTTCCAGTTCGAGGCCCTGCGCCGCCAGCGCCGGTCGCAGCGCGGCGACTTCGAGATCGTGTTCGAACGCGTCTCCCCGGCGCGGGCCATCGCCGGGGAGCGTGTCGGCACAGGCGAGAAAGCCGATCCGGGTCAGACTGTCTCCAGTGCTTGCGTGAAGTCGGCGATCAGATCGTCGGGATCCTCGATACCGATCGAGATGCGCACCAGATTGTCGGAAATGCCCAGTTCCGCGCGGCGTCCTTCGGCCACCGATAGGTGCGTCATCGAGGCGGGATGGCTGGCCAGCGTCTCGGTCCCGCCGAGGCTGACCGCCAGCTTGGCGATCTTGAGCGCGTCGAGGAAGCGGAAGCATTCGGCCTCGCCGCCCTTGAGCAGCAGCGAAAAGGTGCTGCCCGCGCCCTTGCAGTGACGATCGTAGATGTCCTGCTGGCGCGCATCCTTGATCATGCCGAGATAGCCGAGCCCTTCGACCTTGGGATGCTGCGCCAGGAATTCGCAGACCTTGGCGGCGTTCTCGCCCGCGCGGTTCATCCGCAGTTCGACCGTCTCGAGACTGCGCATCAGCATCCATGCGGTGTTCGGATCGCAAATGCCGCCCATGGTGTTGCGCAGCATGCGCACCGGTTCCATCCATTTCTTCGCCCCGGCAATGCTGCCCGCAACGAGGTCCGAATGGCCGCCGACATATTTGGTCAGCGAATAGACGACGATATCCGCGCCCTGGTCGAGCGGGCGCTGCCACAGCGGACCGAGGAAGGTGTTGTCGATCGCGATAGGGCAATCGAGCTGCGCCGCATCGACCGACGCGCGGACCGCTTCGATGTCGACCAGCGCATTGGTCGGATTACCCGGGCTTTCGAGATAGACCATGCAGACCTTGCCGCCCTGCTCGTCGGCCTGCGCCTGCGCCTTCTCGATCACGGCGTCGATCTCCTCGCGCGTGGCACCGGCGGGGAAGTCGACATAGGTGACGCCGAACTTGGCGAGCACCTTGGCGACGAAGCCNTCGGAGGCGGCGTAGAGCGGGCCCGANTGGACGATCACGTCGTTCTGGCTGGCATAGGCNAGCATCAGCACGCAGATCGCGGTCATCCCGCTGGAGAAGCTGAGCGCGTCTTCGGCGCCGTCCCANACCGANAGNCGATCTTCGAGGATNTCNTGGTTGGGCGCGTTGAAGCGCGAATAGACGAGNCCGTCCGCNCCNCCNGGGCGCTTGCCNGTNATGCCTTCGAAATGGCGCTTGCCGTCGGCGGCGCTGGGGAAGGCNAAGGTCGAGGTGAGGAAGATCGGCGGCTTGAGGCTGCCTTCGGACAGCACCGGGTCATAGCCATAGCCCATCATCAGCGTGCTGGGCTTGAGTTCGCGCCCGTCGATCTTGGTGACTTCGGGCTTGGGNGCCATGCGCGGCGAGGTAGGGTCGATATCGTGGTCGCTCATCGGCGAACCTCCTTCCTGATCAGCGCTCCCAGGAAGGCGGGAGCCAAGGCGGATGGTCCGCGGCGCCCGTTCCTAACCTCCGCAGGAACGCTTCTCCGNCGACCGCCGCTGTCGGCTCANTCCTTATGGTGGACCGCTGTTGGTTTCAACTGCGACGAGTCCCGCAAGGTGCGACACATGGACCGCGGCCCTNCCGACAAAATGCACCAGAACGCGGAATGGGTGCAGTGCGGCCCGAGTTTTGCGGTGCGGCGGTCGTCACCCGGGTCCCGGCGTGCCGCGCGCGGCGGAGTGCCTGCCNTCTAGACCAGCCCGGCCATTCCCCACACCACGGCGACGATCATGAATATGCCGGCGATGTCCAGCAGCAGCCCCGCCTTNACCATGCGGTCGATGCGGATGTGCCCGGTCGACCATGCGATCGCATTGGGGCCGGTGCCCGCGGGCAGCATGAACCCCCAGCTCGCGGCAAGCGCGGCGGGCATGGCGAGCAGGATCGGATCGACGCCCAGCGCCACCACCAGCGCGGCGATCACCGGGATGATCCCGGTGGCGGTGGCGACATTGCTGGCAAACTCGGTGATCAGCACCACCATCGCCACCACCGCCAGCGCCACCAGCAGCAGCGGGAAAGCCTCCAGCGGGAGGAGGGCGTTGCCCAGCCAGTCGGCCAGCCCGCTCGCGCTCATCCCTGCTGCCAGCGCCAGCCCGCCGCCGAACATCATGATGACACCCCACGGCGCGCGGTTGGCCTCTTCCCACACCAGCAGCGGCCGCCCGGTGCCATCGGGCAGCAGGAACAGCGCCAGGCTGGCGATGATGGCGATGGTGCCATCGGTCCACGACCCTTCCGGCAGGTAGGGTCCCAGTACCAGCCGCGTCATCCAGGCGGCAAAGGTCAGCGCGACGACGATCATCAGCCGCCGTTCGGCGGGGCCCATCGGCTGTTCATTGGCCACCGCGGCGCGCGCCGCAGCGACATCGAAGGGATGCGCCGAGACGCGCTGGACCCGCGCGACGAGGAAAGCCGCGAGCGGAACGCCGAGCAGCACGATGGGGAAGCCGTAGAACGACCATTCGGCAAAGCTGATCTGCGTACCGATCATCGTGTCCAGCAGCCCCACCGAGATCGCGTTGGTCGGCGATCCGACCAGCGTGCCGAGCCCGCCGATGCTGGCCGCAAACGCGATCCCCATGGGCAAGGCGCCCGCCAGCCCGTCGCGGTCCCCGGCCAGCACCCCGCCGCCCGCGAGGACGGCCACCGCCATGGGCATCATGATGAGGGTGGTGGAAGTGTTCGAAATCAGCATCGACAGGATCGCGGCGGCGATCATGAAGGCCAGCAGCAGGCCGGCCTGTCCGCCGCGCCCGCCAAGCAGGCTGAGAATCCCCAGCGCAAGCCGCCGGTGCAGGCCGGTGCGTTCGATCGCCAGCGCGATGAAGCCGCCGCCCAGCAGCAGGAACAGGATGTCGGAATAATAGGCGCTGGCGGTTTCCTTGGCGCTCATCACCCCGGCAAAGGGCAGCACGATGAACGGCATCAGCGCGGTNGCCGTCAGCGGCAGCGCCTCGGTCATCCACCAGGCGGCCATNAGCACCACCAGCCCGGCGACGATGAATGCCTCGCGCTGCATGCCCGCGGGCGTGGGCAGGAAAATGCTGGCCAGNAGCGCCGCAGCGCCCACCAGCAATCCGATATGTCTGGCCGCCATGTGCTGCGATCCCCCCTTGGCGCGAACTGCTAACAGCGGCGCGCGGGCGGGGCAACGCGCCANGCGCATGGATGCCCGATACGAAAAGGGCGGCCCCGAAGCGCCGCCCTTTCGCAATGCAGTGTGGCGTGCGCCTTACTTGGGCGCGAGCACCATGATCATCTGACGCCCTTCGAGGCGCGGGAAGGCTTCGACCTTGGCGATTTCCTCGACATCGTCGCGGACGCGGTTGAGGAGATCCATGCCGAGCTGCTGGTGNGCCATTTCGCGGCCGCGGAACCGCAGCGTGCACTTCACCTTGTCGCCGTTCTCNAGGAACTTGACGACATTGCGCATCTTCACCTCGTAATCGTGGGTGTCGATGTTCGGGCGCATCTTGACCTCTTTGATTTCCTGGGTCTTCTGCGTCTTGCGGGCGAGGTTGGCTTTTTTCTGCGCCTCGTAGCGGTGCTTGCCGACATCGAGGAACTTGCACACCGGCGGGTCCGCATTGGGGGACACTTCGACGAGGTTGAGACCAAGTTCATTGGCCTGCTCGACCGCTTCGCGGGTGAACATAACGCCGATGTTTTCGCCTTCGTGGTCGATCACGCGGACTTTCGGCACATTGATCATGTTATCGTAGCGCGGGCCGCTTTTCACGGGCATTTGCATGCTGCGCCGGGGTGGACGGGCTATGGGGCACTCTCCTTTGGTGGCCGTATTCGGAACTGGTTGCGGTAATTGGAAAGCCAGCATGTAGGCATTGTTCCGAAGATTCGGAAGTGTGTTATGCGAATGGGGCGCATATTTGCGCGCNNNNGTTGCNTTAGAGCGATACGCCCCAAGGCATTTCTGGCAGATCAAACAACCATGGACCGGNAAGGCGGGGCAGCGCCCAGTAGGCTGCCGAAAACCCAAATCCGTAAAATGGTATCCCCACGCAAATCATTGCGAAGCTTAGGCCCCTTCTCAGCTTTGAGAAGTGGAGCGCCGCGGCGCCCGTAAACACCGTGGCGAGGATGAAACCGCTCGGCCAGATTTGCGCCCAGCTGAATTTTTGGCCGAATGCCTGCCCGACTATCGGTGCCACCCAGCAATACATGACCGCGATCAGAATAGCACCGTTCGCGAAGGCCGTAAGCCTATCGCCAACGGATTTGCCGGTTGCGAGGGCCAGCATGGGCGCGCTTAGCGCTAGCCAAATGACCACATGCCAGACCGTCAGGCTGGCAAAGGCATAGTTCAATGGGAGGAGCGCCATCAGGCAGCGCGGTTCCACAGGTTGAAGCGCGCCAGCTGGCCCNTNGCCGGGACCACCGCATCGATCCGCTGCGCTGGCTGGAGCGCCTTCAGGATCGCCGGATCGGCCGCATCCATCCCCCCGGTAAAGGCGCCGAAGGCGGGCAGGATCATNCGTCCGCCCGGCTTGCCGCCGGGGCCATCGTTCGCGCTGACCACCGCGCAGGGGCGGCGGATATGGCGCTGGCGCACCTTGAGCTGGAGGCGGGGGTGGTAGTGGCCCGACAGTTCCGGGCGGATTTCGCCNGCCTTCGCGCGGTGGCGCAGGATCAGNCCGCCGAGCTCGAGTTCTTCCGCCAGCGTGCCGCCGCAGCGGGCNTCCATTTCAGGATCGTGATTGCCGGTGATCCAGACCCAGTCGACCGTGCGGGTCAGCGCGTGGAGCATCCCNGCNGCNTGCTCTTCGAGCCGGGTNGANCCGGCCGAATCGTGGAAATTGTCGCCCAGCGTNATGACCCGNCGCGCGCCCGTTTCGCGGATCGCCAGCGCCACGCGTTCCAGCGTTTCGCGGCTGTCATAGGGCGGNATCAGCTGCCCGTGNCGNGCGAAGAAACTGCCTTTTTCCANATGCANGTCGGCCACCAGCAGCGCGCGTTCGCGCGGCCAGTACAGCGCGCGGCCTTCGGTGAGGAGCCATTCCTCGCCTGCGAACGAAAGGGGAACCATGGCTCGCTATTGCCGTAGCGAAGTGGGGATGGCAAGGCTTTTGCCATGACCGACTGGACCCAGCAGACCGAGACCGCCCGCACCTGGTTCGAAAGCCTGCGCGACCGNATCTGCGCCGAATTCGAAGCCATCGANCGCGANGCGGGCAGCGATGCCGGCTTCCAGTACGACAGCTGGAACCGCGAAGAGGAAGGCAATGCCGATCCCGGCGGCGGGACGCGCGGCTTGATGAAGGGCAAGGTGTTCGAAAAGGTCGGNGTCAACGTNTCGACCGTGCGCGGCAATTTCGCGAAGGAATTCGCNGCCACGATCAATGGCGCCAGCGCGGACAGCCCGGGCTTTACNGCCACCGGCATCAGCCTGGTCGCGCATATGNCCAATCCGCATGTNCCCGCNGTGCATATGAACACGCGGTTCCTGACCACCGGCAAGGCGTGGTTCGGCGGCGGGGCCGATCTCAATCCGCCGATCCCCTATGCCGAGGACACGGACGAATTCCACGCCTGTTTCCGCGCGGCCTGTGCGGCGCACAACCCGACCTATTACGAACGCTTCAAGAAGTGGGCCGACGACTATTTCTACATCCCCCACCGCGGCGTGCACCGCGGGGTGGGCGGGATCTTCTACGACCACCTCGAATGCGAGGATCCCGCCGTCGACGAAGGGGCCGCGTTCGACCGCAATCTCGCTTTCACGAAGGACGTGGGNGAGGCTTTCCTCGANATCTTCCCGCGGCTGGTGCGCCGCCGGATGGACAGCGCGTTCACGGCACAGGACAAGCAGACCCAGCTCGAATGGCGCGGGCGCTATGCCGAGTTCAACCTGGTCTACGACCGNGGCACGCTGTTCGGCCTCAAGACCGGCGGCAATATCGACGCGATCCTGATGAGCCTGCCGCCCGAGGCGGTCTGGAGCTGAACCGGCCACCCGTCCAAGCCGCTGCAATAACAGACAGATAGCCGGGTCGCGTATCCGGCCCTTCACGGAGACCTTTCATGCGTAAATTCGCCGCACCGCTCGCCTTGTTGCTCACCAGTACCGCCTGTACCACGATGGAAGCGGCGCCCGCGCCGGTCGCTGCGGCAGCGGACCGCATGGTCTCGCCGATCCTGACCTCGCCCGAGGCAGTCGACACGCTGACCCATGCGCAGCCCCAGGTCGCGCGGGTNACGCATGTCGCGCTCGATCTCGACCTCGATTTCGACGCCAAGCGTGTCGGCGGGACGGCGGAACTGAGCGTGCTGGCCGCGCCGGGGGCCGAGGAAATCGTGCTCGACACCAACGGGCTCGAGATCGCGCAGGTCACCGACGGGCAGGGCCGCGCGCTGTCCCATACGGTGGGCGAGCCGGTGGCCGAAGGCGGCAAGGGCGCGNCGCTGACGATCCGCCTCGACGGCGCGGAGACGCTGCGCATCGCCTATCGCGCGCCCGCCGATGCCAGCGCGCTGCAATGGCTCAGCCCCGAACAGACCAAGGGCGGGGTGCATCCCTTCCTCTTCAGCCAGGGACAGGCGATCCTCAATCGCAGCTGGATCCCGACGCAGGACAGCCCCGGCATCCGGCAGACATGGGAAGCGCGCATCACCGCGCCCGAGCCGCTNGACGTGGTGATGAGCGGCGTGCGCCAGGGTGAGCCCGAGGATCTCGGCAACGGCCGCCGTGCCTTCACCTTCGTGATGGACAAGCCGGTGCCGCCCTATCTCATCGCGATCGCGGCGGGCGATATCGATTTCCGCGCGATCGGCCCGCGCACCGGCGTCTGGGCCGAACCCGCCACGCTCGACCGGGCCTGGCGCGAAGTGAACGACACCGAGGAAATGGTCGTCGCGGCCGAGGAGCTCTACGGCGAATACCGCTGGGGCCGCTACGACATGATCGTGCTGCCGCCCGCCTTCCCCTATGGCGGGATGGAAAACCCGGTGATGACCTTCCTCACCCCGACCTTCATCGCGGGCGACCGGTCGAACAACGGCCTCGTGGCGCACGAACTGGCGCACAGCTGGTCGGGCAATCTCGTCACCAATGCGGTGTGGGGCGACAGCTGGCTCAACGAGGGCGTNACCACCTATTTCGAGAACCGCATCGTCGAGGCGGTNTATGGNAAGCAGCGCGCCGAGCAGGAAGCCGCGCTGATGTTCGCCAATATCCNGGAAACGCTGGCCGAGGTNGGCGAGGATGCCCCGGGCACCGCGCTGAGCACCGATGGNGGNTACCAGCTCGGCAGCGCGATTGCCTATGACAAGGGCGCGTTNTTCCTGCGCACGGTCGAAAGCGTGGTCGGCCGCGAGCGTTTCGACNCNTGGCTGCGCCAGTGGTTCGACAACCATGCCTTCCAGCCCGCCACCAGCGAGNTGTTCCTNGCGGACATGATGGAAAACCTGGTGCNGGGCGANGCCGAGGCCGANNNGCTGNNNCTNCGCGAATGGATCTTCGAGCCGGGCCTGCCCGCGAATGTGGCCAAGCCCGACCCGGCGGCATTCGCCGCGGTCGATGCCGCGGTGTCGGCCTATGNCGCCGAGGGCACGATCCCGGCGGGCTATGCGCAGTGGAGCAGCGCCGAGCGCCAGCGCTTCCTCGACAATATTCCCAAGCAGCGCACTGCCGAGCAACTCGCCGCGCTGAACGAGGCGCTGGGCCTGTCGGGCACGGGCAATAACGAGGAGCTGTTCCTGTGGCTCGAACTGGCGCTCGCCAATCGCTACGAACCCGCGGTGCCGCAGGCGGAGGAATTCCTCGCCGAGGTCGGCCGCGCGAAATTCGTGCGCCCGCTGTTCCAGGTGCTGTGGGACCAGGACGAATGGGGCCGGCCGATCGCGCAGCGCATCTATGCCCAGACCCGCGATAGCTATCACGCGGTAACGCGCGGCGGGGTCGACCGCATTCTCGGGACCGAGGGCTAGGTCACACCATATCGGCGGGGCGGACGAGGCGGTCGAAGGTCGGCTCGTCCACCAGCCCCAGCTCGAGGCCCGCCTGCTTGAGCGTCTGGCCGGTCTGGTGTGCATGCTTGGCAATCTTGGCGGCATTGTCGTAGCCGATCTCGGGCGCCAATGCCGTCACCAGCATCAAGGACCGTTCGACCAGCGCGGCGATCTGTTCAGTGTTCGCCTCGATCCCCTCGACGCAGCGGATGGCAAAACCTTCCATCCCGATTGCGAGCAATTCGACCGAGCGGATCACGTTCGACCCGATCAGCGGCATGAACACGTTGAGCTCGAAATGGCCCTGCATTCCGCCCACCGTCACTGCCTGGTGATTGCCGATCACCTGGCCCGCGACCATCGTCAGCATCTCGCACTGGGTCGGGTTGACCTTGCCCGGCATGATCGAGCTGCCCGGTTCGTTCGCGGGTAGCGACAGTTCGCCAAGGCCCGAGCGCGGACCCGATGCGAGGAAGCGGATATCGTTGGCGATCTTGTTGAGCGCCACTGCGAGCGTGTTGAGCGCGCCCGAGAAGGACACCAGCCCGTCCTTCGCAGCGAGCTGTTCGAAGGTGTTGGGCGCAGGCTCGAAGGCGAAGTCGGTGATGTCGCTGATCGCGCGGGCCATATCCGCGGCCCAGCCATCGGGCGCATTGAGCCCGGTGCCGACCGCGGTGCCGCCGATCGCGAGCTTGCGGATGTCGTTCTCCAATGCGCTTTCGATCCGCGCCCGGCAGCTCTTCAGCTGCCCGACATAGCCGGAAAATTCCTGGCCCAGCGTCAGCGGGGTGGCGTCCTGCGTATGCGTGCGGCCGATCTTGACGATATCGGCAAAGGCCCGCGCCTTCGCGTCAAGCGCTGCCACCAGCCGGTCGAGTGCGGGCAGCAGCGCATCGCGCGACGCCAGCGCGGCGGCGACATGCAGCGCGGTGGGGAAGCTGTCGTTCGAGCTTTGCGAGCGGTTTACATGGTCGTTGGGATGGACCGGCTCCTTGCCGCCGCGCGTGCCCGCCAGCGCTTCATTGGCGATTCCGGCGATCACTTCGTTGACGTTCATATTGGTCTGCGTGCCGCTGCCCGTCTGGAAGATGGTCAGCGGGAACTGGTCGTCATATTCGCCTGCCCGGATCGCGGTAGCGGCACTCTCGATCGCCTCGGCGAGCGGTGCCTCCAGCCCATGATGGCGGTTGATCCGCGCAGCCGCCTGTTTCACCGCGGCCTGCGCGTGGACGATCTGGATCGGCATGCGCTGGTGCGCGGGGAAGGGGAAGTTGGTCAGGCTGCGCTGCGTCTGCGCGCCCCAATAGGCGTCGGCAGGGACTTCGATGGGGCCGATGGAATCGGTTTCGGTGCGCGTCTGGGTCATGGCCTGTCTCTCTCCGGATGATGTGATGCCACAGGTAGGATCGCTGTACGGCGCATGCCACCCGCAGCGGCCCTGCGTGAAGATTCCATCTGTTCAGGCGGGTGAAGCGCACCTATCTCGAACACATGCTGCGCCAGTACGAACTCGTTGAACGGGTCAAGGAATACGATCCCGACGCCGACGAGGCGATGCTCAACCGCGCCTATGTCTATACCGTGCAGAAGCACGGCACGCAGACCCGCGCCAGTGGCGATCCCTATTTCAGCCACCCGGTCGAAGTCGCCGGCCTGATGACCGATCTCAAGCTCGACCAGGAAACCATCGCCACCGCGCTGCTGCACGACACGGTCGAAGACACGCTGGCGACGATCGACGATATCGAGCAGCATTTCGGCAAGGATGTCGCGCGGCTGGTCGACGGGGTGACCAAGCTGTCGAAGATCGAGCAGATGCCCGAGAACGAGCGCGCGGCGGAAAACCTGCGCAAGTTCCTGCTGGCGATGAGCGAGGACATCCGCGTGCTGCTGGTCAAGCTGGGCGACCGGCTGCACAACATGCGGACGCTGCATTTCATCAAGAAGCCCGAGAAGCGCCAGCGGATCGCGCGCGAGACGATGGATATCTACGCCCCGCTGGCCGAGCGCATCGGGCTGTATGAATATATGCGCGAGATGCAGATGCTCGCTTTCGAGCAGATCGAACCCGAAGCCTTCGCCACCATCACCCAGCGGCTCGACCAGATCCGCAGCGAGGATGGCGGGCAGGTCGATGCGATCGCGCTCGACATGAAACACGCCTTGCTCGAAGCCGGGATAACCACCGAGGTTTCGGGCCGCGAAAAGCACCCCTATTCGATCTGGCGCAAGATGGCCGAACGCCATGTCTCGTTCGAACAGGTCACCGACATCATGGCCTTTCGCATCATCTGCGAGGACGTGGCCGACTGCTACCGCGCGCTGGGGGTGCTGCACACGACGTGGCAGTTTCTCCCGGGCAAGTTCAAGGATTACATCTCCACTCCGAAGAACAACGGTTACCGCTCGCTCCACACTTCGCTGATCTACGGCAAGTCGATGCGCGTCGAAGTGCAGATCCGCACGCGCGAGATGCACCGGGTGAACGAATTCGGCTTCGCCGCGCACTGGGCCTACAAGCAGGATGGCCGGCCCGACGGGCAGGTCGGCTGGCTGCGCGACCTGATCGAGATCGTCGATGCGAGCCACGATCCCGAAGAGCTGCTCGAGCATACGCGGATGGCGATCTACCAGGATCGCATCTTTGCCTTCACTCCCAAGGGGGCGCTGTTCCAGCTGCCCAAGGGCGCCACCCCGGTCGATTTCGCCTTTGCCGTGCACACCGATCTGGGGGCGCAGACGGTGGGGGCGAAGATCAACGGGCGGCACATGCCGCTGCGCACACAGCTCAACAATGGCGACGTGGTCGAGATCATCAAGAGCGACAATGCCGATCCGCAGCTGTCGTGGCTGGGCTTTGTCGTGACCGGCAAGGCGCGTGCCTCGATCCGCCGCGCGGTGCGGCTCAAGGAACGCGCCGAAGTGGCGGAAATCGGGCAGAAGCTGTTCGACGAGATCGCGCTGCGCGTGCCTGCGAAGATCGGCAAGAAGGCGCTGCGCGAAGCGATCAAGCGGCTCGAGATGGAGGACGAGGAAGACCTCTATTACGCAATCGGNTCGGCCAAGATCGAGGATCGCGCGGTGATGGAGGCNCTGGTCCCCGGCTGCACCGCAGAGCTCGAGAACGAGCCCGACTGGGCCAAGAGCGGCAAGGCGCTGTCGATCCGCGGCCTGACGCCCGGCATGGGCTTCCAGCTGGCCCATTGNTGCCACCCGGTNCCGGGCGACCGGATCGTCGGCGTGCGGCGGCCCAACGAAGGGGTCGAAGTNCACACNATCGACTGCGCACANCTTGCCAACGGGATCGANAGCGACTGGCTGGATCTGTCCTGGGGCAAGCGTTCGCGCGGGGCAGTCGGCCGCATGCGCGTCACGCTCTACGANCGGCCCGGGACGCTCGCGGAAATGGCAGGCATCTTCGCGCAGAACCACGTGAATGTGACGAGCCTCGACCAGACCCAGCTCGATCACCCGTTCACNACTTACGAGATCGACCTGGAAGTGCAGGACGTGCCCCATCTGTCGCGCATCCTCAGCGCCCTGCGGGCCAGCGATTCGATCGCNCAGGCCGAACGGGTGTGAGCGCGCCGCTGGGCATCGACCATGTCCAGCTGGCGATGCCCGAGGGCGGCGAAGACCGGGCCCGCGCGTTCTACACCGATCTGCTCGGCATGCGTGAACTGGCCAAGCCGTCCAACCTTTCCCCGGCCGGGTGCTGGTTCGAATGCGGNGCNNTGCAGCTGCACCTGGGGGTCGATCCCGATTTCCGCCCGGCGCGCAAGGCGCATCCGGCGCTGCTGGTCGCCGATCTGGCAGAGTTTCGCGCCAGGCTTGCGCAAGGGGGAGCAATCGTCAGGGAAGACAAGCCGATGGCGGGGTATCATCGCTGCTTTACCGAAGACCCTTTCGGCAACCGTATCGAGTTGATGCAGAAGCTCTAGACGGGTCGCAGCGTGACCGCGACCGGGTCGCCCTCGGCGAGTTTCTCGGCCTTGCGCACCGGTGCCTTGACCGGCAGCATCCAGCCGCCCTCGTCGCGCGGAAAGCAGGATGTCTGCCAGACGGTTTCACCGATGCATGCCTCGACCTCGAGCGAGCGGAACCCGCGTTTGCCGCCCAGTTCGAGCCGCCACATCGCTTCGGTTGCCGAGAGGCTCTCGCCCGCTTCGCCCTCGATTGTCACGAAGAACCAGCTGACGCCGTTCTTCGCGGTCCAGCGCCAGAGCGGCGCGGTGACGGATACGCTCTCGCTCAATCGGCCACCCGGCGGACGGGCACCGGGATGTTGCAGATATCCGCGCCGCCTGCGGGATGGATGAAGAACGGGTCGCGGCGGTTCGCGCGCGCTTCGGCATAGCGCGCGAAGGTTTCGCCTTCGGTCGAGAGGAATTCGAATGCGGGCCTCTCGGCCTCGGGCAGATCGCTGGCCAAGCGCACCGAAAGGATCGGTGTGCGCTTGGCCGATTCCTCGGTGGTGTAGAAGCCCAGCGCGCCCGAACCGCGCGGCAGCGAAGACAAGTGCTCCATCCCTTCCACCACGCGCCCGACCAGCGCGATGTTGCGGTCGAGGTGGCGCGGTGCATGGCCGATAACGGTATAAAGCTCTGCGCCGCTGCCNGTATCNGGCGAATAGCCACGCCCGACGCCGACCATGCCATAGCAATGGACCGGCCAGGCGACCGGTTCGTCATCCGTCATCGCGATCGGCCAGCCGTCGAAAAAGGCATGNGCCCTCGCNTAGGGATCGGCCCGGTAGAGGGTGTNGGGGTCGCTGGGNGCCACGCGGGAAGCAGNGGTTTCGAAATAGGTGCGGATCTTAGCGATCGCGGGTTCGTCCAGCCTCGCCGAATANTCGTNTTCGNGNANGGCGGCGAGGTTGGCCGGCANAGCTTTCGCCTCGCCCCCGGCCTCGGGATTGTCGTAGTTCGGATCGCCCCACTGGACGACATAATTGTCCTGCACNCGGTTGACNGTNNTGCCGTCGTACCANNCGGCGCGNGCNAGCGTGCGGATGTTCCCGACCCAGCCTTGGCTGAAAGGCGCGGGCATCAGCTGGATCACCACCTNGCGCGCGGTGCCGTCTGGCGCNGAGGCCANCGTCATCACCAGCAANTCTTNCGGGGCAATGGTGGTCCATTCCGCCGCAGGCGCCTGCGCGACGANTTCGCCCGGCGAAGGCGGCGNGGCCTCGTCCTGCGCCTGCGCNGGAGCAGCAAGCGCGAGCAGCGCGGCGAACGGANAAAGCGATTTGGTCATCTGCAGGGGAGTGCCACCCGCNCCGGCAAAACGAAAGCCCCCTCTCGCGCATTGTACGGACGGGAGGGGGCCTCGTGGCGGTGTTCGCAGGGGATGCCTGATCCGCGCAGCACCGACGCGCAAATGGATCATAGCACGAAATCGGGCCTTGGCGCCATACTGCCNGCGCATTGGCTTGCGATTCGCATCGGGCGCCGCTAGACGCGCGGCTCTTTTGCGGCGCTACCGCGCTGTGCGCTTGAGCGCCGATNGGGTTTTGCCCATCGNCCTCNAGCAGCGAAGCGGTAGGGTAGCCAAGGAGAATGCGGAGCAGTGGCCGAGTGGTCGAAGGCGCACGCCTGGAAAGTGTGTATACGGTAACCCCGTATCGAGGGTTCGAATCCCTCCTGCTCCGCCACCCACTTTTTCGAGCGGAATGGCGCCCAGTGGTGCCGATCAGCCGCAGTTCGGCGGGACAATCGGGGAAATTCCGCCTCGGTGATTGCATTCGCTCCGTATCTGTTAACTAGAAGCGGCGCGGGGTCGCTGCGCGTCGTTCGGCGTCTGGATCGCCGCGATGGCTTTGGTTCGGGGGGCGGAATGAAGGCAGGGCTGGGCAGTCTGCGGCGCATGCTATGGGTCATGGCGGTGGCCTGCGCCCTGATCGCGGGACCCCGCCTGGCCGCGCAGCCACCGGCCGGCACCTGCTTCGCCGTCACTTCTTCGGTCGCCGCGCCCGATCGGTCCGATCTGCAGTGCGCCGGGGCGCCGGCCGGCTATCGCGGCAGCGTCCTGTGGCTGCGGCTGCCGGTTCCCGCCAGCCAGTCCCGCGATGCGTCGCTGGCGATGCACACCACGCGGTTCGAGCGAATGAGCGTGATGTTCGAATATGCCGATACGCTCGGTCCGCGGCAGACGATCGGCCGGGGGGATTTCGCCGACAGCTGGCATATTGGCGGGCAGGTCGCTTTTCGCGCGCGCGGCGACCGGCCCGCATCGGCGGTCTGGCTGCGGATCGCGGGGCTGGAGGATTACAACCTGCTGTCGCTGCGCATAGTGTCCGCGCAGGCCGCCCAGCGTCAGTTCGAGCTGACGGCATTTGCCATCGGCGCAGCGTTGGCGCTGCTGGGCATAGCCGCCCTGTTCAACATCGGCCTCGCCGCCAGCATGCGGCGCAGCTTCTTCCTGTGGCATGGCGGCTGGGCTGCGACCGTGATGGTCTGGGGCCTGGTCTGGTCCCAGGCCGGACTGGCGGTCTTTCCTGCAGCCGCGGGCACGGTGTCGGCGCGGCTGGCAACGGTGCTTGCCTGCCTGGCGATCATGTTCGCGACCTTCGCCACCGCATCCGCCTTGCGCGACGCGCTGCCCCGCTGGCCGCTGCGTCTGCTGGGTGCGCTCGGGGTGCTTGTCCTCGCGGCAGGCGTCGCCAGCGGTCTGCCCGGCGTCGATATCGGCCAATTCGCGCCGGTGCTGATGATCGGCACATTGTCATCGCTTGCTCTGGCCACCGCCTGTATTGCCGCGGGGTGGAGGAAGGGCCACGGCGCCGCCCGCGATCTGGCGATCAGCTGGGCGATCCCCATGGTGACGCTGGCGATGACCCAGATCGTCGATCTCGACGCGATCCTGTGGGGCGGGGGCGACAAGGTCCTGATGCTGTATGCTTCGGCGCTGCAGGTCGTGTGCCTGACCGGTTTCGCGACCGTGCGGCTGCGCGCGCTGCGGATGCAGCGCGACCGGGCGGTGGAGATCGGCAAGGCCCTGGCCGAACTTGCCGAACGCGATCCGCTTACCGGCCTGCTGAACCGCAGAGGCTTCCTCGGCAAATACGCCGANGCATTCGGCGGCGCGGCCGGCAGGCCCGTCGGCCTGCTGCTCATCGACGTGGACAAGTTCAAGGCCGTCAACGACGAGTTCGGGCATCAGGCGGGCGACGAGGTGCTCGTGACGCTCGGGCGCCGGCTGGCATCGTTCGAGGAGCGTTTCGGCTGCCGCGCGGGCAGGCTGGGCGGCGAGGAATTCGTTCTGGGGGTGAGCGGGGTTGCCGATCGCGGGCTGGTCGAGCTTGCGGAAACGGTGNGGTCCGAACTGGCCGAATGCGATTTCGGCGCAACCGCGCCGGGGCATCGGATCAGCGTCAGCATCGGCGTGGCGCAGGGCGCGGCCGACCGGCCGTTCCAGGCGCTGTACCGGAAAGCCGACGAAGCACTCTATGCCGCCAAGCGCGAAGGCCGCAACCGGGTGGTCTGCGCCGATCGCGATATCGAGAGCGACCANGCACCGGCGTTGCAGCAGGTGTCCTGACTGGTTTTTTCAGCGCGCGGCTGCACTGGCTCAAGGGTGTGGNAGTGCNGCGGCGNCGTCCNCACCGCTACGGCCTCCGCGCTACTCGGGAGCCTGCGCGGCGAGCATATCCATCATGGTGCGCGCGGCATCGCGGTCGGCGGGGTCTTCGAAGGCGACGTCCAGATCGGGTGCGGCATCGAGCATGTAGAGCAGGGTCCACAGCGCGAAGCGGTGGCCGCGATCGCGTTCGAGCCCGAAATCGACGCGCATTCGCTCGACCCCGGCGGGGAGCGCGGCCGGATCGACCTCGGCCAGGTCCTGGGTGCCGAAATAGCGCTGCAGCAGGTCTTCCATCTTCATTCCACCGCGCTAGCGGACCGGGCGGATCGTGCAAGGCGCTTGCACCCCGCTGCACGGCGGCAGAATTTCTTTGGGGAACGGCAATAGGCTGTTAGGGGCCGCGCATGCTTACCATCGACGGTGTCACAGTGCGGCTTGGCGGCCGGACCATTCTCGATCGCGCCAGCGCTGCCGTGCCGGTGGGCGCGCGCGTCGGGCTGATCGGGCGCAACGGCGCCGGCAAGTCGACGNTGATGAAAGCGCTGATCGGCGAAATCGAACCCGACGAGGGCGAGATCGCCAAACCGTCGCGCGCGCGGATCGGCTATATCGCGCAGGAAGCCCCCAGCGGGACGATGACGCCCGAGGAAGTGGTACTGGCTTCGGCCACCGAACGCGCCGAGCTGCTGGCCGAACTGGAAACCTGCACCGATATGTACCGGATGGGCGATGTCCATGATCGCCTGCTCGCCATCGATGCCTACAGCGCGCCGGCGCGCGCAGCGAAGATCCTCAACGGGCTGGGCTTCGACGAGGAGATGCAGCAACGTCCGGTGGAAAGCTTTTCCGGCGGCTGGAAGATGCGCATCGCGCTNGGCGCGCTGCTGTTTTCCGAACCCGATATCCTGCTGCTCGACGAACCGTCGAACCACCTCGATCTCGAAGCGACCTTGTGGCTCGAGAACTTCCTCAAATCCTATCCTGCCACGCTGCTGGTGATCAGCCACGAACGCGACCTGCTGAACAAGGTGGTCGACCATATCCTGCATCTGCAGGGCGGGGCGCTGACGCTGTACAATGGCGGATACGACGCGTTCGAGAAGCAGCGCGCCGAGCGGGCGGCCCAGCTGGCGGCGGCCAAGGCTTCGCAGGATGCACAGCGCGCGCGATTGCAGGATTACGTCGCCCGCAACAGCGCGCGTGCATCGACTGCCAAACAGGCGCAGTCGCGTGCCAAGATGCTGGCCAAGATGCAGCCCGTCGCCGCGATGATGGAAGACCCCACGCTCACTTTCGGATTTCCCGATCCGGCGGAACTCAAATCCCCCATGATCACGCTTGAACAGGCGGCCGTGGGCTATGGCGATGCCCCGCCGATCCTGAAGCGGCTGAATTTCCGGATCGATGCCGACGATCGCATCGCGCTGCTGGGCCGCAACGGCAACGGCAAGACCACGCTGGCCCGGCTGCTGGCTTCGCAGCTCGACCCGGTGGAAGGCGAAGTGAACGCCCCGGGGCGGCTGAAGGTAGGCTATTTCACCCAGTACCAGGTCGAGGAACTGGCCGGTGAGGACACGCCGCTCGACCTGATGAACCGCGCAATGGAGGGCGCGGCGCAGGGCGCCGTTCGCGCGCAGCTGGGGCGGTTCGGCTTTTCGGGCGCGCGGGCGCAGACGCGGGTCGACAAGCTGTCGGGCGGCGAACGGGCGCGTCTGGCACTGGCCCTGATCACCCGCGATGCGCCGCATCTGCTGATCCTGGACGAGCCGACCAACCACCTCGATGTCGATGCGCGCGAAGCCTTGATCCAGGCGCTGAACGATTACTCGGGCGCGGTCATCCTCATCAGCCATGACCGCCACATGGTCGAACTGACGGCGGACCGTCTGGTGCTGGTGGATGACGGCACCGCGCGCGAATATTCCGGTAGCATGGAAGATTACATCGATCTGGTGCTGGGCCGCAANCCGGCGAAGAACGGCCGCGGCGATGCGGCCAGCAAGGCGCGCGGCAGCAATGGCACCAATATCATTGCCCGGACGCGCACGGCCAANGCGGAACTGGCGAAGGCCGAACAGGCGATGGCGCGGCTGACCGCCGATGTCGAGCGGCTCGACAGTGCCATCCTCGAACAGGGGACGGCCGGGGCGAGACCGGGCGGCGGGGCGAGCATCGAAAGCCTCCTCGCCCAGCGCGCCGAAGCGGCCGATGCGCTCGCCGAAGCCGAAGCGGCATGGCTGGCCGCCGGGACCGAACTGGAAGCCATCGAACAGGGCTGACACAGAAGCGCTTCCCCCCCGAGGCCTTATTCGTTACCTGCGCAGCGTGTCCGCCGCGTCTTTCCGTACAATGGCTTGCGCCGCACTGCTGCTTGTCACCGCCTGCGGTGAAGCAGAACGCGATCCTGCGCGCGAGGCNGTGCCGGTCGTTGCGCAGGACATCAGCGTGCTTCCCGAACAGATCGAGATCGAAGCCATCGGCTCGGCCCGNGCGGCAACATCGGCGGAGATTTTNGCCGAAACGGCGGGNCGAGTGACCGCNGTGCTGTTCGCGGCGGGCGATTTCGTGCGCAAGGGCGANGCGCTGGTCCGGCTCGACGCGCGGCAGGAACGCCTCGCGGTCGAAGCGGCACGGGTGCAGGTNCAGGAAGCCGACCAGTTGCTGGGCCGGTATCGCCGCATCGAGGATACCGGTGCGCTNTCCGAAAGCCAGATCGAAGCCGGCGTGACCGCGCTCGCTTCGGCGCGCGTGGCGCTGGAACAGGCGCAGACGGCGCTGGCCGACCGGACAGTNCGCGCGCCGTTCTCGGGCCACGTCGGCCTGACCGAAGTCGATCCCGGTGACCGCGTCAACGATTCCACGCCGATCACGCAGATCGACCAGCGCGGCACGCTCTATGTCGATTTCCCCGCGCCTGAATCGGTCTTCAATGCGCTGCGTCCCGGCCAGGTCGTCCAGGTCGTGCCTTTTTCCGATACGACGCGGACCATCGACGCCCGCGTGGTGGCGACCGACAACCGGATATCGCAGGACAGCCGCGATTTCATCGTGCGCACCGCCATCCCNAACGAGGGCGACCGCCTGCGCCCCGGGATGAGCTTCCGCGTGGTCTTCACCCGCAATGGCGAAGCACGTCCGGTGGTCCCCGAGGAGGCCATCGTATGGGGCGGGGATGGATCGCACCTGTTCGTCATTCGCGAAGGCGCAGCCAGGCGCGTCCCGGTGACGATCACCTCGCGGCGCGAAGGCGAGGTCTTCGTGGATGGCGAATTCGAGCGGACCGACCGGGTGATCGTCGAAGGAGTGCAGAAGGTGCGCGACGGGCAGGCCATCCGCGTGGTGGGCAGCGGGAATGCGGACNGGCAGGATGTCGAGGTCCGCCAGCCCCGATCGGGCGCTGCTGTAGCCGCCGATGAAGGATAGGGCCGACCTCCCCATGCTGGCGGTGAAGCGGCCGTTGCTGATCGGCGTGCTCAACCTGCTGATCGTGATTGCCGGTATCGCTGCGCTGATGGGCGTCGAGGTTCGCGAGCTCCCCAATGTCGACCGGCCGGTCGTGTCGGTCACCGCCAGCCTGCCCGGCGCTGCACCCGAGACCATGGATTCCGAGGTCACGAGCCTTCTCGAAGATGCCGTCGCGCGGGTTTCGGGCGTGCGCCAGATCCGCGCGTCGAGCGAGGAGAACAACAGCCGCATCCGTGTCGAATTCAATCCCGGCACCGATCTCGATACCGCTGCCTCCGACGTGCGCGAGGCGGTCAGCCGGACGACCCGCGACCTGCCCGAGCGCGTCGAGCAGGTGACGGTGGTCAAGGCGGACCAGGACGCGCAGCCGATCATGACGCTGGCCGTGCTGTCGGACAGCTACGACCAGGCCTCGCTGACGCGGCTGGTGGAAAACGACATCGTGCCCGAACTGCTCGCCGCCGAAGGGGTCGCCAGCATCGAACAGTTCGGCACCCGCGCCCGGCAGATGCGCGTGTCGGTCGACCCGGCACGGCTCAACCGCTTCGGGCTGACAATGACCGATGTCGCCGCGGCACTGCGGGGGGCCCCCTTCGACGTGCCGGTCGGCTCGTTCCGGTCGGACGCGCAGGAACTGGTGGTGCGGGCCGAAGCCAGCGCGGTCGATCCCGCGCAGATCGAGAATGTCGTCATTTCGGGCACCACTCGCGTCGGCGATGTCGCGCAGGCGGATTTCGCCCCCGCCAATGCGACCAACTTCGTCCGCCTCGACGGAGCGCCGATCGTCGGGCTGGGCGTGGTGCGACAGGCCAGCTCGAACACGATCGAGATATCCAGCGCCATTCGCGCGGATGTCGAACGCCTGAACGCGCGGTTCGACGATGTCCGGATCGACGTGGTGTCGGACGATGCCCAATTCATCCGCATTTCGGTCCGCGAAGTGCTGATCACGCTGGCCTTCACCATCGCTGTGGTCATTGGCACCATGCTGGTGTTCTTCCGCGCCTGGCGACCCACCGTCGTGCCCAGCGCCACCATCCCGGTCGCGCTGGTCGGGGTGATCGCGGGCATCTGGCTGATGGGCTTTTCGATCAACTTGCTCACGCTGCTGGCGCTAGTGCTGGCGACCGGGCTGATCGTCGACGATGCCATCGTGGTACTGGAAAACGCGCAGCGGTTGCAGAACAAGGGGCTGGGCCGGCGCGCGGCGGCGGTGCTGGGTACGCGGCAGGTCTTCTTCGCCGTCGTGGCGACCACGGCGGTGCTGGTTTCGGTGTTCGTCCCGATCAGCTTCCTGCCGTCCGAAGCGGGGCGGCTGTTTCGCGAATTCGGCTTCGTGCTGGCCGTGTCGGTGATCATTTCCAGTTTCGTCGCGCTGTCGCTGGTCCCGGCACTGGCGGCGAAATTCGACCTGGCGACNGACGACAGCGCGCCGGGCAGGTTAGCTGGCTGGGGTCATGCGGCGAACCACCGCTATGAAAGCGCGCTGCGCCGGTGTCTCGACCGGCCCAAGCTGGTNGGAGCGGTGTCGGTCGCGCTCGCGGCGCTGGCGGCGCTGCTTTACACCCAGCTCGATAACGAACTGGTCCCCGACGAGGATCGCGGCGTCATCACGATCGATGCGACGGGCCCCGACGGGGTCGGCATCGATTTCATGGATGGCGAGCTCGACGAGGTGGAGCAGGTCATCGCGCCGTATCTTGCCAGCGGCGAGATCGAAAGCACCTTCTCGATCGTCGGCCGCTACGATCCCAATCGCGTCCGGGTGACTGCACAACTCGCCGATTGGAGCGAGCGCGACCGCAGCCAGACCGAGATNGTCGAGGAACTCAACCCGCCGCTGCAGGAAATTCCCGGATCGCGCACCAATGCCCGGGGCCGCGGCACGCTGAGTTTCGGCGGTGGGGGCGACGGTATCGAGGTGGCGCTGACCGGCGCCGAATACCCGACGATCTACGCGTCCGCGCAGGCGCTTGCCACGGCGATCGACACCCGCTCCGAAATCCTCTCCAATCCCGACATTTCCTACCAGCCGACACAGCCGCAGCTGTCGGTACAGATCGATCGCCAGCGCGCTTCGGATCTCGGCGTCGAGCTGGACGACCTGGCGCAGACGCTGCGCGCGATGGTCGGCGGCGACGATCTGGTGGATCTCAACGTCGGCGACCAGGCAGTCCCGATCTTCCTCACCGCCCAGGCCGTGAGTGTCACCAATCCGTCGGACCTGCGCAATCTCTACGTCCGCGGGTCGGGCGGGGCGTTGATCCCGCTGTCCAGCGTCACCGTGATCGAAGAGCAGGGCATCGCCGCCGAACTCGACCGCACCGAACAGCGGCGTGCAATCGAGGTCTCCGCGGATATTGCAGCCGGTACGCCGCTGCGCGATGCGGTCGACGAGATCGAGCGGTTGGGCGAGGAAGCGCTGGGNCCGGGGATCGACATGCTGCTGCAGGGCGATGCGGCGAGCCTCGAGGAAGCGTCGAGCGATCTGCTGCTGACCTATATCTTCGCGCTGGTGATCGTGTTCCTGGTGCTGGTGGCGCAATTCGAAAGCGTTACCAGCGCATTGGTGGTACTGCTGACCATTCCCNTCGCGCTTGCCGCGGCNGTATTCGCGCTGTTCCTGTCGGGGGTCTCGCTGAACATCTATTCGCAGATCGGGCTGGTGATGCTGATCGGGCTGATGGCGAAGAACGGCATCCTGATCGTCGAATTCGCCGACCAGTTGCGGCACCAGGGGCGCAGCGTCCGCGAAGCGGTGGAGGAAGCCGCCGCGATCCGCCTGCGGCCGATCGTGATGACGCTGATCTCGACCGTGTTGGGCGCCCTGCCGTTGATCCTCGCCAGCGGCGCGGGTTCCGAAGCNCGCCAGTCGATCGGCTGGGTGATTTTCGGCGGGCTGGGTATCGCGGGCATCTTCACGCTGTTCCTGACCCCGGTCATCTATCTCGCCATCGCGCGCTACGGGAACCCGCGCAATGTCGACCTCGCCCGCCTGCACAAGGAAATCGACGAGGTCGACGAGGATCTTGCCGTGGCGCAGGTATGAAGCACCCCGGTGCCATTCTGGCCGTCGCGCTGGCGATGTCCGGCTGCGCCGGTAGCGAACCGGTCGCAATCGCGCCGCCCATCGCTGCCCCGGCTGTCTATGCGACCGATCTGCCCGCNGCCGGGTTGCAGGAAGAATGGTGGCTCGGCTTCGGTGACCCGGTGCTCGACCGGCTGGTCCGGCGCGGTCTGGAAGCCAATCTCGATATCGATGCCGCGTCCGGACGGCTTGCCGCCGCGGCCGCCCTGTTGCGCGCGGAACGGGCGGACCGGCTGCCGGGGCTCGACGGATCGGCCGAAATCGGAACCACGNTGGTGGGCGAGGGAGAGGATACGGCGGNGGCCGGCCTGTTCGCCCTGTTCGAACCCGATCTGAATGGGCGGCTGGCAGCCGAGGTGCGCGCCGCCGTGGCCGATTACGCCGAGACGAACTATTTGCTGGCCGAGCAGCGCCGGCTGGTCGCTGCTGCGATCGCCAGCCAGTATATCGAATACCGCCGGACGCAGACGCAACTCGACCTGCTCGAACAATCGACCGATCTGCAGGACCAGACGCTGCGCATCGTCACCCTGCGGTTCGAGGCCGGNCTGGCTGCCAATNTGGACGTGCGCCGCGCGGCAGCGGACCTCGCCCAGACCCGGGCTCGCCGGGGATTGGTCGAGATTGCCCGCGCCAATGCGCTCAGCGCGCTCGCGATCCTGCTGGCAGAGCCCCCCGGGGCCTTCGCGATCGAGCCGCTCGCCGATGGATCCCGGATACCTGGATATGGCGCGGGGCCGCCAGCGGGCGTGCCCGCCGACCTGCTTCGCCGGCGGACCGATATCCTCGCTGCCGAAGCGCGGCTCGCGCGGGCGGCCGCCGAGATCGGAATCGAACAGGCGGATCTGCGCCCGTCGCTGACGATACCCGGTGAAATCGGCATCGGCGACGGGCTGCTGAGCGGGCTATTCGGCGATTTCCTGGTCGGGATAGCCGCCGCGATCGACATTCCGATCTTCGACGGCGGACGCCGCCGCGCCGAAGTCGCTGCGGCCGAGGCCGTGGCCGAGGCGCGCGTGGCCGAATATCGCGCCACGTTCCTCAACGCGCTGGGCCAGGTCGAGAATGCGCTGGTATCGATCGAGGCCTATCGCCAGCGCAATGCCGCGCTCACCGAAGCGATCGACCAGAGCGAGACCGCGCTCGCACAGTCGAACGCGCTGTACCGCGAGGGCCTGGCGTCCCTGTTCGATGTGCTCGATGCGCAGCGCCAGCTGATCGCCAGCAGGCAGGCGCTGATCGACAGCGAGGCGGCACTGGCCAGTTCCTTCGTCGCTTTTCATTCGGCTATCGGATCGCAGTAAACGCCGCCCGCATTACTCGCGCTGCGGCTGCCGTATCCTAAATCCCCCGCGTCCTTCAAATCACCGGGTTGGAGCCACCGTATCCNGTGAAGAAATTCTCTTTCGGAACGAACGGCTTGGCTGCTCGCTGATAGACTGCGCTCATCCCGCGCAGGCAACAGGAGGAAACTTATGGCTGAAATTCCAGTCGAGAAGAAATCATCGATGACGTGGCTCTGGCTGCTACTNGCAGCAATACTCGCAGCGTTGCTGATCTGGTGGATCACCGCCGACGAAGACGATNCCGAGCCNGTGCTCGCCGAGACCGCCATCGAAGCTGACGCCGGCGCTGATGCCGACCCCATGGCGATGACGCTGGCCGCCATCCTGGCCAATCCCCAGTCGTATATCGGACAGGAATTCGCAGGCGAGGTGAGCGTTGCCGGACCGCTGACCGACCGGGGCTTCTGGGTTGAGAACGACGGCGCGCGGATGTTCGCGTTGATCATCGACGAACCCCGCGAAGTCGAGATCGACATCAATCCCGGACAGGAACTGCGCATTTCGGACGGCATGATCCGCGAAGGCGGCGAAGTCTCCGATGTCGAAGGTGTTCCGCTCGATGACGACACTCTCGCGGTTCTCGCCGATCAGGACGTGTTCCTGATTGTCGACGAGGACAATGTCGAGATCCTCGAGCGTCCGTAAGACTAGAAAGGACCTATTATGAAGAACGATGATCGCTTCGGCGAACTCGAAGCCCTCGATTCCTGGCAACTCGTCCATGACGAGCAGGACATCCGTGGTTGCACCGTGGCCTCGGTCACGGGGACGCATTACGGAACGATCGAGGATATGCTGGTGGACAAGGAAAAGGAACACGTCGCAGCCGTACGGCTCGACGATGGCCGGATCGTTGCCGCCGACAATCTCGAAATCAGGGGCCGGGACGTGATCTATCACGACGACCTCGCCGCGTCCCGGGTGAATTACACCAAGGTACGCCGGCCGGCCGTCTGATTTTCAGGCCGCATAGCGGGGGATCGCGATGCGCGGTTCCCCCGTTCCCGGACCCGCCAGAAGGTCGAGCCATCCCGATTGCTCGGCACGCTTGAAGACCCCCGTCCGCCAGGATGGGGGTCTTCGCGTTCAGGCTTTGCGGAGAACAGACTGCCCGAAAGANATCTGCCTTNTGCGCGGCNCCGCTCAGCGCGGGAGGCCGCCGCCCAGCGCGACGAACAGCGTCGCGCCGTTCTGCAGATAGGCCCGCTGCGTGGTGAGCAATTGCTGCTGGGCGGAGAACAGATTGCGCTCGGCATCGAGCACTTCGAGATAATCGGCCACGCCCTCGCGGTAGCGCAGCCGGGCGAGCCGCGCGATNCGTTCCTGCGCGGCGACNCCCTGCTCCTGCGCGGCGACCTGCTGGGCCAGCCAGCGCCGCCCGGCGAGGCCGTCGGACACTTCGCGGAATGCCGTCTGGACCGCTTTTTCGTACAGTGCGACCTGTTCGGTCTCCCGCGCCCGGGCCAGATCGAGATCGGCCTCGCGCGCTCCCCAATCGAAGATGGGTAGCGAAATCGACGGGCCGAAAGACCATGTGAACCCGTCCGAACCGAACAGGTTGCCCAGGTCGCTGGAGGCGAAACCCGCATTGCCGGTGAGCGAGATCGTCGGGAAAAAGGCCGCCCGCGCGGCACCGATGTCGGCGCGCGCGGCACGCAGCTGTTCTTCGGCGGCGGTAATGTCGGGGCGCACCAGCAGCAGGTCCGACGGCAGCCCGGCGTCGAGCATCATGGCATCGTCCTGCGCCTGCATCGCAAGCGGCTGAGGCAGGTTTGCGGGAACGGCGCCGCCCACCAGCACGGCAAGCTGGTTGTTCAGCCGTGCCCGGTCGAGACGCTGCGCTGCCAGCTGCTGTTCCGCTGTCGTCAGCAGCGTTTCGGCCTGACGGTAGGGCAGGGCCGAGGTGACCCCGGCATCGAGCCGCAACCGCGCGATCCGCAGCCCTTCCTGGCGGCTCTCCAGCGTCGCCTGTGCCAGGTCTATCTGCGCATCGGTTTCGAGGATTTCGAAATAGGTCGAGGCGACATCGGCGACGAGCGAAAGATAGAACGCCCGCTGGTTCGCTTCGGTCGCAAGATAACGGGCGCGCGCAGCTTCGGAAAGATTGGCCACCCGGCCCCAGAAATCGAGTTCGAACGAGGTCACGCCTACGCCGACTTCGAAACGGTCCGCCGTCACGGTCGGCGCCGCGCCGGCTATTGCCGCCCCGGTCGGGGTGCGGCTGCGTCCGGCAGCGGCACTGGCCACGGGGGCGGGCAACCTTCGGCTATCCTGGACCCGGTATTGGGCGCGCGCCTGTTCGATGCGCGCGGTCGCCGCCACCAGGTCGCGATTGTTGGCAACCGCAGTATCGATCAGCGCGACCAGCCGGGCGTCGTCGAACCATTCGCCGTAAGACAGCGTGCTGGCGACCACAGTCCCATCGGGACGGTACTCGCCGTCATAGGCAGGAGCGCTCGCCAGCGACGGACGCTCGTGCGCGGGTGCCATGTTCACGCAGCCGGCAAGGGCCAGCGCCAGCATGCTGGCGGATAGCGGACGCATCATGCGGGTTCTCCTTCGGCTTCGCCGGGCGGGGTGGGCTTGCCCTTCGCCAGTCGGGTGCGGACCAGCAGGTAAAGCAGCGGGATGGCGAAGATGCCGATTGCCGTGGCCGCGATCATGCCGCCCATCACGCCCGTGCCGACCGCGATGCGGCTGGCGGCGCCGGCGCCCGAGGACAGAACCAGCGGAACCATGCCCAGAATGAAGGCGAGCGAGGTCATGATGATCGGCCGCAACCGCAGGCGCGCGGCGGCCTTTACCGCCTCGAGCGGGCTCTTGCCTTCGGCCTCCTGCTCGATCGCGAATTCGACNATGAGGATGGCGTTCTTCGCTGCCAGGCCGATGATCGTGATCAGCCCGACGTTGAAGTAGATGTCGGCGGACAGGCCGCGCAGCATGGTGAAGAGCACGGCTCCCAGCACGCCCATCGGCACGATCAGCAGCACCGACAGCGGCACCGACCAGCTTTCGTACAAGGCAGCAAGCACGAGGAAGACGATCACCACCGACAGTCCGAGCAGCAGCCCGATCTGGCCGCCGGCCTGTTTTTCTTCGTAGCTGATGCCGGTCCATTCGAAGCCGATGCCGTCGGGCAGCTGGCTCGCGAACCGTTCCATTTCTTCGAGCGCGGCGCCCGAGGATTCGCCCGGAGCCGCAGTGCCCGACAAGGTCATCGCCGGATAGCCATTGTAGCGCGACAGGCTGGGCGGACCCGCGGTCCATTCGGCAGTGGCGAAGGAACTGAACGGAACCAGCCCGCCCTGCGCATTGGGGATCCGCAGCGACAGCACGTCCTCCGGCTCCATCCGGTGGGGCGCGTCGGCCTGGACGAGGACCTGCAGCACGCGGCCCTGGCGGTTGAAGTCATTGGCATAGGCAGAGCCGAAATTGATCGACAGCGCGTTGTTCACATCGTCCATCGACAGGCCCATCGCACGCGCCTGGACGCGGTCGACCTCGACATGCAATTGCGGGGCCGGCGGCTGGTCCTCGGGCCGCAAATTGGCCAGCAGCGGGCTTTGCGACGCCATGCCGAGCAATTGGTTGCGTGCATCGACCAGCGCGTCGCGGCCCACGCCGCCGCGGTCCTGCAGCTTCATCGTGAAACCGCTGGCCTGGCCGAGCGACTGGATGGCGGGCGGCTGGATGGCAAAGGCCAGCGCATTGTCCAGCCCCATGAAAGTGCCCATGGCCTGTCCGACCAGGGCACCGGCCGAACTTTCCGGGGCGCTGCGTTCGCTCCAGTCNTCGAGCGGGGTGAACATCATCGCATTGTTCTGACCCTGGCCGAAGAAGCTGAAACCGCGCACGACCACCGTCCGTGCGACCTCTTCGCGCGACTGCCAGAAGCCTTCGACGGGTTCGATTGCCTCTTCCAGCCGTTCGCGGGTCGACCCGGCGGGCGACTGGACCACGGTGATGACATAACCCTGGTCCTCGGTGGGCAGGAACCCGCCCGGCAGGCGCGCGAACAGCAGGCCGGTGATCGCGGCCAGCAGGAGGAANACCGCCAGCCCGCGGATCGGCCGGGCAAGGANNGCCTCGTTGGTNCGACCGTATTTCTCGGTCATCCGNGCNAACCACTGATTGAAGCGGTGGAAGAACCGCCCCGATACCGCGCGGGCCCGATCCAGCTGCCCGCGCCAGCCATCGCGCAGCGGTCGATCGGCATCGTCGGGCGCGGCTGCACCGTCGTGATCCTGGACGTCTTCCTTCCGCAGGAAGGTGGCGCACAGCGCCGGGGTCAGCGACAGGGCCAGTACGGCGGAGAAGAAGATCGAAATGGCCAGCGTGACCGAGAACTGGCGATAGATCCCGCCGGTCGATCCGGGGAAGAAGGCCATCGGCACGAACACCGCGATCAGCACCAGCGTGATGCCCACGATCGCGCCGGTGATCTGGTCCATTGCCTTGCGGGTCGCCTCGAGCGGACCGAGCCCTTCCTCGCGCATGATCCGCTCGACATTCTCGATCACGACAATGGCGTCGTCGACGAGGATCCCGATTGCGAGGACCATGCCGAACAGCGACAGCACGTTGATCGAGAAGCCGAACAGCCACAGGCCGAGACATGCCCCCGCCAGCGCGATCGGCACGACCAGCGTCGGGATCAGCGTCGCGCGCCAGTTCTGCAGGAACAGGAACATGACGAGGAAGACCAGCGCCATGGCTTCGACCAGCGTCTTGACCACTTCCTCGACCGAAACCTCGACGAAGGGAGTGGTGTCGTAGGGGATCGACCAGGCGACATCCTGCGGCAGGCCGGCACCGAGTTCCTCCATCCGCGTCTCGATCCCTTCGGCCGTCGCCAGCGCGTTGGCGCCGGTGGCCAGCTGGACCGCCATGCCGGCCATCGGCTGGCCATCGAGCGTGGTCGAGGTGGCATAGGTCTGCGCGCCGATCTCGACGCGGGCGACATCGCCCAGCCGGACGCTTGCCCCGCCTTCGTCCGCGCGCAGGATCACCCGCCGGAATTCCTCCTCGGTCTCGAAGCGGTTGGCAGTGGTGATGGTGGCCGTGATCTGCTGGCCTTCCTGCAGCGGAAGGGCGCCCAGCGAACCGCCTGCAGTCTGCGCATTCTGTTCGCGGATCGCGGCGACGACGGCGCTGGGGGAAAGGTTGTAGGAGGCCAGCTTGTCCGGATCGAGCCAGATACGCATGGCGTATTCCGAACCGAACAGCGTGACGTCGCCCACACCCGCCACGCGGCGCAATTCATCGATCACCTGCGTCGAGGCGATATTGCCGAGGTCGGTCGAATCCAGCGCGCCCGATTTCGACGTCAGCGCTACGATCATCAGGAAGCCGGCATTGGCCTGCCGGACGGTGATGCCCTGGCGTCTGACTTCCTCGGGCAGGCGGGCTTCGACCGTGCTCAGCCGGTTCTGCACTTCGGTCTGCGCGATATCGATATCGGTCCCGGCCTCGAAGGTCAGCGTGATCGACGCCGTGCCGTTGGAGAGGCTGGAGGAGGACATGTAAAGAAAGCCCTCGACCCCGTTGAGCTGCTGCTCGATCACCTGCGTGACATTGGTCTCGAGCGTGGCGGCGTCGGCGCCGGGATAGACGACGCTGATCGCCAGCGAAGGCGGCGCGACTTCCGGATATTGCTCGATCGGCAGCGCGCGCAGCGAGATGAAACCGGCGAGCAGGATGCCGAGCGAGACGACCCATGCGAAGATGGGCCGATCGATGAAAAAGCGAGCCATGATCAGTCAGCCTTCGCGGCGGGTGCGGCAGGAGCGACGGCGCGGCCATTGGGAGTGTTGGCGATCTGCACCGGCATGCCCGGCTGCAACTTTTGCAGGTTCGACACGATGACCCTGTCGCCCGGCTGGAGGCCGCTTTCCACGACCCATTTGTCACCCACTAGCCGGCCCAGCTTGATCGGCCGCAGCGCGGCCTTGCCGTCCTTGTCGACGATCATCACCGTACCACCGGAATCGGCCACGGTAACCGCCGCCTGCGGGATCGCGATGACGTCGGTCGCCTTGCCCGCATAAATGCGCGCATTGACGAATTCGCCCGACAGCAGCAGCCCGTCGGGATTGGGAAATTCGGCGCGCAATTCGATGGTGCCGGTGGCTTCGTCGACGGTAAAGTCGAGGAATTCGATCAGCCCGGGAATCTCGTATTCGGTCCCGTCGGGGAACACCAGCCGGACCTCGACGGCGTCATCGGCCGACAGTGCCAGCTCGCCAGCGGCAATCGCGCGGCGGATCTGCAGCACTTCGGTAGCGGACTGCGAAAAGGATACGTAGATCGGCGAAACCTGCTCGATCCGCGTCATCAGCGTGCCTTCGGGCTGCGAGACGAGCGCGCCTTCGGTCACTGCGGCACGCCCCGCGCGNCCGGCGATCGGCGCGCGCACGGTGGTGTAGCCCAGTTGGAGCGATGCCGATTTCAGCTGGGCCTGGATCTGCGCGACATTGGCATTCGCCTCGCGCGCGGCGGCCTGTGCGGCGTCGAATTCCTGGCCGCTGATGGCGTTTTCCTCGACCAGCGGGCGATAGCGCTGCACTACGGCATTGGCATTGGCCGCCGTGGCCTTCGCACGTTCGAGGCTGGCCTGCGTCTGCGCGTAGCTGGCGCGCAATTCGGCCGGATCGATGCGGAACAGTGGCTGTCCCTGNCCGACNTCGGTGCCTTCNTCATACAGGCGCTGCTGGACGATNCCGGTGACGCGCGCACGCACTTCGGCGACGCGGACCGGTTCCACCCGGCCNGGCAGTTCGAGGACATTGTCGATATCCGCCTGCGCNACGGTGATGGTGCGGACCGGGATTGCCTGGCCCTGCGGCGACNGATCGGGTGACGAGCANGCGGCGGCGGCCAGACCGAGAACGAACAGGAGCAGAGTGCGAAGGTGCGTCATTGGAATTCCTTACATGCGAATCACNCTGCGACGGCGTTCGGCTACTGGCGCGTTTTTACATTTTCGGTACAACTGTAAATTGACATTTTTGCATTGGATGTCGAAATAACCTGCATGGAAGAGAGAGCCTGCAAAATCGCGGCGGCGGGATACGCNGTNATAAGCCAATATGGTGTCCGCCGTGCGACAATGAGCGACATCGCCGCAGCGGCGGGGGTTTCGCGCCAGACAATATACAATATCTTCCCCAACCGCGAGGCGTTGCTGGTCGCGGTGTCGCGGTATCACTTCGCNTCGAAATGGAACGCGATCCGGGAAGGCTGCGACGACGCCGCGCCCCGCGANGCCCGGTTCCGGCTCTTGCTCGAGAAGCTGGTGCTGGAATCGTGGGAATCGATCCAGGCGATGCCGCATGCCGATGAGCTCGAGCTCGAACTGGCCACGACGCTCAAGCAGGAACTGACCGAGGTCCACCTCGGCGCGCGGCGCAATCTGTGTGAATTCCTGCTGCCTTACGAGGCCGATCTCGAACGCCGTTCGATCACCCCGCGCGGCCTTGGCGAGATGCTGCACCATTCGATCGTGGGCCTGAAACTCAGTACGACGACGCGCGCGGAAATTGAATCCGTCGTGGCCACGATGCATGCCTGTCTGATGGCCTTGACCGCCCCCGTTCAGCCTGCGTGACCTCGTCCAGCGGGCTGCGCTCCGGAACGCATAGGGGCATGGAGCGCTGTTTCGCCTGAAGGGAAGGCACATGGCAGCACGCGCATATTGGCAGGGGCAGATCAGGCTGGCNCTGGTTTCGATCCCGGTCGAAATCTACTCGGCAACCAAATCGGGGGCGAAGATCCGGTTNAACCAGATCCACGAACCCAGCGGCAAGCGCATCTCNTANGAGAANGTCGTGCCCGGGATCGGGCCCGTCGACCGCGACGAGATCATCAAGGGCTACGAGNTTTCGAAGGGCAATTACGTCNTGCTCGACGAGGACGAGATCGACGCGGTCAGGATCGAGAGCAAGCGGACGCTGGAACTGGTGCAGTTCGTCGATGCGTGCGAAATCGACCCGCTCTATTTCGAGAAGCCCTATTACGTCGCGCCGCAGGACGAGCTTGCCGAAGAAGCCTTCATCGTGCTGCGCGAGGCGCTGCGCAAGGCGAAGAAGGTCGCGCTGGGCCAGCTGTCGGTGCGCGGCAGCGAGAAACTGGTCGCGGTAAAGCCCTGCGGCAAGGGACTGCTGCTCGAAACGCTGCGTTATGCCGACGAAGTGCGCGCAGGGCAGGCGTTTTTCGACGATATCGACGATGCCAAGCCGAAGAAGGAACTGCTCGAGCTGGCGAACACGCTGATCGAACAGAAGAGCGCGCCCTTCGATGCGAGTGAATTCGAGGATCGCTATGGTCAGGCGCTGCGCAAGCTGATCGACAAGAAGGCGAAGTCGAAGAGCAAGACCGCGGTGATCGAGGATGTCGACGATCCCGATGTCGGTGGCGGCTCCAACGTCATCGACCTGATGGCGGCGCTCAAGAAGTCGGTTGGGGAGGAGAAGCCCAAGAAGACCTCGCGGCGCAAGAAGTCCGCCTAGGCCATGGCTGCGCGCAAGGACCCCCTCGCCGAATACAACGCCAAGCGGGATTTCTCGCTGACCCCCGAACCGGCGGGCAAGCCGCTCGCCAGCGAGACCGGCAACCGCTTCATCGTCCAGAAACATGATGCGACCCGCCTGCACTGGGACTTGCGGCTCGAGGTCGATGGCGTGCTCAAGAGCTGGGCGGTGACCAAGGGGCCNTCNCCCGATCCCGATATCAAGCGGCTGGCGGTGCGGACCGAAGACCACCCTATGTCCTATGCCGATTTCGAAGGCGTGATCCCCAAGGGCGAATATGGCGGCGGCACGGTGATGCTGTGGGACCGCGGNACGTGGCAGCCGATCGANGGCAAGAGCGCNAGNGACCTNGAGGAAGGGCATTTGCACTTCTGTCTCGAAGGCGAGCGGATGAAGGGCGAATGGCTGCTGATCCGGCTNAAGCAGAAACCCGGCGAGAAACGCGAGAACTGGCTGCTGCGCAAACTGCAGGACGACAATGCCGAAGCGGGCGACGGGCTGGTCCAGCGCGAATTGACCAGCGTGCTGACCGGGCGTTCGATGGCCGAGATCGCCAGCGACAAGCAGGGCGAATACCCGCTGGCTGGAAAGAAGGATGATGCCTTCCTTGCGCAGATGCAGAAAGCCTCTGCGCGCAATGCCTGCAAATCCAGGCCCAAACGCCGCAAGGCGGCCCCGCTGCCCGATTACCGCAAGCCGCAGCTCGCGACGCTGGTCGACGACGTGCCCGCCGGCAATCGCTGGATGCACGAGATCAAGTTCGACGGCTATCGCACGCTGGTGGCGGTCAAGGGCGATACCGTCCGCGTGTTCACCCGCAACGGCAAGGACTGGACCGACAAGTTCGGCCCGCTGGTCGAGGCGATTGCCGCGCTCGACCTGCCNTCGTGCCTGATCGACGGCGAAGTCGTCGCTTACGACGGCAAGGGCAATCCCGATTTCTCCACCCTGCAACAGGTGCTCAAGCGCGGGCACGGATCGCAGGGCAAGGAGGACAAGCTNGCCCTGCATGCCTTCGACCTGCTCGAACTCGATGGCGAGGATCTGACCGGCCTGCCCAATATCGAACGCAAGGAGCGGCTCGAAGCGCTGCTCGATTCCGCCGATCCGCCGATCCANGTCGCCGAACACGTGNTGGGCGCGGGCGAACANCTNTANCGCGCGATGTGCGATGCGGGNCAGGAAGGNATNATCTCCAAGACCGTCGATGGCAAATATGCCGGGCGCCGCAGCAAGGCCTGGGTGAAGGTCAAATGCACGCGGCGGCAGGAATTCGTGATCATCGGGTGGAAGAAGTCGAGCGCGAAGGGACGCCCGTTCGCTTCGCTGCTGGTCGCGCAGCATGAGGGCGACGACCTCGTCTACAAGGGCAATGTCGGCACCGGCTTTTCCGCCGACGATCTCGACGAACTGGCGGGCAAGATGAAGCGNCTGGCGCGCAAGACCCCGCCGGCGGAAGTCGACCGGGCCTCGTCGCGCGGGGTCACCTGGGTCACGCCNAAGCTGGTCGCNGAAATCGCCTTTGCCGAGTTTACCGCCGACGGGAATGTCCGCCACGGCAGCTATCTGGGNCTGCGCGGNGACAAGGATGCGNGCAGCGTNCNGCCGGAAACGCCNGCCAAACCGGCCGAAACCAGCGACGCGGTCAGGATTTCCAGCCGCNACCGGNTGATCTTTCCCGACAGCGGCCAGACGAAGGGCGCNCTGGCCGACTATTACGAAGCGGTGGCGGCGATCATGCTGCCCTTCGCCGCGCGGCGCCCGATCAGCCTGGTGCGCTGCCCCTCGGGCCGGGCGAAGAAGTGTTTCTTCCAGAAGCATGACAGCGGCAGCTTTGGCGATGCGGTGCACCCCGTGCCGATCCGCGAGAAGGACGGCGGGCACGAGGATTACCTGTTCATCGACGATGCGCGCGGACTGCTCCAATGCGTGCAGATGGGGACGATCGAATTTCACGCCTGGTGCGCGCGTTCGGATGCGGTCGAACGGCCCGACCGGATGATCTTCGATCTCGATCCCGACGAGGGGCTGGGGTTCGACGAGGTCAAACAGGCGGCGCGCGACATTCGCGCCCAGCTGGCCGATCTCGGCCTGACCAGCTTTGCCATGCTGACGGGCGGCAAGGGCGTGCATGTGGTGGTGCCGCTGACGCNCGGCCCATNNCTGGGANGNGCACAAGGATTTCNCNCGCCGNTTCNCCGAGGCGCTGAGCATGGCCGANCCCGANCGCTTCACCGCCACNATGAGCAAGGCNAAGCGCAAGGGGCGGATCTTCATCGACTGGCTGCGCAACCAGCGCGGGGCGACGGCAGTGGTGCCCTATTCNGCGCGAGCGCGCTCGGGTGCGCCGGTGGCCATTCCGCTGGCCTGGAACGAGCTCAAGACGATGGAGAACGCGCATCCCTATTCGATCGANGATGCCAAGGCCCTGCTCGACCGGGCAGCTTCTAAATCATTGCAGGGATGGGGTTTTGCCGAGCAGCGGCTGCCCGATCTTTAGTTGCGGTGCTTTGTGCGCGGCAGAAATGCGGGCACCTTTCGCAGTTTGGGGCTTTGTCGGATAAAAGGAGGCCTTCTTGGGCGAGACCATTTCCGTAAACGGAACCCAGCGTTCCCTTCCCGACGATCCGCGGATCACCCTGCTCGATTTCCTGCGCCGCGATCTCGGCCTGACCGGCTCGAAAAAGGGCTGCGACCACGGGCAGTGCGGGGCCTGTACGGTGATCGTCAACGGCATCCGCATCAACAGCTGCCTGACGCTGGCGGCGATGCACGAAGGCGATAGCGTGACGACGATCGAAGGGCTTGGCACGCCCGAGGATCCATCGCCGTTGCAGCGTGCCTTTGTGGACCATGACGGCTTCCAATGCGGTTATTGCACGCCCGGTCAGATCTGTTCCGCCACCGCCATGCTCGAAGAACTCGCCAATGACTGGCCGAGCGATGCGAGCGACGATCTCGAAGGAAAAATCGAGATATCGGGCGAGGAAATCCGCGAGCGGATGAGCGGCAATCTGTGCCGCTGCGGTGCCTATGCCAACATCGTCGCTGCGATCCGCGACGCGGCGACGGAGACGAGCGCATGAGGCCCTTCCAGTACGAACGTGCCCGCACCTTGGGCGATGCCGCCCGGCTGGTCGCCGGTGCGGATGCGATGGCGATTGCGGGCGGCACCAACTTGCTCGACCTGATGAAGCTGCAGGTCGAAACCCCCGGCGAACTCGTCGACATCAACCGCGCCGGTTTTGCCGAAATCGAAGATACCGACGATGGCGGACTGCGGATCGGCGCACTTGCCACCAACACTGCGACTGCGGTTCACCCGCGCGTGCGGTCCGACTATCCGGTGCTGGCGCGGGCGATCCTTGCCGGTGCGACGCAGCAATTGCGGAACAAGGCGACCACCGGCGGCAATCTGTGCCAGCGCACCCGCTGCTTCTATTTCATGAATATCGACCAGCCCTGCAACAAGCGCGAACCGGGCAGCGGCTGCGGCGCGATCGACGGGGTGGCCAAGCTGCACGCCGTGCTCGGCACCAGCGACGAATGCATTGCCACCTATCCCGGGGATATGGCGGTCGCGCTCAGTGCGCTCGACGCGACGGTGCAGATCGCTTCGGTCGATGGCGCCGAACGTTCGGTCCCGGTCCGCGATTTCCATTGCCTGCCAGGCGATACCCCGTGGCGCGAAAACGTGCTCGAGGACGGTGAAGTCATTACTGCAGTCACGCTGCCGGCTCCGGTCGCGGGCGTGCAGCTCTATCGCAAGGTGCGCGAACGCTCGTCCTATGCCTTTGCGCTCGTATCGATTGCAGCGATCGTCGAAATGCGTGACGGGGTGATTGCCCGCGCGGACCTTTCCTTCGGCGGTCTGGCGCACAAGCCTTGGCACGATCCGCGGATCAGCGATTTGCTCGAAGGTGCCGCCCCGTCGGCAGAGCTTTACGACGCGGCCGCCGACCTGCTGCTCGAAGATGCCCGCGGTTATGGCGAGAACGATTTCAAGATTCCGCTGGCGCGCCGCACGCTCCACGCGGTGCTGGCCCAGGCGGTGGAGGACGCGGCATGACGGTGCATCTCAAGCAGGACGAACCNGACACCTCGAACCGCCTCGACGGGATGAAGCAGGGCGTGATCGGGCAGCCGATTTCGCGTGTCGAAGGCCTNGCCAAGGTTACCGGNACGGCGCCCTATGCGGCCGAATACCCGATCGAAGGCTGCGNCGAAGGCGTCCTNGCCACAGCGACGATCACGCGCGGCGAAATCCTGAAAATCGACAAGGACAGCGTCCTCGGCATGCCCGGGGTCATCGCGGTCATAGACGATCCGCGGCTGACNACGCGCGCGGCGCAGGGCACTGCCAACGAAGCCCCGCAGCAGTCGCCGCGCACGGTTTGCTACTGGGGGCAGCCGATCGCACTCGTGGTCGCGGAAACCTTCGAACAGGCGCGCGATGCGGCCAAGCACCTGGCAGTGGAATACCGCCCCGACGATGGCGCGCCGCTGTCACCGGACGCAGTCCAGCCCGAGGAACAGGAAGACGAAACCGTCCGGCAGGGCGATCTCGTCCATGCAATGAGCGAAGCTGCGCACAGCGTCGATGTCACTTTCACGACCAAGGGCCACGCCTCGGCGGCGATGGAGCCGCATGCCGCAATCGCGCAGTGGGACGGCGATCAGCTGACGGTTCATGCGTCGCTGCAAATGCTCAATTACAATATCTCGGAACTGGCCGATGCGATCGACCTGCCCGAAGAAAAGGTGCGGCTGGTCTCGCGTTTCGTCGGCGGCGGCTTCGGATCGAAGCTGGGGGTGAGCGAGGAAACGGTAGCCGCGGCCATCGCCGCCATGCAGCTTGAACGGCCGGTGCGCGTGGTGATGTCGCGCCAGCAGGTATTCCAGTGCATCATGCGCCGCTCCGAAACCACGCAGCGGCTGCGTCTCGCCGCCGACCAGAAAGGCCGGCTCACCGGTTTCGGCCACGAGGCGCTGGTCTCGAATCTGCCGGGCGAAACTTTCGCCGAGCCGGTGCTGCAGTCCTCGCACTTCCTGTATGCAGCGCAGAACCGCAAGCTGATGCTCGAAGTCGCGCGGATCCACCGTATGACCGCGGGCTCGGTCCGTGCGCCGGGTGAAGCGGTGGGCATGCCCGCGCTCGAAGGCGCCATGGATGTCCTCGCCGAACGGGCTGGCATTGATCCGGTCGAATTGCGCCTGCGCAACATACCCAAGGAAAACCCCGAAGAAGGCNTGCCGTTCTCCTCGCACAAGCTGGCCGAATGCCTGCGCGAAGGGGCGGAGGCGTTCGNCTGGGATAGCGGCCCGCGCAAACCGCGGCAGAAGCGCGAAGGCGAATGGTGGGTCGGGACCGGGATGGCCAGCGCTGCCCGGGTTCACAATGTCGGCGAAGCCAAGGCGCGCGTTACGCTCAAGCCCGATGGCACCGCACTGGTCGAAACCGACATGACCGATATCGGCACCGGGACNTATACGATCCTCGCACAGATCGCGGGCGAAATGCTCGGGCTCGATCCCGAAAACGTGCTGGTCGATCTGGGTGACACGCGCCATCCGCGTGGTCCCGGTTCGGGCGGTAGCTGGGGCGCATCGTCCAGCGGCTCGGCGGTCTACGTCGCGTGCAAGGCGCTGCGCGAAGAGCTGGCCGATCGGGTCGGCGTTACCGAAACCGAGCTCGATCTTGCCGACGGCAAGGTCGTGGGCGGACAATCGCTGGCGCAGGTGCTGGCGGGTGAACCGCTGGCGCGCGAAGGGCATTACGAGCCCGGCGCCATCGCCGACGATTTCACCGCAGCGGGCTTCGGGGCATTCTTTGCCCAGGTCCGCGTCAACCACTTCACTGGCGAGAGCCGGGTCGACCGGATGCTGGGCGCATTCGGCTTCGGCCGCGTGCTCAACCGCAAGACGGCGCGTTCGCAGTGCCTCGGCGGGATTACCTGGAGCATCGGCGCCGCGCTGACCGAGGCGCTCGAATTCGATCCGCGCGATGGGCATTTGGTGAACTGCGATCTTGCCGAATACCATGTCCCGGTGCACCGCGACGTGCCCGATCTGGAAGTGATCATGGTCGAGGAACGCGATCCTGCGGCCAGCCCGATCCAGGCCAAGGGGATCGGCGAATTGGGGATGTGCGGCGGCGCCGCGGCGATCGGCAATGCGATCTACAACGCCTGCGGTGCGCGGCTTTTCGATTACCCGATGACGCCCGACCGCGTGCTGGCGTGCATGCCCGATTGATGCTGGCCGACCCGGCTCTCCATCTTTCCGCCGACGAGGACCATGCCGCGCTTTACGCCGCGTGCGAACCGGGAACAGCCTTGTGTACGATCGTAGGGATCGAAGGCAGTTTTTCGCGGCGCGTGGGGGCGCAGCTGGCAATTCGCGCCGACGGTTCCACTGTCGGAAGCCTTTCGGACGGATGTCTCGAAGCGCAGCTGGCGACGGATGTATCCGCGCTGCATTCCCCCGAAGTGGTCCGCTATGGACGCGGATCGCCGAAGATCGATTTCCGCCTGCCGTGCGGCGGGGGGCTCGATATATTGCTCGATCCCGCGCCCGACCGGAACGCCATCCGTGCCGCGGTGGATGCTCTGGAGCAGCGCGACCCCGCCTCCCTGGTCCTGCCCGCANCATCGCCGCTGGCACGCCGTANCTATATTCCGCGCATGCAGCTCAACGTACTGGGTGAAGGCCCGGAACTTGCCGCCGTCACGNGGCTCTGCGCTGCGATGGGCGTGCGGTGCCGGCCGTTCAGCCGCGCCGATCTGGTCATTGGGCAAGCTGCGCGCGGACTGACGGGCGACCGCTGGACCGCGGGTTTGCTNCTNTTCCACGACCACGAATGGGAAGCGGCGCTGCTCGAGCAGGCACTTGCTTCGCAAATGTTCTACATTGGCGCGCAGGGGGGCGAGAATGCCCGGGTCGAACGCGCCANGGCTNTGGCGGCAAGGGGCGTGAGCGAAGAAGACCGTGCCCGCATCCGCAGCCCGATCGGACTCATTCCCGGCTGCAAGAATCCCACTGCGCTCGCGCTTTCGGCGCTNGCGGAAATCGTCGGCGAGTACGAGCAGTTGCGTGCCGCCGCTTGATCGAGGGATCGGCATCATCCTGCTCGCTGCCGGGCGCGGTACGCGTTTCGGCGGCGACAAGCTCTCCCGGGACCTGCGCGGCAAGCCGCTGTGGAATTGGGCGGCCCTGGCCGCCGAAAAGGCGGGTTTCTCTCAGCGTTATCTCGTGTGCCGGCCGGATTCGTCGCTGTGCCCGCGCGCGGGGTGGGAGGCAGTGATTAACCACCATGCCGATGAAGGCATGGGCAGTTCGATCGCGGCCGGTGTCGCCGCTGCAGCACCGAAGTGCGAACGCTTGGTGATTGCCCTTGCAGACATGCCGCTGGTCGAACCCGGTCACTTTCGTGATCTTGCCCGGCTTAGGGGAACCGTGTTCACGCGTTATGACGACGGGGCGGAAGGGCCTCCGGCGGCATTCCCCAAGAAAGCATTCGCCGCGCTGCAGACGCTTACCGGCGAACGCGGTGCCAGGCATCTCGACTTGGGCGAAACCGACACGCTGATACCTGCAAATGGTCACATGCTGGCCGATGTCGACACGCCTGCTGCACTCGACGCGCTTTCCCGATAGCCACGCGCCGTTCGCGGCATCGGCAAACACCCGGCCGCCGCTGCGTATCCAGCATAAACATTGGTTGGTTGGGGGACCCGGACTGCACCGCGACCGTTAGGCACGCAGGGTCATTAAGGAACGTGTTGTGCATATTGTATCGGTCGCGCTTGGTGGCTGCCTGAAGGGTGAACCCGTCCGCTATGGGGTCACAGAGGATACTGGTGGACATATCACCTACATCCTCGGCGAGATGGAAGCGCTGGCGCGCCGCGACGATGTCGAAATGGCCGAAATCGTCACGCGGCGGTTCGACGATCCTCGTCTGGGGACAGCGCATGCGCAGCCGGAAGAATGGCTGGGTGCCAAGCTCGTCATCCGGCGAATCGACAGCGGTGACCGCCGGTACCTCGCCAAGGAAGCGCTCAGCGCGGACCGCGACGCTTTTGCCGAAGCGCTGATTGCCGAACTTGCGCAGCGCGAGCGGCTTCCCGACCTCATCCATGCGCATTTCGCTGACGCTGCCGATGTCGCGCGGCGAGTGGAAGATGCTTTGGGCATACCGTTCGTCTACACGGCGCATTCGCTCGGCATGGACAAGCGCCGCGCTCTTGCCAGCCCAAGCGCGGCGATCGATGCGAGGATCGAGGAGGAAGACCGTGCAATCGCGCATGCGCGTGCGGTCATCGGTTCGTCGCGCGATGAATGCGAACGGCAGCTGACCGCCTATCCCTCTNCCCGCATCNGCAAGATCCATCGGCTGGTTCCCGGCGTCTCGCGNCGCTCCGGCGGCTNTGACGATACCCCGGCGCGCGAACTCGTCNCGCCGTTCCTGCGCGANCNGTCCAAGCCGATCGTGCTGGCGATCGCGCGCCCGGTGCACAAGAAGAACCTCGTCCGGCTGATCGATTCCTTCGGTACCAATTCGGTGCTNCGTGAGCGNTGCAACCTGGTGGTCCTCGCGGGCCTGCGCGACGACCTGTCATCGGGCGAGGCCGAGCAGCAGCAGGTGCTGCAGGGCCTTGTCGACGCGATCGACCGGCACGATCTGTACGGCCGGGTCGCCTATCCCAAAGCGCATACGCGCGAACAGGTCGGCGCGCTTTACGAACTCGCCGCGCGGACGGGCGGGGTCTTCGTCAATCCGGCGCTGATGGAGCCCTATGGGCTTACGCTGGTGGAAGCTGCGGCGCATGGCCTTCCGGTCGTGGCGACCAAGATCGGCGGCCCGCAGGATATCATCGGCGAACTCGAGCATGGACTGCTGGTCGACCCGCAGGACGAGACGGCGATCGGAGGAGCGATCGAGCGACTGGTCACCGACACCGCACTGTGGAAGCGCTGCGCTCGCAACGCGCGGACCAACAGTCTCGGCGTGAACTGGGATGCCTATGCCGCGGGTTTTCTCGCGATTGCGCGCGATATCGTCGCAGCGACGCCCGCCCGCTGCATCGCGCCGGCCAGCCTGCTGGTCAGCGATCTCGACAACACTCTGACCGGTTGCGATCACGGGGTGACCCGGATCGGGCAGTTTTTCCGGCGGCAGCGGGACTTCGGTTTCGTGATTGCCACCGGGCGTTCGATCGTGGAAGCGCGGCGGCTGGTGCGCGATTGGAAACTGCCGCTGCCGCTGGCATGGATCACCGCGGTCGGCACCGAGATCTATGTCGAACGCGATGGCGAACTGGCGCTCGACCAGGGTTTCGCCGAGCGGATCCGGCACCAATGGCATCCCGGCGCGATCGAACGCGCGCTGGCCGGGCTGCCGGGCCTCGTGCCCCAGCCCGATTATGACCAGCGGGCATACAAGCGCAGCTATTATGCCGAGTGTCCGGGCCTCGCCAAGCGGGTCGAGGAACGGCTGCGGCAATGCGACATCCCGGCGCGGGTGGTGTTCAGCCATGACCGTCTGCTCGACATCATGCCTCGCCAGGCGGGCAAGGCGGCAGCCATGCGCCATGTCGCGGCGATGCTGGGTATTCCGCTCGACCGTGTCTTCGCTGCCGGCGACAGCGGCAATGATGCCGATATGCTGACCGCGTGCCGCAACGCCATCCTCGTCGGCAATCATGCCGAGGAAGTCGCGGCGCTCGCATCGCGGCCCAATGTCTACCTTGCGCGGCGAAGCCACGCGTCGGGGACGCTGGAAGGGATACTCGCGCATCACCGGGCGCAGCGCGTCCGTGGACGCCAGGCGGGGAGGGTGCCGGCATGAGCGAGCACGGCCCGATCGGATATTTCGTTCACCATCAGGGGCGGGGCCACGCCGAACGCGCGGCCGCGATTGCCAACGCGTTGATCGAAACGCGCGGCGTGACTTTGTTCTGCGCCCGGGACGACATCTTCGCCGCGCTCGACGAGCGTATAGTGGTGCAAACCATTCCATCGCTGTTCGAACCCACCGGGCAGGAGGCACCGGCCATGGCCGCACTGCCGGCCCCCGATACCGTCCACTGCGCGCCGCTCGGCTGGCCATCGATAACGCAGGCCTTCGCCGCAATCGCGCAATGGTTCGCGGAAGCTCAGCCGGCGCTGTTCATTACTGACGTGTCTGCCGAACTCGGCCAGCTCGCGCGATTGTGCTCGGTCCCGCATGTCGCGGTTCTGCAGCATGGCGAGCGCAGCGATCCCGGGCACATGGCGGCTTATGACAGTGCCGTCGGCCTGTTGGCGCCTTATTCGGAGCGGCTCGAGCAGCATGATCGTCCGGCGGCCATGCGCCGCAAGACGCATTATGCTTCGGGAGTGGGGATCGATTGTTCCGGTTTTCCCGATCGGGCGGAGGCGCGCGCGAAACTGGGCATCGATCTGCAGGAGGATCTCGTGCTCGTGCTTGCCGGCGGCGGCGGGGAGGGCACACCTTCTGCACCGCTGACGCTCGGCGCGCGCGCCGAGCCGGGGAGCCGCTGGATCAGCATCGGCCAGGTGCGCAGCGAATGGCATGAGACGCCGCCCGGCAATCTCGATCATCGCGGCTGGGTCGACAATCCGCGCGACTGGATCGCAGCTGCCGACCGCGTCGTGTCGTCCTGCGGGAACACCACGGTGCAAATGGTCCTGGCTGCCGGCAAACCATGGGTCGTCATTCCCGAGTGGCGGTATTTCGACGAACAGTTCTGCAAGGCGGAAGTGCTCGACCGCGAAGGGCTGGCGGCGGTTTCGCGCCACTGGCCCTCGCATCCCGCTGCATGGGAGCGCCTCTGGGCCGCGGCGCGCATGATCGATGTCGAAAACCAGCGCTCGATCATCGCTACCAACCCTTCCGAGGAAGCGGCCGAATGGCTCGACGGGCTCGTTCGCGAGCTGTGGCAGGGCACTGAAAACCGCCCCGCGCTGGAGATAGTGGCATGAAGATTTCCGTTTGTACGCTCGCGCATGGGCGCGAAGACCATTTGTGCAACCTCGTTCGCGGTCTCAACCGGTCCCATCGCCCGCCTTGCGAACTGGTGGTCGCGGTAATGCAGGACCAGCGATACGAACTGCCCGAAACGGGGTTTCCCGTTCGGCAGGTGATGCTGGGCAGCGGCGACATCTGCCTGGCAGAGGCGCGGAACACTGCCGCCGAGCATGCAAACGGCGAACTGCTGGTGTTCCTCGATGTCGACTGCATCCCCGCGCCTTCGCTGATCGAGGATTATGCGGCCGCTGCCGAGGCCAACGACGGCGTGCTGATGGGAGAGGTCGGCTATCTGCCAAAAGGCGCAACCGCGTCAGGCATCGATTACGAAGTGTTCGAACGGCTTGCCGTCAAACACGCCGACCGGGCCGGGCCGCCGCGCGACATGGTCGGGCGCTGCGGCGATTACCGTTGCTTCTGGTCGCTCAATTTTGCGCTTTCGGCCCGGACCTTCCAAGAGGTGGGCGGGTTCGACCAGCGCTATGTCGGCTATGGCGGCGAAGATACCGATTTCGGTCGGACGGTCGCCGCCCAGGGCTTGCCGCTGTGGTGGGTGCGCGGCGCGAAGGCCTATCACCAGTATCACAAGCANCACATGCCCCCGGTCCANCACCTCGACAGCGTNCTNGCCAATGCGCAGGTCTTCGCCGACAAATGGGGTGAGCCGACGATGCAGCACTGGCTGCGCGCGTTCCGCCTGATGGGACTGATCGAGCCCGATCCGGCGGGCGGCTGGACCAAGCTGCAGGATCCCGATGAAAGCCACCTGGNGCTGACCCGCCAGCAGGAACATCAACCCTATGCCAGCAGCTCGCTGGTCCTCGAACAGCTNGAATCCCAGGCCAGGCGCGGAAGCGACGCCAGCCGGGCTCCGGCGATGGCGCCTGCATAGCAGCGCTCGTAACCGGCGATCATCGCCGCAATCGACAGCTTCTCGACCGCGCGTGCACGGCAGGCCGCGCGGTCGATCCTGCGTACCTTGCGGATAGCGTGCGCCAGCGCGCCGATATCGCCGCCGGGCACCAGNACGCCGCAGTCGCCGACCACTTCGGATAGCGCACCGCGATCGAAACCNGCGANCGGCGTGCCGCAGGCCAGCGCCTCGGCCGCGACCAGTCCGAAGGGCTCGTCCCACAGCGGGGTTACCAGCGCTGCTTGCGCCCCGGCCACTTCGGCGCGCAGGCGATCGCCCGAACGGTGCCCGTGAAATTCGATTCCCTCGCTAAGGAAGGGCTCGACCTTTTCGGTGAAATAGCCGGCATCTTCGACCGGTCCGAAGATCCTCAGCCTGACGCGCGCCTTGCGCGCGGCCTGGATCGCTTCGGCCAGCCCCTTGTTCGGCACGATGCGGCCCACCCAGGTCAGATAATCCTGCGGCTCGCCAAGGGGCACCCAGCGATCCGTGTCGATCCCGTTCGAGACGACGTCGAGCCCCGCGCAGCCGCGATCGGCCCACAGCGCCTGCTGGTCCTGCGAGGTTACGGTGAACCCGATATTCGGCCGTTCGCGCGTGGCGGCGACCGCGTCGAACATCGCCCCGAACGGGGGGACATGCTGCGACGTCACGCAGGGGATCCCCGCCCGCGCGCACCATTCGATGATTTCCGGAAACAGCGAATTGTTGTGCACCACGTCATAGGCGCCCGCGCCGACGGCGAGCAGGACGCGCTCGAAGGCGTCGCGTTGATAGGCGGCCAGTTCGCTGGTCCCGCGGAACACGCGCCATGGGAGTACTTCGTCATAAGGGGCGGCACAGATCGGCACGAGGCTTTCGTCCTGCGAACCATCGGCGGCAAAAAGGTCAACCTGGTGGCCCGCGGCCCGCAGCCCCCGGCACAGCATGTCGCAATGCGCTTCCATTCCGCCCCCGAAGGGTTCGGCGATGGCATGGCGAATATGGGCGAGAACGGCGATTTTCATGAGTGGGGGACCCTGGAGATATATCCTCGAGAAACGCGCGGGTGCGGGCCTGTTCCCGAAAGCTAACATTAATGCAAAGCATGGCCGGAACGCCCGGTTGCGAATTGCATTTGTTTTCGCAGGAGGACGTGATGGCGTTCAGCGCAGAGTTCGATCGCTATCCCCTGACGGGGCGGTTTCTCGCCGGACGGCTACGGCATGAACTGACCGATGCCGAGAAGACCGAACTGGAGCAGCTGGTCGTGCGGACCAGCACGCTGGAGGATGGCGAACGGCTGATCGCGCGCGGCGATGCCTGCGAGTGGTCGACCATCCTGATCGACGGTTTCGTCCTGCGGACGCTCGACAGTGGCGAGCGGCGCTATGCGGTCAGTTTCCACGTGCCGGGCGATTTCGTCGATCTGCATTGTTTCGCGCTGAAGCGGCTCGATCACAATATCGATTGCGTCGGCCGGGCCACGATCGGCCAGGTTCCGCATTCGGCGATCACGCGGGTGATGGNCGAACGGCCGCATCTCGCACGCCTGTTCTGGTTCTCCACCCTNCTGGATGCGGCGATGCACCGCGAATGGATCATGAAGCTTGAACAACTGACCGCGCCCAAGCGCATTGCGCATGTCTTCGCCGAAATCTGGCGAAGGCTCGACATGGTCGGCNTGGGTTACCCCGATGGCTTCGAAACGCCGCTGCGGCAGACCGACATCGCGGAAATGTGCGGCGCCACTGCCATTCACACCAATCGCGCGCTGGCGGACCTGCGGCGCAACGGCCTCGCCGATTTCCAGCGCGGCAAGGTCCGCATCGCGGATCGCAGGAAGCTCGAAGCCTACGCCGATTTCGATCCTGCCTACCTCTATTCCGATGGCGCGCTGGCGTTGAGAAAAACGGCATGAGCCCGCCGCGCAGCCGTTTCGTATTCGTTGCCGGGCTGCATCGGACCGGCACCAGCCTGCTCGCCCGCATCATCGCCGCGCATCCCGCCATCAGCGCGATAGAGAACGCTCCCGTGCCGGAGAACGAGGGCTGCTATCTCCAGGGTGCGATCCCGCACACCGCGCTGGACGGTCGGCCGGGACACTATGCCACCGATCCCCTGCAGCACCACACCGAACANTCGCCGTGGAACACGCTNGAGACGCAGCGCCGCCTCCTGTCGGACTGGGGCGGATGGTTCGACCCGGACAAGCCTTGGTGGCTCGAAAAGTCGCCGATTAACCTCACCCGCATGCGCCTGTACCAGCAACTCTTCCCGACCGCGCAGTTCATCGTCATTCTGCGCCACCCGCAGTTGATGGCCGCAGCACTCGGCAAATGGGTCACGGACGATCCCGCAGCGCTCCTGCGGTACGGCATCGACGCCTACGACACGGTGGCGCAGGACCTCCCCATGCTCCATGCGTCGCTGGTCCTGCGCTACGAGGATCTGGTGTCGCGCCCCGACGCGGTGCGCCGGGCNGTGTTCGCTTTCCTGTCGCTGGAAGACCACGATCCGCAAATCGAACTGCGTGACGGCAATCGCGACTACCGGGTCGGCCAACCGGCGGAGGAAGACGCGGTCCGCCGCATGGCGCGCTGGGGGTATGCGCCGGGCGGGGAGGTGCACGATTTCGCGCCGCGCATCGCGCACCCGCTGCGCAGCGTGCGCGATGCGGTATCGGCTGCGCTGGAGCAAGAATTGCAAATCGAACAGAAAGAACAGAAAGCTAACATCCGTCAATAGACGCGTTCTGATCGGCTTGCTTAACTGTCGGCCATGACTCTGACTGCAAGTTCGGAGGCTCCAGCGTTCCCCCTGACCGGCGATTTTCTNGCCGGGCGCCTGCGGCAGAACCTCAGCCTCGATGATCTGAAATATATCGAAGGGCTGGTCGATACGGTCGCCGAATATGGCGATACCGCGCGCCTGCTCGCGCGGGGTACGAAAACCGACCGCAGCACGATCCTGATCGAAGGCTATATCTTCCGCACGATCGAAAGCGCGGGCAAGCGGTTCATAACCGGGATCCACGTCCCCGGGGATTTCGTCGATCTGCACGGGTTCGCACTGAAGCGGCTCGATCACAATATCGATGCTGCGGGCCGGGTAACGGTGGGTTCGGTCAGCCACGACACGCTGCGCAGGGTCATGCGCGACCGCCCCGGCGTCGCGCGGGCCATGTGGTTTGCGACGCTGCTCGACGCGGCAATTCACCGCAAGTGGATCCAGATGCTCGAACAGCTCGACGCGCCGCGGCGGATCGCGCATCTCTATGCCGAACTGCACACGCGGCTGGAACTGGTGGGCCGCAATGTCACGCGCGCCCTGCGCACGCCCTTCACGCAGTTCGACATGGCCGACATGTGCGGTGTCAGTGCGATCCATGCCAACCGGGCAGTGGGCAAGCTGCGCGAGCTGGGAATTGCCGAAATCCGCCGCGGCGATCTCTACACCGCCGACTGGGCGGCGCTGAAACGCTATGCGCAATTTGATCCGGACTACCTCTACGGCGACGGTCCGCTGAAAGTCGAAGAGGACTGGGACTAGCCCTTCAGTTCTTTCGGAGCGTGGACATCGGACAGCGCCTCGGCTTCGGCCCACGCGACGTCCTGCCGCGGGATGACCGACAGCTGGCCATTGGTCTCCAGCACGACCCAGTTGGCATCGGCGTTGTGCGTGATCCCGTTCTGCCGCAGCGCGGTCTTGATCTCTTCTTCGGAAATGCGCGTGCGCAACATGGCATCGCGCAGATACTCCCCCTTGTGCGTCAGCAAGGTGGGTTCGGCCTTGACGATATTGGCGATGGTCCGGCTGCGCTGGACGAGCTTGGTCGTGATGTACTGGCAGGCTGCGAGGACCACGATCGCGGCGATCGCATCGGCGGTGGCGACATTGCGCAGCAGAACGCCGCTGGCCGCCAGGCTGCCGATCATNACGTTGATGATCCAGTCGAAATTGTTGAGCTCGCTAGTGGTGCGTTTGCCCACCATCCGGACCATGACAATGATCAGCGCGTAGAACAGGAAGGCATTGCCCGCGATTTCGACGATCCGCGGCCATCCGGACCAGATATTCAGCACCTCGGCCAACTCAATTCACCTCGTAATCNATCGGCTTGAAGGTTCCACCGTTCGAATCGTAGGCNGAACAGGCGGTCAGCCCGATCACCAGATCCATTTCGGCGCGCAGCACGATCCGGTCGCCCGGCCGGCTTTCCGGCGGCTTCACCGCGATCAGCCCGCTGTCNCCATCNACGGGCACGTTCATGAAGATGTTGAACGCCGTGGGAATGGCATCGGGTTCGATGCCGAAAGGCTTCAGCGCTTCGGCCAGATTGCCGAAACACCCGCGGTGNACGGGCTTGTCGGCGTAGAAATGGCGGAATGTGTCTTCGGAACACGGGGTCAGCAGGAAGTCGTGCTGCTTCACCGTATCCTCGATGATCGTCAGCATCGGGTTCGACCGNTTGGACCACAGCCGGTTGCCCTTGCCCAGCCGCAAGGTTTCCTCGTAATCGAANGTGCGGCCGTTCGAGATCACTTCGCGTACGTCCTGCGCATTNTACGCCAGCAGGTCCGAAACCTGACGGCCCTCGGGATCGCANACGGTCAGTTCGGCGCCCCTNNGCAGNTCGAAAGCCACGCCGCTGCGCGGTTCTATACGGTTCATTTTTCCTCCAGTCGGGGATCGCGGAANGGGCATTCCCAGCCNTCGTCGACCGCGCGGCCACTGTACTGCCGCGCTTCGCTGCTTTCGCCGTGGCGCGCGAGCATGGGGTTGATGTCGCCGGCAAGGTCGCGGTCGCGCTCGAGAATGGCATCGCGCATGCGTTCGTAGCGCCCNTCCTCGCGCANCGTTTCGAACTGGTCGTGCAGGTTGAAGACCATCGTGGGATAGGCNAAACGNCGGGCCGGNCGNGANGCNGACGGGTTGAGCCCGACCACGAAATAGGCTTCGCCGCCGAAGCTCAACGAGAAATGCGGGTCNGTCGGATCCGCGCTGACGCTGGTATCGTAGGACTGGCCCAGCCAGTTGTCCTTCTCGGCAAAGGATTGCAGGCGTTGCCATAGCAGCCGTTCGAAGGTCGGCTCGTCGATCTCGNCTGGCTGCTGGAAAATCACCGCCAAGCTGCGCAGCCCTTCAGGGTCGTTGCGATAGCGATCGGCCCATTCAAGCAGGCGGTCGTGAATCCGCAAATCGTCCCATCCGCTGCGCATGTCGTGGGCGATGACCACGTCGAGCATATTGCGGGCCTGTGCTGACTTGGCGCCCACGCAGGGGAAATCCGCATGCGCGACATGCGCCCGGAATTGTTCGGTGATGTCTGCCGACTTCGCTTCGTCGACGGCGAGAAGACCCGGTTTCATTGCGTCGCCCCCCTCTCGGCGCTGCAGACGAGAGCGCTGTCGGGTACGCGGCCCATCGACCAGTTCGCCTGCATGCGGACCTTCNGGTTTGGCGCACACCATATCTCGCCCGACTGGTCGAGCGCGGTGACCCAGAGCAGATTGTGTTCCGCGCCATAGTCGATGACTGCGAAAGCCATGCCGGTGCCCTTGTCGGTCACCAGAACCGGGAGCGGAGGATTGAGTTGCGTGAACACAGAGAAACCTCGCGATAGGGCCGAAACGGATTGCAGTGCGGACCGTCATGGTCGGCTGTGCAATGAACGACGCACGCAGTCGGAGCTGCAGGCGTCGGTCGGGGAGAGAACGCGGAGCCGATACGATGGTTTCCCGACTGACATCGGTTAGCTTGGCGCATGCGGCGCGGCTCGGTTGCGGGGCTTGCGGACGGCTTGCGCGGCCCCTGATTGACATCGCTTCCGCTGCGCGACATCGCCTGCATCATGCCGAAAGCCTCGCCCACCATAGTGCTCGTCGGGGGCGGGCACGCGCACCTCGGGGTGCTGGCGGACTGGATACGGCGCGGGTCGCCGGAAGCGCGGACGATNATGCTCTCTCCGCAGCGCCAGACGCGGTATTCGGGCATGATCCCCGGCACCCTNGCGGGTGAATATGGCCGGGAAGAAGGATTGATCGATGTCGCNGCGTTGGCAGGGCGCGCCGGGGCNGAATTCGTCGAGGACCGATGCGTCGCGNTAGATCCCGCCGGGCGCACTCTCGCCACCGCGTCGGGGCNGCGCATCGCATTCGATTACTGCTCGATCGACNCNGGCGGCGTGGGGCAGGCGACCGGCACCATCGGCGAAGACCCGCGGATTGTCGATGTGCGACCGATCGGCACGTTCCTGGCGCGAATTGACGAACGGATCGCCGGTGTGGCGCACCGCCCGCGCCATCTGGCGGTCGTCGGCGGCGGCGCGGGAGGGGTCGAGCTCGCTTTCGCGCTGAGACGGCGCTTCGGCAGCGCGCCGCGGNTTACGCTGGTAACCGGCGCAGATGGCGCCTTGCCCGGTTTCGGCAACCGTGCCCGTGCGTTGCTGGAACGCGAGCTTGCACGACATGCTATCGGCGCACTGGCGGAAGATGCGAGGGTTGAAGCGGGCACGTTCTACGCCGGCGGCCAGTCCCTCGAACCGCTCGACATCGTGATTACTTCGCTTGGCGCTGCTGCGCCCGAATGGCCTGCGCAAGGCGGGCTGGCGGTCGATCCAGACGGCTTTATTGCGGTCGATCGCCACCAGCGATCCTTGTCGCACCCGCATGTGCTCGCGGCAGGCGATGTGGCCGCGCGGCAGGACATGCCGGTCGCGCGTTCGGGGGTCCATGCCGTGCACAGCGGGAAGGCTCTGGCGGCCAATCTGCGCCATCTGGCGACGGGGCGGGGGCGATTGCGCTCCTATCGTCCGCGGCCCGCGAGTCTTTACCTGTTGTCGACCGGCCCCCGCACGGCCATCGCTATCTATGGTCCGATCGCCTTGCGCGGGCGATGGCCGGGTACACTCAAGCGCTGGATCGACCGGCGCTGGGTCGAAAGCTTCGCAAAGCTGGCGCAGTCGGTGTAACCGGCTGCGGACAGGCGGCGATCCGGCGCACGATACAGGGACATCATGAAAAAGCTTCTCATCATACTGGCGTTGGCGGCCCTGATCGCAGCCTATGTGTTCTTCGGGGTCGGAGACTATCTGACCGTCGACGGGATCAAGCGCGTCGCGGGCGAGGTCGATGGCTATTACCAGCGTCATCCCGTCCAGGTCGTCGGGCTGTTCTTCCTGACCTANGTCGCGGTGACTGCGGCNTCNCTNCCCGGNGCNGCGGTGATGACGCTTGCGGCGGGCGCGCTGTTCGGCGTGCTGCTCGGAACGGTCGTGGTGTCCTTCGCCTCGACGCTGGGTGCCACGCTGGCGTTTCTTGCCTCGCGCTACGTCCTGCGCGACGCGATCGAAACGCGCTTCGGCGAACGGCTGCGCACGGTCAACGCCGGGCTCGAACGCGACGGGGCGTTCTACCTTTTCACCATCCGCATGATCCCGCTGTTCCCTTTCTTCGTGGTCAATCTGGTGATGGGACTGACGCGGATCAGGCTGTGGACCTACGCCTGGGTCAGCCAGGTGGGCATGCTGCTGGGGACGATCGTCTATGTGAATGCGGGCACCCAGCTGGCGCAGATCGACAGCCTGGCGGGGATCGCGTCGCCGGCCGTGCTGGTGTCCTTCGCACTGCTCGGAATCGCACCGTGGATCGCCAAGGCGATCATCGGCTGGATCAAGCGGCGCAAGGTCTATTCCGGGTTCACCCGGCCCAAATCCTTCGACCGCAACCTGGTGGTGATCGGGGCGGGATCGGCCGGGCTGGTGTCCGCACTGATCGCGGCGACGGTGAAGGCCAAGGTCACGCTGGTCGAAGCGAACAAGATGGGGGGCGATTGCCTCAACACCGGCTGCGTGCCGTCCAAGGCGCTGATCAAGAGCGCCAAGGTTGCCGAGCAGATGCGCCATGCCGATAGATATGGTTTGAAACCGGTCGAACCCGAAGTGCCGTTTCGCGAGACGATCNAACGCGTGATGGGCGCGATCCGGACAATCGAGCCGCATGACAGCGTCGAACGCTACACCGGGCTCGGTGTCGATGTGGTCGAAGGCTACGGCCGNGTGGTCGATCCATGGACCGTCGAAATCGCGCGCAAGGATGGCGGCGTGCAGCGGCTGACCACGCGCGCGATCGTGATCGCCGCGGGTGCCGGTCCGCTGATCCCGTCGATCCCGGGGCTGGAANCCAGCGGCTATCTGACTAGCGACACGATGTGGGACGCGCTTGCGACAATGGACCNTGCCCCNGCGCGCGTCGCGGTGCTGGGCGGCGGGCCGATCGGGTGCGAACTGTCGCAGGCGCTTGCCCGGCTCGGTTCGCAGGTGACGCAGGTCGAAATGGCCGATCGNGTTCTCGGGCGCGAGGANCCCGACGTGTCGCTCGAGGCGCAGNCGGCGCTCGAAAGCTCNGGAGTGAACGTGCTGACCGCTCACCGCGCGCTGCGGGTCGAGACTGGCAAGCTGATCGCCGAGCATGGNGGCGCGGAAGTCGAGATNGCCTTCGATACGCTGATCGTCGCCGTGGGCCGTGCGGCGCGCCTNTCGGGCTACGGACTGGANGATATCGGGATCGACACGGCCAAGACCGTGGTGACCGATGAATTCCTCNCGACCAAATTNCCGAACATTTACGCCGCGGGGGATGTCGCCGGNCCGTTCCAGTTCACGCATACGGCCAGTCANCAGGCCTGGTTTGCCAGCGTGAATGCCCTGTTNGGCCANTTCAAGCGGTTCAAGGCGGATTACCGCGTGATCCCCGCCGTGACGTTCCTCGATCCNGAAATCGCCCGGGTGGGCTTGAACGAAANCNAGGCGGAAGCGCAGGGCGTGGCCTACGAGGTCACNCGCTACGAGCTTGGCGGGCTGGACCGCGCTATCGCCGAGAGCGAGACGCAGGGCTTCGTCAAGGTGCTGACCCCGCCGGGCAAGGACACCATTCTCGGCGCGACGATCGTCGGTGCGCATGCCGGCGAACTGCTTGCCGAATACGTCCTAGCGATGAAGCACAAGCTCGGGCTCAACAAGATCCTCGGCACGATCCACTCCTATCCGACGCTGGCGGAAGCGAACAAATTCGCCGCGGGCGAATGGAAGAAGAAGCACAAGCCCGAAACGCTNCTATCGCTGGTNGAGAAGTATCACACCTGGCGTCGTGGCTAGCNNCGGGGCGGGTTCCCGCTGCCAGCTGCGGCGCTCTTGCGCTGCCGACCTTTCGCGAACATGACAGGCAGATGCTGGGCTCGCTGCCGGGCCGCACGGGCTGAGGCCCAACGGGGAAGCGCATGGAGTTTTTCGACCAGTTTCGCGGGCTGCTGGGCATTGCGCTGATGGTGCTGCTCGCCTGGGTCATTTCGGAAGACCGCAGCGCAAGGCCGACATGGCGCTGGATCGCGGGCGCGCTGGCACTGCAGGCAGGCCTCGCACTGCTGATCGTCCGCGTGCCGTTCGTCTGGGATGCCGTGACGCTGGCCAACGAGGCGGTCGCCGCGATCGAACGCGCAACGCTCGACGGGTCGTCCTACATGTTCGGCTATCTCGGGGGTGCGCCGCTGCCCTTCGAATTGGCGCAGGGCACGGAAGCTCCGGTGATCATCGCCTTCCAGATTCTCCCGCTGGTCATCGTCTTTTCGGCGCTGGCCGCGCTGCTGTGGCACTGGGGGGTGCTGCGCTGGCTGGTCGATGGCCTGTCCTTCCTGCTGCGGCGCACGCTCAGGGTCAGCGGCGTGGTCGGTCTGTCGGGCGGGGCGAACATGTTTCTCGGCGTGGTGGAAAGCCCGCTGGTGGTGCGCGCCTATTTCGCGCGAATGAGCCGTGCTGACCTGTTCCAGGTGATGGTGCTGGCCATGGCGACGATCAGCGGTGCGATTCTGATCCTCTACGCCACCACCCTGTCGCGCACCGTGCCCGATGCGGTGGGGCACATGATTTCCGCTTCGCTGATATCGCTTCCCGCAGCCCTGCTGATCGCCAAGCTGATGGTGCCCGGCGAAGCGAGCGCGGAAGGCGAGGANCCCGATGCCGGCAGCCANGGNCTCAAGTTCGAATCGAGCATCGATGCGATCATCAAGGGGACGATGGACGGCATGCAGCTGTTCCTTGCCGTGATCGCAGTGATCATCGTGGTGTTTGCGCTGGTGTCGCTGGCCGACCAGCTGCTGGCGCTGCTGCCCATGGTCGATGGCGAGCCGCTGAGCCTGAAGCGGNCCTTCGGCTGGCTGTTTTCGCCGCTNATGTGGCTGATCGGCGTACCNTGGGCCGAAGCGCAGGCCGCCGGCAGCCTGATGGGCACCAAGGCGATCCTCAACGAATATGTCGCCTATCTCGAGCTTGCCGCACTGCCGCCCAGCNNATTCGCNCCGCGCAGCCTGCTGATCGTNACCTATGCGCTGTGCGGGGTCGCGAACCTCGCCAGCATCGGGCTGCTGGTGTCGACCATCGGCACGCTGTGTCCCGANCGGCGCGCCGAAGTCGCGGGACTGGGTGTGCGCAGCTGGATCGCCGGCAATATGGCGACGGCGATGACTGGCGCATGGATCGGGCTGATCACCTGGGTTTGAGCGGATAGGATACGGCCATGTTCGATGCGAAACTGCGCCCGCTGATCGACCCGCCGCTCAACCGGNTGGGCAGCGCGCTGGCGCGGCNGGGAGTGACTGCCAACGCNATCACCNTTCTCGGCCTTGCANTGGGGCTGGCCGGCGCGGCGGCGATTTCCGNCGGCTACTTCNGCGCCGGATTGGGTCTCATCCTCGCCAACCGCCTGCTCGACGGGCTCGACGGCGCGGTCGCACGGGCGAACGGCCCGACCGNGCTNGGCGGTTATTTCGATATCGTCGCCGATTTCGCCTTCTANGTNTCGGTGCCGCTCGGCTTCGGGCTGGTCGATCCGGCCAACACGCAGGCTGCACTGGTGCTGGTCGCCAGCTTCGTCCTGACCGGCGTCAGCTTCCTCGCCTACGCCGTGATCGCCGCGGAACGCGGCGCNCGGACCGANGCGCATGGCAGGAAGAGCTTNTTTTATTCGACCGGGCTGGCCGAAGGCGGCGAAACNATCGCCGTCTTCATCGCCTTNGCGCTGTTTCCTGCGTGGTTNGTCCCGCTGGCCTACGCATATGCCGCGCTATGCGTGCTGACCGTGTTCCAGCGTAGCGCGCTGGCGATCGTCCAATTCAGCGATTGAGCCGTTCGGCAACGGCATCGCGCAAGGCGGCAATGCGCGCCGCATTCGCACCCAGATCGCTCACGCCCACGCGAGAAACCGAGCGAAAATCGATCGCACCATNGGCAATNCGCACGACCATATCGTCCTTGAAGCCGAACCAGAATGTTTCCGCGACCCCTTCGATCCGGCCGGTTTCGGCATCGGCGGTCACNTGGNCGAANCCCATTTCCTCCATCGCGGATACCACCAGTTCCGCGGCTTCGGCCGGGCTGGTCGAACCCAGNGGCAGCNGCGCGAGATCGGGATAGGCGGCGGCAATAACCTGCGCATGCGACCGATCGGCCAGCGGCGGCTCGGATTCCGACCANATTTCGAGCTCGCCCAGCGGCGTGGCGTAGTCATTCAGTGGATTGGCACCCGCAGCGGCACGTTGATCGAGCACGGTTTGCGAGAAGACAGGCGGGTTGGCGNTATCGGTCGCAATGTCGTGGATCGGCGGGATGTCGGCCGCCTGGCTGCGAATGGCGCCCAGAACGGCAAAGATGCCGACCGGGACCAGCAGCGCGATCAGCGACAGCAGCCAGCCNTTGCGGGGCTTGCGCAGCAGNACGACGATCAGCGAGATCAGACCGATAAGCGCCACGATGCCCAGCAGGATCGGCCCGGCCTTGATCGTCAGGGTAAGCAGGCCGGTCCGCCAATCCCACAGGCCGAACTTGGTCCCCANCGCGGCGATGGCGAAATACACTGGNAGCGCGAGTGCAAGGGCGAAGGCGAGGCGGCTGTGCCAGGGCGTTTTGATCATGCCGCATCGTAGCGCCAAGTCGCGGCGCTGCAATCATGCTAATCGCTGGATATGCAACAGCACCGCGGCAATGGCGTCATGGAAGGCGCGCGCCGCCGTAGGGCGGGGTCGCGTCAGCCGCCGGTCACGCTCATGTGGCGCGCCAGGGCAGGTTCGCTTTGCGCGGCATCGAAGGCATGGCGCAGCGGCTTGCCCGCGAGCAGGCGTTCGAGCGCCTCGTCGAGCGCGGCTTCGCCACCTGCGCGCACGATATCGCGCAGTTCGACCTTCTGGTCATGGCCCAGGCAGCCATAGACCGTCCCGGTCGCGGAAATACGGATGCGATTGCACCCGGCGCAGAAATTGTTGCTGAGCGGAGTGATGAGCCCGATCCGCGTGCCCGTCTCTGCGACGTCGAAGTAGCGTGCGGGCCCGCCGGTGCGGTGGAGCGAGGGGACGAGCGTGAAATGGCGTTCGAGTTCCTCGCGCACAGCGTCGAGCGGCAGGTGCGCGGCGGGACGATCGACCGAGACCTCGCCCAGCGGCATGGCTTCGATGAGCGCGAGGTCGAGCCCCCGCGCGCCGCACCATGCAAGCAAGTCGCGCATCTCGTCGTCATTCGTACCGCGCATCGCCACGGCGTTGATGCGCACTGCCAGGCCGGCATCGCGCGCCGCGTCGATGCCGCTAACCACCCGCTCGAACTCGTCGCGGCGGGTGAGCTCGGCAAACCGGTCGCGCCTGAGCGTGTCGAGACTGATGTTGATACGCCGCACGCNGGCATCGAACAGGTCCTGCGCCATTTCGGGCAGGCGCGTCCCATTGGTGGTGAGCGTGAGTTCGTNGAGCCCGTGCGTGCGCANCCGTGCCAGCCGCTNGACAAGTTCGAGCACACCCTTGCGCACCAGCGGTTCGCCGCCGGTCAGNCGGATCCGGCGAANGCCGCGGACCACCAGATGACGCGCCAGCGTTTCGATTTCCTCGAATGTCAGAAGGTCGCGGCGCGGGAGGAATTCCATGTCCTCGGCCATGCAATAGGTGCAGCGAAGGTTGCAGCGGTCGGTGACCGAGAGGCGGATATAGTCAATCTGACGGCCGTGGGCGTCGCGCATGCGGGCCCCCTACACGAGGCGGGGCGAGGCCCAAACCGAAATCGGGCGTCGTGCCGGCAGGCGGTCAGCCCGCGTTGCGCAAGCGGCCGAACAGNGCGGGCAGGGGTTCGGAAGAAAGCGCCCGCTCCATGGTCCGGGCAAGCGTGGTCGATACGGTGATCTTCGAAACATGCGCGCGATCGTCGCTGAGGCCGACCGCGATCTCGTAAGTGCCTGCTTCGATCACGAANCTNCCNTCGGATCTGAANTGGCCCAGCTGGTTGCCGCCGACTTCGAACAGCAGGCTNCGCGTTTCGCCTGCCANCAGCGAGACGCGCTGGAAGTCGGCCAANCNGCGCGCCTGCGCNCCGTTCTGTCCCGGGCTGCGCACATAGAGCTGGACCGTCTCGGTGCCTTCGCGCTTGCCGACATTGTACAGCGTGGCGCTGACGATAATCCGGTCGTGGCTCAGTTCGACCGCGGTTTCGCCGAGGCCGAAATCGGAATAGCCCAGCCCGTGTCCCAAGGTGAAACCCGCTTGCCCCTTCTCCGTCAGCGGCAGTGGCAGGCGGCCCCGTGGCGCGAATTCGCCGGTCAGCACTTCGGCCAGCGCATGGCCCGACATGGTGCCGAGTTGCCCGGCATGCAGCACGCAAGGCAGCTTGGTCCCGCGCGCGTCGGGGTCGAGCGGCTGCGAGCCGAGGCTGATCAGGACGATGTTCGGATTGACCGCATGGAGCGAATCAAGGAGCGTNTGTTCCGCTTCTCCCACACGCTCGCAGTCGCCGAGCGTGACGATCACCGTGCCCACCCGCCGCGCGGCATTGCAGGCCATGCCGATTGCCATGTGATCGGCGTCGAGCAGTCCGGCGGGTCTGGCATCGGCGCGGACCGCCAGGCCGGGGACGAAACTGTGCGCGAGGCCCAGTGCGTCGAACCCGTCGAGCAGGTTGGCGGCGTCNCCNTNCGCTCCGCCAGTCGGAAGCGCCCGGTCGGTTGCGGCATGCCCGACAACGAGGATTTCGCCCGANGCGATATCGAGCGGCANCAGCGCGGGATCGTTGCGCAGCAGGACGATCGCGTGGCGCGCAGTGTCCAGCGCGACNGTTCGCGCGTGATCCGCCGACCAGTCGGTGGCNGGGGCGATATCGCGCAGATCGGCGCGGAACAGNCCCAGATCGTATTTCGCGCCGAGTACCTTGCGCACCGCGTCGTCGAGCTGGCGCATGCCGACCCGCCCGTCGCCCACCGCTTTCACGATGCTGTCCACTGCCAGCATTTGGTAAGGCGTTTCACCGGCCTCCTGTCCCGCAGNCCGGCCGATCGCGNCCCATTCGGCCAGGTCGATCCCGTCGAAGCTNGCGGGGCCGCCGATCGNCNGGNCGCCATCCGCAGTCTCNNCGCGGTCANGCACNNNCTGCGCGAGTAGACCCAGCGCGATGCTCGCCGGGGGCGATTCGCGCAGCACGCCGGCCACCAGCCGGAGCTTGTCGGTCAGTATGTCGGGATCGCGCCGCTCGATCCAGCCAGGCGCGTCGGTGCGCAGGCAAGCCAGCACGCCGTCGCCATCCTGCCCCTCGAATTGCAGGCCGCGCACGGTGGCCGCGGCCAGGGCGCGCGCCAGATGTACTGAAGTGCCCCAGCTTTCAGCCAGTTCCTCCGTTTCGGTATCGCTCGTCAGGACGACCTGGGGCCCCATGAGCCAGTTCATCCCGTGCGCTCGCGCTTCCCCCGCCACGATCTGGGCAGCGCTTTCCACNATGTGCGGCGACCATGTCGCGGCCAGTGCAAGCGGGGCGGGCATGGTGACCGAGGTGCCGCGGCCNGGAACATTGGCCATCAGNAGCGGAATGCCGAGCCGCGTTTCCTCGACGGCCAGGCGTTGCAAGGCNGCCAGCTGGTCTGCGGCGCCCGAACCGAGAAGCCCGCCTACACGGCCCTGCAACATTTCTGCGCGCAGCGGGGCACCTTCGCTATCGCCGCCGGCTTCCGGAATGGGCAACAGGACAAGCTGCCCGGCCTTCTCCGCCACTGACATGATGGCGAGCAGGTCTTCGACGAAACGCTCGCGTTCGGCGGCGTGATCGGGCGGATGGCGGACCATTTGGGCGGNAGCGTGGTCCTTAGAGGTAAACATCCGGTGTGGATGCACCGATTGGTCCGGCGCTGTTGCCGAACTGCACCGCAAGGCGGATTTACAGATATAAAAATATCTTTATATCCTCTTCGCAATGCGAACCGAACACCTCTTCCGCGCCCTTGCCGATCCGACCCGGCTCAGGATCATGCGCCTGCTTGGCTCGATGGAGCTGGCGGTGGGTGAAGTCGCGCAGGTGCTGGGGCAAAGCCAACCGCGCGTTTCGCGGCACATCGGCATCCTGTGCGACGCGGGTCTGGCCGAACGACGGCGCGAAGGCAGCTGGGTATTCTTGCGCGCCTGCGCCGATTCGAGCGAGGCGCCGCCGCTTTGCGCGGCTATCGGCGATCTGCTGGTCGATGCGGAGGCTGCCGACGCCGTCTTTGCGGAACAGTGCGAGCAGGACCGGCGCAAGCTGGCCGCGATCCGCCAGCACCGGGAAAGCGAGGCGCAGGCCTATTTCTCGGCGCATGCGGACGATTGGGACGAATTGCGCCGGCTGCATTCCTCGGACGAGGCCGTGGAGGCCGAACTGGCGCGTGCGCTGGGGCCCGAACCGCTTGGGCGCCTGCTCGATATCGGCACGGGCACGGGGCGCATGGCCGAACTGTTTGCCGAGCGGGCAGAGCGGATCGTTGCACTCGACAAGAGCCTGGCGATGCTGCGGGTCGCACGCGCCAAGCTGCAGCACCTCCCGACCGAGCGAGTGGAACTGGTGCAGGGCGANTTCGGGGCNCTGCCGTTTGCCGCGGCGAGNTTCGACAGCGTGCTGTTNCACCAGGTGCTGCATTTCGCGCANATGCCCGGTGCCGCGCTGGCGGANGCCGCCCGCGTGCTGCGTCCGGGCGGGCGGATCGCAATCGTCGATTTCGCGGCGCANCAGCGCGAGGAACTGCGCAATCGCCATGCGCATGCCCGGCTGGGGTTCGACGATGCACAGATGATGGGNCTGCTCAGCGATGCCGGGTTCGACCCGGCCGCGCCGACGGCACTGGAAGATGGAGAACTGGTGGTGAAGATCTGGATCGCGCCGCGGCGCGTCGATGACCGGAAGGCGGCGTCATGAGCCCGACGATGGACCAGATGCGCGAAGCGCAGCGCGCACTCGAAGCGCCGCTGTTTTCAGGGCTCCCGGGCGATATCGACGTCAGCTTCGAATTCTTCCCGCCCAAGAATGCGGCCATGAACGAGACGCTGTGGCAAAGCGTCGAGACGCTGGCCCCGCTCGGGCCGCGTTTTGCCAGCGTCACATATGGCGCGGGCGGGTCGACCCGCGAGCGGACGCACCAGCAGGTCGTCCGCATCCAGAACGAAGCGCGCATTCCTGCTGCCGCGCACCTGACCTGCGTCGAGGCGACCCGCGAAGAGGTCGACGAGGTGGCGCGCCATTACTGGGATGAGGGCATCCGCCATATCGTGGCCCTGCGCGGCGACGCGCCCGACGGNCAATCGCAATATGCGCCGCATCCGGGCGGCTATGCCAACGCAGTCGANCTGATCGCGGGACTGAAGANGGTCGCCGATTTCGAGATNTCGGTCGCCGCCTATCCCGAGGTCCATCCCGATTCGCCCGATCGCCAGGCCGATCTGGACAATCTCAAGGCCAAGTTCGACGCCGGGGCGACCCGGGCGATCACGCAGTTCTTCTTCGATCCGCAATGTTTCTTCGACTTTCGCGACCGGGCCGCAGCGGCGGGAATTGACGGCGAGATCGTGCCCGGGATCATGCCCGTGCTCAGCTTCGCGGCGGTGCGCCGGATGTCGGGGCTGTGCGGCACAGCCATCCCGCCGTGGATGGAAGGTCTGTTCGACGGGCTCGACGATCGCCCCGCCGCGCGNCAGCTCGTCAGCGCGACCATCGCGGCCGAACTGTGTCGCCGGCTATATGCGGGCGGGGTACGGCAATTCCATTTCTACACTCTCAACCGCGCCGAACTGAGCTATGCAATCTGCCATATGCTCGGGCTGCGCGCNAAGGCAGGCCNATGACCAAGCGCGAAGAATTCGAAGCCGCCGCAGCCCAGCGGATCCTGATCAAGGACGGCCCCTACGGTACCGCGATCCAGCAGGCNGGGCTAACGCCCGAAGACTATGCCGCGGGCACCGATCTCGCGCAGGAGCAGAAGGGCAATAACGACCTCGTCAATCTGACGCAGCCGCAGGTNATCCGCCGGATCTGTGACAGCTANATCGATGCGGGCGCGCATATCCTCGCCACCAACACCTTCAACGCCAATCGCATCAGCCANGCCGATTACGGCGCCGAACACCTGGTCCATGAGATCAATGTCGCCGCGGCGCGGATCATCCGTGAAGCGGTCGATGCGCGGAACGACGGCATTCCGCGGTTCGTGGCGGGCGCTGTCGGGCCGACCAACAAGACGCTGTCGCTTTCGCCCGATGTCGAAGACCCNGGGTTTCGCGAAGTGACATTCGACGAAATCGTCGCCGTCTATGTCGAACAATGCCGCGCGCTTGTCGCTGGCGGGGCCGATTTCATCCTGGTCGAGACGGTGTTCGACACGCTCAACTGCAAGGCCGCTATCATGGCGGTGAAGCAGCTGGCGCGCGAACTTGACCGCGACATACCGCTGATGATCTCGCTGACGCTGACCGACCTTTCGGGCCGCAATTTGTCGGGCCATACGGTGGAAGCGTTCTGGTACACCGTGCGCCATGCCAAGCCGCTGACGATCGGCCTCAACTGCAGCTTCGGTGCCGAACAGTTGCGTCCGCATGTGCAATTGCTGTCCGATATCGCCGATACCTGGCTGATGGCCTATCCCAATGCCGGCCTGCCCAACGATCTCGGCGAGTATGACGAACAGCCGGAAACGACTGCGTCGCTGACGCAGGTCTGGGCGCAGAATGGCCGGATCAACGCGCTGGGCGGCTGCTGCGGCTCGACGCCCGCGCATATCGCCGCGATGGCCAAGGCGGTCGAAAACTGCGCGCCGCGCGTGCTGCCCAAGCCTGACCCGGACATGCATCTGGCGGGGCTCGAACCGTTCACGATCGCGGCATGAGCGGCGGGGGCCTCCATGGGGCGGTAATCCGCGAGGCGGGGGCAGCGGACGTGCGCGCACTCGCGCTGGTGTCGGATGCCACTTTCCTCGAGACCTTCGCCGGGATGATCAGCGGCGAGGCGCTCGTCGCGCATTGCGCGGCCAAGCATGCACCCGATCATCTCGCCGGGCTGCTGGCTGCTGGTGCCCGTGCCTGGCTTGCCGAAATCGACCGGGCGCCGATCGGCTACGCGCTGCTCACCCGGCCCCAACTCGATGCCGCGCAGGACGGCGATATCGAGCTCAAGAAGATTTACCTGCTGTCACGCTTCCACGGCAGCGGTATCGCCGCCGCGCTGTTCGATGCCGTATTGTGCGGGGCGCAGAGCCATCGCCGGCTGCTGCTGGGCGTGAAAGACGACAACCACCGCGCCATCGCCTTCTATACCAAACAGGGTTTCCGGCAGATCGCCACCCGCCGCTTCGATGTCGGCGGAACCCTTTATGACGATGTCGTGCTGGCGCGCGACCTCGACCGGAATTGAATTCATGAGCAATCTGACCACCGCCCGCTTCGTCAATATCGGCGAGCGCACCAATGTGACCGGCTCGGCGCGGTTCAAGAAACTGATCATGGCGGACGATTACGACACCGCGGTCGAAGTCGCGCGCCAGCAGGTCGAGAACGGCGCGCAGGTGATCGACGTCAACATGGACGAAGGCCTGCTCGATGCCGAGCATGCCATGACCACTTTCCTCAAGCTGATCGCGGCCGAACCCGACATCGCGCGTGTCCCGGTGATGATCGACAGTTCCAAATGGGAGGTCATCGAGGCCGGCCTCAAATGCGTTTCGGGCAAGCCGATCGTCAATTCGATCAGCATGAAGGAAGGCGAGGACGCCTTTCTCGATCATGCGCGCAAATGCATGGATTACGGCGCCGCCGTGGTGGTCATGGCGTTCGACGAGACCGGGCAGGCGGACACCAAGGAGCGCAAGGTCGAAATCTGCAAGCGTGCCTATGCATTGCTGACCGGGATCGGCTTCCCGCCCGAGGATATCATCTTCGACCCCAATATCTTCGCGGTGGCGACGGGGATCGAGGAACACGATCGCTATGGTCTCGATTTCATCGAAGCCGTGGCGGAGATCAAGGCGGCGTGTCCGCAAGCGAAGACCAGCGGCGGTCTGTCCAACCTCAGCTTCAGCTTCCGCGGCAATGAAACCGTGCGCCGCGCGATGCATTCGATCTTCCTCTATCACACGATCCCCGCGGGGCTCGACATGGCGATCGTCAACGCCGGCCAGCTCGACGTTTACGACCAGATCGATCCGCAGCTGCGCGAAGCCTGCGAAGACGTGATCCTGATGCGGCGGCCGGATGCCACCGAGCGGCTGATCGACCTTGCCGAAAGCTACAAGGGCAAGAGTGCGGCCGACGAAAAGGCCGCCGAGGAATGGCGCGGCTGGGACGTGCGCCGCCGGCTCGAACACGCGCTGGTCAAGGGCATCGACGCGCATGTCGTGGCCGACACCGAAGAGGCGCGCCAGCAGTTCGACCGCCCGATCGAGGTCATTGAAGGCCCGCTGATGGATGGCATGAACGTTGTCGGCGACCTGTTCGGCAGCGGCAAGATGTTCCTGCCGCAGGTGGTCAAGTCCGCGCGCGTCATGAAAAAGGCGGTCGCCCACCTGATCCCCTACATCGAGGCGCAGAAGGAAGCGGGCGCCCGCGCGAAGGGCAAGATCGTGATGGCCACCGTGAAGGGCGACGTCCACGACATCGGCAAGAACATCGTCGGGGTGGTGCTGCAATGCAATGGCTACGAGGTGATCGACCTCGGGGTCATGGTGCCGTGGTCGAAAATCCTCGAAGCCGCGAACGAGAACGATGCCGACATCATCGGCCTGTCGGGCCTGATCACGCCCTCGCTCGATGAAATGGTCACCGTTGCCGAAGAGATGAAAATCGCCGGGATGACCATGCCGCTGCTGATCGGCGGGGCTACGACCAGCAAGGTCCATACCGCGCTGCGGATCGACCCTGCCTATGACGGGCCGGTTATCCACGTGCTCGATGCCAGCCGGGCGGTGGGCGTCGCCAGCCGCCTGCTGTCCGACACGCAGCGCGATGAATTCGTCGACCGGACCGCGGCGGAATATGTCCAGGTCCGCGACACGCGCGCTGGCAAGGGGCAGAGCGAACTGATGCCACTGGCCGATGCGCGCGCGAACGGGTGCGTGGCCAGCATGGCCGAAAAGCCCGCTGCGCCGCTGCAGCCCGGGCTGCATGTGTTCGATGGCTGGGACCTCGCGGAACTGCGCGAATATATCGACTGGACCCCGTTCTTCCGGGCATGGGAACTGCACGGCACCTATCCCAAGATCCTCGATGACGAGGTCGTCGGCGAAAGCGCCCGCAGCCTCAAGGCGGATGCCGACGCCATGCTCGACCGGATCGTCGCCGAACAATGGTTCACCGCGCGCGGAGTGGCGGGGCTGTGGCCCTGCACGCGCGACGGCGACGATGTCGTGATCGCCGATCCGGCGGGCGCATCGCCTACGGTGATGGCGTTCCTGCGCCAGCAGGTGAAGAAGTCGCGCAGCCGCCCCAATATGTGCCTGGCCGATTTCATCGATCCGGCGGGCGACTGGCTGGGCGGCTTCGCCGTGGGCATCCACGGCATCGAGGAACATTCGCAACGCTTCCTCGCCGACAAGGACGATTATTCGGACATCCTGCTCAAGGCGCTGGCGGACCGCTTTGCCGAGGCCTTTGCCGAACGGCTGCACCAGCACGTGCGCACCGATCTGTGGGGCTACGCGCCGCAGGAACAGCTGACCAATATCGCGCTGATCAAGGAAGAATACCGCGGCATCCGTCCCGCGCCCGGCTACCCCGCCTGTCCCGACCACAGCCTCAAGCCGATCCTGTTCGACCTGCTCGACGCCGAAGCCAACACCGGGATCACGCTGACCGAAAGCTTCGCCATGTATCCCACCGCTGCAGTGAGCGGGTTCTATTTCGGCCACCCGCAGGCGGAGTATTTCGGCGTGGCGCGTGTCGGACGCGACCAGCTCGAGGATTATGCCACGCGTCGCAATGTGGATATTGCCACTGCCGAACGCTGGCTGCGCCCGAACCTGGATTGACCGGGCGGCGCTTATCGCGCAGGGCACTCACGTCGGCTGCGGAAGCGATTCTGCGGCAGGCGCGCACGGGAGAGTTCGGGTGGCGGCGTCCACCCGGCGCCGAAGGAGCAACCGCCCCGGAAACTCTCAGGCTAAACGGACCGTGCGCTCCATCGGCACTCTGGAAAGCGCCGCGCGCCTGCGCGTGGCCACCGAAGGGGTAAGCGCACCCATCCGTGCGCCAGTCTCTCAGGTTTCCCGACAGAGGGGGCATGGGTTTTCGGCGCACCGCGANGGNGCGCCCCCATGCTTGCGAAGGACGGGACTTGAGCGACGACACCGAAGANACGATTGCCGAAACCGAAACGCTGCCGCTCGATGCGTGGCATCGCCGCAAGGGCGCGCGGATGGTGCCCTTTGCGGGGTACCACATGCCGATCCAGTACGAAGGCATCGTCACCGAACACAACTGGACCCGCANCCAGGCGGGCCTGTTCGATGTCAGCCATATGGGCCAGCTCATGGTCACCGGCGACAAGGCTGCGGCCGAGCTCGAGAAACTGCTCCCCGGGGCGATCGCATCGCTCAAGCCGGGCAAGGTGCGCTATTCGCTGCTGCTCGACGATGACGGCGGTATCCTCGACGATCTCATGGTCACCAATGCCACGCCGTGGATCGANGGCGACGAGGAAGCCGGCACCGAGGGACGCTGGGGCGAACCGGCCTATTACCTCGTCGTCAACGGTGCGATGAAATGGGACGATATCGCCCATCTGCGCGAGCATCTCGACGATGATGTCACGCTGACGCATATGGACGAACACGCGCTGATCGCGCTGCAGGGCCCCAGCGCGGCGACCGCGCTCAACCGCGTGATGCGCAACGTCATCGACGACATGGTCTTCATGGAAAGCGTGGTCCATGACTTCGGCGAATGGCCGCTGCGCATCACCCGCGCCGGCTATACCGGCGAAGACGGGTTCGAAATCTCGCTGCCGGCCGAATTCGCGGAAAGCTTTGCCGACCGCCTGTGCGCCGAAATCGAAGTGCGTCCCGTCGGCTTGGGGGCACGCGACAGCCTGCGGCTCGAAGCGGGCCTGCCGCTCTATGGCCACGACATCACCACCGAAACCGATCCGGTGTCTGCCGATCTCGGCTTTGCGCTGACCAAGCGGCGGCGCGAGGAAGGCGGCTGGATGGGCCATGCGCCGNTAATGCAGGCGTTCGCCGAGGGACCCGCGCAGAAACGCGTGGGCATTTCCATCGACGGCCGGATGCCCGCCCGCGAAGGCGCGCTGGTCTATTCGGGTGACACGCAGGTCGGNCGCATCACCAGCGGCGGCTTCTCGCCCACGCTCGAACGGCCCATCGCCATGGGCTATGTCGACACCGCGCTTGCCGCCGAAGGCACCGAACTCGAAGTCGAGGTGCGGAAGAAAAGGCTGCCCGCCACGGTCGCCTCGCTCCCCTTCGTCCCCCATCGCTACCACAGAGGGAAATGATCGAAATGGCCCGCTATTTTACCGATGAACATGAATGGATCGACGTCGAGGGCGACACCGCCACCGTCGGGATCACCGATTTCGCACAAGGCCAGCTGGGCGACATCGTCTTCGTCGANCTGCCCGATGTCGGCAGCGTGATCGACAAGGGCAAGGACGCTGCCGTGGTNGAAAGCGTCAANGCGGCGAGCGACGTCTACGCGCCGATCAGCGGCGAGATCATGGAAACCAACGAGGCGCTGGAAGACGACCCGGCGCTGGTGAACACCTCGCCCGAAGAAGACGGCTGGTTCTTCAAGATGACCATCGGCGACAAGTCGCAGTTCGACGGTCTGATGGACCAGGCCGCNTACAAGAGCTTCTGCGACGGGCTTTGATTTTCTGACGCCCTGCGGGGCCTGAAGGAACCAAGATGCGTTACCTACCCCTGACCGATACCGACCGTTCGGACATGCTTGATACGATCGGCGCGCCNGATATCGATGCGCTGTTCGCCGATGTACCCGAGGCAGCGCGGCTTTCCGGCCCGATCGAAGGCCTGCCGATGCACGCCAGCGAAATGNCGGTCGAAAAGCATATGCGNCGGCTGAGCAAGAAGAANCTTGCCGCATCCGACGCGGCGTTCTTTCTCGGGGCAGGNGCGTACAAGCACCATATCCCGGCCAGCGTCGATCACATCATCCAGCGCGGCGAGTTCCTGACCGCCTATACGCCCTACCAGCCCGAAATCGCGCAGGGCACGCTCCAGATGCTGTTCGAATTCCAGACGCAAGTCGCGCGGCTCTATGGCTGCGCGGTCGCCAATGCGTCGATGTACGACGGCTCGACCGCGTGCTGGGAAGCGGTGGCCATGGCGGGCCGGGTCGCCCGNGGGAAGAAGCGCAAGGTCGTGCTCTCGGGCGCGCTGCATCCGCATTATGCCGAAGTGGTGCGGACGATGGCCAAGTTCACCGACGACGAGATCGCCGGTGCGCCGCCCAGCCTGACCGCCAGGCCNGACGANGACGGGCTGATTGCGCGGATCGACGGGGACACNAGCTGCGTCGTGGTGCAATATCCCGATATCCTCGGCCGCCTGCCCGACCTCGCGAAAATCGCCGAGGCCGCGCATGACAAGGGCGCGCTGCTGATCGCGGTCAATACCGAACCCGTGGCGCTGGGCGCGATCGCATCGCCCGGCGAACTGGGTGCGGACATCGTGGTTGGCGAAGGCCAGTCGATCGGCGTCGGCCTGCAATTCGGCGGACCCTATCTCGGGCTGTTCGCCGTACGCGATGAAAAGCACGTACGCATGATGCCGGGCCGCCTGTGCGGCGAGACGGTTGATGCCGGGGGCAAGCGCGGCTTCGTGCTGACGCTGTCGACGCGCGAACAGCATATCCGCCGCGAAAAGGCGACCTCGAACATCTGCACCAATTCGGGGCTCTGCGCGCTGGCGTTCAATGTCCATATGACGCTGCTCGGCGAGAAAGGGCTGCGCCGGCTGGCGATGGAGAACCACCGGCTCGCCTGCTTTGCCGCCGACCGCTTGGCGAAGGTGCCGGGCGTGAAGCTGCTCAACGACGCGTTCTTCAATGAATTCACGCTGCTGCTCGATGGCGATGCGCGCAGCATCGTGCGTGAACTGACGCAGCAGGATATCCTCGCGGGCGTATCGCTCGCACGGCTGTTCCCCGGCCATGATGCGCTGTCCAACGGGCTGCTCGTCGCGGTTACCGAAACCACTACCGAGGAGGACGTGGAAACGCTCGCCTCCGCACTCGAGGAGGTGCTGGCATGAACGCTCCCAACGCTTCGGGCTGGAAGCCCGGCACCCCCGTCGAAGGACACAACGCGATGAGCGGCCCTGATACCGCCACCGGCAACCGCGCGCTGATGCTCGAGGAACCGCTGCTGTTCGAGATCGGCCATGCCGAAACCACTGGGGTGGACCTGCCCGAACCGCAAGCGGGCGCCAATCGCCTCGGCGGGTTCGACCGCAAGGATCCGATCGGCTTGCCCGGCCTGTCCGAGCCTGAGACCGTGCGCCACTACACGCGCCTGAGCCGGCAGAACTACGCAATCGATCTCGGGCTGTTCCCGCTCGGTTCGTGCACGATGAAGCATAATCCGCGGCTCAACGAAAAGGTCGCGCGCATGCCCGGCTTCGCCGATGTCCATCCGCTGCAGCCGGTCGATACGGTGCGCGGCGCGCTGGAAGTGATCAACGAACTGGCGCACTGGCTGATCGAGCTTACCGGCATGCAGGGCGTTGCCATGAGCCCCAAGGCCGGGGCGCATGGCGANTTNTGCGGCATCCTGTGCATCCGCGCCGCGCTCGAAGCGCGCGGCGATGCGCGCGAGGTCATCCTCGTCCCCGAAAGCGCGCATGGCACCAACCCAGCCACCGCGGCCTTCGCCGGCTACCGGGTCGAAGACATTCCGGCCAATTCCGACGGGAGGGTCGATCTCGAAGCGCTGAAAGCACGNCTCGGCCCCGATGTCGCGGGGGTGATGATCACCAATCCCAACACCTGCGGCCTGTTCGAACGCGACATGAAGGCGATTTCCGACGCGGTCCACGAGGCCGGCGGCTTCGTCTATTGCGACGGCGCGAATTTCAACGCCATCGTCGGCAAGGTNCGCCCCGGCGACCTCGGCGTCGACGCGATGCATATCAACCTGCACAAGACCTTCTCCACCCCGCATGGCGGCGGCGGCCCGGGTTCGGGCCCGGTCGTGCTGTCCGAAGCGCTCTGCCCCTATGGCCCGCTGCCGTTTACCGCGCGGACCAGGGATGGCGTGGTCCACCTGGTCGAGGAAGAAAACGCCGCCGAATTCGACCACACCAAGGCCTTCGGCCGGATGACTGCGTTCCACGGTCAGATGGGCATGTTCACCCGCGCGCTGGCCTATATCCTCAGCCACGGTGCCGATGGCCTCAAGCAAGTGTCCGAAGACGCCGTGCTCAATGCCAATTACATCCTGCGCAGCCTCGAAGACGTGCTCGATGCACCCTTCGGCCACAGCGGGCCGTGCATGCATGAAGCGCTGTTCAGCGACAAAGGCTTCGCCGACGATGTCTCGACGCTCGATCTGGCCAAGGCNCTGATCGACGAGGGCTATCACCCGATGACGATGTATTTCCCGCTGGTGGTGCACGGCGCGATGCTGGTCGANCCGACCGAGACCGANAGCAAGGCGGCGCTCGACCAGTTCATCCTCGCGCTGCGCAGCGTGGCCGAGCGGGCGATTGCGGGCGACGAGACNCTCAAGGCCGCGCCCTATTACGCGCCGCGCCAGCGGCTCGACGAAACGCAGGCCGCGCGCAAGCCCGTGCTGGCCTGGAACGACGCCAATCTGACCTGATCCGGCATGCTGTCTGCCGACCCGGCCGGGGTGCACCAGCGCCTCGCCGGGTCGGACCTGCGGTCCGGTGCCCGCGCTAGCGTTCGGGCGGTACCTCGGGTTTGGGTTTGACCGTGATCGTGATCTGCGACAGCGAGATGATCGCGACCCAGAAGCCCAGCACCGACAGGGCGGATGCGCCCATGACCGTGAAGGCTGCGCCCTTCAGCCCGTTCCAGCCCATCGCCACTTCGAGCAACGAGAGCCCGATCACGGTCGGGATCGCGCGGATCAGGAAGGCGGTGCCCGCGCGGCCCGCNCTGACCAGCAGGGATTCGAGGCTGGCCCCGACCAGCTCGATCGCCCCGGCAATCGCCAGGATCACCATCGTCCAGAACACCCGGAATTCGGGGCCCGCGATCAATGCCAGCGCCGGCCGCCCCAGGAACAGCGTGCCGAGCACGGCCAGAACGCCGGCGATCAGCGCGATATTTGCCATTCGCCGGGCCATGGCGTGGGCCGTTTCCTTGGCGTGNACCAGTTCGGGATAGATCGCCTTGGACACGGTTTGNGCAAGGCTGACGAGCGCCTGCCCCAGCTGGCTCGCGACGCGATAGCCGCCCGCGGCGGTTTCGCCCCCGATGGCGCCGATCAGCAGGATCAGCACCTGCTTGGATCCGACATTGAGGCTGCCCGACAGATTGGTCGACCAGACGAAGCGCCAGGCACCTGGGTGCGCCCGCGGAATATGGCGCAGGCTGATCCGCGACAAATTGATGCGTTCCAGCCGTCCGGCGGCAATCCACAGCGCGGCGGCCACCGCTACTTCCGCCGCCGCCCAGGCGAGGATGAAGCCGGTCACCGTCGGCATGGCAATGGCTGCTGCTGCGGCGCCTGCGGCCCGGACCACCGGCTGCACCGCTTCGGCGGCGGTCGTGCGGGCATAGGCAAACCGCAGGCGCAGCAGGCCGGTCGGTGTGGTACGGATGGCGAGCAGCGAAACGACGCAATAGCCGAAGGCGACGGGGAGCAGCTCGTCGGGCAGCGGGAGCCACAGCGGCGCGGTGCCGACCAGCACGGCGGCCAGCACCAGGCCGAGCGCAATCGACAGCAAGTCGAGCGCGATGGCGAAACCGGTCGCATCGGCCGGCCCGTCGCCATCGGCGCCCCACCGCACGACGAATTGCCAGGTCTGGAAGTTGGCTATGCCGGTGACCGTCTGGCCCAGCGCGAGGATGATCGCGAAATAGCCGAAATTGTCGAGTCCGAGCGTGCGCGTGGCGAGCGCGAGGTAGACGAGGCTCAGCAGGGCGTTGAGACCGCGCCCCGTCAGGAGCCAGCCGATATTGCGCAGCAGACGATGCATCGCGCGGCCGGTGTCAGGCGGCTGCGAGCCGCTTCGCCAGCAGCTTTTCGGTAACCTGGAACGTGCGCTCGTTGTCGACGTCGATGGCGCAGTGGCCATGGCTCATCTCGATCGGCACCATCGAGAACCCGAAGCGGCGCGAAACCTGCGCGAAGAGCTTTTCCTTCGTTCCCCAGCCGAGGAAGAAGCGGATCAGGTTGATCACGCCGAACGCCTTGGCAATCCGGCGCGGGAATTTCACGAACTGCCCGCCGCCGCGCATGATCTCGGCTGCCGCGAGCGCCTGCGGGGTACCGATCCAATAGGCATTGCAGTTTGAATATCCGCCATCGGAAAATTCGTAGAACCGCGACTGGCCCTGCGGATCGGCGGCACGGACGTCTTCCTTATGCGCCAGTGCAGCCGCAGCGCTTGCCTTGCTGGCAATTGCCTTATCGGCAAACTCGGTGAAGTCCTCGGGCAGCCACAGGCAGTTGTCCGCGGTGGTGATCAGCAGCGGATAGTCCGCGCCCTCTGCCCCGGCAAAGACGCTGTCGACCAGATTGAACGCGCCGGGCTTGAAAACCAGTCGGCCCTCGGCCTGGAGCTTGGCGATCGAGGGAATGGCGGCGATCTCGTCGGCTTCATGCGCCACGACGCGGATCTCGCCGATGCGCGGGCTGGCGGCGACATTCATCACAACGCGTTCGATCATCGGCATGCCGCCGACGGGAACGACGCATTTCTGCGCGACACCAGCGCGCTCGGCGAGCGGGTCGAGCACGCCCGAACGCTTGCCTGCCATGATGAGCGCGGTGACCTTGCCATTGTTGTCGTGTGTCATGGGCGCGCAAATAGGGCCGAATGGCGCGGTTGTCACTGCCGCGCGCTTAAGGCACGGGGTTGGCGTGCGAATTATCTTCTCTCGCAAGGGGTTCGACAGCGCTTCTGGCGGCGGCGCGTCGCCGATCGTGGAGAGTCGGCCGGTCAGCCTGCCGATCCCGGCCGGTACCGCCTCGCGCACGACCTATGGCGATCTCGGGCTGGGCGAACATGCCGCGCGTGCCAGCCGGGGGCGGGTCGATGCGGGCACGCTGTGCCACCACGACCCGATGTTCCTCGCCGATGGCACCTGCCTGTTCGGCCAATGCGGTGCGGCGCAGACGCATCTGGCGAACCGGGGCGTGGGGCTGGGGGACGTGTTCCTGTTCTTCGGCCTCTTCCGCGAGGAAGGCGGCGATCTCCACCACCGGATTTTCGGCTATCTCGAAGTCGCGGAGATCGTCGATCTTACACGTGGCGCACCCGACTATCTGGTCGAGCGCGGCCATCCGCATGCGCTGGCGCTCCATGCGCGCAACGACGTGATCTACGCAGGCCCCGGCGTGGAAGCCCGGCAAGCGAGCGATGCGCTGCGGCTGACGGTGCCCGAAGGCCCACCATCCTTATGGGATCGCCCCGCATGGTTGAAGCGCGGCGGGCTGAGCTATCACGACCGCGCCGACCGCTGGCTGCGTGGCGGACGGCTCAAGAGCGTGGCGCGTGGGCAGGAATTCGTGGCCGATATCGGCCGCCGCACGGCCCCGCGCGAATGGCTCGCGCGGGTGCTGGAGGAGATCAGAGCGACTTGATGATTGCGCTGAAATCGAGCCCGGCATTGTCCTCGGCGAATTGCTCGTAAAGCTCCTTCGCGTGGCGACCCAGCGGGGTCGAGGCATCGGCGGTCTCGGCGGCTTCCATCGCCAGCTTGAGATCCTTGAGCATCAGGCCGGTGGCGAAGCCGCCCTGGTAATCCTTGTCCGCCGGGCTTTCGACGCCGACGCCGGGCAGGGGTGTGTAGGCATTCAAGGACCAGCAATAGCCCGAGGACTGCGAACTGATCTCGTAGAACTTCTGCGGATCGAGCCCGAGCTTCTCGGCCATCTTCATTGCCTCGGCGGTGCCGATCATCGAGATGGCGAGCAGCATGTTGTTGCAGATCTTGGCGGTCTGGCCGGCGCCTGCGTCGCCCGCGTGGATCACGGCCTTGCCCATGGCCTCCAGCACCTCCTCGGCGCGGGCGAAGGCCTTTTCGGTGCCACCGACCATGAAGGTCAGCGTGCCGCCATTCGCGGCCGCGATCCCGCCCGAAACGGGGGCGTCGACCATGTCGTAACCGGCGGCCTCGGCTTTGGCGATAACCTCCTTGGCGGTGGCGACATCGATGGTCGAGCAATCAAGCAGCACCGCGCCTGCGGGCGCCTTGCCGATCACGCTGCCTTCGTAGACCGACTTCACGATCCCGCCATTGGGCAGCATGGAGACGACTGCGTCGACACCCTGCACGGCCTCGGAAGCATCGGTGAAGGTCGTGCAGCCGCTGTCCTTAGCGGTCGCGAGTGCTGCCTCCGCAAGGTCGAAGGCATTCACGGCATGCCCGGCCTTCACGAGGTTCGCAGCCATCCCGCCGCCCATATTGCCGAGGCCGATGAAGGCGATTTTCATGTTCTCTCTCCGCGTGTTCTTTTCTCGTGACAGGGAGGGATTATCTCCCCTTCCACTTGCCCTCGCGCTTCTCGACGAAGGCGGCCATGCCCTCGGCCTTGTCCTCGCTCGCGGCCAGGATCTGGAAGATGCGCCGTTCGATGATCAGGCCCTGGTCGAGGCTGGTTTCGAAGGCCGCATTGACCATTTCCTTGTTTGCGATCGCGGCCATCGGCGGCATGCTGGCGATCTGCGCCGCGGTCTTCAGCGCTTCGTCGAGCAGCGTGTCATGCGGCACGACGCGCGCGACCAGATTGCTGCGCTCGGCTTCCGCGGCATCCATCATCCGGCCGGTCAGACACATCTCCATCGCCTTCGACTTGCCGACCGCCCTGGTCAGACGCTGCGATCCGCCCATGCCCGGCGCGACGCCCAGCTTGATCTCGGGCTGGCCGAACTTGGCGTTTTCGCTCGCGATGATGAAATCGGCCATCATGGCGAGCTCGCAGCCGCCACCCAGCGCGAAGCCGTTGACCGCCGCGATCCACGGCTTGCGCGTCTTCTTGACGATCTCGCTGGTCCAGNGGCTGAAGAAATCCTCGAGGTAGAAATCGGCCGCGGCCTTCTCGCTCATTTCCTTGATGTCCGCGCCNGCGGCAAAGGCCTTGTCGCCCGAACCGGTCAGGACTGCACAAAGCTGGCTCTTGTCCGCTTCATAGGCGGCGAAGGCCTCGGTCAATTCCGCAAGGATCGTGCTGTTGAGCGCGTTGAGCGCCTTGGGACGGTTGAGCGTGATCAGCGTGACCGCGTCNCGNTNTTCGACGGTGATGGTTTCGTAAGCCAATGTTCTCTCCACGTCGCTCCTGCGAAGTCAGGAGCCTAGATGACTTGTCGGCCGCGCGGAACNGCAACGGCGTATGGGCCCCTGCCTGCNCAGGGGCGACGGATNTCACNGNTCNAGCGGCGTCCATTCCTCGCCCTGNGGCAGCGGGGCGAAGATGCTGTCGATCAGTTCTTCGCTGACGTCCTCGGGCGCTNCGGGGTCCCATTGCGGGTCGTTCGTCTTGTCGACGATCACNGCGCGCACGCCNTCGGCGAANTCGGGNCGGGTCAGCACGCGGCTGGCGATGCGATATTCCATGCGCATNTTGTCGGCGAAGNTGCCGAGCTGTTCGCTCTCGCTCAGCTGGCGCAGCGCGACCTTGCANGTCTGCGGGCTCTTGCCGCGNAGCGTGGCGAGCTCCTTCGCCGCCCATTCGCTGTCGTCTGCCTCGAGGCTGNNGAGGATGTCCTCNTAGCGNTCCGAGGCGAAGTGTTTCTTGATCAGCGCNGCATTCTCTTCCAGCCGCGCGGGNGGCGGGGTGGTGGAAAGTTCGGACAGGATCCCGCCGATCCGGTCGGGATGCTCGATAATCCGGGCCTTGGCTTCGGCGAGTTTCTCNGCCGGCAGGTAATGCGTGGCGATACCCGCCCAGACGCATTCCGCACCGTCGAGCCGCGCACCGGTCAGCGCGAGGAACTGGCCGAGCCGCCCGCCCAGCCGCGACANGTGCCAGCCGCCNCCNACGTCGGGGAACAGGCCGATGCCGCTTTCGGGCATGGCNAAGCGCGTGTTCTCGGTCGCGACGCGATATTTGCANGGCAGCGCGATACCGACGCCGCCNCCCATGGTNATGCCATCCATGAANGCGACGATNGGCTTGCCGTATTCGAACATCTGGTGGTTGAGCCGGTATTCGTCGTGGAAGAACTNNCGGCCGCTTTTCCCGCCATCGTTGAGNGCGGAATGGCGCAGCAGATTGATGTCGCCCCCCGCGCAGAAGCCGCGCCCTTCGGCGTGGTCGAGGATGACGGCCTCGACCGCGTCNTCTTCGGCCCAGCCTGCCAGCGCGGCGCTTATGCCATGGCACATGTCGAGCGTCAGGGCATGCAGCGCCTTGGGGCGGTTGAGCGAGATATGGCCGGTGCGGCCATGCGTGTGGATGTTGAGGTTCTCAGTCATGGGGTCTTCTCATTCTGCCGCCGGTCGCGGTCACTGGCGCAGCAAATCGCGGCCCACGATCATGCGCATGACCTGGTTGGTGCCTTCGAGGATCGAATGCACGCGCAGATCGCGCCAGAAGCGTTCGATCGGATATTCCCTGAGATAGCCATAGCCGCCGAACAGCTGCAGCGCATCGTTGACGATCTTGCTGCCATTGTCGGTCGCGAGCCGTTTGGCCATCGCGGAAAAACGCGACTTGTCGGGTGCGTTGTCGGTCACCTTGGCCGCTGCGAGATACAGCAGCGCGCGAGCCGCTTCGAGGTCGGTTGCCATGTCGGCAAGCATGAACTGCGTGTTCTGGAAATCCGCAATGGGCGTGTCGAACTGCTTGCGGTCCTTGGTGTAGGCCACCGCTTCGTCGAGGCAGCGCTGCGCCCCGCCCAGTGAACAGGCCCCGATGTTGAGCCGGCCGCCGTCGAGGCCCATCATCGCAAAGCGGAACCCCTCGCC